>WNFC01006615.1_pt1 | contig 15735 bp, 10 predicted proteins | sample 5400541 | NCBI WGS metagenome assembly WNFC01 (sample SAMN13153342, study PRJNA577476) | soil metagenome | isolation source: 120 cm saprolite under Douglas fir tree site 2 hole 2 replicate 1 | place: USA:California | collected 2015-04-18
GCACCACCGGCGCCGGCGGGAATCTCGACCGCGGCGGGCGCCGCGGCCACCGCGGGCGGCGCAGCCGTCGTCGCTCGGGGCGGAGCCGCCGCAGGCTGCGCCGCCGCGACCTCGAGCGCTGCCACCTTTTGCTGCAGCGCCTCGAGTTGCTGGCGCAGGAGCTCAATCTGCGCGCGGAGCGCGGCCTGCGGATCCTGCGCCGCATCGTTGATGACGGGAGCGGGCCCGGCCGTCACGGCTAGACCTTGCGCGAACACGGGCGCCGCGGTGCATACCGCAAACGCCACGACGAGACCCGTAGACGTCACCCTGAATGAATGCAACACGACCACCTCCTCGTCTGCCTGACGGGAATGCGGAACGACCTGCGTACCCGGCGGGGTCGCCGGGCGCTGAAACTACAGAAGGGAAATCGTGCGGGGCGGCGGGGAACGGCCGGATGAGGGAAGAAGGACCGACCACGCGGTGACCGCGGCATACGCTTCGCTGGCGCCGCCCGCGTCGGGCAGGTCCACCTGACCCAGGCCGGGCTGGACACTCGTATCGTCAGCCGACGTGCCGACGTGACAGACCACGCAGTGGGTGCTGGATTTGAGGTGGCAGACGAGATCGTGGTGCGCAAACGGCAGCACCGCGAGGGCGGCGACATAGGCCGCCACGACGAACTTGAGAACCACGCCCAGCCGGGACCGGGAGATCACCACGTTAACGATTATACGGTGTGGGAGACCAGGACCGTTTACGTTGAAGCCGCTTGTTTCGGGCATGCGGTCGAGCCCGCCGCGCCGGCCACGAAGGCGGGCGGCTCACAGGCCCGCCATCTCCGCCGCGCCGGCCGCCGCCAGCGTTATTCCGCCAGGAGCTGGTGCACCACGGCAATCGCGGCGGATCCCTCGCCTACGGCCGAGGCGACACGCTTCATGCTCCCGCTCCGGACGTCGCCGACCGCGAAGACCCCGGGCAAGCTCGTTTCGAATAAATACGGCGGGCGCGACAGCGTCCAGCGCGACACCGCGAGATCCTCCGGTGTCAGTCCGGCGCCGGTCTTGACGAAGCCCTTCGCGTCGAGGGCGACGCAGCCGCGGAGCCAGGCGGTGTTCGGCACGGCGCCGGTCATCAGGAACAGGTGCCTGATGTTGTGAACGTCGGTGGTGGCGTCGCGGTTGTTCCGCCACCGGACGGATTCGAGCTGATTCGCGCCATCGAGCGCCACAATTTCCGTGCACGTCCGCAGGACAATCGCCGGACTGTCCTCGATCCGTCGAACCAGATACCGTGACATGGTCGCCGCCAGGCCGTCCGCGCGCACGAGCAGGTGCACGCGGCTCGCCATCCTCGACAGGAACACCGCGGCCTGGCCGGCCGAGTTGCCGCCGCCGACCACGATGACCTCTTCGCCGGCGCACAGCTGGGCCTCCATGGGGGTCGCGCTGTAGTAGACGCCGGCGCCCTGGAACCGTGACAGGTTCTCGATCGCCGGGCGGCGGTACTCGGCGCCGGTTGCAAGGATCACGGTGCGGCCCGGGACGATCGTCTCCTCGTCGAGCCGCACGCCGTAGGGCCGGTGGTCGCAGGCCAGCGCCACGGCGTCCTTGGCGATCATGATCTGCGCCCCGAACTTCTGCGCCTGCGTCAGCGCGCGCGCGAGAACGTCCAGCCCTTCGGACGCGCCGTAGACCGCCGCGGCCAGTCCGGCAGGTCCGCCGCCCACGATGAGGACATCGCGAACGTGGATCCGGTCGATGTTGACGTTGAATCCGAGGCAGCGGGCGATCGCCTCGTTCGACGGGTTGCGCAGCACGGTGTCGCCGCGGCACATCAGGACCGGAACATCCGCCGACGCAACATGCAAGCGGTCCAGGAGCGCCTCGACGTCGGCCTCACGGTCGAGATCGATGTACGAGAATGGATGTTCGTTGCGGGTCAGGAATTCCTTGATGCGCAGCGTCGAGGCACAATGAACCGATCCCAAGAGCACGACGTCCCCGATCCCCTTTGCGATCAGCTCGATGCGTCGATAGATGAACCCCCGCATCAGGATGTCGCCGATCTCGACGTCGGTCTGGACGAGCGCGAGCAGGTGCTCCCGCGTCAACTCGACGACCTCCCCGGGCTCGCTGACCCGCGTGCGCATCATGGCCGGGCGGCCGAGCAACATATTGGCCTCGCCGGTGAACGACCCCTGGCCGTGAACCACGACCAGCGTTTCGCCGTCCCTCGACACGCTGACGATCTCGATCTGCCCGGTCTTGACAACGAAGAACACCGGCCGGTCGCCGGGTTCGATCAGCACTTCCCCCATGCGAACCGATCGCAGGGACCCGTGCGCCGCCACGCGCACGATCTGCGTCGGCGTCAGGATGGGAAACATCAGCGCGGCATGTGCCGGGTCGATTGGAATAGCGGTGCGAGTAGAATCGGCCACGGTCACCAGTTTATCGCCGCGTGAGAGTCCGTCCAACTGCCTTTATACTCACGAGATGTTCCCCGTCAGCGACGTCATCCCGACGCGCACGGTTCCCTTCGTCACCGTCGGCCTCATCGTCGTCAATGTCCTCGTGTTCCTCTATGAGCTCGTCCTTCCCGATCGGCTCCTCGAGCAGTTCATCGGGGCCTACGCTGTCGTCCCCGCCTGGTTCTGGTGGCCGTCACTCTTTACGAGCCAGTTCCTCCACAGCGGCTGGATGCACATCCTGGGGAACATGATCTATCTGCGGATCTTCGGCGACAACGTGGAGGACCGCCTCGGACACGTCCGATATCTGATTTTCTACCTCGGCGCGGGGGCGGCGGCGGCCGTCCTGCAGCTCCTCTTCAATCCGTTCTCCGCCGTCCCGATGCTCGGCGCGAGCGGCGCCATCGCGGCCGTGATGGGCGCATATTTCGTCCTCTACCCCCAGTCGCGGGTGCTGACGGCGGTCTTCCTGTTTTTCTTTTTCGACCTCGTCGAGATCCCCGCGATTTTTTTCCTCGGCATCTGGTTTCTGATTCAGCTCGTCAGCGGCGTCGGATCGCTCGGCATCTCGAACGCCGCCGGCGGCGGCACCGCGTTCTGGGCGCACATCGGCGGCTTCGCGATAGGCGTGGCGGTCGGCGCGGTACTGCGAGCCAGAGACCGGCGATGGGATTACTGATTCTCGGTCCCCGGTCCCTGGTCCCTGGTCCGCGGTCCCTCGTCCGCGGTCCCTCGTCCGCGGTCCCTCGTCCGGGACACTGAATTAAGTCTTCCGCTTGCGGCGTATGTCGCGCGAGACGGTGGCCAGCGCGATCATGAGGTGCTCGAACTCCTTCTGGTATTCATCCGGTGTCATGAGCTGGCGGCGCTCGGTCAATTCGTCGGCCTCGACCTGCAGCGCGGTGCGCTTCTGCATCAGCCGGAGGAGCTCCTCGTCGGTGGGCGCGGCGCCGGGCGCGTCGGCGTCGAGATAGAGGCGACTCGACCGCGAGCCGTCGGTGCCCTCGCCGCCGGCCTCGCGGCCGACACCGTCGGCGTTGTCGTCGATGAGCGCGCGCTCCGTCGCAAACTGGCCGCGCTGGGTGTAATACCGGCGCACGCCCAGGCTCGCCGCGGCGAACGCCTCCCAGATGGACACGCGACCGTTCTTGTCCAGGTCGGCGGCCGGATCGGTGAGCGCGGCGATGAAGTACTCGGGAAACACCGTATCGAACCGCTGTCCGACGGAGTCGGTCGCGGTGATGACCACGCGGCGCGGACCCGAGAGATGTTCGAGAAACGGGAAGCTGGCGGCGGTCGTGTCGACGACGATCAGCTGGCCGGGCATCGGCTTGAGGAGCGCGGCCCACTCCGCCGACGACAGGTCCGGCCCCACGAGATTGAACTTTGCCTCGGTGCCGTCGAACGACCCGTGACCGATCAGCAGCACGAACAGCAGATCGTCCGGCCGCATCCTGGCGCGGATCGCGGCAATCGACCGCCGCACGTTGATCGCGGTCGAGACGTGGCCCGGATCGCCGCCGTCGAAGAGCGCCACGATCCTGGAGTCGTCGAAGCCGAACTTCTCCAGCAGCGCAGTCACCGTGCGCTGCCGCCACTGACCGTACTGTTCCGAATAGGAGGGCTCACCGCTGGCCCCCGATACGATCAGCGCATAGCGCTCCGACGCTGCCGCGGGGACCGCAACCAGCAGCACCCCCAGGACGATCAGCGCCGCGCCGCGCCGGCCGCGAAGCGGCGCCGGCGGAGCGTCCCACCATGGCCTGCGCGCAATCGCGGCGGCCGTCACCTCAGCCCCCACGCGCGCCGAGTCAGCCACTCCGCCGCGAGCAGCCCTGCGAGAATCGCAAACGACCACCCGGTGTGCCAGAGATCCCGCCGCAGCGCGAGCACGGCGCCCGGCGCCGCGCCCTGGAGCCGATCGACGAGCCCGCCGGTATCGCCCGCCGCCAGCACCGCGCCGCCGGATGCGCGGGCGACCCGCTGCAGGGTGTCCTCGTTCAGGCGCGGATCGGTCATCTCCGGATCCACACCTCCCACGAGCATCGTCCCGGTGGAAGTGCCGAGCGAGGTCTGCCCCTGCCGGGCGTCGACGGCGACGCGATAGATGCCGGGTTCGGGTGCTGGAATTACGGCGCGGAACTGTCCGCCGTGGGACGGCACCGGGTCCGCGTGGACATTGTCGACGCGGCCCGAGGGGGACGTGACGCGGACGTCGACCACGGCGTCCGCGCGCGGCGCGTAACCGCCGTCGCGCGCCGCGATCGCGATCGGAACGCCGTCGCCCGGAGCCGGAGCCGGCGGCAGGGTGAGGGTCACTGGTTCGGGCGCGCTCTGGGCGAGCCACCGCACGGCTTGACGCCAGAAGCGCTCGTAGGACCGATCCGACGTGGGCAGCAGCATCCGCCAGCGCCACGAGGCTTCACCGGTGAAGACCATCGACCGGCCGTCTCCGAATCGCTGGACGGCGACCAAGGCGCGGGCGGCCCCGCCGGGCCCGCCCGTGATGGCGAGCACGCTGGCGCCGGGTCTTGGGAGACCGAGCGGCGACACGGCCGCCAGCGCCGGCAGCGCCGCCCACCGCTTGTCGTTCTCCACGGGATTCGCCCCGAGCTGCATGACGGGGTGGTCCTCGCCCGCCGGCGTCAGCGCCACACGGTTACGACCTGGCGAGACCGATGCCTGGAGGATCCCGCCGTTCTTGTCCGGGACCTCCAACGGAAGCACCTCCTCGAGCGCCGTCTCGCGAAGCCCTTGGCGCTGAAACCCTCTGGCGCCGAGCACCAGCAGGCCGCCGCCGCGCTCTCCTACGAATGCGCGCGTCATCGCGAGCTGCGGGCTGGTGAGCAGATCGGGATCCACGTTCGCCAGGACGATGACGTCGTACGCGAAGAGCGCCTCGCGTGTGTTGGGGTAGCCGCCGAGCAGAGCGCCGGCGCGCGATTGGGCCGCCTGCACGTAGAACGTGTCGGCGCCGGAATCGTCGCGCCCTTTCCTGGCGACCGAATCCACTTCGAGACCGCGGTCCGCGGCCCACGCGCGGCGGAGAAAGCCGTGCTCGAACCCCGGCGCCCCCTGGACGAGCAGCACGCGGCGCGGCCGGCCCGCCGCCGGGACGAGGACGCTGCGCGCGTTGTTATCGGCCACCAACTCGTCGGCCCCCACGGGAATCTCGACGGTGTAGAGGGTCGGCACGTCACGGTTCGGCGAGACGTGGAAGGTCTCGCTGACGGGCGCCCCCTCCGCCGCCGGCGTGGCGCGGCGCAGGTCGATGGGCCTGCCGTTTTCGAGGAGCCGCAACTCGATGGGCGAGCCGCCGTAGCCATGAGCCACGGCGGACACTGCGACGTCCACCACGGCGTCGCTCAAGACGGATTCGGCGGCGGTGACGCTGACGACTTCGCGGTCCCGCGGAGAGGACCGCGATCCAATCCCGATCGCGTACACCGGGGCGCCGGAGGCCGCGCTCGCGGCGGCGTCGACGCCGCCGTTGTCGCCACCGTCGGTGACGAGGACGATGCCGGCCACCGCGCGGCCGCGGTACCGATCCCGCACCGCCTGGAGCGCAGCGCCGAGGCTGGTGCGCCGGTCGGTCGCCGTCAGGTTGGATGCATCCGCCGGCGAGACACGATCACCGAACCGCAAGACTTCGGTGTGAAAGTGGGGCGCGAGCGACGGCAGCAGCTCGCGCTCGACGAGCGCCCGCGCGCGATCGATGCGCCGGGCGCCGCCGGTATCTACCAGCGCCATACTGCGCGACGTGTCGACGAGAATGGCGACGATGGCGTCGCGCGCCGAGACGTCCGTGGCACGCCCCATGGGGCGCATGAGGCAGATGACGAGCCACAGCAGCGTCAGGAACCGCAGCGCCGACAGCGCCCGCCGCCGCGGCGGCGCGATCGGAACCCCACGGTAGGCCAGCCACGCCACGAGGAGCGCGGCGGCCAGGACGGCCGCGAGTATCCACGGTGGAAGCGGATTGCCGAACGTCATTTCTTGATGGCGGCCAGCGACTCGAAGTATTTGGCTACGCGCCGGCGATACGCCTCCGGGACGCGGTCGCTGCCGCCGGCGCGCAGCCGGTCCTTCGCGAGAGCGCTCGAGAGGCGCCCGGCAACCGCTGCCTCCGTCCGCTCCAGTGCCTTCGCGACGTCAGCCGCGAGGGACTGCCACGCGGCATAATCCTGCTTGAACGCCTCGGTGCCCGGCGCCGAGCGGCTCCACTCGTGCTCCTCCGGTGTCGCGATGCGTCCACCGGAGTCGGGGGTCGCGCGCCCGGCGCGGTCCATGAGCTCGCGCGTACGTTGAACCTCTTTTTTGTATTCCTCCTGCAGGCGCGCGAGGTCGCCACCTTGGCCTTCCCCCTGCGAGCCGCCCTGCCCCTGCCGGCCTTGCGGGCCTTCCTGTCCGGCGCGGCCGGGCTGTTGCGCGCCGTTCCGGCCTCTCGCGTTTTCAGGCGCCGGCTGTGCGGCTGCGATTTGCTTCTCCAGCCGCGCCAGGCGCTCCCGCGCGGCGCGCAGCTGGTCGAGTTGATCGGCCAGCGCCTGCGCGTTCCCCTTCGCGCCACCGGGATCGGCCCCGTTCATCTTGGCCGCCACGCGGTCGAGCGCGTTGGCGATCTGCTGTTCCGAGGGCGCCGTCTTGGCGCCTTTCGCGTCGCGCAGCGCCTGCGCGCCGGCCCGCATCCGCCGCGCGAGCTGGCCGCCGGCCAGATCGCGCGCCGCTTCGGCGGCATTTTTCGGCTCGCTCCCGAGGCGCTGCGCCGCCTGCTGCAAGCCGTCGACGCGATCCGCGAGCTGCTCCTTCTCGCCGGCCAGCCGCCGCCGCGCGTCCGCGGCCCCGCCGCCCTCGCGGTCGAGCCGCTCCGCTTCGATTGCGACGCGGCGCTGCGCCTCGGCAATTTGCTGCGACCCGAGCTGCAGGTCGCCCAGCGCCCGCCGACGCGCATCCGGCGATCTCTGCTGCATCCTGAACTCCGCGTTGCGCAACTGCCGCGCCGCCTCGTCCCCCTTCGCCGCCGCCCCCGCCCCATCGGCCTGCTTCCCCTGGGAGGCCGCCTGGCGCATCTGCTCCGTCGCCCGGCTCAGATCCTGCCGGGCACCGCTCGCACCCTGACCACCCTGCTCCATCCTCTTTGCCGCCTCTTCCACCCGGCGGCGAAGCTCCTCCTGTACGCGCGTCAGCCTTTCCAGCTGACGCTTCATTTCCTCGGCGGACATGCCGCTCCCGGCGAGGTCGCGCTGCTGACGGCTCAATTCCTCCTGCCGCCGTGCGAGGTCCTTGATGCGGTCGAGCGCGCTGTCGGCCTTCGGGCCCTCCGGTTGCGTCTCGACTCGCGCCTTGGTCTCGTAGCTGTTCTGCGACTGCCGCTTCAACTCGCGATCGAAGAGATTCGACAGATCCTGTCCCTGGCGGTTGCCGTTGCCCCCGCCGCCGCCGTTCTCCTGTATCACCTGGCGGTTGGGGATCTCGGCCTGCGCCTGGAGGAGCGCATTCAGCGCAGCCATCTCGTGGGGAATCGCGCCGGCGGTCCTCTGCGTCTCGAGCTGGTGGAGCGCCCGGGCCATCGCGTCGACGGCATCCCGGACGGGGTCGGCGCCCGCGGATGACGTGGACCGCACAGCCTTCTGCGGCGGATCCTGGCCGAAGCGGCGGCGTTGGCGCGCGACGCCGGCCGCCTGCTCCGCTCGTCCTTTCAGCTCGGCCTGGGCATCGGCGACGTGCCGGAGATCGATGGACGAGCGTCCTGCCGTCGATCGCCGCTCCAGGTTCCAGGTCGCGCTGATGATTTCCTTCTGCGACGAGATCAGCCCTTCGAGCTGCGAGGCGCCGCCCGCCATGGCCTGGCTCTGCGCCAGGCTGTACTCCCCATTGAAGGGCTTCACCTCGAGGAAGAAGATCTCGCTGCGAGCGAGCGTGGACTGCTTCCCGCGCGGAATGTCGCGCGCCCGCGCGTAGTAGGCGATCACGTCGCCGGACTTGACGTGGAGATCTTCGGCGGCGAGCGTGCGGGAACCAATCCGCGCGATGCTGCTGCCGCCGAGCGACGTGAACGGAACGACCTGTTCCGCTCCTCCGCTGACGGAATAGACCATGTCCAGGCTGGCGATGCCGAAATCGTCGTCCGCGCGCGCCTCGATCGGGACCTCCTCGAGCGGCGTGATCTGCGTGTCGCCGCTCGGGCGGAGGATGTGCACCACGGGCGGCCGGTCGTCCATGACGCGGACGAAATACTCGAGGCCTTCTGAACGCAGGCCGTCCGGATCGACGAGGCCGACGCGGTATATGGCTTCTTCCTTCAGCGTAAAGCTGGACTCGAGCGTCCGCTCGTTCAGCCGGATCAGCGGCACGGCCGGGCGGCCTGCGGAGAACGCCAGGTCCCCTGCCGTCACCGCCTTGTCCACGTGGACGATGACCCGAACGCGCGTGCCGGCAGGTCCGTAGACATCCCCGCCGTCCGCTTCGGCGCGCGGTTTCAAGCCGGTGAACGACGGATAGTCGTAGCGCAGCTCGATGCGCTGGACCCGCGACGGGTGCAGCGCGGTGACGGCGTAGGTGCGCGACTCGGCGGGCCCGGCGGTGACCTTGTACTTGAACGATCTGTCGAGCGCGCCGATCCGCAGCTCGTATCCATCGCCGGCACGCACCATCGGGACCGTCACACTCTGGCCGGCCGCCTCGAGCGTGACGGATGGAACGATGCGCGAGAGAGAACCGTGGCGGCCGGCCACGGCCGCCGCAATCGTCACCGGACGGCCCGCGGGCACGCGCACGTCGCCGGAGCGCATCTGGATGCCGATTGACGCGGGAAAGAGGCGGAGGTACGCCAATTGCGCAGCACGGTCGATGAAGGGACCGGCGAGGACGAGGGCCAGCACAAGGGCGCAGGCGCCCCCGACTGTCCGCCAGGCAGCCATGCGGATCTCGTCTGAATCGACGCAGCCGGAGAGATCCGCCGTGCCGAGGCGCGCCGCGGCCATCTGGATCACCAGGGGAGCAAATGCGGAGTCGCTCCCCACGCGCTGGATCTCGACGGCCGTCACGATCGCGTCGTCCAGATCCGGGCACCGCTCCTCCACGAATCGCGCGATCTGGGAATCGGCGGGCCGCGTGCGTAAGGGCCACGCGAGGACGGCGAACGCGGCGATTGTCAGGGCGAACGCGAGCGCCGCGAGCGCGAGCGCCTCGCTGTCGGAGGACTGAAGCCAGCGCTCCGCGAGGGCCGCGCCGGCAGCGACGAGCGACGCCGCGATGAGCGCGCGCGCCGTGATGCGCAGCGCCAGCAGCAGGCGCCAGCGCTTTCGAACCGTGTCGAGCGCCCGGGTCAGGTCCGTCATCGCGACCCCACGAAGGCTTCCGCGACGAGCACGCCGAGCATCAGCATCAGGCCATAACGCCAGTAGTTCTGCTGGCCTTCGGTCTGCTGGGCCAGCCGTATCGCGCGCGGCTGTCCGGCGCCGGACGACCGCATCACCAGCTTCTGAAATTCGACGGGCGTGACCCGGTCCACCGAGCTCTCGCGGGAATCGACGTTAATCGCCAGCAGCCGGTTGCCCACCATCGCCAGGCCGGGACGCGGCGCCACGCCGGGGGGTACGTCCGCCACCAGATACGCCGAAGCGGCCGGCGCGCGCCCCCCCAGGTAGCGCCCCACTTCCTGCGCGAATGGTACGAACGCCGGATTCAGCGGAAAGTCGTTCCAACGTCGATCCACGTCGGACGTGAAGAGCAGCACGCGTCCGGGGCTGCCTTCGCGTTCGGCCAGCGCGGTCGCCCCGTTCGTGTAGCGCGCGACCACCCGCCACGGCGGCCCCGGATCGATCTGCCAGGCGCGCTCGAACGCGACCTGGCCGAAGTTCGCGGCCACCGCAGCGAAGGGCCGCAGGACGGGATGCCGGAGATCGGTCGCAGCGAGGACGCCGGCGTTCCGTATGTCGCGCGGCGCAAGCGGTGGCCGCCACTCGAGCAGCGTCGACACGACGGAGGGATCCACGTCCTCGCCGGCCGCGATGAACAGGCCCCCGCCACCTTCGAGAAAGCCGCGCAGCGTCTGCCCCACGCGGCGGTCGAGGCCGTGGGTCGAGAGCACCATGATCACCGATTGGTCCCGCACCCGAGCGGCCGGCATCGCGGCGAACGCGCCGCCGGTCACGGTACCGACCTCGAAGTCGGCGCCTTCTTCCGCGTCCGCCAGCAGGGCGCGCGACAGGTAGAACCCGTTGGCAACCACGGGGCCGCCGCCGACGATGAGAATGCGCGGCAGGGTCCGCGGGTCGGCAACGGCGAACCGGACGTTGTCTTCGGCGTAGCCGTCGGGGTCGTCGATGTCCGCCTTCAGTCTGCCCACTGCCGCTGTAGCTTCGAACGTCACCGTCACCGCCTCACCAGCGGGGATCGTCAGGCGCCTCGCCGGCAGCGGCCGATCGTCGGCCGCGGCGCGCGCGACGGTGGTGCGGGATCGCGTGCCGAAGTTGCGGACTGTCACACCGACCTGCCGCCGATCGATCGTGACGTTGGTCACCGACAGGTTCGTCGTCTCCGCGCCGGCGTCGCGGACCTGGAGTTCGATGTTCTCCGGCAGCACCGCCCTGCTCTCGTCGAAGCCGCTGTGCTGCAGGTCGGTCACCACCACCAGACGCGCGTTTGCTTCGCCCGTCAGGAGCTCGGCGGCCTTGTCGAACACGGCGGCATAACGGGTCCCGCCGGCTCCCGGCGCGAGCGACGCGAGCGCCGCGCGCGCGTCCGCGGCCGGGCCTGGCGCCGACAGCACATCGGCCCGATCGTCGAACGCGACGAGCGCGATCCAATCACCCCGCGCCTCCTCGATGGCGTCCCGCGCCAGCGCGCGCGCGCGCGCGAACCGCGCGGGGGCTGCCATGCTGAACGATCGATCGACGGCCACGACGGTCGTCCGGCCGGCCGATGGGCCGGCCGCCCGGTACGGCCGCGCGAAGGAGCCGGCCAACAGCAGGAGCGCCGCGACCCGCGCCGCGAGCAGCAGGAGGTCGCGCAGCCGGTGCGACCGGGAGCGATCGACCGAACTCCTCCGCAGCAGGCTCACCGCCGTAAAGGCCACCGGTGGCGCAACGTCCCGGCGCAGCAGGTGCAGGACGATCGGCAGGGCGATCAGCGCCGCGCCGGCAAGGTAGAGCGGCGTCAGGAACGACATCGCTATGGCCTCCTCGATCGAGCGTCGAGGTACGCCAGCAGCGCGAAGTCGAGCGGCTTGGATGTGTCGAGCGTGAGGAAGTCGATCCCTGCCCCGCGCAGTTCCTTCTCATACCGCGCGCGCAAGGCCGCCATCGCCGCGAGGTAGCCTTCGCGCACCTTCAAGGGCTCCGCGGTGATCTCGTCGGCGCTCTCCACGTCAGTGAAACGCGACGCCCCCTGGAACGGAAACTGCAGCTCGTGAGGATCCAGCAGCTGAAACACGATGACGTCGGTGCCCCGGAAACGGAGGTGCTTGAGGCCTTTCACGACGCGATCCGGATCGTCGAGCAGATCGGAAATCAGGACAGCCAGACTCCGCTTGCCGAGGGCATCGGCGAGCTGGTGCAGCGGACGCCCCACGTCGGAGCGCGAGCCGGGGACGATCTTCTCGAGCGCGAGCAGGATCGCGTGCAGGTGGCCGGGGCGGGCGCTGGCCGGCAGACGGGCGGTGATCCTCGCGTCGAACTCGATCAGTCCGGAGGCATCGCGCTGCCGGTTCATCAGGTACGCGAGCGACGCGGCCAGCACGCTCCCATACTCGATCTTGCTCATCGGCGCGCCGCCGCGATACGCCATCGAGGCGCTCACGTCGAGCAGCAGATGGCACTCGAGGTTCGTTTCCTCCTCGAACTTCTTGACGTAGTGCCGATCGGTTCGCGCGTAAACCTTCCAGTCGAGCGTGGACAGGTCGTCGCCGGGCAAATACTGACGGTACTCCGCGAACTCGACGCTGAAGCCCTTGTACGGGCTGCGGTGCAGACCCGAGAGGAACCCCTCCACCACCGTACGCGCCTTGAGCTCCATCGACCCGAGCCGCGCGATGACGGCGGGGTCGAGAAAGCGGACGTTGGGCATTGCTACATTCCGCTCCGCGGCGCCGGAACCGCCTCGATCAGCTTGTCCACGACGATGTCCGACGTCACCTTCTCCGACTCCGCATAGAAGTTCGGGATGATGCGGTGCCGCAGGATCGGATGCGCCAGCGTGCGGATGTCGGCCACCGACACGTGATACCGCCCCTGCATGAGCGCCCGTGCCTTGGACGCGAGAATCAGCGACTGCGACGCGCGAAGCCCCGCGCCCCACTTCACCCACTCCTTCACGAACGCCAGGTCCGCCTGGCGTCCGGGGCGCGACGAATCGACGAGCCGCACCGCGTAGCGGGCGACATCCTCGGCCACGACCACCTGCCGGACCAGCCGCTGATACTCCTGGATCTCGGCGCCGCTCAGCACCCGCGACGGCCTCGTGGCGTTCGCGCCGGTCGTCTGCGTCACCACGCGCACCTCGTCGTCTTCCGTCAGGTAGGAGACGACGACGTTGAACATGAAGCGATCGAGCTGCGCTTCCGGCAGCGGATAGGTGCCTTCCAGCTCGATGGGGTTCTGCGTCGCGAGTACGAAGAACGGGCGGTCGAGCGGATACGTCCGCCCCGCGGCCGTCACGTGGTACTCCTGCATCGCTTCGAGCAGGGCCGCCTGCGTCTTCGGCGGCGTGCGGTTGATCTCGTCCGCCAGCAGGATCTGCGCGAAGATCGGTCCCCTCACGAACCGCAGGCTGCGGTGGCCGTGCTCTTCGTCGAGCACTTCCGTGCCGGTGATATCGGCCGGCATCAGGTCCGGCGTGAACTGAATCCGCTTGAACGAGAGGTCGAGGATTTCGGCCAGCGTCTTGATCAGGAGCGTCTTGGCGAGGCCCGGGACGCCGGTAATGAGGCAGTGCCCGCCCGTGAACAGCGCCATCAGCACCTGGTCGATGACGGCATCCTGGCCGACGATCACCTTTCGGAGCTCGGCGAGGATGCGCTCGCGGCCGTCCGCCACGCGCTCGGCGACGAGAGGCAATCCCGGGTCGTGGGTGGTGTCCATCAATGGGTCAGCGCGTAAATGATTTCGTTGATCTCCATCCGGTACGCCATCGCCGTGTACTTCACGTAGCCCGGATACTCCGTCGCGTTCGACCACTCCCAGCCGTCGCCCATGTCGACGTTCCAGTTGATGAGGACCATCGCCCGCCCGTGGTCGTCTTCGATCGCCCGCAGGTGCGCGACGTAGCCTCCCTTCTCCCAGGTGCGTCCCTGCAGGAACGAGCCGAGGCCCGGCGTCTGGGGAAAGCTGTCGAATTTGTAGAAGCAGCTGAAAATTGGATGGTCCTTCGGCAGATCGATGATCTTGCGGTCCGGAAACACCCGCGCCAGCTCGCGCTCGACATTGGCCCACTCGATGGGTCCGTGGAAATCGTCGAAGGTGAGCGTACCTCCGCGGAGCAAGTACTCACGCAGGATCGGCACCTCGGCCGGTTTCAGACGCAGGTTGCCCCCTTCCACGATGTAGATCCAGGGATGATTGAAGAGATCCGGGTCCTCGATTGTCATGACGATCGGGTCGTTGACCTGGATGGCGGTCGCGCTGCGCACGCGGCGCGACAGGTTCCAGTCGGCCGCCGGCGCGTCGATGTACCACGGCTCGTCGTAGACCGCCAGGCCGGTCTGCGGCGGCATCGTCCACGCGGTGTAGTGGATGCGCACGAAGCCCCACTGCAGGCCCGCGAACCGCGGGTCGGGGACGGCGGGCGTGGGCGGAGGCTGCGCGCTCACCTCGACACTGACCAGACGGCTCAGGGATCGCGCGTTTCATCTTTAAAATCTCCGCTCGATGGGGCCTCTTCCCCGTTCCCCATGTCGCTGCGCGCGAGCGGCCGCCCCTCCTACCGCGTTGAGCAGCAACTCCTGCGCGCGCTCGAAGCTCGGCGCAATCTCGAGCGCCGCGAGCGCTTCCTTCTTCGCTTCGGCCCGCAGGCCGGCGAGCAGATAGCTTTCGCCGAGGTCGCAATGGGCCGCCGCCTTGTCGGTCGCGCCGGTCAGCAGCGCGGCGCGGAACTCGCGCGTCGCGACGGCGGTGTCGCGCTTCTTCAGCGCCAGCCGTCCCCAACCGGTGTGGGCCGAGGCATCGAACGGGTCGAGCGCGACCACGCGCATGAGCGCGACGCCCATCGCGCGCTCGTCGCCGGCGGCCTGGGCGAGCGCCGCCATCCTCCGCGCCGCCTCGACGTTGGTGTGATCCGCGGCGATCAGCGCTTCGTATTCCTTGATCGACCGCGGCCGATCGTTGAGCTTCTCGGCCAGCGCGGCCATCACTTGATGCGGGCTCTCGGGCCCGATCGCCGGCGGCACGAGAGCGGCGGCGCGCTGAAGCGGCGCAAACGCGGACGGGTCGCCGGCCGCCGCCAGCGCCTGCCCGAGCGCGAGCTGCGCGATGTAGCTCTCGGGCTTCGCCGCCGCGGCCGCCTTCAGCGCGTCCAGCGAGCGCAGGTCGATGGGCGTCTCGGCATCGTGCAGCGCCCGCCGCATGGCGCCGAACCGATTGTCGAGCGCCTTGTCGAACGTCTTCTGGAGATCGTCCATGGAGCTGTTGAGCGCGCGCTGCAGCGCTCGGTCGGTCTCGCTGCCGTCCGCATACGAGCGGACCAGCGTCTGCAGCGCCGGCTGGCCGCGCGTCGCGACGATGTGCTCGACGAGCAGCGACGCTTCGTAGTACGCGAGCGAGATCGTTTTCGGATTCGTGAAGCCGGCGTTCAGATCCTTCAACGCCAGCGTTTCCCCGCGTTCCAGCATGCCGGCGAACTGGATGTCCATCTCGCGTCCCCATTCGGGACGCGCGAGCTTCTCCTCGTACACCGAGATGCCTTCGGTCAGCCAGCGCGGTACCCGCTGGTTCGACATCTGGAGCGTGACGACGTGCGCCAGCTCGTGCCAGAGCGTGGCTTCCCACTGGAATTCGCCCGGACGGGCCTTCGGCGAATCCATCGTCACCACGCGACCGAAGGTGGCGCCGAGCGCGCCGATCATGCCCGGCAAGCCGGCAGTGCGGACCGCAAAATCGTCGTGCCGCGGGAAAATCTCGATCAGGATGGGACCGCGCGGCGTGAACTCGTACTTGCCCGAGAGCGTCTTCAGCGCCTGATGCGCCAGCGGCAGGGCGTACTCCCGCAGGACGGGCGCCTCGGCTTTGCTCATTCGCACGATCAGATCGCCGTCCTGCACCGTTTCGAACGTGTCGAGACTGTCCATC
>WNFC01020115.1_pt1 | contig 15733 bp, 14 predicted proteins | sample 5400541 | NCBI WGS metagenome assembly WNFC01 (sample SAMN13153342, study PRJNA577476) | soil metagenome | isolation source: 120 cm saprolite under Douglas fir tree site 2 hole 2 replicate 1 | place: USA:California | collected 2015-04-18
AAGTCACCGAGCCTCTCGGCTTTGAAAACACCTTCGCCATGGTCATCCGCGGCGACGACGCGCAAAAATTTCATCTCCAAAAAATCTCCGACATCGCGCCGCTCGCTCCCAAATGGCGCGCCGGCGTCGGCTACGAATTTCTCGAGCGCCCCGACGGTTTCCCCGGCCTCACACAAAACTACGGCCTCCATTTCGCCGAATCCCCCAAGGTCATGGACCTCGGCCTCATCTACCGCGCGCTCGTCGATCATCAGGTGGACATCGTCGCCGGCAACTCCACCGACGGCCTCATCGACTCTCTCGGCCTCGTCGCCCTCGAAGACGATCGCCACTACTTTCCGCCCTACGACGCCGTCCCCATCATCCGCCAATCCACGCTCGCCCGATTCCCCCAGCTCCGTGCCGCGCTGGCCGATCTCGCCGGCAAACTCTCCGCCGCCGACATCCGCCGCCTCAACTACGCCGTCGACGCCCAGCACCAGGACGCAGCCGTCGTCGTACGAGTGTTCCGTTCTTCAAGAGGCTTCTAGTCTCTTTTCGCTCTTTCAGCAGCCTCGGCCGCTGGTTCAGGTACAATCTCTCCGCTGTGAAGTTAGGATTTGATTGCGGAAATAATCAACGCGGTTCGCCAGTTTACACAGCAGTGCGCGGGACCCGGCCTGGAGTCGAGAGCGATGAGCATGAAACGCTGGAAAAAACTTCTCGTTGTACTTGTCGTGCTCGGGATTTTTGCTGCCGTCTATGCAGCCGTCTTGATTCGCCGTGGCTTCAGCACTTTGGACGAGCCATCCGCTCTGGAAAAGCTCGTCGCTCGTACCGTCCGGAATCTGGCCATCCCAGCCGCCGCGCGCCATGAAAACAATCCCTTGATAGCCTCTCCGGAGATCCTCAATGAGGCCCGCGACAGCTTCATCGACCGCTGCGCGACCTGCCACGGCAACGACGGCAGCGGCCAGACGCAAGTCGGCCGGAACCTCTACCCCAAGCCGCCTGATTTGCGCTCGCCACAAACGCAGAATCTGACCGACGGCCAGATCCGCTACATCATCAAGAACGGAGTTCGTCTCTCGGGCATGCCTGCCTGGAGCCATCCGCACGAAGAACAGGACAGCGATAGCTGGAAACTCGTTCTCTTCATCCGCGACCTGCGCCAACTATCAGCCGGCGAGAAATCGGCGCAGCAAGCGACGGCCGCTTCCGCGCACTACACGGGCTCGCTGGCTTGCGAAAAATGCCACCAGCAAATCTACGAGCGATGGAAGAAGACGCCCATGGCCAACGTCGTCCGCGATCCCCGCGAGCATCCCGAGGCCATCATTCCCGATCTCGCCACGGATCCCCTCGCTAAATTTACGAAGGACCAGGTGGCGCTCGTCTACGGGAGCGTCTGGAAGCAGCGCTACTTCACAAAAATCGGCGATGACTATTTTCCAGAACCCGCGCAGTGGGACGTTACCAACCGCGTTTGGCGTCCCTACTTTGTAGCCAAAGGAACGGACTGGTGGGAACCCTTTTATCCTGCCGACAACATGCAGCGCCCCACCGGTCCTACCTGTGATGGCTGCCACTCCGTCGACTACAACATTCACACCAAGAAGGTCGTCGAGTGGAACGTCGGTTGCGAGCGTTGCCACGGTCCTGGCAGCGGGCACGTCGCCCATCCCTCGCGCGGCAATATTCTCAATCCCGCGCGCATGGACTATGTGGAAGCCAATGACGCTTGCATCCAGTGCCATTCACAAGGACGCCCTTTGACCAATCCCATCGAAGGGAAGTATTACGACTGGCCGGTCGGCTATCGCGTCGGACTCAACCTCCGCGATTTTTGGCAGCTCGAAGACCACACCCTCGGTGAAATGACCTTCACGCATTTCCCCGAGGGTACCGCTCATAAGAATCGCATGCAGGGGAATGACTTCGTGCAAAGCGTTATGTACCGCCGAGGGATCACCTGCTTCTCTTGCCACGATGTTCATGGCACCGATAACTACGCTCAGCTAAGAAAGCCGGCTGACAAACTCTGTCTCGATTGCCACGGCCCCATGTCTCCCAACGGCCCCCGCACAACCACGCTTGAGCAGCACACCCATCACAAGGCCGGCACGCCTGGCGGCCAGTGCATCTCCTGCCACATGCCGAAGATCGAGACCACCCTTGCTGACGTCAAAGTTCGTGCTCACACTTTCGCCTTCATCTCCCCGGCCTTGACAGACAAGTACAAAATCCCAAATCCCTGCACGTCTTGTCACACGGATAAATCCACAGCCTGGGCCACTGAAGCCTTGCGCCACTGGCCCGAGCGCTCTCCCTGGCGTCTCGATTAGCAACTCTCCGCGACCGGCATCCACCGCCTCAACTACGCCGTCGACGCCCAGCACCAGGACGCCGCCGCGGTCGTCCGTCAGTTCCGTTCTTCTAAAGGCCTTTAGCGCAGCCTCGCTCGCGCTGATGCGACAATTAACAACTTATTGACAGTCATTGCGCGTCGCTGATATACCCTTACGCAAGCTCATCCTTCAGCGGACCGGACGGCAACACCCCTCGCTTTCCCTGTTCGCCGAGTTCTTGGTGCCTGAAAAGGAGCAAGAAATGAAAAAACTATGCATGAGTGCCGCGCTAGCGGCTTTAGCTGTCTTATTGCTTGGCAATTTCTCTACAAATGCCAAGAGCGATGATGACGTAGCTATCTCCGCCCGCATGGTTGGGTTGGGCGAAGTCCCACCCACTAACAGCAAGGGAGCCGCCGAGTTCCGCGGAACCATCAGCGCGGACGGCACCACCATTACCTACACGCTGAAATGGAGTGGCCTCACGACCCTGCCCCTGTTCAGCCACATCCACTTCGGTCCCACCAAGGAAAACGGCGGCGTGATGGTGTTCCTGTGTGGCGGGGGCGGAAAGCCGGCCTGCACCCAGGCCACTTCAGGTATGGCCGCGGGAACCATCACGGCTGCGGACATCGTCGGGCCGGCGGCGCAAGGAATTCCCCCCGCTCCGAACGGCAGTTTCGCCGATGTGATCCGCGCCATCCGCACGCACAACGCCTACGCGAATTTGCACACAACGATGTTCCCGGGTGGCGAAGTGCGAGGAGAAGTGCTCGTCCACGGCGAAGACGACGACGACTAAGAGCGACGAGCCGTATCAGGTTCTTCGCGACAGCTCGCACTCTTAACTGCTCTCTTTTTCTGCACCGCAAACTGCGACCGCGCGTCACGATCGCGCCTTTTCGCTTCGCCTTATTTTCAGCGAGGGGTCTCATCCACGATTCTTCAGGGTGGGATCTCTCCCTGTTCCTGACTTAGCCTCCACCGATCTCAACCCAAACTCTTCGCGGCCATCCGCCGGCCCCCGCCCAGGACGTTACCGTCTTGTCCAAAATCGTCTTCACTGCACGGGCGATGCGAACGGGATCCGTTATACACTACTGGATGAAACAAACCTGGAGCAAGAAGACGCCTCCTCATTCATGAACTATTTGACCGCCAAGTGCGCTAAGACAGGCATCAAGTTGTAGAGTGTAAAAGCAAGCGTTTCCCGCTCAACCCGTCTAATAACTCTCCGGCTGGCAGCCCCTGAACTAGCGGGGGATTCAGGAGTATGTCAACCTCTTTTGGTTGCAGGCGTTAATGTCAACCTATGGTGGTTGCTACTATAAATGTCAACCGTATTAGGTTGACATGACAAAAATCGAGCGTATGATAGGGATCTGAGTACGCGATGGAAAATCCTACTGTCCGGACCAAACCCTGTATCGCCCTCATCGCAGACATGGTGAGATCACGTGAACTCCCACGAATTCAGCGTCCGAGAGTGCAGGAGAAGTTCAAAGATTTCGTCGGATACCTCAACAGGACCTATTCCCGAAACATTCTGTCCAGATTCGTCATAACGTTGGGCGACGAGTTTCAAGGCCTTCTCTCGTCGGCAACTCCAATTCCCGATTTGATGTGGGATATCGAGCATCGATTTTCGGCGCGCAACCTTAGGGTAGGAATGGGACTTGGCGTCCTACATACCCCGATTCAAAAAGAAGCAATAAATGTCGATGGACCCGCCCTTCATTTTGCACGCACAGCGATACAGACTGCCCATGAGAAACGCAGGTATGGTGGCGTATTTCTTGGCTTCGGCGAACTAGATCCTGTTATGAACGGGATAGCCCGCATCCTGTGGTTCCACCGCTCAAGACTTACCAAAACCCAGCTTAGAATTGCTGAACTCTTGCGCCAAGGCCAGTCTCAGTCCGACGCTGCAGAAGAATTAAACATAACCAGGCAGGCCATCTCGAAGCAGGTGGTCGCGATGGGGTGGTGGCCCTATGCCGAAGCAGAACAAGCCTGGCGTGTTCTGCTAGAAAGATATATAAACCCGATGATAGAGAAAAGAAATGTCTCAAATCAGCGTTAGCAATGAGGTCCTGCTCTGGTCTCAATTGTGTGCGCTTTGGTCTGTCTCTTCGTATGCCGTAACTTCTGATCCGCTGCCGGAGGATCGCGACGGTACCAACTTTTCGTGGCGCACTTGGAAAATGACGCTGCCCATAAGAATTGTCGGGGTAACACTCGTCAGTTATGGCATGACCCATTCGATTGTTACGTGCGGCTGGCTGACGACCGTAACGGCGATACACCCTTGGATACGTCTTCGAAGTCCTTTGAGATGGACTGCCGAGATCGAAGTATTGGTTCTCATTTCCAACGTGCTTTTCGTACTTGCCTTTGTGAGGCATGTTCACCAGCAACTGCATACTTACGTCCCAGCCTTACTCAGTACCGAGCGGCTTGCCGCGATCTGCATCGTGGGGGCAATCTTGCTATTCGTTATTCGCGGCGGAACATATATTGTGAGAGGCTGTCTCCGCAAGACTGGGACTCTACCTCACATCACTGTCAAGAACGCAGCCCAACCAGTACGATCGAATCCCCAAGATCAAGCGAAATCGCTTGGAACACAATCGCAAGCTTCGCCCCCGTCCTCGCCCTCCTCTCCTGAGATGGAAGAGGATCACGTAGATGTGACAGAGATAAATCGTGGTCGCTTGATCGGCAACCTAGAACGATTGATTCTCACGATAGTTGTGGCTGCAGGTAGTTACGCCGCCTTAGCCTTTCTTGTGGCTGCTAAAGGGCTTGTTCGGTCTGAGGGGCTACAAAAGCGCGACTTTGCGGAATACTTCCTTGTAGGATCACTGTCGAGTGTGCTCGTTGCTCTCTGCTCAGGTGTCGTTATTAGGTTCACACTTTTAGCGCTGTGGCCGGAGCTCTTATCACTGCAGATGCAGTGACCGAGAGCGCCGTGCGGAGAATCAAAGAACGCGACCCCGCCGTGCGCCCCTTCCTTGTGGGATTCAAGGCTACACGTCGATCTGGCGGCCGATAGGCACACACAACCTGAACAGCGTTGCGAGGAAGGAGCCAGTGGTCAGAGACAGGGGTCGTAACTCTTTACCGAAGCACTCTCCCACCCGCTCAGAATTCGTACTTTGCTCGGGATTCCAACCAGCGCTCCTTCGAGCGAGTTGCGGGCATCACGAAAAGGCTGGCTGCCGCACGCAAAGCCGCAGTCGCGCACATAGGAACTGAAGGGGTTTTGTTCTTCAGGCGGGAATTACCATCGCCTTCACAGCAATCAGTCATCGAAAAGGGTCGTAAATGTCTAGCGTTTGCTTTCCAGCAGGGCGCAATTGGCGACGCATCTTGCCGCCAGCATCTCGATTTCGGCTTTTTTGTGATTCGGGACGCTCGCGGTGGATTCCGGGACAACGATCAGCGACTGCGGGCCATCGCCCAAATTAAATTTGCATTCGAATTGCAAAGACTGAACGCCACGCTGCTGGCAGGGGTTTTTCTCCAGCGCGGGCTCGAACATTTCCGGCTTGGCATGCAATTGGTTGGCGATTTCCGACGGCAGCATCGCCACCACCATCGGCACCGGCGACTTGATCTTGATGCTGACCTGTTCGCCATCGTGGTCCGGCGTGAACCCGCCATAAACCTTCAGGAACGACGTGAGCTGGTATTTTTCTTTTACCTGCCGAGTCCACTGAAACTCCGGCTGAATGCAATTCTCGACGCAGTCCCAGCGATAGTATTGGATGTGCACATCATTGGGTGAGGTGAAACGACGGGAGACCGAACCTTGCCCCGTCAATACCGTCGCGATCCCCACTCCCACGGCCTGATCCGTCTTGCTGTCGGGCTTCAACACCGCGCCGAGTCCCGCAAAGACCGCTGGATCAAGGCTATTTCGTTCGTCGCGAATGACCAGCGTCATTGCCTCCGGTGGCAGGTTGCAGACATACGTGGCTTCCATCACATGCTCTTGCGTGCACAGTTGCTGCAAGTTGAAAATGGCCTCGGGATGTTGCAATGCCTGGTCCCATCCATCAGTCGACGTCAGAAATATGGTGATGGGCTTCTCCGCCTTGATATCCACATGGATGTTGCCGCCATTCGCGCCCGGGTGATACGTCCGCCCGGAGTGATAATTCGCGGGGTCCAGCCGCACCCTCTCATCATTGGCAGGCAGCCAATTGAAAACTCGCTGCTGGCCAAACGACGGCGCGGCCAAAACAAAAGACAGGAAAAACGCGAAAAGGAATGGCTTTTTGGTGTTGCTCATAATACTTCCATTTTCGGCGCGGCCAATCCTCACCCGCAAGCGTCCCGTGGAATCTGTCTCCTGGGAGTACCCTGACCATTGGGACAGGTAGGCGATTACGAATTGGGGCCGTGGCCCAACCTTGGCCGTCTTCGCGCTCCGAAGCATCCCGGACGGTTCGGCGGAATCCCTTGCGCTGGGCCCAATCGGGTATAGAATCTCGGCACCAGTCATTCTCCATTTCAATCCCGGAGGTGCTTCCATGGCCGTTGTGAACCCGCTGCCAAAAGAAAAAGCCGCTCCTGAACTGCACGAGACCTACGAAGGAATGATCAAACGATTCGGCAAGGTGCCCAACATTTTCGGCGCCATGGCGCACCGGCCCAACGTGCTGAAGAACTTCCTGCCGTTCTACGGCGAGACCTCGTTAATAAACGCCTGCGAGTATTGAACCCGCGCGCACATCGCTTCGGCGAAGCGAATCGGGTTGACTGACGAGCAAATCCAAGCGCTGCAATTCTACGAGCGCAGCCCGTTGTTTGACGAGAAGGACAAGGCCACTATCCTGTACGCCGAGCGCGTCACGCGCGGCGCCGCTGCGATTCGCGGAGGCTCGCTCGAAGAGTTGCGAAAATTCTACGACGAGGGGCAAATCGTGGAATTGACTCTGGTGATCTGCGCCGCCAATTTCACCAACCGCTTCAACGATGCTGTGCGCAATATCCCAGACCTCGGCGTTTAGCTGGCGCCTTTTTGCATTGCCATTATGTTGCCGCCTTTGCCTCTCTTGTAGCGGCAAGTTTATCTCGCCATCTTTTCCTTTGCTCTAGCGACGGACGCCGTGGCCGCTCTTGCTCTCACTCCGTCGTCCAGCGCTATTCTCTCCCTGCTCGGCGTCGTCAAGCTTACCCGCTTGCAGCAAATCCGGCCAAAAGTTCGCCGGTCGCGCCCTGCGTAATAATCCCCGGCCAGACATCCGCCGTTCGAGATTCTCAACATCGCCGTGCCACAGTGCATGTGCATCGATTTCATGGCGTTTGCCAGTGGCTGATTCTGATACTGATAGATCAACGAAGCGCCTTCCGGGTCGTCCATTTGAATCACTGCCGCGCAACTGCGTGACATGGACGTGCATGGCCATCAAACGACGTGATCAGATAACCGTGCCAGCGTCCCGTGAGGTCCGGGATTCGAACCAGCCCTAATCTGTGCACCAAGCTGTTCCGCCAAAGGTATTTGTCAAAGAGTGTGTAGAGCACGCCGTAGAAAGCAATGCTGGAAGGAGCATCCGCCCACCAAGGGACCGAGAGGTGGGCGGTAGCGAGAGATTTCGAGGTCACCCACGCCAAAGCAATCGCGAGCAACGCCAGATAAAGGGGAACGATTCTCCTTTCGCTGGCGTCTGTGCTGTAGCCGTGCATACTTCACCTGCCCGGCCGCCGACGGCCGAACAGGCCTTTCAGCCTGCTGGAATGCGCCCTCCACCCTCAATTGCTGCTGGCAAGCGCCCGGTAGAAGAACTGGCCCTGAAGGTAAATCCGCTTCCTGAAGAGGGGCCGCGAGTAACCTAAGTGTCAAGCAACTGCTGGTAGTAGCGCTCCTTCTGATTTCTATCCTACTCCTCTTCGCGGCCAAATTAGCATTCTTTAACAATACAAGTGCCCTGCGGAATGCTGGCCCGCGGCTGACGCAGCCTGTTGAATTGCGTAGCGCACCTTTGGGTTTTGGTTCTTCAAAGTGTCCGGGTAATGTGCGATGCGCGGCTTGTATTCTCCTTCTGTCCGGCGGTGCATTCCGACTAGCGAGTGCTATCAAACGAAGTTTGTCTTGAGCCAACTGACACTGGCAGCCAGATCGACTTTGTTTGCATCTGCAATAAGATCGGGAATCTTGTCCACCGCATCCAGAGCTACTGGCGCCGGCAGAATGGGCGCCAGACGGAAGTATTTTTCGCGCAGCACCCTCGAGCATTCGTAGTCCGCCACGCCCATCATTCCCTCAATCATCATGTTCACAAGCGAATGGGCCCACTGCGCGATTCCCCAGTTGTGGGTGTCACCCGAGATGAAGGTCGGGCTCACGCCGGTGCCGATGGAAAACAAGCGGATGTCCTCGAGATTCTGTTTCCCGGTGCCGGTGTCGAGTGCCTGCGCAAGAGCCGCCATCGCTGGGTTGTTAGCCACCACGCCGCCATCCACGAAACCCTGGCAGACGGGGAAATAGGTGGGAGCCGCGCTGGTTCGCAGAGCGACATCCACCACTTTTTCCGCTCCATCCGAATCATCTCCCTCGAAATTGTGAAAGAACTTTGGATTCCAGGTCCGCGGCGTCCTGGGAGTTGCGGGGCAGTCGAGATCGAATGAGGACACCAGCACGTGGCGCGGCAGCAGATCATCGAGTGTCCGGTCGCCGAACTTGTCGCGCAGGACTTGCTCGAGGTTGGCGTTGTCATACTTCGAGCCGATCAGAGCGCCGAGGTCCCCAATCTCCCGCAGCAGCGATTTGGAGAAAATCAGCTTGCCATTGTCCTGATAGAGCGCGACGAGCTCATCCGCCTTCATTCCGATCGCCAGCGCGAGCGCCAGGATGCCTCCGGTGGAAGTCCCCGCCAGCAGGTTCGCACGGCCCAGAAAACCCGGAACTTGCTTCGAGAGCTGCTGTAGAAGCACGGCGGTGTAAACGCCGCGGATGCCACCGCCATCGAGCGCCAAGATGCGATAAGTGCCCATGATAAATCCTCCCAGTCCGACTATTCCTTACAGGAGAAGTTCTGTCAGAGTAAATAGAAAGTGACGACCATAGTCAACAATCATTCTGCGTGGCAAGTACTCCATCGCGAGCGGTTTTCCGCGAAAACGTGCGTTTGGGACTCGTGATCTCCCTGCCTCTGGATTCCCACCTCGTAAGCTTCACACCATTCCAGCTGCTCCTGGCCCTAAAACGAATCGGTGTCGTTAAACCTCGTCCTCCCCAACGCGCAAAAGCTCTGCTAGAATCGTTGCCATGAAAAGACGCACATTGCTTCAATCGCTTCCCGCAGTAGCGTTGTTTCCAACAGCAGCAACCCGGCTTACTAAGGATCAAGAGAAGGGGGGCCCGGGACCGTCCTCAACTCCGGTCTACGAGCTCCGTGTCTATCACACGTACGAAGGCAAGCTGGACGACCTGCTGCGGCGCTTTCGCGAACACACCACGAAGCTCTTCGAGAAACATGGAATGAAAAACGTGGCGTATTGGACGCCCACCGACGAACCGCTCAAAGGCAAAACTCTCGTCTACATCCTCGCGCATCCGAGCCGTGATGCCGCCACGGCCAACTGGCAGGCCTTCCGTGACGATCCCGAATGGCAAAGTGTGCGCGAAAAGTCCGAAGCCAATGGCAAGATCGTCGAGAAGGTTGATTCCACCTTTCTCGTTTTGACAGACTTTTCCCCAAGGCTCCCTTAAATCGTTTCCTTTAGTTGGGGATTCTCGCGAAGCAGTGCCTGAGCTAAAGCGCGGCGGAAAAACACAAACGCCACTCTCTTGGGGGCCCGGGACAAAAAAACTGAGGCCCCGCGGCCACAATGTGCTAGTCCACTGACCCGGTCCGATGACAATGATCGTCGAATGAGAACGGATTTTATCTAGCCGGGGGCACAGTATTTTCCGGAGCTGAGAATTCGCGACAGCCAGTCCGATTCTCAGTGGTCGTGCGACATCCCCGCCATGTTATGCGGAGGCGCGGCGTTGCGGCGAAGGGCGGCCATCCTGGTATCATCGGCGGCGACAAAATAGCCGACGGCGATGCCCATCGCTCCGTCGCGCAGCAGCTTTCCAGTGGGATTGTCGTACGTTGCGGAAATCCTCAGAACATCGCCATTCGCAAATTTGTAGCCGCCGTCCTGGACAAACAGCTTCACGGGCACGGACTCGAGATGTCCTTCAGCGTCGGCCTTCGCATCGAGTGTCGCCACGGTCTCCTTGCGCGACACATCTTGCAGCACAATCTGCTTTCCGTAGTCGTGCAGGTGTCCGCCGACGCCGAGCAGCACGCCGTCGTATTTCACCGTCACGGTTCCCGTCTTCTCACTTTTCCCGGCCGGCAGGTCATAGCCGGAATTTCCGCACGACGTCACGTCCATCCACGCGGGATAAACATTTTTTCGCGGCGCCACGGTGCTCGCGCCTCCGGATATTTCCTCGAACGGAATCGCTACTTCAAGATAGGCGTTGTCGTAGGACGTGGCCGTAGGGTTGTACATCATCGTCTCGATGCGGATCTTTTCGCCCTTTTGTACGCGATATCCATAACCGGGCACTTCGGACCAGTCCGTCATTTCGCTGCCCGCGCCGAAAATGTGTTCTTCCTTGTTGGGGCAGAGAAAATCCGCGCGATTCTCGTTCCAGAACGCCACATGATGCAACACCGTTCCCGGGACGCCGTTGCCACTCGCATCCACGAGCTTCGGATGATATGCGAGCAGCCAGCCGTCCGTCGGCACTTCCCAAAGCAGATCTGGCGGCTGCGGCATTTTCATGTGGGAGGTGTGCGCGGGCAAATTCATCGGCCCAACACGCAGCGTGATGATATGCGCCGCCGCGTCCACTTTCGCATCCAGCGTGACGCCTTTCGCGACCGCATGGTGCATACCTTCCTGCATGAAGCCGTGATGCTCGTGCTGCATCGGCAGGGGTTTCGCCGCGCCTTCATCCAGGCCGATACGGGCAGGGTGAATATCCTTCGACGCATCCACTGGCTTTTCCTGCGCCGCTGCAATCACGGCCGCCAGCAAAATTGCTCCGCAAATTGTGAGGGTTCTATTCATTGGACTTCTCCGTGCGTGGCTTCCAGCGTAGAGACGAGGCGGGACACCTATCATCATACTCCTGGGAAGCGATTAGCGGAATCGATCGGACCGCTGCGCGTTGCGCGAGATGAGTATCGAGGTTTGGTATGCTAGGTGGCCCGCGTCGTTCGCTGGTAGACTCGGCAGCATCTTTGGATGGAGAGGGAATGAAACTGATTCGAATGGGCGAGATTGGGCAGGAAAAGCCGGGCGTGCTGCTTGAGGATGGAGCGCGGCTGGATGTTTCCGGGTTTGGTTCGGACTATGACGAGGCGTTTTTCGCGGGCGGCGGAATTGGCAGACTGCGGAATTGGGTGGCGGCGCAAGGCGGTTCGGCGCCGCGCGTATCGTCTGCGGTGCGATTGGGGGCGCCGATTTGCCGGCCTAGCAAGATTGTATGCATCGGGCTGAATTTCCGGGACCACGCGGAAGAGAGCGGGATGGAGATTCCCAAGGAGCCGGTAATTTTTTTCAAGGCGACATCGGCGCTGGCGGGGCCGAATGATGCAGTGGTGATTCCGAAAAATGCGACGAAGGTGGACTGGGAAGTGGAACTGGCGATCGTGATGGAGAAGAAAGCGAGTTACGTCAGCAGGGAGAACGCACTGGAGTATGTCGCGGGTTTTGCGCTGCACAATGACTATTCGGAGCGCGGCTTCCAGCTTGAACGAGGAGGGCAGTGGGTGAAGGGGAAGAGCGCGGATACGTTCGCTCCGCTGGGGCCGTTCCTGGCCACGAAAGGTGAAATTCGAGATTTCAATCAGCTCGGCATGTGGCTGAAGGTGAATGGAGAGTTCCGGCAGCGCGGTTCTACTTCAAAGATGATTTGTGATATTCCGGGGCTGGTCGCTTATGTCAGCGAGTTTATGACATTGCTTCCCGGAGATGTGATCAGCACGGGGACGCCACCAGGCGTGGGCTTGGGGATGAAGCCGCCGCAATATCTGAAGGCGGGCGATGTGGTGGAGCTTGGAATCGACGGTTTAGGGGAGTCGCGGCAGGAAGTTGTGGATTATCGATGAGAGGGGGCTTGGGGCCGTCAGAGAGATGCTTAACACAGAGTCCACGGAGAGCACAGCGGACACTGAGAGCAGAGAAACGCCAAAAGCTATTTCAAGTTAATTGCGGCGCAGGACGTCAGGACGATGCAGATTGACGCTCATCAGCATTTTTGGAGGTATGACCAGCGGGAGCATGGGTGGATCGACGACTCGATGGCGGTGCTGCGCCGGGATTTTCTTCCGGCGGATCTGAAACCTGAGCTGGAGCGCAGCGGGTTTCAGGGATGCATTGCGGTTCAAGCGCGGCAGACGTTGGAGGAAACGCGATGGCTCCTGGAATTGGCGGAGCGCGCGCCGTTCATTCTCGGAGTGGTGGGCTGGGTTGATCTGCGGTCGCCGCGATTGCGATTCGAATTGAGCTCGCTGGCGGGACAGTCCAAGCTCGTGGGTGTCCGCCACGTTGTGCAGAGCGAGCCGGATGAGCGGTTCCTGCTTCAACCGGATTTTCTTCGCGGCATCTCGATGCTGGAAGAATTTGATCTTGCCTACGACATCCTGATTTATCCACGGCATCTTCCGGTCGCGGCGGAGTTCGTCGCGCGATTTCCGCGGCAGCGCTTTGTTCTGGACCATCTGGCGAAACCGCCAATCAAAAGCAGAGTTCTTGATTCCTGGGCGCGCGGAATCCGGGACCTGGCAGCATTCGAGAATGTTTTTTGCAAGGTGTCTGGTATGGTCACGGAAGCGGACTGGCAGGCCTGGAAGCCGGAGGACATGCGGCCCTATCTGGACGTGGCGTTCGAATGCTTCGGACCGAGCCGGTTGATGATCGGATCGGATTGGCCGGTGTGCACGGTGGTGGCTTCGTATTCGCGGGTCATGGAACCGGTGAAGAATTACCTCGGCAAGTTTGCGGAGGAAGAAAGAAATGCCGTGCTGGGCGGGAATGCGGCGAATTTCTGGAGATTGAAACCGCTGGAGAATCAAGCACGCGACTAATCGCACGGCGTGTTCTACAATGCCGGGGAAAAGCGGGCGGTGGCTGTAAACGCGCGCGAAATGGGGAAATGCGGGTCTGGTGTGATGCAGAACAAGGTACTCAAACTCGATTCGAAAGATAACGTGCTGATCGCGCTGACCGACCTGCGCCGAGGGGAACAGATTTTCTTTGATTCCCAGCCCTACGCTTTGGAATCAGACGTTCCTGCGAAACACAAGTTCGCCGCAGAAGATCTTGCCATTGGCGCGAGCATCATCATGTACGGCGTGCTCGTCGGGAAAGCTGTGGCGCCGATCCGGCGAGGGGGACTGCTGACCACGCGCAACATACACCATCAGGCCGCTGCTTTTCAGGAGAAAAAGGACGAGTATTTCTGGACGCCGCCAGATGTATCGCGATGGAAGCAACGGGAATTCTTGGGATATCGCCGATCAGACGGCCAGGTGGGCACGCGAAATTACTGGATTGTTGTTCCCCTGGTGTTCTGCGAGAACCGAAACATCGCGGTGCTGAAACAGGCGTTTGAAGAGGAGCTGGGTTTCGCGGCCCCACAAGGCTATCGGCGGCAGGTGGCGGAACTGGCGCGGCTCTATGCGGATGGCCGGAGCGAAGAGATTAAGACGCACGCGTTGACGGGAGACGCGGCGGGCCCGCAGCGTTCCCGAGTTTTCGAAAATGTGGATGGCGTCCGGTTTCTACTGCACGAAGGGGGCTGCGGAGGAACACGGGAAGATTCGAACAATCTTTGCGGATTGATCGCCGGCTACATCCATCATCCGAATGTAGCGGGCGCGACGGTGCTGAGCCTGGGCTGCCAGCATGCGCAGATCGGAATTCTGCGGGAAGAGCTCCGCAAGCGGAATCCGAATTTCGATAAGCCGCTGGTGATCGTCGAACAGCAGCAGAGCGGGACGGAAGTTGCGATGCTGACGGAGGCTATCCGAAGCACGTTCCTGGGTTTGATGGAAGCGAATCGGTGTCAGCGGACGCGTGAACCTCTTTCCAACTTGTGTCTCGGATTGAAATGCGGCGGCTCGGATGGTTTTTCCGGCCTGTCCGCGAACCCGGCAATCGGGCATACGTCGGATATACTGGCGGCACTCGGCGGGAGAACGATCCTTTCTGAATTTCCGGAATTGTGCGGGGTGGAACAGGAACTCATCAACCGGAGCGCGCGCAAGGAAGTTGCGGACCGGTTCATGCAATTGATGAAAAGCTATGGGGCGCGGGCGAAAGCGGTGGGGTCCGGATTTGAAATGAATCCCAGCCCGGGGAACATGCGTGACGGGTTATTGACGGACGCCATGAAATCCGCAGGCGCGGCGAAAAAGGGAGGAAATTCCAAGGTGACAGCGGTGCTGGACTATCCGGAGTATTCGACCGAGGCGGGGCTGAACCTGCAGTGCACGCCTGGAAACGATGTGGAATGCGTAACGGCGCAAGTCGGCGCCGGAGCAAACGTGGTGCTGTTCACGACCGGCCTGGGGACACCGACGGGAAATCCGATCGCGCCGGTGGTGAAACTAGCGACGAATTCGGGGCTGGCGCAGCGCATGCGAGACATCATCGACGTCGACACCGGCGGGATTATTATTCCCTGGAAAAGAGGTATCTCACTCTGAAGAGCCCGGGCAATGGTGCGAAGAATTTCAGGTTGGACGGTAAAGTTGCCATCGTGACCGGCGGCGGCAGTGGCATCGGGCAGGCTATCGCCTTGCGCTTCGCGGCGAATGGGGCGGCGGTGCGAATCGCAGATGTCAATTTACAGCATGCTGCAGCTACGGCGAAACAGATCACGGATGCGGGCGGGCAGGGGACGGCGCATGCGTGCGACGTCACCGATCAACGGCACGTCCGGGAAGTGTTCCAAGAGCTCTTTGCGAAAGAACGCATCGAGATCCTGGTGAACAACGCGGGAATTTCGCATGTAGGCACGGTGGAGAGCACGACGGAGGAGGATTTTGACCGGCTCTTTCGCGTAAACGTGAAGGGCATTTACAACGGCATCCACGCGTGCGTTGGGCATATGAAAGCAAGCGGCGGCGGAGTGATCCTCAACATGGCGTCGATCGCAGGCTCCGCCGCGCTTGCGGACCGCTTTGCATACTCGATGAGCAAAGGCGCGGTGATCGCCATGACGTATTCCGTGGCCAAGGATTACGTGCAGCACAACATTCGCTGCAATTGCATTTCGCCGGCGCGGGTGCACACGCCATTCGTGGATGATTACCTGAGGAAGAATTATCCAGGGCGAGAGAAAGAGATGTACGAGAAATTGGCCAAATCGCAACCGATCGGAA
>WNFC01004146.1_pt1 | contig 15732 bp, 19 predicted proteins | sample 5400541 | NCBI WGS metagenome assembly WNFC01 (sample SAMN13153342, study PRJNA577476) | soil metagenome | isolation source: 120 cm saprolite under Douglas fir tree site 2 hole 2 replicate 1 | place: USA:California | collected 2015-04-18
GCCAAGATGCTGCTGGAGCGGATCAAGAAGCCGGATCGGGAGCCCAAGACCGTCAGACACAAGACGGAACTCATCATCCGAAATTCGTGCGGCTGCTAGGTCGTGTGGGTGGGATCTGGTGTCCTGAACCGGAAGTTCGCTGCATTGTGTCTGGCCTCGACCGGCGCATGGTATTTCACTGCGTTCGGGACACAGTACACCGTCCGTTTCAGACGGTCACGATCAGCGAATGTCGGTATCGGTGGTTGCGCCTCCCCGATTTGAACCTATCAATCGGGCCGCGTTGCGCTGCTCCCTTCGACTGCTGATCTCATGCTAGCGCTCAACGCGCATCGGCGGCGATTTAAGTCCGCCGATCATGCGCCTGCATTGTCCGATTCTTCGGACAATCGAGATTGCGCATCAATGTTGTTGGCGCGCCGCAGAGGATAAAAGTGCAAACACCTATGTTGATGAAATCGCTTGCCGATGATCCGCACTATGGCGGCTGCATGCGCGCACTCAGTAGTCTCCTTCTTCTGCGGCACGTTCGAGATTCTCATTGATCCGCCGCATCAGTTCGTCGAGCCGCTCGATGTCCGCGGCGCTGAAACCCTGCAGCGCAATCCTCACCGTCGCGTCCATAATCGCCTTGCCCTTGTGCATGCGCCGCGATGCAAGTTCGGTCAGCGAGATGAGACGGCTTCGTTTGTCCGTGGGATCGGCGACGCGTTCGACGAGGCCGTCACGCTCCATGCGGTTGAGGAGCTGCGCCATGCTCGATTGCTCGACGCGGGCGATCCGCGCGAGTTCCGCCTGTGGCATCGGTTTGCCTTGCTTGAGCACGATGAGTACGGGCAACTGGCTCATCGCAAAGCCGAGCTCGCGCAATTGAGCGTCGACGATACGCGCGAATGTCCGATAGGCGTGTCCGACGATGCGCAATGAGTTGGGCGGCTCGTGCGCTTTGGGTTGACGATACATAGGAGCCTATGCTTATATCAATAGGTACCTACTATATCATGGAGTGAAATCTCAGGTCTCCCCATCCACGCATCGCCATCGTGGGTGGCGGTCCGGGCGGCCCTCGCTCTAGCACGCATCCTTCACGTCCACGGCATCGCCGCCACGGTGTTCGAGCGCGATGCCCACGCGCTCGATCCGTCACAGGGTGGTACGCTCGATCTGCATGAGGAGTCGGGGCTGCTCGCGCTGAACCGGGCCGGCCTCTCCGAGGTGTTCCTCAAGGTGGCGCGTTACGAGGACCAGGGCGACCGGCTCCTGGACCGGAGCGGCCACGTGCATTTCGAATACGAGGAAGCTGGCGCCGGCGCGCGCCCGGAAGTCGATCGTATCGCGCTGCGTGCTTCTACTGGATGCACTGTCGCCCAGTTGCGTACGTTGGGACAGTGTCGTGCACGAAGTGTCGCCCGCCGGGGAAGGCAACTGGAACGTCGTAATCGACGGCCACAGCGAAGGGCCGTTCGACCTCATCGTCGGCGCAGACGGCACCTGGTCACGCGTGCGACCATTATTGTCGCCGTACAAGCCGCAATACAGCGGCCTGACGTTCATCGAATTCGGCATCGATGATATCGATCGGCGCTTTCCCGCGCTGTCCAAGCTGGTCGGTCGCGGCAAGGTCGGCATTCACGGCGAAGCCCGCGAGATCATCGCTCAGCGCAACGGTCATGCGCACGTGCGCGGCAACGCGATCTTCCGCGTACCCGCCGACTGGGCGGAGCGGCGTTTCGACTTCACCTCTCCGAAATTGGTCCGCACGGAGCTGTTGCGCGAGTTCGGCGACTTTGCCGATGAGATTACTGACCTGTTCCGCGCCGCGAACGATAACTTTGTCGCGCGGCAAATCCATGCACTGCCGGTCGGTCATCGTTGGACCCATCTCTCCGGGCTCACACTGATCGGCGACGCCGCGCATGTGATGCCGCCGTTCGGTGGCGAAGGGGTCAACGCGGCGCTGCTCGATGCGGCCCACCTTGCGCAACGGCTGATCGAAGGAACGGATGTCTCCGCCGCAGTGATCGCCTTCGAGGAGGACATGTTCGAACGCGTCGAAGAGGCGGCGAGGGAGTCAGCGGACGCCGCGGCGACATTCCTCTCGCACGACAGCCTCGCGGAGACACTCGCAATGTATCGGGAGCGGCTGGAGCACATGCAGGCGGCTCTGAGAGACGGTCCTCGTTGAAGCGCTCTGCAGCGCCTGGGTGGCCACCGAGCAGCGGCGGTCATGCGCGGTGCTGTTCCGTCGAGCGGCTCTTCGCCCTTGCTCACCGTATTCGGCCGCGACGTCGACATCTACACCAATCCCCGCGCCGGTCACTCAGCCACAAGCCCCCCTCCGGCAGTACCGCCGGCACAGGCTCTAAGCGCAACCGCAGCACCCGGCGTGTTGGTGGTCACTAACTGGTCGCTAAGGTCGTAAGTCATGGGCGCATCCGACACGATTCGAACGTGTGACCTTTGCCTTCGGAGGGCAATGGTCAACCTATGCCGCCAGTCGAGGAATAGCCCCCGCGACCAATCGCAAGAATCGCGTGCGCCTCACGGCCGCCTGAAGAACTTGGAAGCGAGCGGACACGCGTGACTCCGGTAGTAGCCGCCGTTAGGCGACGTCGACCCCATTGTGTTGCGACGGTAGGGCCAAACTAAATGAGTGCCCGGCCAGCTTAGTTGGAAATGCCGCACGCCAGGTAATGGACACGATGCACTTCGGGTGACCGCTTGAGCGGCGGCGATCGAGAACATCCCTGACCAGTTTCCTTCAGATTGACCCTTATCGAGCGCAATCCGGTTTCAATAGGCGGGCGCTCACATTGGAGCTTGGGTATTGATCCTGCAGCTCAGGCCATATCCCATCTCGCCGCTTTTCGATCCTCATGGCAGCTTGAGGACAAGGGACACGGAATATCACATCTCGATGGCCGTCCACTCGCTTCGGGTGCAAATGCTGCCGCAATGGAGTACGGCGCGCAGGCAATTATTCCAACAGCATGCGGACGCCTTTGGCACCGTTGAGCAACCGCCTCAGGTGAAAGCCGGCGAGGGGATCGTCGGCATGAAGCCCGACAACTGCGGCGAAAGCCGGCATGGCGGCAGCGTCGCCAGCCTCGAGCTTTGCAAACGCGGCAGCATAGTCGGCCGTCGCCGGTCTCTGAGCGCGCGGTGAGACCTGCCAAACTCGACTGGGTGCGCAATGAGATCACCCGCATGCGCGGCCAGCTCCGCGCCCAGGAGCGCGAGATCCGGATGTTGCGGCGGGCGGGCATGTCGACGGCATCCGCCGAGCTTCTGCTATCGGTTCTCGTCGCGTCGCCGGACTATCTCGGGCGACACGGTATGCCCGGCTCGATCACCGACCTCGATGGTCATCGTGGAATCTTCTACACGAACCGGGGTGTCGGCGACTGGCGCTTCTCAGGCTCGAATGGAGCAACGATCGTGCGCGGCCGAACAGCGCTGCTCGTGAACAATGGCGACATGATGCGTGACGCGGCCCTCGCTGGACTCGGCATCGCGCTTCTGCCGATATTTATCGCGGGCGCCGAGATAAGGACTGGTCGCTTGCAAGTGGTCGACGTCGGAATGCAGCTACAAGAGGAATTCATTTATGTAGCCCACCCTGAGGGTCGGCGGCCGTCCGCAAAGCTGAGGGCCTTCGCCGATTGCTTGCGTGATGCGTTCGGCGATCCGGCCTATTGGGAGCGATGAAAACTCGGACGGCTCAGTCGACCGCCGACGGAAATTGAAGCGCTGGGCCAGAGCCTGGATGAGCCACTATTAGATCCCGCGACTGGACGGCGATCAGGCTGAGCCGTGCGACGGCAGTTTGCCTTTCGCTAGTCGCTAGATGGCGCTGTTGTCTATGACGCGCCATTGGGCCTGACGGGCTTTTGTCGAAGCCGAAATCCCATTTCCGGCCGTAGCCCAAACGGTGGATTTTGGTCTAGGATGGTCGAAAATGCTTTGTCTTTCAATGGGGATTGACAGACTCCCTCTCCGCCACATAAGCCTGCAACTTATTGTTAATATGGCTAATTTATAGATCGATGTAATTCCATACCACATTTGGCCCCTCAGAATTTTTTAGGCAGGTTGGGTTGGCGATTTTTCAAAACCCTTCGAGACATTTCCAGGCATGGCGATAAGACAGCCGAGACTTTCGCCTGGAGGTTGCAGGCGCTGGCAAGTTGCCATGATAGCACCTGCCTGAAGATGACGACGGCCACACTGCCTGTTGAACTGAATCGATGTAGGAAATCCGTGAGCTGCATATTTCAAAAATTTGGTGGCATCGCGCGGAGCCCTCGAAATCTAAATAGCGGGCAGGTCGCCGGTCTTATTGGATGGGCCATTCGATCGAGCCCTGCCAGATCGGAGGCTCGCAATGCCGGATCTATCCAGCGGCAGTTGGTCAACCATGACCAATTCCAATCAACACTCACCTGAAACTATCAAGAAAAACCTACAGCCGAAGTCCAATCGACCAATCAAACAACCCAACCAATGGCACGGTTCACCTTCCACTAGTCATCAACTCGTCGGTGGATATACCCAGCTTGTTTCAGACCGGGTCGAGCGCGGATGGTCTTGCTACCTAGTGACGGTCCAATTCTCGCAGCTTCCAGGTCCGCGGTCGGCAGTCATCCATCGGATGAAGACGAAATCCAGCGCGTATATTCGAAGGGACAGAAGAACGACTTCCGCGACGCGGAGGCGATTGCCGAGGCGGTGCAGCGGCTGACGATGAAGTTCGTCGCGACCAAGACCGCCGATCAGCTGGACCTGTAGGCGCTGCACCGGGTACGGGAGCGGTTGGTCAGCCAGCGCACCGGCATCATCAATCAAATCCGCGCCTTCCTGCTGGAGCGCGGCATTGCGGTGCGCCAGGGGTTACGGGTTTTGCACGCCGAGTTACCCAACATCCTGGCCACTCCACCAGACGTCCTGTCGCCTCGCATGGTCCGCATTATCGAAGATCTGGCCTGCGACTGGCGCCGGCTCGATGAGCGGGTCGAGGGTTTGTCGAACGAAATCGAAACCATCACGCGCCAGGATGCCGGTTGCGAACGGTTGATGAGCGTGCCCGGTATTGGGCCGATCACCTCCAGCGCGATGGTGGCCGCGATCGGCGCAGGCGATGTGTTCACCAAGGGCCGCGATTTCGCGGCCTGGCTCGGCTCGTTCCCAAGCAGATCTCGACCGGCGACCGCACCATTCTCGGCAAGACATCCAGGCGCGCCAATCGCTACCTGCGGGTTCTGTTGGTGCAGGCGGGATGGGTCGTGCTGATCAAACCGAAGATCTGGGAGCGCCCCGGGCTCAAGCCCTGGATCGAGGCGGCCAGGAAGCGGCTGCATCACGACGTGCTGGCGATCGCACTCGCCAACAAGCTGGCCCGCATTGCCTGGAGCGTTCTGGCTCGTGGCCAGGCCTTCGAGGTGCTGAAGATCAATCAGGCCGCGCCCAGCCCAGCTGATCCTAACTCCCCACTGACGGCCACAGCGACCGCTCAAAATGAGGAGCCCGCAATGATGTAGCCAGAGCAAAACACGTTACCCGCCGAGGTCTGCGAGAGGATAAGAAGAGATGGAGGATCGGTCTTCCCGGCGCATGCGAAAACTGGTGACCCAAATGGCCCATTGAGGCCTGTCCGTTAACGAGAACGGACGCGCGCTGATATCCATGATGGTCCGGAGCAGAAACCAGCTCCAATCAGAGACCGGATACATTGATGCAAGACCGCTGACGCCAAGCTTGACGAAACCTCTTTCAACGCACGGCCGGACCATACATTGGGTCAAACGCGTCGATTTTACGATGCCCGTGTCATGTCCGCTTTTCCTCCGATAGCAGCGGTACAGCGGCCGTCGTCGTACCTCGCATTTGTAAGAGAGACATCGACCTCCTTGAAATGAGAAAGAGGTCGAAAGTCGGTCTAAGCCGACGCGCCACCGCGTAGCAAGTGTCGGAAGCCGTGCTCCGTCATCCACATTTGGCGCGATAGATGGCTCTCGAACGCCCTCCGGGCGCGATCAGATTCATGCTCCGGATCAAGATGCAGTACGATTCGTGCGACTTCGCGCCAGTCAGCATCTTTCGCATCCGCGTCGAGTGGGTGCAGATACGTGATGATGTGTTCCTCGTCGTAAACGGTCAACGCGGAATCGGAGGGCGCGGTCTCGGCGACATCGGGATCAAGCGGCGGCTTCTGCATCGGCTTTCTCGCAACAGGTCGTCGTTGACCAAGTTTGAGTTGAGCTCCTTGGCATATTGATGACCGCGAAGCCGTAAACACTCGGCATTCTATGCCGTCCTGCAACGCGGCGCGCCGACTGCCGATCATTCGTCCTCTGGGTCGAACACAAACCCTTGGCTGTCGACTACCTTGCCGTTCTGAGTGATCGGCATGTAGATGCAGGAGCGGCCCTCAGCATCGATTAGTTTGATAGCTTGCGGCATCGTGTCGGGATATTCGCCGCCATGATCCAACGTTTTGAAGCGAAGGCCGGTCCCATCCAGGTGTGGGTCTTGCGGACGCTTTTCCAGCGCCATCTCTTCGTATGCGTGAGTGAGGTTCATTGCACGTCCCTCTTCAACTGCAGCCGCCGCCATACTCGATGTCTTGTCGTTCGCGTTCATGAAGACGCTCCAGGATGGCCGTGCGCCTTGGTATCTGTGAGGCCTCATCCACAAGCCGCTGCGCAAGATCAGCGTGATATTGTTGTACGATATCGAGCACGGCTTCCTTAGCGAGATTGCGATGGTATTCGGCAAGTAACCTGTGCATGGCCGCGAGCTGCTCATCGGTCATTGTTTTGGCCCTCACTTCAGACAGATCGTTGTGCGAATCCGCGATGACGCCGCTTGCGCATTCGCTCGTTGATCATCCCACCGAACAGAATTTCGACAATCGCAAGCGTTAGTATGATGGTTGTGAACACCGTCACCACGCCGCGCGGCGTCACCATCGCCTCGGGCTTTGGGATGGCGACGACGAGCTGCGGGGGTACGACCTGCGTAACATCGGTCCAGCGCTCGACCCAGGGTGTCGCCGTTATCAGATCGATCTCGAGGTCATCGGTGGCCATCGCGTTCGCCGATCTGCGCCGATCGGGCGATGGCATCGGAACCACGGCGGGCGGCGTTGGTTCGGCTTCTTGATGGTGCACGCGATGGCGAACCCCATAGGGACGCGTCGGTGTCGCGTCCCAACAATGCTCCGGGCCATGCCAATAGATGTACGAGCCAAATTGCTGACGCGCTTCGGTCTTGCTCATGCAGGACTTCGAAGCTTCCGACGGTGTGGTCAGCATTGACGCGAACACAACAATCACCGCGACGCGCATGCGGTCGCTCCGCGTTAGATTAAATACAGCCGTTGCTCCAGCCTAATTCCTCTATGGTCCAATGCGTTAGCGGGTTCCTGTTAGCCGGAATTAAAGCCTAAACCCCAGGGTTTGTCTGTACGGTCTCCGACGCATGCCGAGCTAGGTCCGGCCAGCGAACAGACGATGGTATTACTGTCATGGCAACGTATGCGCCACCATTAGACCCTCGATCGCGAACGTCGAGCGGTGCTCCACAGACCGGGCAATTAAAACCGGTTTAGTACGGTTGGCGGCCAGCCGACACGATGCGAGCTTTGCGGGCTTCCGTCATCGATCCCGCGCCAGCTTGCGGCGTCCCTAATGCTCGTCTTACCGGCGCGTTTCTGGTTGATGAGGTCGATCATTGCGATTTCATACTGGTCCTCGAACTTCTCGGACTCGAACCGTCCCGACTTCTGGTGCACGAGTGCTTGCGAGATCGAGCATGAGCCCGGAAGCTGGTCCCGCAAAATTCTTGGAATCAGCCGCCTGCAAGCCCCGCTCCCGACCCGTAACGGCCGCTCACCTAATGAGAACGAGGCTGGCTCAGCCCACTTTCAACCGTTCGGAAACTATTCCGCAGCTCTGTCAACGCCGGTAACCAATTGGAAAATCGTTCTGCTCATCATCCTGAGATCACGGAGGGAAATAGAGTCATGCGTGTCAGTGGCGAAAGCATCTTGGAAAAAGTGCGCCGATATCGCGCAACAGCTTCGTTGTATCGTCAAACCGCGGCGTTTCGACCTCTTCAAAAGTGGTCTCTTCTGGAGCAAGCCGAGCGGTGGGACCGTCTCGCCGTGGCCGAAATCGAAGACTATTTTAACTTTTACAGCCCGGACTATGACGAAAAGCTGCACGTCACTCCATACGCGAACGCGCAATCTGAGATGGTTGCCGCCGCTTGAGTGCTCTCATGCGAGCGGCTTGACACTCCGATAGTTCAGCGTGTCACAGCGCTTTCCCGGTGCATGGGATTGATGTTGCGGGCGTATCTGTGATCCGCAAACGCGCCAGTCGTGCAAAAGTATTGAAGTACTTCGGCGAGCTGCCGCCATACCTGGTCGGAATCAAAGCGTGCCCGTCAGCTCACCGCTGGGCCAAGCGCTTGGTCACACTGTTAGACGGTTAGACTGATGCCGCCGAGCTATTTGAAGGCCCGCACATCTGGCCCGGAGCGGGAGCCGAGCCTACTTCTTCCAGTCGTTCTTCCTGATGTACGGCCCGTAGAGCACATCCTGTCGCCATTCGTAGGCTTTGACGACGAAGGTACCGGCGCTAGCGACAAACAAGAGAAACAAAGCTACTTCGATAATCATTTTGAGCCTCCTGCAATGGGAGGATCATATCGATTTTGGCAAGAACTTCGGTCAGCGCAGGCCACTTATTGACAGAAGTGACAAGAAAAACGATGACTGCGGCATTTGTGCCGCGGCCTATCAGAGATTGCCGCGTCGTTAGACTGAAACCCGTGGCGACGGCAAACACCCACTGATGATGGATCTGAAGGAATTTTTAGCCTTGGAGCAATGAAAGGTTCCCGCTTGTGGTGCCTCTACGATTCGTTGCAACAAAGTCTGTCTAATCGCCCGCTGGCCTTCGGTCTGCTTTCTTTTATCATCCTTCTTGTAAGAGGCATGGTTGCCAACAAACTTTCTCGCGAGAACGGCCGGGTATGCCTTGACAACAACCCTGTCCGGATCACCGGCGCGCAAACCGGGAATGGTCACGTCCGCGTCGATTAAACGAGGAGCCGGTGTGTACTGAAAACCCTGTCCGAGTTGATGGCGTGATGAAATTGCCTAAACTGGCGGAATGATCGGACTTCTCTGTTTCGTCCTGGCCGCCGTGACCTCGCCGTTCAAGTCGAAGATGCGGCTCGAGGCCGAGAAACGCGGTGCTTCGACATCAGTTGATTGTCTTGAGGTGCGGGCTGCATGGTCGCGTCCGGCTCACGAACCATGATCGCTGGTTCTTTATCCAGCTGTATCGCTGGTTTCCAGCAATCCTGCAGGTTCTCACAATCATCCAGCCCGAGACGCTCGTGCGTTGGCACAGGGCCGGCTTTCGCTGCTACTGGCGTTGGAAGTCGCGGCCACGGGGAGGGCGACCGCAGATCGAGACCGATCTGCGCGTGCTGATCCGGCGGATGAGCGTCGAAAATCCGCTTTGGGGCGCGCCGCGCATGCACGGCGAACTGCTCAAGCTCGGGTTTGAAATCGCGCAGTCGAGCGTCGCCAAGTACATGGTCGAACGACGGGGGCCACCCAGCCAGGGATGGCGAACTTCTTGCGCAACCACGCGCCGGACATTGCCGCCATGGACCTGTTCGTTGTTCCAACCGTCGGTTTCAACCTGTTCTATGCCTTCGTCATCGTCCGGCTCGACCGCAGGGACCTTGTCTGGATCAACGTCACTGCAAATCCGACAGCAGAATGGGTTGCCCGTCAAATAACAGAGGCCTTTCCCTGGGGTGAGGCTCCGCACTACCTGATCCGCGATCGGGATCGGATCTATGGGAGCGTTGTCACACGCCGACTTCGCGCCATGGGCATCCGGGACAGGCCTACTGCGCCAGCCTCGCCGTGGCAGAATGGCTTTGCCGAAAGGCTGATCGGATCGATCCGGCGCGAGTGCGTCGATCATATGATTGTCCTGGGCGAGGCGCATTTGTGCCGGATTCTGCGATTGATGCTTGCTACTACAACGGGATCAGAACGCATCGGTCGTTGGGCAAAGACGCGCCGATCTCTCGCCCGATTCAGCGGGCCGGAAGCCTAAAAAAGTTCCCCATCCTCGGCGGACTCCACCACCACTACTTCAGGGTTTAGGTTCTCGGTACACACAGGGGGCAAGACTGCGAAGTCAGCAACGGGCGTCAATCGTCCGCTCAATCATCAACGGTCAGGGATTGCCTGAAGTCTCCGTGGTTCTACGGGGGTTATCCATTCAATCTTGGCACGTCCTATGCTTTACAATGACGTTGGGGGTTTAATTGTTCGGCGCCTAAGCCAGCGCGGCCCGGCGACGATACTCCGCTGAGCCGCATGGAGCACGAGGGAAGCGCCGTTCAATCTTCGATGGGTTGATATCGAATGATGGGACGTTCATCGCTCGTATGGTTGGCGGCTCTTGCAATTGTATTGCCGCATGACGGCGCCGGCGCGCGCACCAGGATCCCTTTCAAGGCCGGTACACCAGTCGTTGAATCCGGTCCGACACTTGCTCCATTCCAACACATTCGATTTTGCCTGCAATACCCGGACGATTGCCGATCAAATTCCGCAGCAAGTGAACGCATTGACCTGACTTCCCGGAGTTTGGAGCTGCTCAAACGCGTCAATCACCGTATCCGTCCGGTGAAGCTTTCAATTACCCACATTTCGATCGATTTTTGAGCGCCCGGCGGACGTCAAAATCTTGAGTCGCATGAATCACTTGTGATTCGTTGTTGAGCACCTGATTCGGGAGGGGGTGCTCATGGGCTTGGTGCTGCGCGATTTGACGAACGGGAATGGTAGTTGCACGTCATCGACCAAGACCTGGGTTGACGACGAGGTCGCTGACTGCGATTTCCGGGACGCGCGGCTAAATCGGCGATTTCGTATGTTGTTGAAGCAGATCGGAAGCGACGTAGGACAGAGCATTCCGCTGGTGTGCCAAGATTGGGCCAACACAAAAGCAGCCTATCGATTTTTCTCCAATGGCCGCGTTAGCGAAGTGGATATCCTCTCCGGCCATTTTGCGTCGACGCGTGAGCGGTTGGCCGCGGCGAACGGCCTCATTCTGATGCTCCATGACACGACGGAGTTCACCTTCAAACGCGACAAGCCGGAATTGGTCGGGATCACCAAGACGGTGAATAAGAAGGGTAAGGCCGGATGGCTGACGCCACATACGCTTTGCGGCATTCTGATGCATTCGAGCCTAGCGGTGACGACCGAGGGAGTTCCGCTCGGACTGGCCGCGGTCAAGTTCTGGACTCGGAAGAAATTCAAGGGAAGTGCCGCCCTCAAAAAGAAGATCAATCCGACGCGGGTTCCGATCGAAAAGAAGGAAAGTGTCCGCTGGCTCGACAATCTGAGGCAAGCCACGGAACTGGCTGCAGAGCCAGGGACATGCGTTCACATTGGCGATCGGGAGAGTGACATTTATGAGCTCTTCTGCACGGCCCGGGAGATTGGGACACACTTCCTGGTGCGGACCTGCGTCGATCGCTTGGCTGGAGATGGTGATCACACGATAGCCGATGAAATGGATGAGGTTGAGACCAAAGGTCTTCATCGCATCGAGGTCCGAGACAACAACGGCGACCTGACGAAGGCTGTTCTCGAACTCAAATGTCGCCGGGTTCACGTTCTGCCGCCCATCGGAAAGCAGAAGCGCTATCCCGCCCTGACCTTGACGGTGATTCACGCGGAGGAGCGTGGGACGCCGAAGAACAGAAAGAAAATCGAGTGGAAATTGATCACCGATCTACCGGTTCAGTCCCGCAAGGATGTCATCGAAAAACTTGAATGGTACGCGATGCGCTGGAAGATCGAGGTCTTTCATAAGATCTTGAAGTCGGGATGCAAGGCAGAAGATTCGAAGCTGAGAACCGCTGAACGGCTCGTGAACCTGATCTCCATCTTCTGCATCCTGAGCTGGCGTATTTTCTGGATGACGATGATCAACCGTTCGACACCGAAAGCGTCGCCAAGTGTTGCCTTGACCAAAACAGAAATCGGCTTGCTTGACCAACTCATCAACGATAAACGCAAGTCATCTCCCCACGGCAAAAGACTTGGCACCTACCTGATCAAGATTGCGCGCCTTGGTGGCTATCTCGCGCGCAAAAATGATCCGCCGCCCGGAAATGTTGTCATGTGGCGTGGCCTATCCCGCCTCACCGACATCGCATTGGGCGCCGCTCTGCGATGAAAAAATGTGGGTAATTGAAAGCCGGTGAAGGCTGCCTTGCCGAGTGAGGCATGTTGTTGAGAACTGTCCTTATGGACAGCGATAGGCGCAGTGCCCAAGTCGAGCGGCTCGAAGTGGTGGATACAGGCCGGCGGCGACGCTGGTCCGAGGATGAGAAGCTCAAGATCGTCCTGGAGAGCTTACAGGCGCCGCGCCACGTCGCGGCGACGGCACGGCGATACGGCGTTTCGCGGTCTTTGCTCCTCCGGTGGCAACGGTCGTTCCACCCCGAGCCGAAGGATGCCGGCCATCAAGCGGGCTTCGTACGCGATGGTGGTCGCGGAATCGGGGGCGACGCCCGGCCCAGTCGGGCCGGCCGGCGGCGGCGCGATCGAGATTGAGTTTTGCCGCCGGGGCTCGGATGCGGATCACGGGCACGGTCGACACGGGGACGCTGAAGGCCGCAGTCGCGGCGCTGGCAGATGGACGGCTGCGGTGATCCCCATTCCGTCGGGCGTGCGGGTGTGGATTGCGACCGGCCACACCGATATGCGTCGCGGCATGAACTCGCTCGCCTTGCTGTTGCAGGAAGCCTTCAGGCGCGACCCGCACGGAGGCGACCTTTATGTGTTCCGTGGCAAAAGCGGCAAGCTGATCAAGATCCTCTGGCATGATGGGTTAGGCATGTCGCTCTACGCCAAGCGGCTGGAGCGCGGCCGTTTCCTGTGGCCGTCGTCGGTTGATGGCGTGGTGACGATCACACCGGCCCATGCTTGAGGGCATTGACTGGCGCATGCCGCAACACACATGGCGGCCGCAGGCGGCGGGCTGATCGCTGTGATTTGAATCGATCGCACGATCGGCAGTTCGGACAGAGCCAGTGTATTGTGATTCTCTGGTCGGTGATGGGCGCCGATGATTCTCTCCCCGACGATGTGACCACGCTGAAGGCGATGCTGCGCGCCGAGCGAGCAGCCGGTTGACCGCGGAAGCGGAAGCCCAAACGCGGACAATTGCTGATCGAGAAGGTCAAGCTCACGATCAAGAAGCTGCGGCATGAGCAGTTCGGACAGTCCTCGGAGCGCGGAGCATTGCTGGACCAACTCGAACTGCAGCTGGCTGATCTCGAGGAGAACGCCGCACAAGCCGAGACCGCGGCGCAGATGACTGCAACCGAGAAGATAACGGTGCCATCATTCGAGCGCCGCAAGCCGGCGCGCCGGCCGCTGCCGGAGCATTTGCCGCGGGAGCGCATCGTCTATCCGATGCCTGCGACCTGCCTGTGCTGTGGCGACAGCCGATTACGCAAGATCGGAGAGGACGTGACCGAGACGCTGGAACTCGTTCCGCGGCATTGGAAAGTGATCCAGCACGTGCGCGAGAAGTTCGTCTGCCGCGCCTGCGAAGTGATCACCCAGCCGCCGGCCCCCTCGCACCCGATTGCGCGCGTGGGCGTGCGGGACCCAAGCTGCTCGCCCACATCCTGTTCGCCAAGTACGGCCTGCACCTGCCGCTCAATCGTCAGAGTGATGTCTACCAGCGCGAAGGCATCGAACTCGATGTATCGACGCTCGCAGATTGGGTGGGCGCGGCCGCGGCAACCCTGCATAACCCATCGAGACCGCAGCCTGAAGTTTCTCCAGATCAGTTTCGAGAAAATGGTTGGCGACGACCATCGCCACCATCATCGCCACCATCAGCCGCGATCGTGGTGCGTCAAAATCCGAGATACTCAAAATTCTCACTGAAAAATTTCCCGAGAGAGAGCCCGATAGCATGGCCCGGACCATCGGCATTCAGGCGCCGAAGCAATGCACTTTCAAACAAGATGACGAGAAGCGCGGTGGCGTCGTTTATTTCAAACGGCGTTAGGGGGAGGGGACAAATGTCGAAATGCTGGAAAAGCGGCGACACCGAGTTTGACGTGATCGCCAAACTCAAAGCCGCGCAGATGGAACTGCGGCTCATTATCGAAGCTGATGATGTCAACGCTTCCGACATCATCGATCTTCTGTCAGTCATCGCGCGACTTGAGGAAGCTATTCTGACCCTGCAATTGAAGCGCTAAACCAAGTCCATCCATCCTAGAACCGCCCAGGGATCAACCCCCGGGCGGTTTTGTTTTGCCGACATATTATTTCCGATCCGGCGATCGCCGAATTTCAGCGCCAAATATCTACTTATAGTTGAAACTCCGGGACAGGGATCGGACATCCGATCCCAACCTCACGGAGATATTAGATGTCATCCAATCACAAAACGGATGTTGTCGCAATTTGTGTACATCTTGATTTGGAGGACAAAGACCAGAAACGCATCTGTCGATACCACGGATAATGGATCATGGACGCGAGTGACGCGGATCGATCGACGTTAGCCGACCGGCCGATTTCGCAAACCCTTCTTAACTCGATAACCCCGCTCCGGCGGGGTTATTTTTTGTCACTACCCATCGGGCAATGATTTCCGATCGCGCCCAGTGATTTCCGATACTGCGTGCTTGCTTTGCGGCGACGCTCTTTGCAATGTGCCGGCGGAGATAAGAACATGCGATATGCTTTGGTCATCGCGATGTTGCTTGGATCGACGTTGATTGCTCAGGCGGAGCCTATCGCTCGTGACAAGTGGATCGCGCAGACTGCAAGAGCGAGCAAATCCTGCCTCGCTAAATTTCGGCAGAAATTCGGGGAAGATAAGAACCACAATTACTCAGTCTGTATGACAGATCAAACTAACAAAGCGATCGATGACTGCGTTGGCAGTAGTGAGTTTTCTGACTGTGTTTTAGAAAAATCATTGAAGGTATTGGAAGTCTGCGACCTATCGAGCTGCTGAAAGTACATCGGTGTCATTGGTCCCTTTTCAACTTCCGCTGTCGCCAATGATGATCCTTGCGCGGAGTAAACTCCCGGACATAGCCACGGTTCCGCGCCTTCATGACGCCGATGCGCGCAAACATCGTCGGCCCGTCATGTTCAGCGACCAGCAACAGCGCCTGCATGGCGGCCTGCCATTGGTCGGCGTCGTGCTCTACCTTGGGTAGTTCGGTGATGTATTCGGCGGCGTCGCGTAAGGTGATCAGCTTTTTGCCACTGGGCAACACGATCGGATCGAAAAACGTCTGATCCCATGCCACCTAGATCAGTCGCGACGACAGCTGACGCGCAGGACCGGCGTGCGTCTCGACGAACTCCCCAAACGATGGCGCCAGATCATCGCCCGCAAGATCAGCGCGGCGCCTGATGTCATGCGCGACATCTTGCGACACATCAGCTGACCAATGTTCGGCGGTGTTGAAGCGACGACCCGAACCGAGTCGCTGTATTGGCCGGACATCAGATCGCCGATGAGGCTTTCGAGGTCGGCCTTATCGACATCGGTTTCCGGAAATTGCGCAATCGCTTCAAAGGCAATTTGGCTTGCCGCAGTTGCATGGAAAAAATTGGCTGGGTTCACGAGCAGTGCA
>WNFC01007596.1_pt1 | contig 15731 bp, 14 predicted proteins | sample 5400541 | NCBI WGS metagenome assembly WNFC01 (sample SAMN13153342, study PRJNA577476) | soil metagenome | isolation source: 120 cm saprolite under Douglas fir tree site 2 hole 2 replicate 1 | place: USA:California | collected 2015-04-18
CATTGACCGGGTGCACCCGGCGCCACCGCCCGGCCCAGATCGGCACCCCGCGGCGCTCGATGGCGAGGAGAGCGCGATAGCCGCCTTTGTTCCCGATCCAGTAGCCGATGTTGTCGCCGACGATGGCCCCCGCCGACGCGACCGCGAAGATCAGCCATGGGGAGAGCCGGTGCGTGTGCCCGGCGTAGATGGCGGCGGTGATCAGCGCGGTTTCGCCCGGCAGCGGCACACCCAGGCTCTCGGCCCCGACCAGGACAAACACGGCCAGGTAGCCAAATGAGGCAATTAGCTGGCTGATGCTCATTGCCGCTGCCGCCGCCGCTGCCGCTGCCGCCTGGCGCACTGGCCGGTATGCGCCGAGCCTGACCCGGCTGTCCCAGGCGCCTGGCCTGGTCCAGATGCGGGCACAGCCTCCGCATAGGACCCGGTCACGATTCCCGCCCGCGAGCCATGTGCTTGCTCACCATCATCCGCTCCGTTTCGCCATCAGCACCTATAGCCGCCTCCGAGCAGACTAAGCGCTGAGTCTCTCTGCATTACCCGCTTGCACTGAACAACCAATCAGGCCGGGCCGTGGCGATGCGATCGATCTGGACGCTCGAGGCGGGCACAATGATGTCGTGCGGATCACTATCTGGGTCAAGCCCGGCTCGGCGCACCCAAGGATCGGGGGCGAGCGCAGCGGCTCCCTTGTGGTCCAGGTCAGCGCGCGCGCAGTGGGCGGAAAGGCGACGGAGGCTGCGCTCGCGGCGGTGGCCGCCGCATTCTGCCTCCGTCGCAGTGCAGTAACGCTGGTGGCCGGGGCGTCGAGCCGCACGAAGGTAGTCGATGTCGCTGACGGTGACCCTGCAGTGCTCGCGCGGCTGCTCGCCAGCTCGTAGGTATCCGCTGCCACGGCAACATGCGCGGACACTGGGCGCCGAGAGGTGTGCTGCTACAGGCCGAGCTGCGCGCGCCCGGTTTCGTTGAGGTTGGCGAGAGTGGCGCGGCCGGTCCAGGTGGTCTCGTAATGCTCGGCGGCGAAGTCGGCCGGGCTGGCACCCGCGAGGAACGCCTGGCCGCAGGCACGAGCGTAGGCCGCGTTCTTCGCACAGTACGGCGCGGCCGGGATGTACATGACGTTGCCCCATCCCTGCTGGCCGCTGACCGCGCCGACCGAGTGGATCAAGTCGGCGTGCCACCACACGGTATCGCCTGGCTGCATCGGGGGAATCGGCGTCAGTGCCTGCAACAGGACTGAGTGGTACCGGTCGGTGATCGGCATGGCCTGGCCGTTGACCGCGCCGCACAGGTCATCGGCCGCGACATCGTCCTGCAGGGCGCGCAACAGGAGGTACGCCATCGCAGCGGGGATCGGCACGGCGTGCAACACGCCCTGGTCGGGCTGCATGTCAGAAAGCGCGGTCCAGCCCTGGAAAGTTCTGAACGCCGAGCACATCACCGTAGAAGAAAACTCGCTGACTTCGGTGCGGAACGCGCCGTCCCAGGGGTCATGCATCAGCCAGTCGCCGCTGTAGACGTGACGGAATACCTGCTGGTACGCCGGAAGCAGCCAGCGCTCGACTGAGCCGGAGTCGGTATGCGGGGACAGCCCGGCCGAGTTCGAGCCAGGCGGGCGGCGGCGGACGCGATCCGGGTAGGCCGTGTCCCGGTCGGGGTCGAACCAGACCCGGCCCTCGGACTCATGCTTCCAGAAGCTGTTCAGGAACCGCCGGACCGCGACCATGTTGTCGTCCTGGCGCGCCTCGATCTGAGGCTCGGACCAGTAGATCGGGTAAATAGAAGGTCTCCCCGCGGCCAGTCCGCCAAAAACGCCGTACGGGAGAAGGTGCTCTGCACGATGGCGCACCCACGACGGCGGATGCCGTCCATGGTCGCGGCCGGCACCGTCCCTGCCGCGATGTCGGGGAAATTGACGATGGGCCAAACCGGCCGCCCGGCTGCGCGGTCCGCGGCGACGACGGTCGCTTCCTCCCGCATCGCGGTCTCCACCTCGGCGAAGACCGCGGCGACGTCGCCGATCTGGGAACGTAGCTGGGCCTTGACTGTGCGGATCGCCTCGCTGATGTCAGCGGGCAACGGCGATGTAGAGAGCGCTTCGGCCATCGCCGCCCTCCAATCTCTGTTGCGGACTCACGGGTTCAGCCGGACCGAGTATGCACGCTGGTCGGCGAGAAGGTCGGCTAACTGCGCAGCTCGCCAACCCGCTGTGCCTTCGAAGCGAGTGGTTGAATGGCGGCGTGAGTGACGGCGGATGGCCCGAGGATTGGAACGAGCGGATGGCGGGCCAGGACTGCCCGATGTGCAGGGCGCTCGGCAAGGGCGACAACGCTTTCTGGGTGCACGTCATGACCGGCGATATGGCCGAGGTGTTCCTGGAGCGGCGCAGTCGCCTCCCCGGCTACTGCGTCGTCGCATGGCGACATGCGCACATTGCCGAACCGGCCGAGCTCGATCCCGATCAGGCATGTCAGTACTGGCACGAAGTGCTTGCGGTAGGACGTGCAGTGCAGGCACGGTTTCACCCGGTCAAGATGAACTACATGACGCTCGGGAATACCGTCCCCCACCTGCACACCCACATTGTGCCCCGCTACCCCAACGATCCCGCACCTGGTGGGCCGCTCGTATGGCAGGACATCTTCACGCCCGATCCCCTGCCCGACTCCGACCTTCGTCACCAAGCAGCCGAGCTACGTGACCTGCTGTCCCGCGCCACCTGAGGCGCGGCAACTTGCGCCAGCTGCGCGCCACGCCATTCGATAAAACAGCTCGGTGGCTCCTTAAAATTGCGGCGCCTGCCGCCGGTCGCGCGGAAACATCTCTGCTATTGGAACTGTAGTTCGTGTTGCGAGATTGAATGTCAGTAGTGCTCGCTAGAATGGTCGAAGACCAAGTTCCGCAGTCACATCGGCCGGAAGCGAGGTTGCGGATGGCGAGCATCGCGGACGACCTGCCGCCTGAGGACCACGGCGCGGCAGCGGTGGGCGATGACTGGCCGCCTGCCGGCGGCGGGATCTCCTGGCGCTGGGACTTTGACCTCGATGCGTTGCTGGATGTGGTGTCCGGTCCGGCGCCATGGCTGCGTGCGTCCGAGACCAATGACGCCCAGGCCGGCGAGTCCGAGGACGACTCCGCAGCAAGTGATAGTGCGGCCTGCGACTCTGCAGCGGTCGCCTCGGATGCTGATCCCGGCGATGCCTCCGACGCAGATCCTGATACCAACAAGGACGCCGATCTAGAGGCCGTAATGGAGGCCGAGCAGGAGGCGTATCTGGAGGCGATGGCGGCGGGCCGCGCTCGCGAGATGCCGCTGTCGGTAGTCGCCGGGCGCGTCGCGGAGAATTTGCCGGTGGGGCCTGGCCTGGCCGGCTGGCTGGCACAGGCGCCTGCGCCAGACCTGGAGGATGGCGCCCTTGCCGGGGTGGCGGCGTCATTCCGGCGGCTTGCCTCCTGGGCTGCGGCCGGAGAGCTCGCTGCGGTAGCGCAGATCGCGTCGCGGTCGGCGCGGGCCGACCGGCGCGCCACGGTGGACGGGTCGGGGCGGCCGGACCAGGTGACGCCGGACGCGGCCGGTCAGGTGTCGCTAGCTCTGGCGATGTCACCGGATGGCGCATCCGGTTGGACTGACCTGGCGGTGACGTTGACCTGGCGGCTGGCCGCCACCGGAGCCGCGCTGGCGGAGGGAGAGATTGACCTGGCCCGAGCCCGGATGATCGCCCGTGTGACCGGCGCACTGTCCGATGAGGCGGCGCGGCAAGTGGAGGCGGCGGTGCTGAGCCGGGCTGGGTGGCTCACCTTGGGTCAGCTGCATGCGGCGCTGCGCCGGGCCTTGATCAAGGCCGATCCAAAGGGTGCGGAACGTCGCCGGCGGGAGGCAGAGCGGAAAGCGCAGGTGGTGATGTACCCGGAGGATGAGGGGACGGCGACGCTAGCCGGGTACGCGCTGCCCGGAATGCAGGCGGCTGCGGCGATGGCCAGAATCACCGCTCTGGCTAAAGCGACGCAGGCGGCCGGGAATGGCGGACAGATCGATCTGGTCCGCGCCCAGGTTTTCCTAGGCCTGCTACTCGGCACGTTGCCGTATATCCCGCCGCCGCCCGGCTCCGCGCCCGATGACCCGCCGCCTGACGCTCCTGGGCCCGGTGAGCCATCTGATGACGCACCGCCGGCCGAGCCCTCTGATGACGCGACGCCGGCCGAGCCAACTACTGACTCGGCGCCCGGCGACAGGGCAGGCGCCGGTAGCGGGGCGGATGATCTGGCGTGGCCGTGGCCGGGCGTCCAGCCCTGCCTGCTGCCAGCACCGGGCACCCTGGCAGGCATCCGGCCCCTACCGGATACCGGCGGATTGCTAGGCCTGACGGTGCCGCTGGGCACGCTGACCGGAGCGTCGTCGGCGCCAGGGCAGTTGTCCAGGCTCGGCGTCATTATGCCTGGTCAAGCCCGCCGACTCGCCGACTTGGCGGCCCGACACCCTGCCACCCGGTGGCGGATCGTCGTGGTCACGGCCGAAGGCGAGGCGATCGCCGTCACCCATCTCCCGCGCTCCCGAAGCCCCGGTACCGCTGGCGGCGGACACGGCGGGATCGGTCTGATCGGCCGCGTCACACTGATCATCCGGACCGACCAACTGGCATCAGCCTCCGGTCATGACCCGCCCGGGACCGTGCCGCCAGAATCTGCGGTTGCGTCGCAGCCAACACCGCTGCCGGGATCGCCGCTGGCCAAGATCGTAGACCGCGCCATTGACGTGGCCGGGCGAGCCGCTGCTGCCGGCGAGCACAGGCGGCAGGACGAGCGATCAGGCGGCTGCGGCCACGGGCTGGCCTCGGCTGCCTATCGGCCACCGCCCCGGATCGCCGACTTGGTCATCGCACGAGACGGAACCTGTCGGTTCGGCCCGTGCCGTCGGCCGGCCGAGCAATGCGACTTGGACCATTCGGTGCCGTTCGACCAAGGCGGGCCGACTTGCGAATGCAATTTGGGCGGCAAATGCCGTACACATCATCGACTGAAACAACATCCCGGCTGGTCAGTGACTCAGTCTGCCCCTGGCATATTCCGCTGGATCACACCAGCTGGCCGGGCTTACATCACCCGCCCTGACCTATACCTCACCTGAAGCGACGGCGCCTGCGAGCACGGACCTGCTGTCGCCGTCGATGCCGATGCCTAGCCTAGGCGTATGCGGATGCCGCGATCCGGGAGGAACTTCCATGGCTGACGCCGACGACGTGCGCCGCCTCGCGCTGGCGTTGCCTGGTGTGGAGGAGATCGACAGCGACGGCTTTGACTTCCGCGTCGGCGGCAAGGGGTTCGTTTGGTCCTACCCGGAGCGCCTGCCGGGCAAGCCGCGTGTCATTCGTACCGAGATCGCAGTTTTGTATGTTGGCGACGAGGCGGAGAAACAGGCTCTGCTCCGCGGCGAGGCTCATCTGTTCTTCACCGCGCCGGGATACGGCGACTGGCCGCTGGTGATGCTGCGGCTGCCCGAGGTGGACGTCGAGCGGCTGGCCGAGCTTGTCACCGACGCATGGCGGATGCGCGCTCCGGAGCAAATCGCCGACGAACTGGGCACGGAACTGGCGTGAACGAGCCATGCACGTGCCGACGGCGCCGCAGGCCAGCGGTTGCAGCGTCTACACGCATTCAACGGAGCTGGCTGAAGAATGCGCGCACATCACCGACGAGGAGGTCGGGCTGCTCCATGGCAGCGAAATGACCGCCGCGGTCGAACTCGGTCCAGTGCACGATGTTGTTCGACAACTCGGCGAAGCGCCGGATCGGACGGGCGATCTCCCGCGCAAAGACAGCTAGGCCGGTAGGCGCCGTCGAGACTTTCGGAGGGCCTGAGGAGCCCGAGCGGGCGGCCTCATAGTAGAGCCGGGCCGACGATCCGGCTGTCCTGGTCAGCCAGTACACCATGATGTTGGTCAGTAGCTGGTCGCGGTCGACCGCCTCGTCCGGGAGGCCGTCGTCGGTCCACTCGCCGAACTTCTCCGCGATCCAGGCAAGCTGGCCCGCCGGTGAATCCGTCAGACCGTAGGCCAGGGTCTGCGGCCGCGTGGATTGAATCGCCCCGTACCCGCTGCCGGTCGCGCGGAACCGGCGCATGGTCTCCACGTGGCTCCGCTCCGCGTCAGTCAGGTCGGTCGCTTCCTCCGGCACCCAGGGGAAGAGCATGTTCAGGTGGACGCCGATGATGTGATCCCCGGCGATGAGACCGAGTTCCCTGGAAATGGCGGAGCCCCAGTCGCCGCCCTGGGCGCCGTAACGCTGATAGCCAAGTCGCCGCATCAGCTCATCCCAGGCTTGCGCGATGCGGTGCACGTTCCACCCTCTGTCTTGCGTGGGCCCAGAGAACCCGTAGCCCGGAATCGATGGCACTACGAGGTGGAACGCGTCGGCTGGGTCGGCGCCGTGCGCCCTGGGGTTGGTAAGCGGTCCGATGATGTTGATGAATTCCACGATTGAGCCTGGCCAGCCGTGCGTCATGATCAGCGGTATGGCGTCAGGCTCTGGGGAGCTGACGTGCAGGAAGTGCACGCGCTGCCCGTCGATCCCGGTGGTGAACTGCGGGAACGCGTTCAGAGCCTGCTCATGCACACGCCAGTCGTAGCTGGTGCGCCAGTACTCGGCCAGCTGTTGCACGTAGTCCAGCGGTATGCCATAGTCCCAGCCGGAATCGGGAACCTGGTCGGGCCAGCGAGTACTTTCCAGCCTGGCCCGCAGCTCGTCCAGGTCGGCTTGCGGGATGTCAATACGGAATGGCCGGATCTCCGTCGCATTCGATTCGGTGTGGATGTCCATCGTCGCCCGAGAACCCAGCCGCCGAACTGGCCAGGGCCCGGCTCCTTCCTCTGGTCGCGCTCGATCCCATTGTCGTGACATCGATCATCTCGTGGTCAGGTTGCTTCGGGTCAGCAGCCCGATCGTCAGGGAAGTTGTCACGGGCGGGTGTTCGGCTTGGTCAACCGCGGCAGGCGCGGCGACACGATGAAAGCGGCAAAGCTTGAGCGTCAGGTCCTGTCGGGCATGCTGGCACGCATGACAGGTGCGCAGCCCGACCACAGCGGCCACGATCATACCGATCACGACCACGGCCACGGGGACGACCATGGCCACGGGGATGAGCAGGGCCACCTGCATGTTCAGGCGCAGGGTCTGGCGGCCCGGCTGCGGCATCTGCTGCGGCCGCATTCCCACGATGCCGCGGAACACGTCGACGCGGCGATGGAGACCAGCAGCGAGGGATTGCGCGCGCTGTGGGTCTCGCTCGCAGTGCTGGCCGCGACCGCGGCGGTCCAAGCCGCGGTGGTCGTCGTGTCTGGGTCTGTGGCGCTGCTGGGCGACACGCTGCACAACGCGGTGGACGCGCTGACTGCCGTGCCGCTGGCAGTCGCGTTCATCGTCGGCCGTCGGCGGCCCAACCGCCGCTATACCTACGGGTACGGACGGGCCGAGGACCTGGCCGGAATCGTAATCGTCATGCTGATCGCCGCGTCGTCGGTTCTGGCCGCAACGGAGGCCGCGACCCGGCTGGCCCACCCTCGCCCGGTGACGAATCTATGGGCGGTCGCCGCCGCCGCGCTGGCAGGTTTCACTGGCAACGAGCTGGTTGCGCGGTACCGGATCCGCGTCGGCCGCAGGATCGGCTCGGCGGCACTGGTTGCCGACGGCCTGCATGCTCGTACCGACGGCTTTACGTCCCTCGCGGTGCTGCTGGGAGTCGGGGGAGTTGCGCTCGGCTGGCTATGGGCCGACCCGGTCGTCGGGCTGATCATCACGGTGGCGATCCTGGGCGTCCTGTACCAGGCGGCGCGCGAGATTTACCGGCGGCTCATGGATGCCGTTGATCCCGGCCTGGTCGACCGGGCCGAGGCCACCCTTCGCGGCACGGTCGGCGTCCTCGACGTCGGGCACGTTCGGCTGCGGTGGATCGGCCACCAGCTCCGCGCCGAATGCGAAGTCATGGTCGACGCGCGGGCGAGCGCGATCGCAGCCCATCACGTCGCCGTCAACGCCGAACACAACCTGCTGCACGAACTACCTCGCCTGACCGCGGCCCTTGTGCACGCTGACCCGCAGGCCGGCGAAGGCACTGACTACCACGCCGACCTCGCCCGGCATCGGTGAGCTGTCCGCCCGCAGGCTGCGTGGGCACACCTCAGCGAGCGGCGGCTCACAGCGCCGAGCGGCCGTCACCGGCGAGTCGGGACCGCCATCCCGGTCGTTCTTCTACCTCAGCCAGCCACGGCGGCTCGGCGCCGACGCGGGTGCAGGTCAGCGCCGCGACCTGGGCGGCGGCCAGGAGCGCCTCGCGTACCTCGCCGATCCGGTGCAGGTCCCGCCTGGTGAGCTCGCTTCGAGTCCACCAGGAAAGGAACCCCCCGCCGAAGGCGTCCCCCGCGCCGATTGTGTCGACAACGTCTACCGGCGGCACTTCTACGGTGACCTGCTGTCCTGGCAGCAGCGCCCGCGCCGGGCAAGGACCGTCGGTCATGAGGATGAGATGGGGGCCGAGGTCGAGCAGGCGGGCGGCTGCTGCCTGCGCCGGCACGTCCGGGTAGAGATAGGCGAGGTCTTCCCGGCTGACCTTGACGATGTCGGTTCGGCGCAGTATCCGGGTGAGCCGGGCGCGGTAAGCAGGGTGATCACTGATCGCCTGGGGCCGGCAATTCGGATCTACCATCACCAGCGTGTCCGGTCGCAGCGCGTCCGTGATCAGGCGCTCGACGCTGGCGGCGACCGGCTCCATCGTCAGCGCCAGGCTGCCAGCGTGCAGCGCGGTCACCTCGTCCGGCAGGGCGGCCGCGAGCTGGCTAAACTCCAAGTCTTCTGATGCGGTGCCCGCGAGGTAGAAGCCGTAGTGCGCCGCCCCTTCGGTATCCACCTCGACAACGGCGAGCGTGGTGGGAGCGTCGACAGGCTCGGGCACGCTCAGCGTCACGCCGTCCTGGTCGAGGCTGGCACGGAGCAGGCGACCGAAACGGTCGCTAGACAGGCGGCCGAGGAAAGCGGGGGCCAGTCCCAGCCTGCCGATGGTTCTGGCCGTGTTGAAGGGTCCGCCCCCCGGCTGCGCGCCGACGCAGCCGTCGTGATCGAGAACCAGATCGATCAGCGCCTCACCGGCGACGGTGATCATCGGTCGGCGCGGGCACCGCCGGTCATCGCCCGGGCTGCCCTGCTCACGTTGGCCTGATGTGCCACTTGATCCCGTTGCCAGCCCGAACCTGGCTGACCGCTTCGCCGAAGTGCTCGAGCGGCAGGGGCTCACCAAGTAGTGGGCCGGGGTCAACAGCCCCGCTTGCTAGCAGCTCGACAGCCTTTCCGAAGCTGCGCAGGATGGCCATGGACCCCACGATCGTCAGCTCGTCGTTGTAGACCCGGAACGGCGAGACGGCGACAGTGGCCTCAGCCGGTGACACGCCGAAGACCAGCAGCCGGCCGCCGCGGTCGAGCAGGCCGATCGCCGATTCGATCGCCGCGGGCACCCCGGTCGCGTCGATCGCGATACTGAAACGGGCCCCATCGAGATCGTCGGCGCCGGTGAAAGCCTGGCCCGCGCCCAGCTCGCGGGCGACGTCCAGCCGCGAGGTGATCCGGTCCACGACCGCGATTCGGCCGGCACCGGCGCGGACCAGCAATTGCAGCAACAACAAACCCATCGTGCCGGCCCCGATCACCGCAACGGACTCACCGAGCACCGGGCCGAGGCGCCGCAGGCCATGGACAGCGCAGGCGAGCGGCTCGGCCATCGCCCCGTGCTGACCGTCGACGTGATCGGGCAGCCGGTGGGCGTTAACCGCGGGCACCGCGACGTACTCGGCGAACGCGCCGTTCTTGGTGTCGCCGATGGCGGCCCAGTTCTCGCACAGGTTGTCATGGCCGGCCCGGCAGCGCCGGCACCACCCGCAATACAGAGAAGGATCGACCGCGACCCGGTCGCCTTCCTTGAGATCGGGTTCCACGTCGGCACCGCAGGCCACGATCTGTCCGGCGAACTCGTGGCCGGGTGTGATCGGGTAAGGGGTCGGCGGGAATTCGCCATCAATGATGTGCAGGTCGGTACCGCAGATCCCGCAGCAGTCAACCCGAACGAGAACCTCCCTGGCCCGCGGGGCAGGGTCGGGTACTTCGGCGACCCGGAAGCTGCCCGGCTGGTCTAGCACGATCGCACGCATGGGTCCTCCGTCGCTCGTTCTGGCGGACGCAGGTTCCGCCCGGTGGGGCAGGCCGCGGATCGCGGCTCAGACCGCAAGCCGGGCACCGGTCTCCGGGTGGAACGCGAGCACGTCCTCAGGCCGGATGTGCAAGCTCACCTGCCGTCCAGGAGTTGGCGGCTGCCGCCCCTCGGCACGGGCGACGATCGCGTTCCCGCCTTCCGGCAAGCGCACGTGCAGCAGTGCATCGGCCCCCAGTTCTTCTACCAGAACCACGTCGCCGGTTACCTCCCCGGTGCCGTCGGCGAGGTGGAGGTGTTCTGGCCGCATCCCGATAACCAGTTCCTTGAGATCGGCATGCGCGGCTGCGTTCCGTATGGCAACCGGAAGAGGAAGAACCTTTCCTGCCACGCGGACGCCGCCATCGGTGAGCGGCACGGTGCGCAGGTTCATCGCGGGCGAGCCGATGAACCCGGCGACAAACTGATTGACCGGGTTGTCGTACAGCTGGCGTGGTGTGTCGCACTGCTGCAGCCTGCCCTGGCTGAGCACCGCCACCCGGTTGCCCATCGTCATCGCCTCGACCTGATCATGGGTCACGTAGACGGTCGTGACGCCGAGCCGGCGCTGCAGTTCGGCGATCTGGCTCCTGGTCTGGACCCGAAGCTTGGCATCGAGGTTCGAGAGCGGCTCGTCCATGAGGAAGACCTTCGGCTCGCGCACGATCGCCCGGCCCATCGCCACGCGCTGACGCTGGCCGCCGGACAGCTGCCGCGGCTTGCGGCTCAGCAGCTGCTCGTCGAGTTCGAGCAGCCTGGCGGCTTCGCGTACCCGGCGGTCCCGTTCGTCCCGGTGGACGCCGTGCATCTTGAGCGCGAAGGCCATGTTCTCCGCGACCGTCTTCTGGGGGTAAAGGGCATAGTTCTGGAACACCATGGCGATGTCCCGGTCCTTGGGCGGCACGTCGGTGACATCCCGGTCGCCGATCTCAACCCGCCCGCTGTCAATCGGCTCGAGCCCGGCCAGCAGCCGCAGGGCGGTGGTCTTGCCCGAACCGGACGGCCCGACCAGGACCATGAACTCGCCGTCCTTGATGTCCAGGTCGAGTGCGTCCACCGCGGGCGTGGCGTCCTTGCCGAACACCCGGGTCGCTGACACGTATTTCACATTGGCCACGGGGGACCTCCAGTCATTTGATGGCTCCCATCGCCAGGCCGCGGACGAGCGAGCGCTGGGCGATCCAGCCGACGACGATGACCGGCACCGAGGCGATCGTGGCCGCCGCCGACAGGTGAGCGATGAACAGGCCCTCCGTGCTGATGCCGCCCACCAGGAACATCGGCACGGTCGCGGCGTTGGTCGTGGTCAGGTTGATCGCCAGGAACAGCTCGTTCCAGGCGAAGATGACGCAGATCAGCGCCGTCGACACCACTCCCGGTAGCACCACGGGCAGGATCACGCTGCCCATCTCCCTGATCCGGCCGGCTCCGTCCAGCCTGGCCGCCTCGAGCAACTCGTTCGGCACCTCGAGCATGAAGGAGCGAATCATCCAGATCGCCAGCGGCAGGTTCATCGCGGTGTAGAGGATGATCAGCAGCCAGATGCTGTCGAGCAGGTGCGTGTGCAGTGCGATGACGTAGAGCGGGCCGATCGCCGCCACGATCGGCAGCATCTTCGTGGAAATGAAGAAGAACAGCCCGTCCTGCCAGCGCCTGACCGGATAGACAGACAGGGCGTACGCGGCGGGGATGCCCAGCAGCAGCACCAGGATCGTCGAGCCGACGGTAGCCAGCGCCGAGTGCGTCAGGAACGGACCGATGTTAGAAAAGGCCGAGCTGAATTCGGACAGCGTCGGGCTGAAGGCGAACGTAGGCGGCCACGTCTCGGCGGCGGACTCCGGCTTGAACGCCGTGATGACCATCCACAGCACCGGCAGGAAGAACGCGATCGCCACCACCCAGCCGAGCATTGTCCAGCCGACACGCCCCGGCCACTGGCGGATCCTGCGCGTGCCGGCCCGCGAGGTGGTTGCACGCGACGCGGCGCGCAGTGACAAGGAAGTCATCCCCGTGCCTCCTCGAATCTGAAGACTCTGGCGAACATCCGCAGGGCGAGAGTGGCGACGATGATCGTCAGGACGACGGTGACCACGCCCGCGGCGGCAGCCCCGCCTATGTCATAGGCGTAGTCGACCTTCTGGTACAGGTAGAACGGCAGGTTGGTGGTGGCCGTCCCCGGCCCACCGTTGGTCATGAGCCGGACCGCGTCGAAGGTGTTGACCAGGTAGATCGATCCGAGCAGGACGCCGAGTTCGATGTACGGCCGCAGGTGAGGGATCGTGAGCTCGCGGAACGTGGCGAGCGCGCCGGCGCCGTCTACCTTGGCTGCCTCAAGCGTGTCGGGAGGCTGGCTCTGCAGGCCGGCCAGCACGATCAAGGTCATGAACGGGGTCCACTGCCAGATCATGACGATGATCACCGAGAGCAGTGGCTGGGTGCTGAGCCAGGCCACGTGATTGACGCCGAACGGCGCCAGCAGGTAGTTCAGCAGCCCGTAGTTGGCGTCGAGCATCGGATAGGCCCAGATCAGCGCCGCCGCCGCGGGCATGACAAGGAAGGGGGTGATGATCAGCGTCCGAGCCACGCCGCGGCCGAAGAACTTGCGGTCAAGCAGCACGGCAAGCAGGACGCCCAGGATCATGGCGCCAATCACCGCGCTGGCGGTCATGATGACCGAGCGCAGCAGCGAGCCACGGAAAGCGGGATCGGTGAAAACGGTTGAGTAGTTGCTCAGTCCGGTGAAGTGAGCGCCGCCGGGGATGTCCCAGAAATAGCTCTGAAAGCTGTACCAGACAGTCACCACGAACGGCGCCTGAGTCACGACCACCACATAGATCAGTGCCGGGAGCAGCGGCAGCCTCCGCAGCCATCGTTCGCGGCGGCTCGCCCTGCGCGGCCGGACCCGGGCCGCGCGAGCTGGCGCCGCGACACCATCGAGTACCGCCACAGCTGGCCTCCTCATCAACAAGTCGCGGTCAGATCTCGCCGGAGGTTGTCGCGAGTGACGGGGCCATGGGTCGGCCTACCCAGCGGCCCCGTCACTCGCGTGCTGCTAGCCGCCTGACAGCTGCGCGGGGGTGTACGCGGCCGCGGCCTGCTGGCTTGTCTTCAGCGCCTGGCTCACGGTCTCGGTGCCAGCGATCGCGCCAGCGATCTGCTGGGCGACCTGCAGGCCCAGGGTCTCGAATTGCGGGATGTCGACGTACTGGATGCCGACGTAGGGGACCGGATGCAGCGTCGGATGCAGCGGGTCGACCGAGTTGATCGACGCCAGCGTGATGGCGGCGAAGGGAGGTCCTGGTGCCCGGCGGTACGGCGGCCCAGCCGTACTTCTTGGCGACCAGCTGGTCGTAGGCCTTCGAGGTGGCCCAGGACACGAACTTCCAGGCGTCGGACTGGTTGGCGACCCCCTGCGGGATCCCCAGCGACCAGGTCCACAGCCACCCGGAGGACTTGGTGAGCTTGACCGGCGCGAAAGCGTAGCCGGTCTGCTTGGCCATGGCCGGGTAGGAACCGGCGATGGATGTCGCCGCGACGGTCGCGTCATACCACATCGCGCACTTGCCCTGGCCGTACAACGTCAGCAGCTGGTTGAAGCTGTCGTTGGATGCACCGGACTCGCCGTACTTGCGGATGAGGTTGACATAGAAATTGGTTGCCGCCGTAAATGCCGGCGATGTGAGCTGGGCCTGCCAGTTCGTGTTGTACCACTCGCCGCCGAATGTGTTGACGACCGTGTCAAGCGAGGCCATGTTGTCGCCCCAGCCTGCCAGGCCGCGCAGGCAGACTCCCGCGACCTTGCCGGGCTGGTTGAGCTTGGCCGCGAACGACTGGACCTGTGCCCAGGTCGGGTGCAGCGGCATCGTCAGGTGAGCCTTGGCGAAGAGGTCCTTGCGGTAGTAGACCATGGACGACTCGCCGTAGAACGGCACCGCGTACTCGTCGCCCTTGTAGGACAGCGACTTGGCTATGGGCGGCAGCAGATCACTGGGGTCGTAGCTCGGGCTCTTGGGGAAGAATTGCTTGGTCATGTCGACCAGCCAGCCGTTCTTGGCGAACAGCGGTGTCTCGTAAGGGCCGATCATGATCACATTGAAGGCGTTGCTGTGTGTGCTCACGTCCCTTTCGATAGCCGCCCGAAGGTCACCTTCTGTGTAGGTGACGAACTTGACCTTGATGCCCGGGTACTGCTTTTCGAATACCGATCTGGTCAGCGGCACCATCTGGCCGGTGATCAGCGGATTGGCGACGACGGCCACGGTCACGACGCCCGGAGTATTGCTGCCGGAACTGCCGCTGCTCGAACAGGCGGCAGGCGCCAGGATCGCGGCTATGCAGCCGACCACAGCGAGCGCACGGAGCTTAATAGGGAGCTTGAAGAGGGAACAGCTCATGAACGAACCTCCGCAACGGTGATAGCGGTGCGGGAAGGCCGCACCAGGCCCACGGGGCGGGTCGCCGTCGCAGCGCGTCCCGGCTTCCGACCCTTGGTAACGTTACCGAGCTTGCGCTGAACGTACGCTTGTGAAACTGTGCCGTCAACCCCTCGTAATAAGATTGACACCTGCATATGTTGAAGGTGCTGGTCAGCGGGCACCAACCGGCGAACGGGAGATCGGCGCGTGGGGAACGATCCCATACCTAGCCGCCAGCCGAGTGGCGAAGCGGGCCGCCAAGTTGGTCGCCAAGCGGCCCGCCAAGTGGGTGCTCACCCGACCATGCGCGATGTGGCAGCGCTGGCGGGGGTCGGCGTCATGACAGTCTCCCGCGTCGTCAACGGCCGGGACGGCGTCAGCGCGGAACGCGCGGCGCGGGTATGGCGGGCCATCGAGCAGCTCGACTACCGGCACAACATCACGGCACGCCACCTGCGGCTCACCGGCCAGCCCACGGCGATCATCGGGGTGCTGCTCGAGGACGTCGCGAACCCGTTCGCGGCCGAGTTGCTGCGCGCGGTCGAGAACGTGGTGAGCGAACAGGACAGCCTCGTCGTGTGCGCGAGCTCCGACGGCGACGCCGCGAGGGAAAGAGCGTTGCTTGAGGCCTTCTGCACTCGGCGGGTCGACGGTCTGATCATCGTCCCCTGCGGCCCCGATCACCGCTACCTGCTGACCGAGCTGCGCCGGGGCACCCAGGTGGTGTTCGCCGACCGGCCCGCGCCGACCATTGCCGCGGACACGGTGATCAGCGACAACGTCGGCGGTTCCCGGCTGGCCGTCAGTCACCTGGTCAACGCCGGGCACACGAGGATCGGGTTCCTCGGTGACCTCAGGCAGATCTACACAGCGGCCGAGCGCCACCGCGGATACCTGGCAGCGCTCCAGTCCGCTGGCATAGAACCCGATGAACGGCTGATCCGCCGTGACATCCACAACGAGCAGTCGGCCGAGCACGCGACCCACGATCTGCTCGCGGCGGCGCCCGCCCCGACCGCGATCTTCACGGCCCAGAACCTGCTGACCATCGGGGCAAGGAAGGCGCTGGGATCGGCGGGCGCCGAGCGCCT
>WNFC01016170.1_pt1 | contig 15730 bp, 10 predicted proteins | sample 5400541 | NCBI WGS metagenome assembly WNFC01 (sample SAMN13153342, study PRJNA577476) | soil metagenome | isolation source: 120 cm saprolite under Douglas fir tree site 2 hole 2 replicate 1 | place: USA:California | collected 2015-04-18
ATCTACAACGGCGCCATGGACAACGGCTCCGGCAGCGCCCTGGTCATGGACGTGGCCGCGAGCTTCAAAGCCCATCCGGAAAAACTCCAGCGCTCGATTCTCTTTCTCCTCGTCACGGCGGAAGAAAAAGGATTGCTTGGCTCGAAGTATTTTGCCGCTCATCCCACCGTCCCGCCAAAATCGATCGTCGCCGACGTCAATGTGGACATGTTTCTTCCCATCGTCCCGCTGAAAATTTTGAAAATCGAAGGCATCGAAGAATCCGACCTCGGAACGCGCGCCTCCACCATCGCGCAGTCCATGGGTATCAAACCCATCCCCGATCCCGAGCCGCTCCGCAACGCGTTCATTCGCAGCGATCAGTACAGTTTCATCAAGAAAGGCGTTCCCGCCGTCAAAGTTGATGTCGGCTTCGAGCTTGGCACGCCCGAGCAAAAAATCTTCAAGGACTGGCTGACCAACCGCTACCATGCCCCCTCCGATGACGTGAACCAGCCCGTCGATCTCCAAGCCGCCGCGGGCTACGAGGAATTCACGCGGCGCCTGCTGCTCGAGACGGCCAACACTCCGGCGCGTCCACGCTGGAAGCCTGACTCCTTCTTCCGCCGCTACGCCGCCGACTGAATTCTGTTTCTTGACTTAGATGGGACTGTTTACACGAAAGAGGCGCCCGAAACTCTACTCGTGCGGGTCGAAGCGAAAAGAAGCAACGAATGGCGACGCCCTGCTAGTATTTGTGGAGCGCCTCACTTCCTTGAAAGCCCAGCGTGAGGTAACTCCAAGCTTTTCCAGAGGGATTGGACAACGTGGTGTTGGATCCAGCCAGGAGCCACCTCACATCGCCGACAGCGAGTGTTTCCTCAGGCTTGCCCTTTACCATTGTCTGAATTCCAGATCCGCTGAGAAGGACAAACAAGGTTCCAGCGGTAGGCGTGAACGTAGTCTGTTGCACTTTAGGATCCACCCGACTCAGGGACGCCTCCATCTCATCGGTTTGAAACTGCGACACAGTGTCCAGCAACCTTCTCTTACGAGCGGCCGGGCTGTCGCAATGGAATTCTGAAGCACCGGGCACAATCTCTGCGCAAGTATTTCGCGGTTCGCCTTGGGGTTTCAGCAACTCGATGGTGACATTGTTGAAGACGAGGCCGGCGTCGGTGCGCGCGATGTGGGCGAAGCCACCGCGGGAGTAACCGACTTGGCCATCGGCCATCACGATGCGGGCTTCAGGTTTGCCCTGGACGGCGTTGATCACATCGGCAGGGCCGAGCGCCACGTAGACATAGGGCACATCATGCTGATGGAGAAGGGTGGCGTCGTGCGCGGGAACGCGCACGCGGAATACGCGGACGTAGGAATTTTCAAAGACGAGATGATGGTGCGGCTCCTTTGTGATGGGAACAGCGGCGGGAGCCTGAGCGTTCAAAGTGAACGTGAGAATCAGGAGACCGGCAATAAAGCCAGCAGCAGCGAAGAGAGATTTCTCTCTGCGCAGGCCGACCTTCCGCGGGAGCGGAAGGGAAGAAAATGCGTCGGCCTGCTGCGGTCGAAATGACGGGTTGCGGATCGGATCGGGATGTTGCCCGTCAGTAAGATTGCCGGTCAAGAGAGGCGCTCGAAGATGCCGGCGGCGCCCATGCCGCCACCGATGCACATGGTGACCATGCCGTAGCGCGCGTTGCGGCGCTGCAATTCGCGGATGAGGGTGGCCGTGAGTTTTGCGCCGGTGCAGCCGAGGGGATGGCCGAGAGCAATCGCGCCACCGTTAGGGTTGACGCGCGAAGCGTCGAGGCCGGCTTGCTGGATGACGGCGAGGGATTGCGCGGCAAAGGCTTCGTTGAGTTCGATGATGGCGATGTCATTCATGGAGAGGCTCGCGAGCTTCAATGCTTTGGGGATGGCTTGGACGGGACCGATGCCGAATTCTTCGGGGAGAACACCGGCAGTGGCATAGGCCACGAAGCGCGCCAGTGGCTTGAGACCCAGCGATTTGGCGCGCGTGTCGCTCATAATGACGCTTGCGGCGGCGCCGTCGCTCATCGGGGAGCTGTTGCCCGCGGTGACGGTGCCCTTGGCATGAAACGCAGGCTTGAGCTTGGCGAGAACGTCGAGATTGGTATCGGCACGGGGGAGTTCATCGGTGGCGAAGACAAAAGTTTGCGTTGCCGGTTTGACCGGCGATTTTGGCCTGGGGGAAGCGCCGTTGCCGTTCGGCAGCGAGGTGATTTTCACTTCGACGGGAATGGTTTCGTCCTTGAAATTCCCGGCGGCGATGGCGGCGAGAGCTTTCTTGTGCGAGTTGGCGGAGAACTGGTCGGCTTGTTCGCGGGTGATGCCGTATTTGCGAGCGATATTTTCCGTGCCGAGGCCCATGTTGATGTACGCGTCGGGGTAGTGGTCGACGAGCCAGGGATTGGGAGAGATTTTGTTGCCGCCCATGGGGACCATGGACATGGACTCGGTGCCGCCCGCGACGATGACTTGGGCGGAGCCGGAGCGGATGCGCTCGGCGGCGAGTGCGATGGCTTGCAGGCCGGAAGAACAGAAGCGATTGATGGTCATCGCGGAAGTTTCGACAGGGAGGCCGGCGCGGAGCGCAGCGATGCGCGCGACGTTCATGCCCTGTTCGGCTTCGGGCATGGCGCAGCCGAGAATCACGTCGTCAATTTCCTTGGCGTCGAGGCCCGGGACGCGCGCCAGCGCTTCCTTGATGGCGAGAGCGGCGAGATCGTCGGGGCGAGTGGCGCGGAGCGAACCTTTATAAGCGCGGCCGACGGGAGTGCGGATTGCAGAGACGATGACGGCTTCGGGCATGGCGGGACCTCGGAATTGCAAACTCGAAAATCGAAATCAGAAACTCGCAAAGCGAAAGGCATTGGAGCCGGAACTACAGGATCATTGTTGGGCGAGTGGAAGGAAATTGCAACTCTTGCGCCAACGGATGACGGCGCCTGCCTACCACCCCCAAAAAACCGCAAAAAAGGGCTTGACATATCCCTTATTTGTGCTATATTTTACCTTGTAGGTAACTATGCTTGGAGTGCGGGAGCTTGCTCCCGCTTTTCTTTTTTCCAGGCCATTTTCCAGTAGCCTCCCTTTTTGCTCACTGATGGACCATCTCGTTTACAATCAAGCATTTAAGAATTGCAAATTCCGCAAGTCTTTTCTTTTGATATTCATACAAATTGCCGGGGGGTAGGGGGGCACTGGCCCACCCGAATCGCCTTCATGGCTTGTCGCGCTCGCGCGTCGCGCCTCACTCGGCGCGAAGGGCCTCGACGGGGTCGACGGTGGCGGCGCGTCGAGACGGCAGATAGCTGGCCAGGAACGCGGTGGCGACGAGGCCGAGGGAGGCGGCACCATAGGCGACTGGATCGACCGGGCTCACTTTAAATAGCAGAGACGACATCAAGCGCATGACGATGATGGCGACAACGAGCCCACAAGCCACACCGATTCCCGTGAGCGTCAGGCCGTGGCGGACGAACATGCCGGTGAGGGCTTGGTGCTGGGCGCCGAGAGCCATGCGAATGCCGATTTCGCGGGTGCGCTGGGAAACGGAATAAGCGATGACGCCATAAATGCCGACGACGCCGAGCAACAGCGCCATGCTGCCGGCAACGGCAAGCATGATGAGAGCGAAGGAAGTGCGGGCCATGGAGCGCTTGTAGAAAAAGTCCAGCGTGTGAACGTCGGCGAGAGGAAGATTCGGATTCAAAGACCAGACCGAAATGATCCATCATGAGAGGCCAATAGACGGACGTGGGGGCAGGTTTGCTGACACCTTCATCGTAAACATCGCCCACGACGCCGATGATTTCCCGCCAGTCGTCCTTGGAGCCGACGCGGATGCGCTTGCCGAGCGCGGCCGAGGGGTCGCGCCAATACTCGCGAGCCAGATTTTCAGAGACCAGGGCGACGGGAATTTTCTTGTAAGTGTCGTTCCAAGTGATCTGACGGCCGGCCACCAGCGGCGTGCCGAGAGTGCCCAAGTATTCCGGCGAAATGAATCTAAAGGTACGGAGCGGGGGAAGTTCGCCCTCGGCATAGGTGTGGTTCTCAATGAAGATGGGATCGTGCCAGCCGCCGCCGGTCATGGGGAGTTTGGAGATGATTCCGACAGACGCGACGCCCGGAATCGCAGCGAGCCTGTGGAGAATCTCTTCCTGCGCGCGGACGACCTGCTCGTTCTCCTTGACCAGTGCATTGGGAATCGAGATGCGGAAGGTTTGCAAGGCGGCGGGGCCGGCGAATCCTGGATTGACGTTGGTGAGCGCTCGGAATGTGCGAATCATCAGGCCGGAGCAGATTAGAAGGACGAGCGCGAAAGCCACTTGCACGACGACGAGGACACTGCGCGCGCGATGTTGCTCTTTGCTCTGGCTGAGAGCGCGTCCGCCCTCGCGGATGCCGGTGCTGAGACGCACTCCGGCGTACTTGAAGATGGGAATGGAGCCAAACAGGATGCTGGCGAAGAGGGAAATGAGAAGCGTGAAAAGCAAGACTGGCACATTAATGCCGATTTCACGGATGCGAGGAAGCCCCGCGGGGGCGATAGCCGCAAGAACGCGCAACGCGGCGTAAGCGAGGCCTAAACCAACGGCGCTGCCGAGCAAGCCGAGAATGACACTTTCGAGCAGAAGATCGGCGGCGATGCGTCCGCGGCTTGCGCCCAACGCGGCGCGGACGGCGAGCTCCTGACGGCGGCCTTCGACGCGGACGAGCAATAAATTGGCGACATTGGCGCAGGCGATCAGAAGGACCATGCCGATCGAACCCATGAGAACCCAGAGCACACTGCCTACGTCGCCGACGACATCGCGCTTGAGGGAACGAACGTTAGGGCCGATGTGCGCATCTTCGAAGAGCTTGATGCTGAAGCCGGGCGGCGCAGGAAAGGAAGTCATAACAATCGGAAGCATGCGAGCAACGTCGGCGTTGACCTGCTCGACAGTGACGCCTGGCTTGAGCCTGGCAAGACCCTCATAGCTGAAATTGCCAAGATGGGTTTTGTTACGGTCAAACTGAAACGGGATGAATATACCTGGAGCTTCCAAGTCCAAGAAGTGAAATCGCTGGGGCAAGACGCCGATGATTTGCCGGGATTTGCCGTCTACGATGATGTTGCGGCCGATGAGGGAAGCATCGCCGCCAAATTTGCCGCGCCAATAGCCGTAAGTAAGCATGGCGGTTTCGGGAGCGCCAGGGGAATCATCCTGTTTGGTGAAGGTGCGGCCCAGCAGGGGAGAAATGCCGAGGAGCGGGAGAGTGCCATCCGTGACGCGCAGGGCGCGGACTTGTTCCGGTTCGGCAACGCCGGTTAGGCTCACGGAGTCGCCCGCGTAAAGACCGATGTCCTGGACGGTGCGGTTTTGTTCGCGGAAGATGAAGTAGTCGGAGGGGGACAGCTCGAATTCTTTGAGCTGGATGCCGGGCGCGGTAAGCCAGACGCCTATCAGTTCCTCTGGTTTGGGATAGGGCAGAGGCTTGAGGAGGACGCCTTCGAGGACGCTGAAGACGACAGTATTGGCGCCTATGCCGGCGGCCAAAGTGATGAGGGTGATAGCAGTGAACATCGGGGCGCGACCGAGCCTTCGTAAAACTTGCTTGAGCTCGTTTTTGAAGGATTCCATGGGCTACCCCCGCGCGTGACTCTTGGAAGACGCACAATTTATTTCACGCCCTGACAGAGTGATACGTCATGGAGCGGGAGAAGTTCCCTGGAATTTTGAATGAGGCGACGAGCTGCAGTGGCGATACTCGCCGGATCGTCACTTGGCCTTGAACGGCATGCCTTTCCGCGGAATGAAGATATTGCCGGGAGGCTCGACGTCGAACTTCTTCGAGTAGCTGCCCTGGTTGACGGCAATGCTGACGCGGTCGCGAGAATCGATGAACAGAAGCGAATCGCCGACGGGGACATCCATAAAAGTCTTTGCGTAAGAGAGGATCACCGGTTTTTTGTTGATCTCGACCCTTAACTTGTCGCCGCGGTTGTAGCCGAGCCTCTTGAATTCCTCGCCGGGAATATCGGTAACGAGAGAGCCGAAGGGATCGTCGAGCGCGATAATGTCGCCAGCGATGCCCTTGTCGTTGGTGGCGGAAGCTTTCAGAGTAAGGCGGACGAGCTGGGGAATCTCAGGGCCGACGAGATTGAAATCCCATCCAGCGGCGAGGTGCGCGCCTGCGGGAGAAAAGATGTCGCGGCCATGAAAAGTGGAAGAGAGGGGAGCCTGAATTACCCAGTTTGGATTGGTGATTTCGCGCGCGGATTCCAGGCCGTCGCGATCCAATACCGGAGTGATCAGGCCGTTGTCCGGAAGAACAAAATACTGGCCCTTTTTTGATTTGACGATCACGGCTTTGCGCGAGGTGCCGACTCCGGGGTCGACTACCGCCACAAACACGGTTCCCGCGGGATAGTAAGCGGATACGGCCTCAAGAAAACGCGCGCCTTCTTCGATCGAGTACGGCGTCACGCGATGAGTGATGTCCATGATGCGGGTGTCGGGCGCGATGCTGAGCATGACGGCCTTGCAGATGGCAACCGCGTCGTTGGCGGTGCCGAAGTCGGTCATAAAGACGATGGTAGGACGCACACCGGATTTACCGGGAGAAGCTGAATCACTCTGCAATGGAGACTTCGAGCAGGCCGCGCCGATCAGAGCGAGCACGAACAGCGGTAGACAGAGCAAACGAACGCGAGAAATCATTAACGCTCCGTTAAGGCTATGTAGTTTTCTTGCGAGTCAGTGTAAGCTGCGCGATTGACATTCGGCAAGGCGGGTTCTAGCAGGGACGCGCGGCAGAAGGAACTATTCGCGCTGGTAGAAAGAGGAGGGGCTATCGTGGAAGGATTAATTTACCGGGTTGTAGTTGGACTGGTTGCCGGGTGGCTCGCCGGAAAAGTGATGAAGGGCGGGGGATATGGCGTGGTGGTGGACATTGTCCTCGGGGTTCTTGGCGCAATTGTCGGAGGATGGATGTTCGGTATGCTGGGACTTCACGCGGGCGGACTCATCGGCTCGATCGTGGTGGCCTTTGTCGGTGCGGTTATTCTGGTGTGGATCGTACGACAGGTGAAAAAGGCGTAGCGAAGTTTTTCGGGAATAAAAAACGCGTTTGCCGCGGCAGGGAACCGGCCAGGCAACGCGTTTTTGTTTGCAGATGATTTTAGTGGGATGTCCCGGGGTTTCGGTGTGAACGGGACAATTGAGATTCTCGCGAAGCCCGATCCAGATGGCCCATTGGGGAGCCGATCGAGCTATCGAGGCACTCGTAAAAGCCGCTAGACGGGCAGAACTTGAAACGTATAACAGCCAGGAATCACTACGGGTGGAGAGTGAAAAACGCCTGTACGTAGGTACAGGTTTTCCACAGCTAGTACAGGGAAAAAGAGGCGAAAACTGGGGCGAAAGTAAAATATCGTGTAACCTATTTGTTTTGTGTTAGTTAGGAGTTTTCAGTCTTGAGAGAGGCGGTACTAGAACACTCGTTTAGGCTCGAAAATGTGTCTTGTGTACTATCGTATTCCGGGTCAAGAAGGTGTCAAATGGGACAGGTACGAGGGGTTCGATTGGACCTTCTGGTAGGGGTATGGGGGCTAGAGAAAAGATGAAGACCAAGGACAAGAGCCGGAAGTGGATGTGGATATTCCTGGCAGCACTGGTCTCGTTGCAAATGTATTTTGTCTGGGAGCTGTTGGCCGTGTTTGCGCTATTTGCTGTGGGATTTGTGGCCATTGCGTTTGCGATCATAAGTTTGTACATGCTGCACCGCGGTTGGGCGTTGGCCGTGGAGCGGGTTGCCGACAGCCAGCATCCGATCATGGTGGCCACGCGGCAGGGTATCTACACGATCGAAGACGCGGCGCGCAGGCCGTTTCGGCGTCCGGGTTCTGCGCCGGCCCGCTAAGACTTTGACGATTTTCTGGCTACGGCCAGAGCACACGCTGAGCTTGTCGCCCTGCCTCCTTCAGGACTGACACAGTCTCCGCGGCACTAGAAACAAGAAAAAAAGCCAAACCGTTCTGAGAGCGGCTGGCTTTTTTCTTTTTTGTGGAGAGCGAGTTTCGTGCGGCAGCCGCTAAATTATTCATCGGTTGCGCCGGCCCGTTGTCTTTCAGTGGGTGAGCGGATCGATGTCGGCATCAGGAATAATTCCCTGGTCGTCTTGAGTGCGCGAATCCCTGTCAGAATCGAGAAGAGTCTTCCCATTGTCTTTGACGAGCCCGTCCAGCGTGGATCTGGAATGTTCGTCCACGGCGCTAACGGCGGCCACCAGACAGGAGTACAGGAAAGCCTTCATTCCTTTTCGGAATTGTTCCGTGGAACGCTCGGTGGCACGGGCAACTTCGGTCTCCAAAGACAGGCGACGAGCCTCACAGGCGGCGCGGCTTTCCGCGTCGAGTGAAGAGAGGGCGGACGCCGCTCGTTCCTGCGTCTCGGAAAGAACGGCGTTCACATGCAGGTCCGTCTGCCGCTGGAAAACTCCCAAAGCGGAATTCACGGCGCTCTGCACCAACGCCTGCACTTCCGCCGAGCGCGCATCGAGCTTCATGAGCGCCTCCTGGGTCACGGCCTGAGTATTCTCCAGCATGAGTTCATAACGGCGGTGAGCCGTGCGGGCCGTTGCTGCTTCGAATTCCGATGTCGCCCGGGCCACTGCTTCGTTCAGGCGAGCATTGATCTGGGGCTCCACTTCGCGTTTCATTCTTTCCACAAACTCCTGCGAGCTGGCCAACTCTCGCCGCAGCTCCGCGGCTTGTTTCTCCAACCGTTGCGCCATCTCCTCCGCCTGGCTGCGGTACTTTTCCATCTGTTCTTTCCAGCGGGAGGCGATTTCGCCGGCAAATTCATCCTTCGAGGAAAGCCGCGCGGCCTCCACGCGCGTGGGGAAAAGTTCCTCAACCTCGCGCACGCTCGAATTGCGGACATTATCGATCGAACTAAGAGCATCGCGCACCGCTTCGCTCAGTTGGCCGGCTACAGCGGTTTGCACCGCTTTCTCCGCGGCGTGTTGTAGTTTTCCTTGCAGCGCCGCGATAAGTCCGTCCGGCGTAATGACAACGCGTTGCGTCCGCGGAGCTTCAGCCAGCTTTGGTGCTTGCGGCTTCGAAACGGCCGGCGACGGGGAAGGGAATGTGGCGACCTCGGCCATCCTGTGCTCGGCGTTCACTGGCGGCTCGTCGAGTTTCTCGGCAGTGGGCGCGGAATTCGCAGCAGGCGCGACTGCCGCTGCAAATTGCGCCAGGGCAGTACTTGTTGCTCTTGGGCTCATCCAGTCCTGGGGCGGCGCGACGATCCCCCAAACATTTCCTGGATTTTCCAATTCCACGCCGACTTGCTGCAGCTCCCGCGAACTCTGCGACGTATGAACCGAGCGCACTCTTGCGCGCACCGCGGAAGGTTTGGGCTCGACGTTCAATCCCACGACTTGTAAAGTGACCCACGATCCAACGCCGTACTCGTGGCGCGAGGGATACCGGCAGCCATGCAGATTCAGACTGGTCGAGACGGTTCTTTCCACAAACGGCTCGCCGAGGCGGTTCTGACCGAAGACAATCAGCGGAACGGACCGCTCGATGCGCGTGCTGCGCCGCGCGTCTTCTCCCACAGAATCGTTAGGAGGAGTAATGAGAGGCGATTGGCTCACGTCTACTCCAAAGAGATGCAGTTCGCGGTCGCTGTAGCGCTAGAAGGCGATTGTCTTGCACACACACCTTTTCGACGCGGAGGCATAGTCGATTCAGCTGTGAATCAATTTCCAGCACGTTTGCAAAGAGCGCGCCTCTCGCGAAACCCCACGCGGCTGATGTTAGCCGAAGCCCGCTCCGTTGTCGATATTTCCGTGGCGATGCACGGGTGGCGATTGCTCGCGGAACGCAAAGGCTTTCATGGCAGCCGCGCGCCGAGCCTATGACTGTCACTTGAACGGTTCGTGGATTAATTCACGATGGGGCCGCCGCCCTTGCCGAGAGCGGCTTCATCACCCTTCGAGTGAAACACGCCGTAGTGAAATACATCACCTTTCTTGATCATCACGGTGATGCGACTGTTTGCGGGAAGCAGAATGTCGATGCCTGCAAGGGGCTCGGTGTCCGGCTTCCAAAAGCGAAGACGATAATCCTTCTTATCCTCGTTCGCGAAGTGCACCCTGCCGGTCCAAGGCGCCACTTCTACTTTGCCGTTGGGCTTGGGTGCTTGGTCATGGATGGTGATCGTTGCAGATCGGGGCAGGGTAACCTGTTTTGCTCTTGCTGCTCCTGTTGTAGACACGGTGGTTCTCCTTTCGAAGCTTACTGCTTTCCGCGGGGCCGGAAACTTGGGTCAGCGAGGAGCCCGAGCAGATAGGGCCGTTGCTGAAGATCCGTCAGTGAGTAGCCGTTCTTGAGGCTATCCTGCGCGTATTGGATGGCGCGCTTGCGCTCGCCGAGGTCGTCATAGGTTTCTGCGACATCGGCGAGCACCCCCGGATCCTTGGGAGCCAGGGCCAGGGCAGCGTTGGCATGCGCGAGGGCCTTTTCGCGAAGCTTGTCTTCGGCATAATAGGTGCTGAGCATGGACTGGACCTGAGGTTCCTGGGGATTCAGCAGGACGTACTGTTCCAGCAGGCTCAACGTCTTTGAGCGGGCGGCGCGCGCTTTTTCGTCATCCTTCAGCCAGGTGTATGCGAGCTGCAGGTTCCCCCAAACGCGCCAGTCCTTGTCGTTGAGCTCGAGGGCTTTGCGCATTTCCGCGGCAGCTTCGGCATAACGCTTTTGCTCCATATACAACCAACCGAGGTTGGCGTAGGCCTGATAGTTGGGCGCGAACTGAATGGATTTCTGAAATGCCGCTTCCGCCGCGGCATAGGACTGGGAGGTCTTTAGCTCCATATACTCGACACCGAGATCGCTGTACGCCTCGGGATTGTCGGGCGTGAGTTCGATGACGCGACGGTACTGCGCAATGGAGTCCGGCACGCGTTTCTGGCGTGCGTAGAACTCTCCGAGAGCGCTGTATCCTTCCCAGTAGTCTGGCCGAAGAGCGATGGCGCGCTTGTAGTTTGCTTCGGCGTCAGGGATATGGCCCATCTGCTCGTGGACACCCGCCAGGCCCATCAAGGCGCCGGCATCGCGAGGATTGATATCGAGCGCCTTTTGAAATTCCTGGAGGGCGAGATCGTGTTTGCCCAGAGTCGCCTGGAGTTGACCCAAAGTGACGTGCACGGCAGGAAGATGATCGTCGATCTGCAGGGCCGTGCGACAATTTGCGAAAGCTTGATCGACCCACGCCGGATGATGATCCATAAGAAATTTCAGGCGATAAGCTTCCCCGAGGGTCGCGTAGCCCAAGGCAAAGCGAGGGTCCACCTCCACGGCGGAGTTCAACGCGGAAATGGCCAGATCCGCGTTGCCGGGCTTGTCGTAGCGCTGCATATACGCTAACGCTCTGAGGTAGGACTCGTAAGCGCTTGGAACAACACTTCCGGCAGGCGTACGGGCCGACTCGGACACTTTGATTTTCATCAGGCGAGCTAGGCCGGCAACGGCTTGGTCCTGCAGTGCTGCCAGGTCGCCACTGCGATCTTCAAGCTCCGCTGAGCCGATTTGGCGGAGGCGTTTCGAATCAATCAGAACCACCGTCAGGTGCATGCCCGGGCCTTTTCGCCGGATGCTACCTTGCACCACGATGGTGGCGCCGAGTTCGCGGAAAGCGGATGTTGGGTCAGTGACTTTGCGGTTGCGGACTACGCTGGCGGGAACCACCCAAAGCGACTGCCGAGCGGCTTCCAGGTTCGAGAGTTCATTGGTAAGTGAGTCCATCAGCCCATCCGCGACCGGCCCAAATTCGGGATCGTTGGCGGAATTGACGAACGGCAGTACCGCAATATGCTTGTCGCCGCCGGCGTAGGCGAGTCCCGCAAAGCGTTCGCGCACCGGAGGAAGAAAGGACACGGTGATAGCGGCCAAGACCACTCCGACCGAGGCGAGCAGGAGTCGCCGGGCCTTCCAGGGATTGTCCACGGCCCAGCTTGGCGTGGAGGCATTCTCCATACACTGCTTGAGTTCGCGCGCGTTGATGGAACGCGTGAGCGTTGGTTCCTCGGCCGTCGCGTGGCTTGACGTGATTTCGGCGAGCGCGGCTTGCAGATCGCGGAGCATTTCATCAGCGCCGGGATAGCGACCCGCGGGCTTCTTGGAGAGCGCCCGATAAGCGACGGGATGCACGGACTTTGGAACCACGTCGAGCGCCGCGGGCGGCTGGTTGAGAATGGCAAATGTCATCGCTCCCTTATTCGGCCTGAGGAATGGATGACTGCCGGTAATCATTTGAATGAGCATTACGCCCAGCGCCCAGATATCGCAACGCTGATCGATGGCTTCGCCGAGGATTTGCTCGGGAGCCATGTAGGGGAGCGTCCCGGTGGAAGAGATGCTCTGCGTAGCGCTGGCCGTGGCAACAACCCGAGCGAGGCCAAAGTCAACGATCTTGGCAACATTATCCTTGGTGATGATAATATTCGAAGGCTTGATGTCACGATGCACGATGTTGCGCGCATGAGCCGAGCTCAGCCCTTTTGCGATCTGGATGGCCAGGTTGAGTGATTCACGGATAGGGATCACGCCGCGCAAGAGCTTTTCAGCCAGCGTTTCTCCCTCGTAGTAACCCATGACAATGAAGAGTTGATGGTCTTCGGACTCTTCCATCCCGTGAATGACACCGATGTTTGGATGATCCAGAGAGGAAGCAGCGCGAGCCTCGCGGAGCAGGCTTTGTTTGTCCCGGTCGCTGACGGTGACATTCGTTGGCAGGAATTTCAAGGCGACGGTGCGCTCCAGCTTCAGGTCGAGCGCTTTGTACACCACCCCCATGCCACCGGCACCTAGCTTGTCGGTGATCTTGTAATGCGAGATGGTTTGACCGACCATACGGCTGGGAAGGACTGGCGCTGATTCTAGGTGCTCAACCCAGGCAAGTCAACGAATCCAGCGGACACACAAGAGCGAAATCGCGATGCCGGACAGGCGATGCCGCACGTTCCAAGCTCTCTTAGTAGAACGCAACGCCGCCGTCGACGTTGATGGACTGGCCGGTCATCGCGCTGGATTGCCCCGAACACAGAAACAGCGCGGCATGTGCGATTTCCTCTGCTGTTTGTGCGCGGCCTTGTAGCAGGCCATTCAGAAAGCCGGCTAGTTGCTCCTCTTCGTTCACACCCATTTTCTTCGCGAGCACCGCACCCAGTTCCTTGGACATCCGTGTCTCTGCCACTGGGCCCGGGCAGATGGCATTCACGCGGACGCCTTTGCGCGCTCCCTCTGCGGCCGTGACGCGCGTCAGCCCCAGCATTCCTGCCTTCGCGGCTGCATAGGCCGAGCCCCACGCGTAGGCTGCCTTCGCCGAGAGGCTGGAGACGTTTAGGATCACGCCGTAATTCCGCGCGTACATTTCCGGCAGCACTAGTTTGGACAACAGGAACGCCGCACGAAGATGGACGGCAATCACTTTGTCGAAATCCGCCAGGAGGTAATCTTCCACCGGAACCACCGGGCCATAATGCCCCGCGTTGTTGACGAGGATGTCGATTCGACTAAATTTTTCTCGCGCGGTTGCAACGACGCGCGCGCAATCGTCTTCGCGTGACAAATCCGCGGTGGCGTAGCTAGCGCGCCACCCGCTCTTCTCAATTTCCGCCGCGGTCGCCGCTAATTCCTTCTCCGTGCGCGCCGTAAGAAACACGGCGGCGCCTTCTTTCGCAAAAAGATGAGCAATGGCCCGGCCGATTCCACGGCCAGAGCCAGTGACGAGTGCAACCTGATCTTTGAGCAGCATGAGGACCACGAGAATAGAGGGAAGGAAGCGCCGAGGCAAGCAGGCCATCCCTCGCGGTCCACGCCTGCCCCCAACGCGCTGGCCAAGAACTGTACCTCAGTTCAGGTGCAATTCTCCGTGCGCGAATCTAATATGGCCTTAACAGTTTTTTTTGCGTCGCATTTCAATTTTTTTCTGGGCCGCATTTTATGGATTCGCTAAACTGGTTAAACCTGCCCCGGCGTCTCGTTACCCGCTCAGCCCCGCTGCTGAATTTAAAGTCGAGGTTTATGCTGATGCGGCAAATCCCATTCTCCTGTTCAATCGTGGTCATTCTACTTTCGTTCTCCTTCGCAGGCTGTAGCGGCTACTCCGGCACTGGTTCCGTAAACGGGAACGGACCCGTTGCCCCCTACATCACCACACAGCCTGCGAATCAAACGGTGACCGCGGGGCAGACCGCCAGCTTCAGCGTCGTTGCTTCGGGTACGGCACCACTCAACTATCAGTGGCAGAAAAACGGCGCCGACATCACTGGCGCCACGTCATCGAGTTATATGACGCCCGTCACCACCACCTCCGACAGTGGCGAGATGTTCCGCGTCATGGTGAGTAACTCTGCTGGCAGCGCGACCAGCAATTCCGCAGCGCTCACCGTCAATCCCGGCACTACTAGCTCAAGCGTGGACGTTATCACCTACCACTACGACAACAGCCGCTCCGGCCAGAACCTGAATGAAACGACATTGACGCCGGCGAACGTGAACTCCACGAGCTTTGGAAAGAAGGGCGAATTCACCGTCGATGGCAAGGTTGATGCCCAGCCGCTGTATCTTTCGCAGGTCACGATCAACGGGCAAAAGAAGAATGTACTCTATGTCGCGACCGAGCACGGCTCCGTGTACGCTTTTGACGCCGACTCCATCAGCGGAACCACTTCCACGTTCCTCTGGAAGACGACTACGCTCGGCAGCGGTGAAACCACGAGCGACAACCGCGGCTGTGGCCAAGTCTCACCGGAAATCGGCATTACCGCTACGCCGGTTATCGACCGCACGCGCAACGCCATTTACGTCGTGGCCATGTCGAAGAATTCTGCCGGCACATATTTTCAGCGCTTGCACGCCCTGGATTTGACGACCGGCAGTGAGCCCTTTGGCGGGCCCAAAAACATCACGGCATCGTATCCCGGCACGGGCGACAACAGCTCCGGCGGCAGCGTGGTCTTCGATCCCAAGCAATACAAAGAAAGACCCGGTCTTCTACAGGTTAGCGGAATGATTTATACGACTTGGTCTTCGCACTGCGACTTTCGTCCTTACACCTCGTGGGTAATGGCCTTCAGCGCAGACACGCTGGCGCAAACGAGCGTTCTGAATATCGTGCCGAACGGAAGCGAGGGCGGTATCTGGATGGCAGGCACCGCGCCCGCCGCCGATGCAGTAGGAAATATCTTTTTCCTGGAGGGCAACGGCACATTTGAGACGATACTGAACGCTCAGGGGTTCCCATCCAACGCAGATTGCGGAAATTGTTTTGTGAAGATTTCCACCAGTGCGGGACTCCAATTGGCAGACTATTTTACTCCGCACAATACCGTTGCTGAATCGAGCGCTGACTTGGACCTCGGCTCTGGCGGCGCGATTCTCCTGCCGGACGTTCAAGACGCCGGCGGCGTAATGAAGCACCTCTCCGTCGGCGCCGGCAAGGACGCCATCATTTACGTCGCGGACCGCGACAACATGGGCAAGTTCAACGCAAACACGGACCAGATTTATCAGGAAATTTCCGGCCAACTTGGTGGGCAGGTCTTTTCCATGCCCGCGTATTTTAATGGCACGGTTTACTTTGGCGCCATGGGCGATGCCCTGAAATCATTTCCGATCACAAACGCAAGACTTGCCGTTACGGCGGCATCACAAACCACGCACAAT
>WNFC01004148.1_pt1 | contig 15728 bp, 8 predicted proteins | sample 5400541 | NCBI WGS metagenome assembly WNFC01 (sample SAMN13153342, study PRJNA577476) | soil metagenome | isolation source: 120 cm saprolite under Douglas fir tree site 2 hole 2 replicate 1 | place: USA:California | collected 2015-04-18
AAGGAAGATCGGCGTCGTGGCGGCCACCGAAGAGGTGAAGTTGACGGCGTAGAAGAACTCGTTCCAGCTGAAGATCAGGCAGATCAGCGACGTCGCGGCGAGGCCGGGGCTGATCAGGGGGACGACGATTCGGAATATCTCGTGGCGGAAGCTCGCGCCATCGACTCGGGCCGCCTCGAAGAGGTCGTGCGGGATCTCGAGCAGGAACGAGCGCAGCAGCCAGACGCCCAGCGGCAGGTTGATCGTGGTGTAGATGAGGACCAGGGCGAGGATGTTGTCGAGCAGCTGCAGGTCGCGAGCCAGCAGGTACAGGGGGACCAGGCTCGCGGCAAACGGCAGGAAGCGGGTCGATATGAAGAAGAAGAGAAAGTCTTGCGTCCTCTTGACCGGCCTGATGGCCAGAGCGTAGGCGGCGGGCAAGCCAAGGACGAGGACGAGCAACGTCGAGACGAGGCTTGCGATCGCTGAGTTGATGAAGAACGGAGGAAAGTCTCCCGAGAGCACCTCTTGGAACGTCGACAGGGTCGGCACGAAGAAGAACGTCGGCGGGGAGCTCGCGGCCTGTGGCTCGGTCTTCAGAGATTCCAACCACATCCATAGGACGGGGAAGAAGAACAGCAGCACCACCACCCAGCCGACCACGGACCAGACAATCCGCGAGCGCATGGGCATCGAGGCCCTCACCGTCGAGCCTCCACCTGGAAGATCGTGAACAGGGTGCGCAGCGCAAACGTGGCGACGATGATCGTCACGATCACGGCGACCACGCCGATTGCGGACGCCTGCCCGATGTTGAAGCCCTGGAACGCAACGATGTAGAGCCGGTATGGAATGTTGGTCGTGTCCTCACCCGGGCCTCCGGCGGTGAGCACGTAGATCGAGTCAAACGTCTGCACGACGAACAGCGATCCCAGCAGCGCCCCCAGCTCGATGAAGGGCCGGACGAGGGGCAGTGTGATGTGGCGAAATGCCTGGAAGGCGTTGGCGCCGTCGACGCGGGCCGCCTCGAGGACCTCGGGGTTCTGCGACTGCAGGCCGGCCAGGATGATCAGCATCATGAACGGCGTCCACCGCCAGACCTCGACCGTCACCACCGTCACCATCGGAGCCTGGCCCACAAAATCGATCCGATTGAGGCCAAGCGGCGTCAAAAGCCAGGGCAGCAGGCCGTACAGCGGGTTGAGCAGCGTGTGCTTCCAGATCAGCGCACCCGCCGTGGGCATGATGAGGAAGGGCGCGATCATCAAGGTCCGCATCAGGCCCTTGCCGAAGACCTCTGAATTCAGCAGCATCGCCACGCCGGTGCCGAGGATGACCGAGACCGCGATCACCGAAACGGTCAGGAGAACGGTGTTCCAGACCGCGATCCTGGTGCTCTCGTCGGTGATGAGCCCCGAGTAGTTGTCAAGCCCGGAGAAACGAAAGCTTCCGGGCTTGAGCAGGTTCCACGAGAAAAAGCTGTAGTAGATCGTCAAGACAAACGGGATCTGCGTCACGAGAAAGACGTAGATGAACGCAGGCAGGAGGGGAAGGCGCCGGGCCCATGCGTCCCGGCGGGAGATGGAGGCGGCGGAATCGCGCGCGCCTCCACTCCCGACGACCGAACGGAGGATGGAACTTCCGGGGATGTTCACTGGAGAAGATCTCTGGTCGAGATCAATTACCTAATGCTGATAGCTCTTGCCGGCCGCCTGGGCGAGTACCTGCGCCTTTTGGAGCGCAGCGTCAACGGTTTCATTGCCGGCGATGACTTTGGCAAACTCCTGCGAAACCTGGTCGCCAAGCTGCTGGAACTCGGTGATGTCCACGTACTGGATCCCGACGTACGGGACCGGGTCGACTGTGGGGTGGGTGACATCGGCGTGCGCGATCGAGTCAAGGGTCACCTGAGCGAAACCCTGGGAAGCCTGCTGGTATTCAGGGATCGAATACGTCGACTGGCGAGTTCCCGGCGCCACGCGGGACCAGCCCAGCTTGCTCCCTACCAGCTTGGCGTAGTCCTTGGAGGTGGCCCAGTCCATGAAGGTCCACGCGGCATCCTTCTTCTTGCTCGCCGAGCCCATCGCCAGGGTCCACGCCCACAGCCAGCCCGACCAGTCCTTGACCTTGGTGGGTGCGTAGGCGTAGCCCGAGTTCTTGGCCGCGTCGCCGGTGAAGAAGCTCGCAGCGACGGTGGCGTCGTACCACATGGCCACCTTGCCGTTGTTGTAGGCGTTGAGGCACTCGGTGAAACCGGCGCTGCCGGCTCCCGGCTCGCCGGCCGACTTGAGCAGGTTCACATAGAAGGTGAGCGCGTCATGCCACTGCGGCGACGTCAGCTGGGCGTTCCAGTTCTGGTCAAACCAGCGTCCGCCATAAGTGTTGACCACAGTGTCCAGCGGAGCGAGCTGCTCGCCCCAGCCGGGGAGACCACGGAGGCAGATCCCGTTCACGCTTGAGCTGTTGACCGCCTGGGCCGCTGCAGCGACCTGGGCCCACGTCGGATGATCCGGCATGGTGATGCCCTTGGCCGCGAGCATGTCCTTGCGGTACATCAGCATGGAAGATTCTCCGTAGAACGGCACGGCGTACAGATCGTTCTTGTAGGAGAGCGCTGTCTTGATTCCGGGAATCAGGTCGTCCGGCGCATAGGACGAATCCTTCGCGATGTAAGGAGCCAGGTCCTGCAGCCAGCCTAGCTTCGCCCAGAGCGGAACCTCATAGGTACCGATCGTGAACAGGTCGAACTTTCCGCTTTGCGTCGCGACGTCCTGCGTCACCTGCTGGCGGATCTGATCTTCGGGAAGGGTCACGATGTTGACCTTGATACCTGAATGCGCGCTCTCGAAGTCGGGAACGAGCTTCTTCAGGTCGGTCATCGAGGGGTTGTCCACCGATCCGAGCGTGATGGTCGTCGTGCCGCCACCACCTCCGCCGCCGCCGGCGCCCGAACATGCCGCGCCGAGCAGAGCGACCAGGATTCCAAAAACGGGGATGGCGAGATGCCGGTTCCGGGACCGAAGATTCCTATCGCTCATGCAGCGTCACCTCTTTCTAACTCCCCCAGGATTGCGAACCGAAACACAACAAGTGACAACGTTGTCAAAAGACAACGTTGTCAGTTCTATCACAGATCCGTTTAGACTGCAACTGGAGAATTTGTAGCGTGCTGCCCGCTGCATCGACCCACCTGCCTGGAAGGCAACGTTGACAATCGCGTCTGGTGACCGCTCCCGCCCCACCATGCGGGACGTGGCAGCCCTGGCCAAGGTGAGCATCAAGACCGTTTCCCGCGTCGTAAACGGAGAGTCGGGCGTCTCGCCAAGGCTGGCGCGTCGCGTTCTCGCCGCGTCAGAGCGCCTCGATTACCGCCACAACATGACCGCGAGCAGCCTGCGCCGCTCGGATGGCAGGAGCGCGACCATCGGCGTCGTCCTGGAGGACGTGTCCAACCCGTTCTCGTCCGCCCTGCACCGGTCGATCGAAGACGTGGCCGTCCAGCGCGGGGTGCTGGTTCTCGCAGGGAGCTCCGACGAAGACGGCGAGCGCGAGCGCCGCCTGGTCTCCGCCTTTGCGTCGCGCCGCGTGGATGGGCTCATCATCCAGCCGTCGAGCCATGACCACAGCTACCTGATGGCGGAGCGCAAGGCCGGCACCGCGATCGTCTTCGTCGACCGCCTGCCGGCCTTTTTCGACGCTGACACCGTCCTCACCGACAACGCCGCGGGCGTCAGTCGCGGCGTGCGCCACCTGATCGAGCAGGGCCACCGCCGCATCGGCTACCTGGGCGACCTGCACACGATCGCCACCGCGGCAGACCGCCATCGTGGCTACGTCGAAGAGCTGGCCGAGCAGAAGGTCGCGCTCGACGAGGATCTGGTTCGCCTTGACCTGCGCGGCATCGAGAAGGCCGAGGCGGCGGTGACCGAGATGCTCACCGGGCCGCGGCCGCCGACGGCGCTCTTCACGGGCCAGAACCTGATCACGATCGGCGCCTTCCGCGCGCTGCGCCATCTCGGCCTTCATCGCAAGGTGGCGCTGATTGGTTTCGACGACATCCTGCTCGCAGACCTCCTCGAGCCCGGGATCACCGTGATCGCGCAGGACCCCGCCGCCATCGGCCGCACCGCGGCGGACGTGCTGTTTCGACGCCTGGATGGCGACCGGTCCGCGTCGGAGCACCGCATCGTGCTCACCCGGATGATCGCCAGGGGCTCTGGAGAGATCCGCCCTTGATCGTCGTCTGTGGCGAGGCGCTGATCGACATGATCCACAACGGCGACGGCACACAGAAGGCGACGCCAGGCGGCGGACCTTTCAACACCGCGCGTGCGCTTGCACGCTTGGGCGTCCCGACGGCGTTCCTGGGCCGCCTGTCCAACGACGTGTTCGGCCGGGAGCTGGCCGAGCTGCTCGCCTCGGACGGGGCGAGCCTCGGGCTGGCCAGCGTGGGTGCGGAGGCGACGACGATCGCCGTGGCCGATGTGGACAGCGAGGGCCTGGCCGAGTATCAGTTCCTCGTTCAAGGCACGTCCGCGCCAAATCTCACCGAGGAGATGCTTCCGGCACGCCTGGGCCCGGAGGTCGACGCGATCGTCCTCGGCACGCTGGGGATGGTCCTCGAGCCGATGGCCTCCACCCTCCTCGACCTCGTCCGGCGGGAAGGGCGCGGGCGCCTGGTGATGCTCGACCCCAACATCCGGGTCGGGCTCGTGCCCGATGCCGAGTACCGCTCGCGGCTGCACGAGGCGATTGCGATGAGCACGATCGTCAAGGCAAGCGACGCGGACCTTGCCTGGCTTTATCCCGACTTCAGCTACCAGCGCGCGGCGCACCGCCTGATCGAGGAAGGCGCGCGGCTGGTCGTCGTCACGCTGGGGGCGGAGGGCGCGTATGGAGTCAATGGCGGCTTCAGAGTCGCCGTGGGCGCGGTGCCCGTCGACGTGGTCGACACGATCGGGGCGGGCGATGCGTTCGGGGCTGCGCTGCTCGCGTGGCTGCACGACCACGGCGCGATCCGGCCGGATCTCTCGCTCGAGGAAGACGACTTGAAAGCCGCCTTGCATTTCGCGTGCCGCGCCGCCGCGATCACGTGCGGCCGCGCCGGCGCGGACCCGCCGTGGCGGCGGGAGATGACGGCGGACGCGCCAATGGAGAGATAGTCCGCCCACGCGGCCCTTCGACCGCATGGGCGGATGTGGAGCAGCAGTTAGGGGAAGCTGACCACCGTGACCGGAGTGTCCGGGTTGGCGGCGGTCGATGAGCCACCCAGCTCGTTTACCACATGTCTGATACCTCCCTTGCCGTGCACCACGTCGAGAAAGATCGTCAGCAGGTCGTTGAGGCTGCCCGCCGGCAGGGTGGCCGGGGCCTCAAAAGCATGGTCGGCGAATATGTCGAGGCCCTGGTTGAAGAACGAATAGCTGCCCATGCCGTAGCCGTGGAAGCCGGCGACGCCATCCCCCACCTTGAAAGCCGCGTAGCCGTCAACGCCGGGAGCCTCCATCCAGGCGGCCTGGCTCGGCACGTCATACGGCAGCTCGTTCTGGAAGAAGACATCGGTGCCGGCGTTGCCGTTCCAGATCACGTTGAACTTCTGGAAATGCTCGACGAACAGACCGTACGCGCTCACGTTGTCGCCATTGACGAGCACGCCGGTGTCAGCCGTGTTCACCGTCCACCCGACGCCGCTGCCGTGGTCGGCGCGCCACGCCCAGATGTCGTCGAGGATCGCGTTGTCGCTGTTCACGACGAGCGCCGTTTCGACCTTGCCGGCCTGGGCTCCGCCAACGCGGAAGAAGACGTCGTAGAGGCCCGAGGGGTCGGACACATCGCTCACGGCCGAGTGGCCGCTGCCAAGCTGCAGCAGCACCTGCGAGCCGTGGGAACCGGCGTCGAAGATCACGCTCGAGACGATGACGCCGCTGTCGCTGTGCACGTCCATCGCCGGCGCACCGTTCTGCGGGATCAGCGTTGCCATCCCCAGGCCCAGCACGACGGTGTCCGGACGCGTGACCTCGATCGGCTGCTCCAGGTTGTAGACGCCTGGAGTCAGGATCAGGTTCAGGCCCCGGTGCAGCTCGGCGTTGATCGTGGCGCCAGAGTCAGCCGGGCTCGCGACGAAGAACTGGTCGATCGAGATCGAGGTGCCCGGCGTAGGGCCCGACGACCAGCTCGGCCCGATCGTGTTGTGCTGCACCGCCGGCACGAAAACGTTGTAACTGCCGGCTGCATCGACGTAGAGATACGGCGCTTCCCGAATCACGGGACTGTTCGCCAGCGTGGTGAAGGTCGGGTTCGGGAAGCTCTGCGCGGGCGCACCGGTGTCACCCATGAAGACCTGGTTCCACACCGCGTTCGACCAGAATCCGACGTTGCTGTTGCGGGCGAAGAACTGCTGCTGCGTTGCGTTGATGACGCCCGAGAACTTCGAGTCGGCGATGAAGCCCCCGCTCGTGAACTGCTTCGGCGCGCAGTAGTCGAAGAGGAACAGCAGGCCGCTGTTGATCGCCACGCGGCGCATCGGCGCGGCTTGCGAAACCGCCCAGAGCTCGTTCGAGTTGACGCACCCGGGCGTTTCTCCGTCGACCGGCGCCGGCGCGTAGACCGTCTGGCTCGACCTCGTGACGTTGAGCGTGAGGTTCGACAGGGAGCGCCAGAAGTTCGTCAACCCTATGCACCCGAAACCCTTTCCCGTGCCCGAGCACACCGAGTTGAGGACCTCGATCTCGCCGTTGATCACGACGTCGCCTGGCGACTGGCCGAGGCCGGCGACCGTGGTGTAGTAGCCGACCTGGAAGCTGAGCGGGTTGGTGCTGGAGCCATACGTGCCCGGCTCGAAGAGGACCGCATCGCGGCGGCTGCCGAACTCGTTGTGGACCTGCACGCCCGAGATCTTGTTCAGCTCCGCCTGGATCGCCGCCTGGTCCATCGCCGGACTGAATATGTGCACACTGGAGCCGAATTGAGGGGTGCTCGGGGTGGCGGCCGCGGCGGTCCCTCCGCCGATCGCCACAAATGCCGCCGCGAGCAGCGCCGCCGTCATTCCAGCCGGTAAGAGCCGTCTTGGAATCATTGTTCTCATCTCCTCCGCAATAACCTTCCGCCGCAGCCCACGCGTGATCGTTCAACTAGGTCATCGCACCACCACCTCTGCCGAGACTCTCAGGTCGCGCGACGACCGGCCGGCACGAATTGTGTATGACCCCGCGCGCGCCGCCCATCGGTGCACCTCTTCGTCGTAGCGCTCGAAGGCGCGCGACGTAAGCGAGACGCGCACGACGACCTGCGCTCCGGGCTCGGCCTCGACGTCGGCGTAGCCGGCAAGGACTCGAATCGGGCTGCTGGGGTCGGAGTCCGGCCCCTCGAGGTAGAGCTGCACCACCTCGCGCCCGGCCCGGGCCCCGCGGTTGCGAACCGTGACCAGCACGTCGAGATCATCACCGCCGCGAATTGACCCTGCCGCTGCCTCCATGGCCTCGTACTCCCAGTCGGTATAGCCGAGGCCATGGCCGAAGCCGAAGAGCGGCTCGACACCGGCGCGGTCGTAGCCGCGGTAGCCCACGAGCAACCCCTCGGAGTAGACGAGCTTGCCCGACTCGGGCTCCGCCCCCAGGACGGGGGAGTCCGCCTCGGCTCGTGGAATCGACACGGGAAGGCGCCCGCCCGGCTCGACGGCGCCGGTCAGCACGTCCGCGAGCGCCTCGCCGAAAGCCTGGCCGGGGAACCAGACCTGGATGATCGCCGCCACTTCGCCGATCCACGGCATGAGCACGGGAGTGCCCGAGTTGATGACCACAACGGTGTTGGGGTTGGCCGCCGCGACGCGCCTGACCAGCTCGTCCTGCCTGCCGGGCAGCGCCAGTGACTTGCGGTCGTAGCCCTCGCTCTCGGTCCCGTCGGCGGATCCGACGACGACCACCGCCGCGTCCGCGGCGGCCGCCGCCTGGACGGCGCGCTCGATCAGGTGGTCTTCATGCACCTGGGGCGTGATGCCGAGGCGCACGGTGACGAAGCGCGTATGCGGCCTGTACTCGAGACGCACCTCGACCTCGCGCCCCGCCTCCATTCGCACCGGTACGCGCACCTCGGGGGGCCGCGACAGCGCCTCGACCACCTCGCGCGGCGGAAGGCTCGTGGCCTCGGCCAGGACGGTGCCGTTGACGGAGATCCGCATCACGCCAACGCCGGCGGCGCCGATCACGTGCGGCCCGTCGGTCTGCGGCCGGTAGTTGGCGCGGAGGATCACCTCCGATCCGGCGCGATGCACCGCCTCCGGCAGGCCGTCCCACCACGTGACGACGCTGGTCGGAAACGGCGCGTCGTACAGGACCTCACCGCCGGGCCCGCGGACCTCGACGCGAACGCCGGCGCGACCGGTGACAGGGTCGCGCAGCGTCCCGTCCGGCGGCGCCGCAACGGTGGCGCTCGTGATGCACCCTTCGTCCACGCTGACGCGGGCGTCGAGCGCGTCGCGCAGCGAATCCGCGATGCGCGGTTTGACGGCGGGCAGGACGCGGACGCTGCCGCCTCCTTGCGTCTGCGGGTCGATCGCGTTGGGGCCGATGAGCGCGACGCGGTCGACGCTGCCGGGGGCGAGCGGGAGCAGACCACGCGCGTTGCTGAGGAGGACGAACGAGCGCGCCGCCGCTTCACGCAGCAGGGCGGGATCGATGAGGGCGGCGCTGTGACCGGGGACGTGCGCCGGCGTGCCGCCATCGAAATGGCCGTTGAGAGCTCCCACCCTGCGCGCGAGGACGAGAAGCCGCGCGATCTTGTCGTCGATCGCAGCCTCAGACACCTTGCCCGCGCGGACGGCGACCAGGAGGCGCTCGCCCCAGGGTCCGTCCGGCCCGGGCATCACGAGGTCAAGCCCGGCGACCGCGCTCGGCACGGTCGAGGTTGTCGCGGACCAGTCGGAGACGACCAGGCCGGTGAACCCCCATTCGGTCTTCAGGAGGTCCTGGAGCAGAGGCGAGTTGGCGGTCATCGTCGCGCCGTTGACCGAGTTGTAGGCGGCCATCACGAGGTAGGCGCCCGCCTGCCCGACGCAGGCTTCGAATGGCGGCAGGTAGACCTCGCGCAGGACTCGCTCTGTGACGCGCGCGTCGTAGGTGTGGCGCTCGGTCTCGGAGTCGTTGGCGACGAAGTGCTTGGCGGTCGCGCCCACGCCGGCTTTCTGCACGCCGCGCACGTACGCGACCGCGATTCGAGAGGTCAGCAGCGGGTCTTCCGAGAAGCACTCGAAGCCGCGCCCGCTCAGCGGGGTGCGCACGATGTTGACGGTCGGCGCGAGGAGGACGTCGACGCCTTTCGCCCGGGCCTCCCGTCCAAGCGCTGTCGCGAGCTCCTCGACGAGGCGTTCGTCCCACGTCGCGCCCAGCGCGATCGGACACGGGAGCGAGGACGACGGGTCGGCGGCGTCGAAACGGGTCCCGCGCACGCCCGCCGGTCCATCGGAGAGCACCATCGGGCGCAGCCCGACCGAGCCCTCGCCGTAAAGCTTCCAGGAGTCCGCGCCCGTGAGCAGGCGGATCTTCTGCTCCAGCGTGAGCCGCGCCACCAGGCTGGACTCATCACCTGGAATCTCCATCGTCGGGCTGCTCATGTGGCGAGCTCCTCAGTGGTTGGTGAAAGGGTCCGGCCGGCGAAGCGCCGGCCGGACATGAAGGGAACTGGCAATCAGGAGACGGGTTTCAGCTGCATGAGGATGTACGCCATCTGGGGGTCGCTCGGTGAAGGGTTCATGTACGGGTGGGATTGGTTTGGCCAACCCGTGTACTTCGCGCTGCTGTAGACGTTCCAGTCCGCGCCGTAGAGAAGAGGAGCGTAGGGAACGTCGGTCGACATGATCTTCTCGAGCTTCTGCACTGTCGGGTAGAGCGTGGCGGTGTCATTGGGGTCGGTGCTCGCGTACGCGGTGAGGGCTGCGCTTGCGTCGGCGTTCTTGTATCCGACCTGACCCGCGGCCGTGCCCTGGAACCAGTCGTAGTACTGGATGTACGGGATGCTGCCGCCGTTGCCCCAGTGGATCATGGTCTGCCATCCCGCGGGGTTCGAGGTGAGTGTTGTGTTCCAGTCCGAATAGCCCTGCGCCGGCTTGGTGGTCACGTCCATGCCAAGCGGCTGGAGCTCCTGCGAGATGAGCGCCGCGTTCTCCCAGTAGTCGGAGAACGGAACCGGGTCGTAGACCGAGAACTTGATGATCTGGCCGCCCTTCGTCCAGCAGTTGGCGGTGTTGCTGCCATCGCAGTTTCCGCCTGACTTGAAGGTCCCGCTGTCGAAGTGCGAGGTGGCTGGAGGTGTCCAGCCGCCGTTCTTGAGGATGTCGTAGACGTCCATTCCGGTGGGCAGCTTCTGAGCTGTGGCCGCCGCCGGGTCCGGCACGTTGCTGGCCGTCGACAGGTCGTTGGCCAGGCTGCCGTCAGACGGGAGGAAGGCCTTCTGGTTGGGCAGGATCAGCGCGCTCGATGAGCTCGCCGCCCGCTCGTAGCCGGACTCACCCAGCAATGCAAGCGCGTTGCGGTCGATGCCGTAGCTGATCGCCTTGCGGACGGCTGACTCGTTGATGCCGGTCGCGCCGCCGTTGCCGGGGTTCAGGTTGAAGTAGAGCGTGACGGTAGACCCGGACGCAAACCATGCGTGGTTGGTCTGGGGGTTCAGGTTGACGAAGTTCTCGTAGACGTTGGGGATGTCGTTGCCGGCCCAGTCGAGCTGGCCGCTGACGAGCGCGTCGCTCGCTGCGGCGTTGGTCGCGATGGCCGGGGTGTCGATCTCAGACTCCGGGGGAGTCCCGCCCCAGTAGTTCGGGTTCGGCTTCCACTTGATGAGCGAGCTCGAATAGCTCGCGAGCATGAACGGGCCGGTACCGACCGGGTTGGCGATTGCCATCGTCGGGTTGGCCGCGACCTGGTTCGCCACCGACGCCTTGAGGACGTAGGTCTTGCCGAGGATCGTGAACAGCGACGTGTACTGCGGCGTCTTGAAGTGAAGCGTGACGGTGTTGCCGGAGACCGTCGCGTCGGATGCCTGGTCGGGGACGCCGAAGACGTTCGCCTTCGGGTTAGCCACCACCTTGTACGTCGCCGCAACGTCGGCGGGTCCGAACGACGATCCGTCGTTGAACTTCACGTTCTGGCGGATGGTGAGCTGGATGTCCTTCCCACTGTTCCCGAACTGGAAGGCCGTGGCCAGCCACGGGTGAGTGCCGGCCGAGGTCGGGTCGAGCTCGTCGAACTCGACCAGGGGCTCGTTGACCAGGCTGCGTGTGCCCATGCTCGACGCAACCGAGTTCGAATCGTAGGGGTTGAAGTCCTGGGAGAAAGTGACTCCCGTGGTCGGCTCCGCGATGAGAGGCCGGCCGCCCGGCGTGTTGTTCGAGGTCGACTGCTGGCACGCGCCCACCGCGAGGGCAGCCACGCCAAGCAGACCTGCCAGAGATCGCCAATTCATAGGTCTGTCACCTCCGTGACGCACTGCGCATTCGCAGTGGACTGTTGATGGGGACACCGGGACACGCTCGCCACCACAACCTCCCGGCTCCGCTTGCCGGCGGGGACCGAAACACCAGACGCAGATCCATCCATCCTCACCTCTTTGATTTCTCTCTTTCGAGTTGTCCGGTCGCCAGGGTTCCGTTTTCGCTCGCCTGCCGCTCGGCGGGATCGACATGCAGCCAGCACGCCGCGATGTGGTCCGCGGAGACCGCGATGCTGGGCGGCGCCTTGTGTTTGCAGACCTCCATCGCGTGAGGGCATCGGGGGTGGAAGCGGCACCCGCTCGGAGGCGCGAGCAGGCTCGGAGGGGCGCCGCTTCCGGCAAGGCTTGGGACGTGCGCTCGATTCGGATCGGGCGCAGCGGAGAGCAGGAGCTGCGTATATGGATGAGCGGGGTGGTCGGTCAGCTCGACGCTGGGAGCGACTTCGACGAGCTGGCCGGCGTACATCACGACGATCGTGTCGGCCAGGTACCGAGCCGACGCGATGTCGTGGGTGACATAGAGGATCGCGAGGCGCTCCTCGTCGCGAAGGTCGGCGAGCAGGTTCAGGATGCCGAGCCGGATCGAGACGTCGAGCATCGACACAGGCTCATCTGCGATGAGGACTCGCGGCCGCACGGCAAGGGCTCGGGCGATGGCGACCCGCTGCCGCTGCCCGCCCGACAGCTCGTGCGGAAACTTCGCCGCGAACTGAGCCGGCGGCTTCAGGGCGACGCGGCCGAGCAGGGCGCCCACGACGGAGTTGACATCGCCGCCGGTCAGATGATGGATCTGCAGCGGGCGCGCGAGATGGTGCCGGATTCGGTGCACCGGGTTGAGCGAAGCGAAGGGGTCCTGGAAGACCATCTGGACGGTCGCCGCGTAGGAGCGCGGCCGGCCGGAGGGCGCCGGCTTTCCGTCCACGAGGATGCTGCCGGCGTCGGGTTTGATGATCTTGGCGAGAAGGCGCCCGACGGTGGTCTTTCCCGCCCCGCTCTCGCCTACCAGCGCGGTCACCTTGCCGCCGTCAAGACGGACCGAGACGTTGTCGACGGCGTTGACCGGCAGACGGCGCGCGAACGGGCCGCGGCCACGCTTGACCCAGAAATGCTTGGTGAGGTTGCGTCCCTCCAGCACCGGCGCGATCGTGCTCATCGCTCGATCACCTGCATGGCCTGTCGCGGCATCGGGTCCGGCCTCGCCAGCTCGGCCGGAACCTGCGCGCCGTCTCGGTGCAGCCAGCACGCGACCTCGCGCCCGGCACCGTCCAGAGGCGCGAGCCTGGGCACGTCGTGAGCGCAACGGTCCATCGCCCAGCGGCAGCGCGGATGAAAGGCGCATCCCGAGGGGAGATCCCGCAGGTCGGGAGGTGACCCTGGGATCCCCTCCATCGGGACGCGCTTGCCGTGCATGGGCGGGAAGCAGTTGAGCAGCCCGTGCGTGTACGGCAAGCGCGGCGCGTGGAAGAGCGCCGCGGCCGGCGCGCGCTCCATCAACCGGCCCGCGTACATCACCGCGATGTCGTCGGCCAGCTCGACGAGCAGCGACAGGTCGTGCGTGATGAACAGCGCGGCGAACCCGAGCCGGTCGCGCAGGCCCATCAGCTCCTCGAGGATCTCGCGCTGCGTGACCACGTCGAGGGCGGTGGTCGGCTCGTCCAGGATCATGACCTGAGGCTCGAGGGCGAGCGCCATGGCGATCATCGCGCGCTGCCGCATGCCACCGGACAGCTCGTGCGGGTAGCTGCGCAGACGGTCGCCGTTCATGCCCACCATCTCGAGCAGCTCGCCTGAGCGCGCCCACCGCTCCGACGCCGACAGCCGCGGCCTGTGCACCCGGAGGAGGTCGTCGAACTGGGCGCCGATAGTGATCACAGGATTCAGCGCGTTGAGCGAGCTCTGCAGGACGACGGCGATCTCCGACCACCGCACCTCGCGCAGCTGATGCAGCTCCGCCGCGAGCAGGTCGATCGTGCCCTTCGGCCCCTCTCCGGTGAACGGCTTCGAGTGGAAGAGGACCTGGCCCGAGGTGATGACCGCCGGCTGGCGCAGAAGGCGGATGGCGGCGAGGGCCAGGGTGGTCTTGCCGCTCCCGCTCTCGCCCGCCAGCCCGAGCACGCGGCCCCGGCGCAGCACCAGGTCGCAATCGGTGACCGCGTGGACCGCCTCGTCTCCGTATCCGTAATCGACCGAGAGCCCGTGGATCTCCAGGACGGTGTCGGCCGCTTTCGCCGCGGGCTTCACAAATACTGGGCTGATGTTCGCGACCGGTGTGACACCGACCGGCGACCCGAGCTTGATTCCAGCCTTCTTGGCGGCGCGCGCCGTGAGCCCGGCGGTGCGCAGCCGAGGGTTGATGAACTCGTCGATCCCGAAGTTGAGCAGGGCAAGGCCCGTGCCGAGCAGCGCGACGCAGATCCCGGGCGGCGCCCACCACCACCACCAACCGCCGCGCACGGCGTTGTTCGCGAAGCCTTCGCGCAGCATCTCGCCCCAGTTCCACAGCCCGGCCGGAGATCCGGTCGGCGATCCGCCCAGGCCGAGGAACGAGATCGCGACGTAGGCGTAGATGGCGGAGAGCGTCGTGAACAGGAACGACGCCGCGACGATCGGGACGAGGTTGGGCAGGATCTCGGCGAGGATGATCCGTGTCCTGCTTTCGCCGGTCACCCTCGCCGCCTCGACGAAGTCGCGGTTGCGCAATGACAGCGTCTGCGCGCGAAGGGTGCGCGCCGAATAGGCCCAGGTCGTGACGGCGATGATGGCCGCGACCAGGAAGATGCTCGAGCCCGCGGACGGGACATAGTCGGCGAGCACGATCAACAGCGGCAGGCCCGGGATCGCTAGGAAGACGTTGGCGACCAGGGAAAGGCCTTCGTCGGTGCCGCCGCCGATGTAGCCGGCGCTGACCCCGAAGATGATGGAAAGGACAGTCGCGATCGCCGCCGCGAGCAGGCCGACGAACATCGTGGCCTGCGTCGAGGCAAGCAGCTGCGACAGCACGTCCTGCGCGAAGACGGTCGTGCCGAGCCAGTGCGCGGCCGAGGGCCCGTACGGGAGCGGGTAGTAGCTGGCCGGAAAGCCTGTGTCGCCGCCCGTGCCGGGGACGAGGACGTGCTGGACCCAGTTCTGGGTGTCGGTCGCATTGGGCGAGTACGGGACAAGCCAGCGACCGATCAATGCGATCAGGGCAAACACGGCGACGATGAAGAGCCCGGCGATGACTTTCGGCGACCGAGGCAGGCGAAGGATCCGGCCGCGCTGAAGTATGGGAGCAACCGGTGGACCGGCAGGCGTGGTCTTGGCGAGTGTTGTGGTGTCGATCGTCATCGCGTCATGCCGCCTGCCGCGCCCGCGGATCGAGTGCGACGTAAACCACGTCGGCGAGAAGGTTCGCCGCCAGCACGACCAGGGTGATCACGACAAAGATTCCCTGGACCAGCGTGTAGTCGAGCTTGCTCAGCGCGTCGAAGAGGTGAAAGCCGATGCCCGGATAGTTGAAGACGATCTCGACCAGGATCTGACCGCCGACCACCAGGCTGATCGCGATCGTGAAGTTGGCGACGACCGGCAGCAGCGCGTTGCGGGCGGCGTACCAGACCACCGTGCGAGTGCGCAGTCCCTTGGCCTGTGCGACGAGGACGAAATCCTCGTCCATCGTGGTGATCACCTGGTTGCGGATCGCGAGGATGAAGCCGCCCAGCGAAGCCAGGATCACGGTCGCCGCCGGAAGGATCGCGTGGCCGATGACGCTCTGGATGTACGGAAGGTTCGGACCGGGGGTCACCGCGAAGATGTCGTATCCGAAGAGGCTTGGAAACCATCGAAGCATCGTCCCGGTCTGGCCGAAGATCAGGACGATCACGAGGCCGAGAAAGAAGTAAGGAAGCGATTGAAAGAACGTCGCGGCAGGAAGCAGCAGCTCGACCCACGAGCCGCGGCGCCAGGCGACGAGCGTCCCGATCGCGCTGCCTCCGAGGAAGCTCAGCGTGGTCGCGAGCCCAAGCAGCACGAGGGTCCAGGGGAGGAAGGAGAGGATCAGGCTCCCCACCGGTGCGTTCTCCGACCACGAATGCCCGAGGTCGCCGTGGGCCAGGTTGCCCAGGTACCCGACGTACTGGTCCCAGAGGCTTGTGTGGACGTTGTAGCCGAGCTGCTCCTCCACGGCGAGGACGCACTGCTCGTTGCAGTTGCCCGACTGTGACGCCCGCGCCACCGCGCCCGCCACCGGATTACCGGGCACCACGCGTGGAAGGAGGAAGCTGACCGTGATC
>WNFC01013593.1_pt1 | contig 15726 bp, 17 predicted proteins | sample 5400541 | NCBI WGS metagenome assembly WNFC01 (sample SAMN13153342, study PRJNA577476) | soil metagenome | isolation source: 120 cm saprolite under Douglas fir tree site 2 hole 2 replicate 1 | place: USA:California | collected 2015-04-18
TGCCTTGCGCAGAACCTTTTCCAGCCGCGGCAACGTATGAAACGGGCAGTCCACGTTGTACCAAATCCCGGAAAAGAAGGTCCGGTAACCAAGCGCTTCCAATCTGGCGGCGAGCGGGCTCAAACTATAGTCACCAGAAAGGAAACCGGGTATCAGCAACACCCCGTGCTCCCTAACCTGCGCGTTGGGAAGGGCCCGATGAAAGGGCCCATCCAGAGTCCAAGACATGAAGTCACCCAGCCAGCGAGTTTCGCCGAGCAAATCCACGAAATCTAAGCGCACTTCGGATTTCATCTGATTGCCCGCCTCCAGGAGCAATTGCGGTCTAACTGGCAACTCTTTTTTGTGGCGGGTCGCTCCGTCATTCCGAGTGGTGTTGAGTGAAAGCTTTACTACATATTGTAGTTCTCTCCAGCTGCTAAAATGTTACAGGTTCACATGGCATTAGAGCTCTTCGCTCCTCGAGCTTGCGCGGCCGCGGCGGTCGCCGTGATCGCCTATAATAGCAAGGCCATCGAGGCGGCATTAATTGATGCGATCCCGCTAAGACGCGAGCGCGACCGCCGGGCCGCTCGGCGCGAACCAATAGTCAGGCAACTTCTCGGACAGTACCAGCGAGGCACCCAACCGCTTTTCCACCCGCCTGGCACATTAGCGATTGATATAGGCAGACCCGCAACGGCGTGCCCATGGTCAAGGTCTTCAGTTGACGCGAATCGCCAGGGTGGCGCTAAAGGAACGGTCTCGGAAATTCTCCAGAGCAATCCCCCCTGGTGAATTGAAGCTCGGCCTGCTCGGTGTTCACGCGAAGCGTTTCGCTTGGCCTGCCCATCGCCAAATGTCGTTGCGGGCCGGTCCTGGTGCGCTCGAAATCTCCACTGCTGATAGCTCATTTTCCATTCGACCATTGGCGAGTGCGGCCGTACCGTGTGATTACCGGAACCTGCGCGCCTGTACTCCTACCGCGATCGCGATGTAGAGCATAGCGAAGCCGGTAATTATCGCAGATGGAAAAATTGCTGAACTCGCAGGGAAGTGCCGGATCATCAAGTCGTTGTACGCGTTCATGGTCCACGTCGTCGGTAAAGAGAGGGCCAGCGTCTTCATGAACGCCGGTTCAAGCTCCTGCGGCCACCAGCATCCGCCGACTGCGGCCATCGTCATGATTGCAATCGCGCCGGCCGGCAAAACCGAGTCCCGGGCTGGCACTATCGCAGCCACCATCAGGCCGAAGGACGCCGCGGCAAACACGATCGTCGCCGAAGGCAATAGCAAGGCCGCCGGTGTCTGGCCCAGGTCAATTCCGAAGGCCAGTCGGCCGACCGTAAACAAGATGATCATCTGACTGAGGCCAACCAGAAACCGTGACAGCAGTTTTCCAACCAACGTCGCGGCGATCGGAGAGCGCGAGGCGCGCAGACGATCGAGCGTCCCCCATTCGCGTTCGTCCGCTAGTCCAAGGGCTACGCCGAACAACATTCCCAGCAGCACGAAGGTCACACCGAAACCTGGCACCTCTTGGTCGAAAATATTGACCTTGGACGACGCTCCAGTCAGGTTTCGTTCGAAGCGAACCGCGGCAATCGTAACGCGGAGAGCATGAGACCGTCTTTAAGCCCCGAGCGAATCCTTTCGATTCCGGCACCGTCTACGGCAGAGGCAACCTCGATTTGTGGGGGAGGCGGCGGAAACTCAGGGGGTGGCGGGATCTCGCTGGCGTGACTCCCCGCGAGCGCGCGCAACCGCATCAGCCATCGGCCAAATTGGGCGCGCGCCTGCACCAGCTTCGTAAAGTAATCCCGCAACATTGCAATCCGCGCGCGCTGGCTTTCGTCGGCCGACGTCACTTCTACGCTGATGCGGGCAAGCTGTTGGTCGATAGCCGCCTGGAGCCGGTCTTGAAGGAGCATGAGCCGAGTCTCCAGGAGTTTCTCGGAAAGCGCCTGCCTGCGCGTGGCCTGGCGTTGGAGAATGACCAATGACGCTCTGAAGTCTGTTGCCGCATTTGCGGCATCTTTGAGTTGGTTCTGAAGTCTACTCTGCGCAGTCAGAGCATCACGGCGTGCCTGATCCAGTGCGGCTGCTGAGACGCGGCTTAAGACTTGGCTGATCAGGAATTTGAAGTTGACTATTTCCAGATGCTTGACCGGGTCGGTGTACAAGACAAGTTCCGGTCTTCCGCCCTCGCTCAGCCGGGTGGTGGTGCCGGCCGGTATCACGAGCGCCGCCGCCGCCTCTCCGCGGTCTTGGACCATCCTTCGCGCTTCAGCGCGCGAATCAACGGCGCGAAGGTCGATCTCGGGAATAGCGGCGAGAGCGCCGGTAATCGCTTTGGCGGCTTCGCCATGGTCCTCATCCACAAGTGGGAGAACGTGAACACCGGCGTCGCCCCCGTAGACCTTCGCCAGTGAAAATCCTGCAACGGTAATCACCATGATCGGCGCGAGAATCAGGAGGCAAATACCGACCCAGTCGCGGCGTAGGATCCGAAGCTCCTTTTCAACTACGATAGCCGTCGCCCGTAGCGCGGCCGCCAGCGTCGCCTTCCTCCCCGTGGCGGCGGTCAGGTCGGCCACACTAATCATCCCGCGTCTCGCAGCGCATGTCCTGTAAGAGCGATGAACGCGTCTTGGAGGTTAGGCTGGTGCAGAGCGAAGTCTTTCACCTCGCCGCCGGCGTCGCGGGCGCGGCGCAGCACTTCTGGTACGATCTCCACTTCGTCCACCCTTACGGTCGCGGTCACGCCGTCGCCGGACGCTACTTTAATCTCGTACGCTCCCCCGAGTCCGTTTACCCATCCCTGAGGTAACCTCGTTCGGGTGTTGAGCCGGATCTGTGCGCGGGTTCCGGCCATCGCAATCAACTCTTGCGGAGTTCCACTGGCGACGACACGGCCTTCGTCGATCAACAACACCCGAGGGCAAAGGCGCTCGGCCTCTTCCATATAGTTGGTGCTGTAGATCACTGCCCGGCCCTCCGCGGCTGCCTGGTCGATCAACTCGAAGATCAACTCGCGCGACTGTGGATCCACGCCAACCGTGGGCTCGTCGAGAAGCAGAACGGGCGGCGAATGGATTATGCCGCAAGCGAGATTCAACCGTCGCTTCATACCGCCCGAGTAACTGCCTGCCGTATCCTGTGCCCGGTCGGCGAGTCCGACCTGGTCGAGCATCCGCTGCGCGAGGGAGTGCGCGGTGCGCCGACTAAGGCCCTGCATCAGGCCAAAGAATTCCAGGTTTTCGCGGCCACTCAATGCCGGATAAATCGCGACTGACTGCGTGACCAGGCCGAGATGCGAACGCGCGGCGTCGGGTTCCTTGACAACGTCGCGACCGCAGATACTCGCGCGCCCGGAGTGCGGGGGCAATATTGTCGCCAAAATCGAGAGCGCGGTGGTCTTGCCGGCGCCGTTGGGTCCCAGCAGGCCGATCACCTCACCGCCATTAACGGCGAGCGACAATCCGTTAAGTGCGGTGCGCTTGCCGTAGCACTTGGTCAGATTCTCAGCTGCGACAAAGTCAGTGGACATCTCGGTCATCAGTTTCATTTCGTCAATCCGCCTGCGCCGTGACCTGAGGGATTGGCGATCACCACTGCAGCAGTACCAGCTCGGAGCAAAACCCCGGTCCGACCACGATCATCACGCCGAAATCGCCCGGCTGGGGTTCACCAGACCTGAGCAGGTCATCAAGCACCAGTAGTATGGAGGTCGACGACACATTGCCGGCCCGCGCCAGTATCCTACGCGACCTTTGTAACGCGTCGGGTGGAAGTTCCAGCGCCGCTTCAATGGCGCTCAGCACCTTTGGTCCGCCGGTGTGCGTTATCCAATGGGTGACCTGCGAGCGCTCGATTCCCGCCGATCCAAGCAACGCATCGACATCCCGCGCGACGTGTTGAAGCGTAACCTCGGGGATCTTCGTCGACAGTATGATCTTGAAACCGTCATCGACGATTTCCCAGCCCGACAGGTCTTCGGTATCTGAATAGAAGACCGAACTTGAAGTGACTATCCGTGGCGCACCTTGCCGCGCCCGGGCGGCGCCCCCGATAACCACCGCCGCCGCTCCATCACCAAACAGAGCCGCGGCAATAAGATTGGCCACCGACAGATCGTTGCGTTGAAAGGTGAGCGAACAGAGCTCCACCGACAAAAGTACGGCGATTTGTTCTGGAGACGCGGCCAAATAATCAGACGCTCTGGCGATTCCTCCGGCTCCTCCGGCGCATCCGAGCCCGAATAACGGCGTTCGCTTGGTCCGCGAGTTGATTCCGAGACGATTTATGACCAGTGCCTCGATATTCGGAGTGCTGATTCCTGTATCGGTGGTAAAAAGGAAATGGTCGACTTCGGCAGGGCTGACCCCAGCTTGCGCGAGCGCGTCCCTGACCGCCGCGCAGCCGAGTTCGGCCGCAATCTCTCTCCATCGACGATTGCGCTTGGCAAAGGTATCCAAAGGCTCGTACTCAGACATCGGCAGGGCAATATGGCGCCCCTCGACCATTACGGCGCTCTGCAAGTCATCAAAGCGGCGCAGCAATGGTTTTCGGTCCGCCCACAGCCGACGTAAGCGTGCCGCGAGAGTTGGCTGGTCCACGTAGTTTTCGGGCATGGCAGGCGCCACGGCAAGAATCGCGGCACGCTCCCGCGCTGGCGAGAACTCCGCGCGATTCGAATCTATTTTGGCCGTTAGGTTAGTCATTTCGCAGATTCCACGGCGGAAATTACATCGGGAAGATTCAAGCGGCGGTTGAAGTCTGCTGATCGTCCAACGCTACAACTCTTCACTTCACCCTGATCTCGATCGCCGGGCCTGAACGCCAGCGTTGCGTTGGTGCCCCCGAAGCCAAAGGAATTGTTCAGCGCCAGGCGGATCCTCGCCGCCCGCGGCCGGTTAGGCACGTAATCAAGGTCGCAGCTGGGATCGGGGTGTTCGTAGTTGATCGTCGGTGGCAGCTGCGCTCGACAGCCAGCACCGTGTAGACCGATTCGATTGCACCTGCCGCGCCCAGCGCGTGTCCGGTCATCGACTTGGTCGAGCTCACCGCGATCCTGGCTGCCCGCTCGCCCAACACATACCGGATGGCCTGGGTCTCGGCGACATCGCCCTGCGGCGTCGAGGTGCCATGCGCGTTGATGTAGTCGACTTCGCTGGGGTCGAGTTCGCCGTCCTCCAGGCACTGCCGCATGCAGCACGCCGCGCCCTGACCTCCCGGCGACGGCGAGGTCATGTGGTAGGCGTCGCTGTTGGCGCCATAGCCGGCCACCTCGGCAAGAATATCTGCGCCTCGGCCCAGGGCCGCTTCGCGCTCCTCCAGAATGAGCGCGGCAGCGCCCTCGGACATTACGAAGCCATCGCGCTCGGCGTCGAACGGGCGGCTGGCAGCCTCCGGCGCGTCGTTGCGGGTCGATAGGGCGCGCATCGCGATGAACCCACCCACGCCGAGCGAGGTTAGTGCAGCCTCGGAGCCGCCGGCGATCGCGGCGTCGAGGTAACCGTGGCGGATCATCCGATACGCCTCGCCCACTGCGTGGTTGCCGGAGGAGCACGCGCTGGTGGTGGTTAGGTTGATGCCGCGTGCGCAGTAACGGATTGCGATCTGAGCGGGCGCAAGATTGCTGAGGATCTTGGGAATGCAGAACGGGGTGATGCGCTTGAGCCCGGTCTCGAGGTAGAGGAGATGGTTTTCTTCAAGCGTGAGGAGGCCGCCGATCCCATTGCCCACCACTACGCCGACGCGCTCGGCATTGTCGCTGCCGATCTTGAGCCCCGACTGTCGCATCGCCTGCTCCGCGGCGGCAATCGCGTACTGGATGAAGAGGTCCATCTTTTTGACGTCCTTCTTGTCGATCCAGTCCAGGGGATTGAAATCACGTACCTCGCCCCCGATGCGGGTAGCAAAGTCGGAAACATCGAAGCGGGTAATCACGCCTATGCCCGAGCGCCCCGCCATCAGTGCCTCCCAGTTCTTTTCGAGCCCTGTCCCCAGCGGCGTGACCAGGCCAAGGCCAGTTACCACCACACGGCGATCATCGTTGTGTTTCATCCAAGCGCCGCTCCTCTGTTGGCCGCGCGCTGCAAAATCTTTCCCTTAAGAGGCTTGCGCTTCGGCCCAAAAGGTTCACGGAAGTTCGTGTTGGCTATTGATTCAGACTGTTTTCACTCGTGCCGTTCTATCAACCGTCACTCGCCCGCGGCCTTCTTCGGATACGGCGGCCAGTTGCGATCAGCAGCCGCGATGTTCCCGCTCTTGTTCAATGACCAGAGCTGGTAGGAAAGGAAGTTATTGTTCAAATAGAGTTTGCCATCAACGATGGCCCATCGGGACGGATCTATGTCGGCAATGCGGTTGATAGCCATGGCGTAAGCGCAGTACCCGCCGTACTGCGGAAGGTACTTCTCTGGATCGGTTTTGAACCGGTTCAGGTTGTCGGCAGATGCGAATCGGTAAGTCACACCCTTCCAGCGATAAGTGTACTGGTCCAACCCGGGAGTTGGCTGGCCGAGAGTGAAGTACGCCACCGGGTCATAACCCTTGACTCCGATATCGTTTGCTGCGTTCACCGCAGCTACAGGGGTCTTCCCTGAGGCTGCTACCGCGGTGCGGGGGCGAGCCGCGAATAGCGCGATAACGAGTAGAACGGGAACCAATCCGAGGCATTGAGAACGTGCCATAACTTCTATACTCCTTGCATCCGCACTATCCTAAGCTGAGGCTCAGCGCGGGCGTCCATCCAGAACCAGGCGAGGGCCGCACGCAGCACCGCCCTTTGGCGCACACCCCAAACGCCCGATGACGGGGCCACCGAAAGCACCTCAACTCATGTTAGATGCGCATCTGAGGCGGACGTTTCGGGGCCAAGGCCCTTTGAGACTTCCATGCCCTGCGACATCGACGACGACTCGGCGGGCGCTCGCGGTGTGCGATAAACATCAGGCGACGTGATGCGGGGATCGGCAGGAACGAGCCGGCGCCGCGTCAACCGCAGCGGCTCGTGTCCAACTGTCATCCTTAGCTGCCATTCGCGAAGGTATCGTCTCAATTGGACCGAGTTGATTCCGAGGCTCTCGCAGACCATCGGACAAGACAGAAATGCCGTACCATGGGAGTCAAATAGCCACTCTTCCGTTTCCCGGAACAGGGCCCGGCGCGGTCCCTTGCTCGCCGCGAAGTTGCGTTGAAAACAGCGAATTGCGTCTTCAAGAATTGCGAGCAGCAAATGCTGGTAGGGACTAGTCGCAGGCGCTGGATAATACTGTGCCGGGGTCAAGGCACCCGGCGACGATAGATCTGCGCGAAGTTCATCATCGGACCCCCACGGCGGGTTACCTTTATCGAATGACGTTATCACTCCGGCCAAGTCTCTCCGCATCTGCGTTCTCCTGTTAGAGACACCCTTAAAATCTTTCAAGCCGGGGCCAACGCTTCCACGATACCGCGCTATCAACTTAAAGCTCGACCTGTACTTGTACCGCCCCTTTGCTGCGCTCCTTAACCCATAACACCACGCTTACCGCGTCCGCTGTTTCCTTCCATGGCAGCGGCATCCAATGATCGCCGACGGCCATTGCCCACGAATGTATAATCGAGTCGCGCTTCACGCGGATCACTTCACTGACGCAACCGGGATTGACGCCTTCCATCGTTGTCTCTCCTACCAGGCAATTTGCCTTCTCCAAAGAGCGCTCGGCACGGACCAATCCATCAAACCCACGATCCCGAGATTTGGGCGATTCCGAACGTCACACGCGATCGGCTGGATCCGCCCCACCGCACGGTGCCCAGAGGTCTTCCTGATTAAATTAATTCTCAGGCAGGGCGAGAAAGTTACCCAAGAGTTCACAACCAAAGGCGCTGGCGGACCCAGCTCGAATCCAAGATACGTTAAGCGTTTAAAATGGCACGGCTGCAACGGTCCCGCGTGATCCTGACAGTGTCACACCCTGCTCGATGCAGGACTCCGGGTCGCCGACGATATCGTGCTGCGAGTACACATGCCCCGGCCTACAGTTGTTTGTTGCTTTCGGTCGGGCGTTAGCGCCCGATGGTTCGAGCCAACTCCGCTCAGCGACCGCTGAGGGCGCGAATTCATTCGATGTGACGACCTCGACGGCGGCGGTCACGGATTGGGCACCAGTTGTTCCCGCCCACGCCGGAATTGAAGCACTTCCGATCACCAAGCTGGAAATCACAGCTGCCGCGCTCATCTTCAGAATCTTCATGATTGCTCCTTTGCAACACTTCTTCATTTTGGACGTTAGTCAATTTTCGCTGGCGAAAAACCAACTACTTAGTTGTTAGTTCCGCGGGTGCTCGAGAAGGTTACAAGACGACTGTTGGAATCCCAGTCAAGAACGGAAAGACAGCATTGCGAGACAATCTCGGCCGGAAAGGGGCCGATACTCCCGCTGCTCCATTCTTTCGGCACAAGCCAAGAGATAAAAAGGGCGGTCGCGCTGCGCGTGGTCGGCTTGAGGAAGCGCTACGGGACGAATCGTCAAGATTCGCCTGACCAAGGAGCAGCCACCGAGCACCTGGAATCTGGCGTCCCCTAGCGAGTATCCACGAAGCTCCCAAACCAAGGCGCTTAGAAATCAATCAAATCAGAGTTACATCACGCGCTAAGATTTGAGCGAAACTGCCGCGTGCTCGTCACTTTCGCGCGATTTTAGGGACACCGGAGATCGGCTCTTCCGGGCCATAGGGCAGCAAAGCCGAATCTCTCTCCGCGGCGTAATACCTCGGCGTCGTTGGGGATGAAACCTTTTGCCGCAAGGTGACTCTAATGGGGTGGCAGTGGCTCGTCACTGTAAACAGCGATTATCCTGGAGGTTTAGCCGTGAATCACGTGCGAGTTCTAGGTTCGGGCAGAAAAGTCTTTGCCGCAATTCTGGCGGCCATTGTGCTTTATCCGTTGGCCGCGCACTTCACGCTCGCCCGCGCCCAGAGCGACAAAGACGGCGGCAATCGGGCCATGTCGCCAAAAGTCAGCCTTCCTCTCCAGGTGGGCTTCTTCAACGGCGCAACGGCGCTCTACATCACACCGGAAGTAGGCGTCGACCCCAATGCTCCGGCAGCTACCATCGCCGCCGCAAAACAGATCGCCCAGGGATTCAACGCCAATTTCATTCCTCAGAACTTCGGGTCCTACCCGGCTCCACGGCGGTGGATGACATCTTCGTTTTCACTAATTTTGCCCAAGGAAACGTGCTAGCCTCCGCACCCCATCCTGCGGGTCCTGCTAACACCGATACGAATTACTCCCCGTTATGGCAAATCAGCCTGGTCTCGTGGAATTCCGGACGCCAGGCACGCCCGCTGACCTCGCAGATCGACATCACGAATGCGGCCGCGGCAGGTGACGTAACCATCCAGAAAACGCCCATTATCGTCGAGTGCTCAGTGATTTTCACGCCTGGGGGCGGAGTACTTCCTGGAGCCAGGATCACAAGGGACGGCGATCAACAAGGCGAACTGAGCGACGATCGACAGTAACATTGCCAAAGCGGTTCACACTGCACTAGCGAATCGTCGTTGAAAGTGATCATGTGATTGCGTCGTCCGTCGGGAGGAAGCCAAGTGCAAGGGCAGTAATGGGAAAACAGTATTGCCCATGCAAGATTTGCTACCACAACTTCGCGGGCTGTACTGCTGCTGCCGTTGGCTGTGACGTCGACAAACTCTGCGGTGCGGCGCCTTGGTTATCTCCGGGGGAAACAGCTTCATCGTCTCGCCTACGTGGCCCCCTTCGCTTGGCGTGCTTCATTTCATCTGGAGAGTTAAGCGTGACCTGCATGAGCCCGTGATGTAAGGACTCGTTCTTCCCTCCTTACTGTTCGTGCGTATCGTGAACCGTTGGTTCTCTAGTGCACGTGCTTCTGCTGCAAAGTAGAGGTTAGCTGTAAGCCCGTAACTTTTGCTGCCCTTGCAAGAAGTGCTTTACGAAGGTACGCGTGACAGCGCATCTCGCGGTGGCGTGTTGTTGTACCGCCAATTCATCAGCGGACGCTTCGACTAAGAAGACATCGCGAACACAACAGCGGCAGTGAACCTTTCGAACTGAAGAGGCTTGGGAGGCCGTATGAAATATTCAAACACGTCATGGCTCTTTCTAATGGCCGTAATATTTGGGTCCGTACTACCCGCAACGCCAGTCTTAGCGGATTGTAACGTTTCCCCGGGAACTGTGATCACCAAGGCGAACTGGCAGCGGTACAAAGACTGCTTCTCAGACGGCGTTCAGGCATTTTGGCAGGGCAGTTATTTCTGGAAGATGCCCGATGATGTCGAGGTTCCAGTCGGTAAACAGCATACTTGGACACTGCCCAAGCCTTTCATTGATGCAAGCGAGAAATATGGCGACCAGCTCGTTTGGTAAAACAGTCCGACGGCCGTTACAAGCTTGACAACTACGTCGCCGGCTATCCATTCCCCAATCCGAGTGGTCCCGACAAGGGAACCGAGATAGCGGCCAACATTACCTACCGGTTGCAGGGTTACCTTGTAGCGGTTTCCGAGGAATTGGGTAATGCCGGCTCGTTCAATACGAAGGATCGTCGCTCCCTGCGCTTGTCGTCGTCTGCCCGTTGCGCGCCGGTGCTCGGCAGCGACTTTGTCAAGGACGACCAACGGGTTGGATGGAACGGTGGTGTCGGCAAGTTCGAGGGCACCTGGCTGCGTGATCAGAAAGTTGCTCACCCTCTTCGAGATGAACGGCAAGGCGGCCGGCACCTTCCCCGGCGAGTACGACGGAATACTGGGCTGGCCGAAGCCGTCATGGGGTGAGTGGGAGACTCGCGACAGCTACGTCGTCGATATTCATCGTGTCCCGTCCCTGGCGCCAGGCTACTGTTACGGCAGGCGAATAGATTACGTCGACAAGCAATACTATGGGAATCTCGCAGAAGATCTCTATGACAGCAGCAATAAGCTGTGGAAGGTCGTCTGGACCGCCGGCACCCCGGGCCAACTCGACAATTACGGCGAACAGCCAGGCATCGGCGGAATCGTCGAGAACTACTGGGACGTCCAAAACGACCACGTGAGTTACATCACGAGTTTCAATCCGACCGGCGCTAAGGAGCTGTGGGACAAACAAGTACCGAAGCAGTACGATGATGTCACCCGATACTCGACCCCGGGCGGTCTACAACAACTCCTGCGGTAGCTGGTTCGCAATGGCAATGTTTGTTAGGGCGCGGCGGCGCTGAGATGCCGCCGCGCCGCGATGGGTGTCGAAACCTTAGCACTGCGAGTTGCATCTAAGACCGTGACTGTGTCCGAGGCACAGTTAAAACTTGACAGGCTCGCGCTTGGAGACCGGATGCTCACAGCGCATGCTCTCGTACGCATTTTCGGAGCCATAATGTTGTTGCTGTTTGTCACTCGAAGCGCGGATGCGGCAAATGGCTTTGAACTTAAGACTAGCGGCTATTTCAACCTCACACCTGGCGGCGTGTTACACGGCGCCGGCGGCCGAAGCGGAAGCAGCGTAGGATTTGTACCCGAGGGCGAAATTGAGCTCACCCCTCAGTACCATCTTGACGAGGGTGGCACGATTTTGGCCGCTCGCGTCGCGATCAACACCAGTGCCGATGTGGGGCAGTCGTTCCAAAGCGAAGACTTGTCGATTCCTGAAGTCAGCGCCTTCGTGATCGGGAGGTACGGACGATTCGAAGTCGGCGAACGCGCTGCGTTTCCGCAGAGCCTAGTCGGGTTCACTCCATCCGAGATCGCCTTCACGGCAGCCGAGTTCGGCCCCGAATCGGGAGCCCGGCTCGACCCCGACGGGCGCTTACCGCCAAGCTTCCTGCAGAGTAGCCTCGCTAGTCGAATCAACGCTCTCACGTATCTGGGCTATTCGGAGCGCTTCTACGATGTCAGGTCGCCGAAGCTCATTTACATCTCTCCGCGGATTGATGGGTTCTATATGGCGCTATCGTATTGTCCGCGAACGGTACGTTCGGAGGGTTTCCAGATCACCCACACGGCAACACCATCTGGCATGTCGAACGACCCGTTTGCCAATGCTGCAAATCTGAGCGCCTTCAACAATCTGGTGCAAACGGCCTTGGTATACAACCGACGTACGGAGGATGTGGACCTCACAGTGGGCACTACCCTTTCCCACGCGTCAGCAGGCGAAGACACCCCAACCTACCTTGGTCACAAAGATGCCAACTCAATCAACGCCGGTATCACCACCATATTGGAAGACACTTGGGTGCTCGGGGCGAGCGCCAATTACGATGGATTTTCTGGAACTCGCCCCGGTTTGCCTCCGGCACTGCGTCGCGATCCATTCGGCATAATCGGCAGCATCAATTATGTTGCCGTGGGTTCTCGGTGGCTATTATCAATATGCGACCGCTCCTTCCACCACCGTCACACCTGCCCACGATCAGATACAGATAGTCGAGGTGGGTCTCTCTTATTTGCTGGATCAAAATCACGACCTTTTAGGGAACGGCTTCTACACGGACCTGAAGGCCTACACCAGCGCCTATTATTACGATTTTGAAACAGACTCGAACAAATCGCGCAGCGGGTACGCTAATGGTGCCGTGTTCGTTGGTGGACTTCGCTTCTCGTTCTTCTGAAATCAGACGTGATTGTTGTTAACGAGCATGAACGACCTACAGGTTGTAAAGAGATGAAAGGTAATTCCACACTTGTAGCTGCCAGCATCGCTATAGCGGTTGGCGTCGCATTCCAGCAGAACGCGAAGGCTCAGACGAACATCCCCAGGCCCACTTACAAGTACGAGAAATGCTTCGGAATCGTAAGGGGCGGGCAGAATGACTGCTTCAGTCCGGCCAATTCATGCGGCAAGACCTCGGGGCGGGATAATGATCCAAATGCCTGGATTTACGTGCCTGTGGGTACCTGCGACAAGATCGTCGGTGGAAGCACCGCACCAACCACGGCGAGTACGGTGCCGAACACTTCCCAGTAAAAGTCTTGCCTGTCGTTCTCCGATGACCTTCTCAACAAGGAATATGGTGTGCGTATCCTTCGCCTCGACGTTACTGCGGTCGGGGACCGAATCTCCGCTCCGCCGTTGCGCGTGCCGGCAGGTGTGAAGTTCTCCCGCCAATTTATTGGGATTCAGGCTGCTTGCTTCTGAATCTTGAATTGTGGGCCGTTCAACTCACGTGCCCGCAGACGCCCGCTGGCGCGTGAGAGAACCTCCCGCAGCCCAAACGATCTTGTAGAAACTTTCTCGGGGTGAGCGAGATTTAACCAGCAAGAAGGCTGTCGCCGCTCATACCACAGCCGGTCTTCATGCACTGAGTCGATCAGGGCTCGGCTGGTACGTGATTGCCGACATCGATCAACTCTGCGGTTTCGGCGCCTTGATTATGCTCCGGTGAAAGCCGCTTCATAGCCCCGTCATGTAGCCCTCCGCGTGGCGTTCTTCATTTCATCTGGAGAGTCGAGCGTGACGTAGGCGAGCCCATGAGATACGGGCAACATTCTTGCCGCCTTACTGTTGGTGCGTATCGTCAACCATAGGTTTTTTTCTCGTGCGCATTGTTCTCCTGCAAAGTAGGGGTTGTCTGTGAACCTGTAACTTTTGTCGCCCTTCCAGGAATTGGTTTACCAAGGGCGCGTACCAGCCGCATCTCACGGTGGCGTGTCCTGTGGCGACTGCCAATTCACAAACTTCAACTAAGAGGAGATCGCGAAGATGAAAACCGCAAAGACGGGCGCATTCCTGGCGACTGCTGTCGGCCTGATGTTGATGGCCAACGTGGCCCTGGCCCAGGACAACGGCGCGGCCGGAGGCGGAAGCGCCCCCAGCACGCAGACAGCCAAGGTCAAGTGCATGGGAGCCAACAGCTGCAAGGGCAACAGCTCGTGCAAGACCGCGCAGAATGATTGCAAGGGACAGAACGGCTGCAAAGGCAAGGGTTTTGTCGAGACTTCAAGCTCTCAGGAATGCACCCCAAAAGGTGGTACCCCCGCAACCAGCTAGCTAAGCCTTAGCTAGCTAGGTGAGTATCTCAAAGGGAGTCTGCGAGCGCGTTTCTGAATCGGATTAGTCGGACAATGTGCTATGAACTTTGAGCCAAGCTGGATCGAACACCGCTCCGTTGACTGGGATGATCCTGCCGTCAGTGGGTGCGCGTTCCTTGAGCCAACGCGCGACGATAGTCATCGCTTCGAGTTCGGTGCGTACAACTGGGCGCAATTTGTACAGCTCGTAATTCTGGGCGACGAATTGCGCGAGGTCGGATTCTGCTTGTGGCGAATCGATTTCGCGTATTAGCGTGAGCCTGCCACTTAAGATGACATACGCGACGGGGCACTCCGTAGGGACAGGCTTCGGCCTGTCATTCCCGTGGGCAGTGGCGGAAGTCTCCGTAGTACACTGCCCACCTAGCACGATCACCAGGTTGTTCTCGGTTACCACGCGGCTGAGCCGTGTCGTCCGCTCCGCCAGCGTCGCGAGCGCCTCGAGACTCCGATGGTGACGCTGGGCTTCCTCGAAACGCATGGCGGCCGCGGCCTGGTCACGTGCCCGTACCAGTTCTCCCAGGATTAGTCCGCTGCGTCCGCGCAGAAAGGTAACAGCGCGCCGCGCCTGATAGTTGTATACGTCCTCGCTCACACTCAGATTGCACGGCGCCACGCAATGGCCCATCTGACCGTAAATGCACGGCGAGAAATCCTCGCGCGGTTCGAGTCTGCCGCTACAGGAACGCAGCCCGAGCATCCGCGACAACGCTCCGAGCGAATGCTCGATATTTCGCCGGCCGATGAACGGACCAAGCTGGAGAACTCCAGCCCTCGCCGTGAGTCTCTGCACCGCTTGCAAGCGCGGGAACGGGTCGCTCAGATCGACACGAATGAACCAGGCGGGGGCGGCCGATTTCAGCATCCGGTTGTATGGCGGTTTCAATTCGCGAATCAGTCTCGCTTCGAGTAATGCGGCCTCCAAAGCCGAACGCATCGGCCGCGTCTCGATCTGCCAGACATGATTAACCAGTTCGGCAATCTTTCCACTCAAATGACTATCGCCGTTGAAATATGATCCCACCCGATCTCGGAGGCACGTCGCTTTGCCAACGTACAGCAAGTCACCACGTTGATTGCGCATCAGATAAACGCCCGGCCGCTGCGGCATCGCGCTGATCGCTTCCGGTGGCACATGGCGCTCAATTCGGCGGCCCGCCGCCCCACGCGAATGGTGGTCGAGCAGGCGGTCGAGGCGATTCAGCCCCATCTGAGATGCAATGTCGAGAAAGATCGACAACAACTCCGCCGCCATTCGCGCATCGCCGAGCCCTCGATGGCGGCCGGCGGTTGAAAGCCCGAAATGTTCGGCAAGCAGATCGAGCCGCCGTCGCCGTATCGAGGGCAGCAGCCTGCGCGCCATCCGGAGCGTGCACAGCACCGGGTTCAACAGGCCGATTCCAAACAACCGCCTGAATTCGAAATCGAGAAATGCATGATCGAATTGGGCGTTGTGCGCAACCATCACCGCATCGCCCAGGAAGGCGCGAAAGCGCGGCAGCACCTCCTCGATGGGTGGCGCCGCAGCGACCATTTCGTCGCTGATTGAGGTGAGCCGGGCAACGAACCGCGGAATCCGCATCCGTGGCTTTATCAGATTCTGGAACGGCTCGAGGATTTGGCGGCCGCGCATTCGGTAGGCGCCGATTTCGATAATCGAGCCAGGAGCTGGACGTCCGCTTGCGGTCTCCAGATCCACTACGA
>WNFC01004150.1_pt1 | contig 15722 bp, 15 predicted proteins | sample 5400541 | NCBI WGS metagenome assembly WNFC01 (sample SAMN13153342, study PRJNA577476) | soil metagenome | isolation source: 120 cm saprolite under Douglas fir tree site 2 hole 2 replicate 1 | place: USA:California | collected 2015-04-18
AGATGAATCCCGATCTCGACCCGCACTTGGGCGTGGACGGGTACCGCGACTGCCGCCACGAGCAACGCAACGAGTAGGAAGATCACCTTGACTGCGGCCCCGCGAGTCATAGCATGTTCCCTTCCACTGCCGAGGTTGCGTACGGGGACCGAGCCTCGCGCGCCGAGCCCTTCTTCAACCGGCAGACGCGGGCTTGGGTCATCACATCCCTAGTAACGCCGACCTGGACCTGTTCCGGCAGGCGCGCCAGGGGCGGGCCCAGTCGTCCCTTGACTCGACAGCGTTTCGCTGCGCGGGGGCGCCCGGTCTTCCGCGCGCTGTTCTATCGCCTGCTGCGACTGCTGCACGTCCTTGATCAGTTGGTCCAGGCCCCCGTTGTGGTGGTGCGCGATGTCCGCCCACCCCTTGCCGCTCCTGAACTCGGCTACGACTTCGTCGACGGTCAGTTTCGTCGCTTTGGACAGCAGGTTGGCAATGAGAAGCTCGCCCCAGCCGAGCCTAGTCTGAGCACGCTGGGCCCGTAACGCCTCGACCGAGACTGCAAGCTTCCGCGAAATATGACCGACCACGATGCGCTCACCGTCCGGCCCGGTCCGCACCCCCTCAATGGCGGTCGCGAGTTCCTCAAGGGTGGGCGGGTCGGCGCCCCAGGCCAACCCGATCCCAAGGAACACTGCAAGCGCCATCAAGCTTGGTGCCGTATATCGCATGGGCGTCCATTCTAGGCCTGAGGTGAAGCAGGCGCCATCACGACGGGAGGCCGACAGGGAGGAGGCGCTCATGGCAGTCGTGAACGGGGTGCGAGTACTGAACCCGCGCGCACACCGCTTCGTCGAAGCGGGTGGGTGTGACCGACGAGCAGATCCGGGCGCTGACGACCGCGTCACTCGTAGCGCGGCGGCGATCCGCGACGCGGCGCTGGAAGACTTGAAGAAGCACTTCAACGAGCAGCAGATCGTCGAGCTGCCCCTCGTGATCGCGATCGCGAACTTCACGAACCGCATCAACGACGCGCTCCGCATGGAGCCGGACATCGGCTGAGGCAGGGACCGGTGGCGGCCGGCCTCGTTCGCCACGCGCCGGCAGCAGCGGCACAGGCGGGGTGGTGGTGGGTTCAACTCGGCGGACTCAACATTGCCAGCCAGTCCAGTAGCAGGATTCGGATCAAGGCTGTCCGAGCCCGTGTCCGCGTGTGATACGCTCACGTTTCGATATGCAGTTCGGCGTCTGTCTCCCTCACCGGTGGAAGTATGCCTCGGCGCGATTGATCGCCGACGTGGCCCAGGAGGCGGAATCGCTCCGGTTTGATTCGGTGTGGGTCACCGACCACGTCATCGTACCCGTGCACCATGTCGAGCGCGGCCACATCTTCTACGAGGCGCTCATGACGCTGGCCTTCGTCAGCTCGATCACGAGGACCGTCGCGATGGGCACGACGGTCCTGGCCACACCCACCCGGAACCCGGTCGTCCTGGCGAGGGAGGTCGCGACGCTCGACGCTCTGTCGGGCGGCCGGGTGATCCTGGGCCTCGGCACCGGATGGATCCGGGAGGAGCTCGAGGCCGTCGGGGTCGCGTGGACGGAGCGCGGACGATTCTTGGATGAAGGAATCAAAGTCCTGCGGCACCTGTGGAGTCAGGAGGGGCCGATCTCTTTCTCGGGGCGGTACACCAACTTTCGAGAGATGTTGTTCGAACCGAAGCCCGCTCAGCGGGGTGGGCCGCCGATCTGGGTAGGCGGGATGAGCGATCCTTCTCTACGGCGGGTCGCCCAGACGTCGGACGGCTGGCTGCCCTGGGCTGTTTCGGCGGAAGAGCTGGGAGCAGGAGCGGAGAAGATCCGCGCAATGAGTGGGGGCAGAAAGATCACCCTCGCCTGCTTCAGTCCGGCGGACATCGGATCGAAGTCGATCGAGGGTTATGTCGGAACCCTTGGCGAGCGCCACCACGTGATCACGGGAAGCCCCGACCAGGTGGTCCACACGATCGAAGACTTTCGAAAGAGTGGCCTCGAGCATCTTGCCCTGTCCTTTCGTGACGTCCGCCTGTTCAAGGATGAAACCCCGGATCTGTTGCTGAAGCAGATGCGGCTCTTCGCTGGAGAGATCATGCCTGCGTTTCGCACCGCTGAGATGAGCCGCGACCGCCTGTGACTGCCGCGACCACTGGCCGGATCGCCGAGTGCTTCCACTCCCTCCAAGGGGAGGGCGTGACTGCCGGCGTACCGGCGGTCTTCATCCGTCTCCAGGGCTGTTCCGTAGGATGCCGCTGGTGCGACACCAAGTACTCCTGGGACCCGGCCGGCGGCCGTCAGGTGACGCTCGAGGCTGTGGTTGAGGAAGCAGCGGCGTACGCCTGCCGGCGTGCGGTGGTCACGGGCGGGGAGCCGCTCGAATCGTCTTTGTTCGCTCCGCTGGTTGAAGCCCTGAAAGCCCGAGGCTTCACCATCGAAGTTGAGACGTCAGGGATCCTGCCGCCTTCCACGGGTCTGGTCGATCAATGGAACGTCTCGCTGAAGCTGGCCAATTCGGGAGTACTGGAAGCGACACGGATCAACCCGGAGGCGATCCGCGCCTTTCGCGCCCGGGCAGCCTGGTGGAAGTTCGTGGTGGCCGATCGCCACGACGTTGCCGAGCTGCTGCAGCTCAGCGAGCGGTTCACCCTGCCCCGTGATCGAATCCTCCTCATGCCCGAGGGAATCCGGCGGGAAGAAATCCTCGAACGCTCACGCTGGGTCGTGGAGGAGTGCTCGCGCCATGGCCTTCGTTATTCCCCGCGCCTCCATATCCTGCTGTGGGGTGCGAAGCGAGGAGTCTGATGAAGCCCGCGGTGGTGCTGCTCTCAGGCGGTCTGGACTCCGCGACCACGCTGGCGATCGCGCGGGGCCAAGGGTACGTGCCCTATGCGCTGTCGTTCGCCTATGGTCAACGTCACAGCCGGGAGCTGGATTCGGCGAAGCGCCTGGGGGCGGCACTCGGCGCCAAAGAGCATCTGATCCTAACTTTAGACCTCCGGCTAATCGGCGGTTCCGCCCTGACCGCGGACTTGGCCGTCCCGAAAGACCGGAGCCTCGAAGAAATCGGATCGGCGATCCCGGTCACTTACGTCCCTGCCCGGAACACCATCTTTCTCGCCCACGCTCTGGCCTGGGCCGAGGTTCTCGGCGCTGCGGATATATTCTTTGGAGCCAACGTCTTCGACTATTCCGGGTACCCTGACTGCCGTCCCGAGTACATCGAGGCCTTTGAGCGGATGGCGAATTTTGCCACAAAGGCCGGGGTGGAGGGCAAAAGCCGGTTCAGGATCCATACCCCGCTTATACGGATGACCAAGGCGGAGATTATTCGCGCAGGCCACGCCCTGGGGGTTGATTTTTCGCTCACCTGGTCCTGCTATGAGCCAACGAGCGACGGGCGGGCCTGCGGCCGCTGCGATAGCTGCGCCCTCAGGAAGAAAGGCTTCGTCGAAGCGGGTTCCACCGACCCCCTGCTCTACGCCACCTATCTTCCTTCGACCGACAATCGCCCTTCTGGGATTTAGGACGGGGAGAGGCTAGCGCCCGACGAGCGCCAGCCTCGCGACGCGCTCACCCGCCTCGAGGCGGCCGGCAGTGGTCGTGGCGGCCGCGCGGGCGCGACACCGCTCCATTCCCACGCGTCGGACGAGCGCCGCATATTCGGGACCGAAAAGCCCCTCCAGCCGCCGTCGGATCTCGCGGGCCAGCGCGGGGCTCCGGCCGCCGGTCGAGACGGCGATCTGGAGCTCGCCGCGGCGGAGCACCGAGGGCAGGATGAAGTCGCAGTGCTCGGGCCGGTCTACCACGTTCACGAGCACCCGCCACCGGCGCGCCATCTCCGCCACCGCCCCGTCCACGAGAGGATCACCGGTCGCGGCGACCGCCAGCGCACAGCCGCGCAGATCGGACTGCCGGATGCTCCGCGCCCGATTCACGACGCGGCCGCTCGCGGCGAGGGCCGCCAGCCCCGGCGTCACGGCCGGGCTCACCACGGTGACCCGCGCCCCGCACTCGAGCAACGCGCGGACCCTGCGCTCGCCGACCTCGCCCCCGCCGACGACGAGGCACCGCCGGCCGCGGAGATCGAGGAACGCGGGGAAGTAGTCGGGCACGGCTCAGGTCCCCATGCCGGCGAGCACCCGCCGGACGCTCAGAGGCACGGAGGCGAGCGCGACGGTCGGGCCCGTGATCAGCACCGCGGGCGGGCCGACGCCGGCGGCACGCGCCTCGTCCGCGATCTCGCCGAGCCGGCCGGCGATTACTCGCTCGCCCGCGACGCCGGCGTGCTCGACCAGGATCGCCGCCTCGCGCGGATCACGACCCAGCGACGTCAGCGACGCCGTGATCGAGTCGAGTGCGCCGACCGGCATATAGAAGACGAGCGTGCCCTCGGCGCGCGCGAGCACGTCCCAGTCGAGCGTGGCCGGAAGGTGGCCCGTCTGGTCGGTGCCGGTCGCGAAGACGATCATCGAGGCGCTCCCGCGCTCGGTGAGCGAGATGCCGAGCCGCGCGGCCGCCGCCGTCGCCGCGGTGACGCCCGGAACGACCTCGAACGCGATCCCCGCCGACCGCACCGCCTCGATCTCCTCGCCGAGGCGTCCGAAGACGGCCGGATCGCCGCCCTTCAACCGCACGATGCGCTCGCGCCGTCGCGCCCAGTCCACCAGCAGCCAGTTGATGTGCCCCTGGCCCACACACGGACGGCCGGGTGCCTTGCCGACGTCGATGATGGTGGCGCCCGGGCTGACCTCGTCGAGGAGGGGCAGGGGGATCAGCCGGTCGTGCAGGACGACCTCCGCCTCGCGGAGGCGGCGCAATCCCTTGAGCGTGATCAGCTCGGGGTCGCCGGGGCCGGCGCCCACGAACGAGACGAAGCCGCGGTTCATGTCTCCCCCTTCCTCCGGTCGCCGCGAGGGAAGAATCGGACCAGGCGGTCCAGCACCTCCGGCAGCTCGTCGCACGGCACGTCTTCCAGGATCTTTTCGGCGGCCCGCGGCTCCCGCCCGCCCCGGCCGCCGACGAAGACGTGGACGCCGTCGACGATCTTGCCGTCCACCTTCACCTTGCAGCCCTGCAGGCCGACGTCCGCGGTGTGGTGGTTGCCGCAGGAGGCGGGGCAGCCCGACCACCGCACGGTGAGAGGGCGCGCCGTCCCGAGCCGCTGCTCGAACTCCCGCGCCAGCGCCAGCGCTCGGGTCTTCGTGTCGATCAGAGCGAGATTGCAGAAATCGGTGCCGGTGCAGGAGACGAGACCGCGCTGGATCTCCGACGGGTTGTACGGCAGCTCCCGCAGCAGCGGCTCCTGCGTCAGCTCACCCAGGAGCCTGTCGGGAATGTGAGGGATCAGCACGTTCTGCGACGGCGTGAAGCGCAGATCGCCGCGGCCGTATCGATCGGCGAGCCGCGCCAGCTCGAGAAGCTGATCGCCGGTGACGCGGCCGACGGGCGTCTTGAGCCCGATGTAATTCAGGCCGGGCTCCCGCTGGCGGAAGATCCCGAGGTGATCGGTGGTCGTGGCCCCGCGCGCGTCGCGCCCGGCCGGCGGCAGGGCGCGCCCGAGGCGCGCTTCGAGCTCCTTGCGGAACCGCGGGCCTCCCCACTCGTCCACGAGGAAGGCGAGGCGGGCCTTGCTTCGCGCCTCGCGCGGGCCGTGGTCGCGAAAGATGAGGGCGATCGCGGCGCACACGTCCGCCGCTTCTCCGGGAGCGACGAAGGCGTCGAGATCGGTCGCGAAGCGCGGCCCGCCCGATCCCTGCTTGCCGCCGACGGCGACGTTGAGCCCGGCGACCTCCGCCCCATCGCGCGTGGCGATCGCCGGCGTCATCGAGATGTCCTGGGTCTCGCCGGCGGTGCAGTGCTCGAGACAGCCGGTGATCGTGACGTTGAACTTCCGCGGCAGGTTCGTGAACGCCTTGTTGCCGAGAAAGATCCGCTGGAACGCGGCCGCGATGGGCGCGGTGTCGAACAGCTCGTGCGGGGTGAGGCCGGTCGCGGGGCACCCGACGATGCCGCGAATGTTGTCCATGCCGGTTTGTAAACTAGACAGCCCCGCCGCCCCGAGGCGCGCGATGACATCCGGCACGCCCTCGATCGTCACCCAGCGGAGCTGAATCTGCTGTCGCGTGGTCACGTCGGCGATGTTCCGGCCCGTCGCCTTCGTGATCTCGCCGAGCAGGCGCGCCTGCGCCGCGGTGACGATGCCGTTGGCCATCCGGATGCGCATCATGAAGTGGCCCGGCGTCGGCTTCCGGTGGAACACGCCGACCCACTTCAGCCGCTCCTTGTCGTCGTCGGCGATGGTCCGCCACCCCTCGCGGGCGAAGCGTACGAGGTCTTCGGTGACGTCGAGGCCGTCGCGCTCGGCCTTGAGCGCTTCGATCTTGTTCATGTGATCGACCCCAAGCCCCTGATCGACTCCGCGACCCCGGTCGCCTCGGCGACCCGCCGCAGGCGCACGGCGCAGGCCTTCAGCTCCGGTTGGTGCGACACCGGATCGCGACCGCTCAGCGTCAGGTTGTTGGCGCTCTTGTAGAACCCGGCTTGCCGACCCCAGTGGAAGGGCAGAAAGCATGTGCCCTCACGGATGGCGGCGCTCACGCGGCACTGAGCCACGACCTTGCCGCGGCGGGACGTGACCTCGACGAAATCCCCGTCCTGGATGCCGGCGCGCCGCGCGTCGCCGAGATTCACCTCGAGGATCGGCTCGGGCGTACGCGAGGCGAGCGCCGGGGACTTGCCGGTGCGCGTGAGCGTATGCCAGTGGTCGCGCACACGACCCGTCGTCAGGACCAGCGGAAAGATGGCGTCGGGCGCCTCGAGCGGCTCCACGTGCTCGACGACGAGGAACCGAGCGCGCCCGTCAGGAGTCGGGAAGACGACGTCCGTGTAGAGACGCGCTGTGCCGGGGTGGTCGGGCGCGGGAACGGGCCACTGCAAAGGGCCGGCCTGGAGGCGGGCGTGGCTTACCCCGGAGTAATCGCAGCCTGTTCCGGCCGTCAGCGACGCGAACTCGTCGAAGATCTCGGCCGTGCTCGCGCATGAGAACGCCTCCTTCCAGCCCATTTCGTGGGCGAACCGCGTCAGGATCACGGCGTCCGGCAGCGCTTCGCCCGGCGGGTCGACGAGCTTGGGCAGGTACGTGAGCCTCCGCTCGGAGTTGGTCATCACTCCGTCCTTCTCGGGCCACTGAGCGGCGGGCAGGAGCACGTCGGCGAAGCGCGTCGTCTCCGTCGGGTGATAGGCGTCCTGGACCACCACGAGCTCGGCCTGCCGCAGCGCCTTTTCGACGAGGTCGAGATCGGGCATCGAGGCCGCCGGGTTGGTGCAGATGATCCACACCGCGCGCACCTCACCGCTCGCGAGGCCGTCGAAGATTTCCAGCGCCGAGCGCCCGGGCGTCGACGGCAGGCGCCCGGCGGGAATCGCCCAGTGACGCTCGACGGCCGCGCGCGCCGCGGCGTCGCTGACGAGCCGGTACCCCGGCAAGAGATGCGCGAGCCCGCCCGTTTCGCGTCCGCCCATCGCGTTCGGCTGGCCGGTCAGCGAGAACGGCCCCGCGCCCGGCCGGCCGATCTGGCCCGTCGCCAGGTGCAGATTGATGATCGCCGCGTTCTTGTCCGTGCCGACGTGGCTCTGGTTGATCCCCATCGACCACAAGCTCAGCGCCGCACGCGCACGGCCAAATCTCAACGCGGCCGTGACGATGACCTCTCGGGAGAGCCCGGTCAGGGCGGCACCGCGCTCGGGCGGATAGCGCTCGATCACCGCGCGCAGGCCTTCCCAGCCGGTCGTGTGCTCCGCGACGAAGCGTGTGTCGAGGAGGCCCTCGCGCCACAGCACGTGCAGCATCGCGTTCAGCAGCGCGATGTCGGAGCCGGGGCGCAGCGACAGATGGAGGTCGGCGATGTCGGCGGTCTCGGTCCAGCGCGGGTCGACAACCATGACCGTCACGTCGTCGGGCGCCTGGAGCTTTCGCCGTCTGATCCGCTTGAAGGTCACGGGATGGCAGTCGGCGGTGTTGGTGCCGAGCAGCAGGAAGCAATCGGCGAGATCGATGTCCTGGTACGACGCCGGCGGACCATCCGATCCCAGGGAGCGCGCGTACCCCGCCGCGGCCGAGGCCATGCAGAGCCGCGAGTTCGTGTCGAAGTTGTTGGTGCCGACGAACCCCCGCGCAAGCTTGGAGCCGAGGTAGTACTCCTCGGTGAGGAGCTGGCCCGACGCGTAGAAGGCGACCGCGTCCGATCCGTGGGCCGTGATGATCTCGCGCATTCGGTCGGCCGTGAACCTGAGCGCCAGCTCCCACGGCACGCGCTCGAGCTCCGCGCCGCGGCGCACGCGGATCTGCGGATGAAGGAGGCGGTCCGCTGTTCCCAGGATCGGTGGGAGGTGGACAGCCTTCGCGCAGATGTCGCCGAGGTTCGCCGGATGAGCGGGATCGCCTCTGACCTTCGTCACGCGGCCGGCGCGGACCTGCACCAGGAGCCCGCAGCCCACGCCGCAGTACGGACACATCGTCGATCGCCAGGCGGGGGTGTCGACGTCGCCGCTCGCGTCACGCGATCGCATGGGCCTGCTCCTCGAGGAAGGCGACGATAGAGTCCCGCAACCAGAAGTAGTCGGGGCGCGCGAGCAGCTCGTCGCGGCGGCGAGGCCGGGGGAACGGCACGTCGAAGATGCGCCCGATCGTCGCGGCCGGGCCGTTGGTCATCATGACGATCCGGTCAGCGAGCTGGAGCGCCTCGTCCACGTCGTGGGTGACCATGATCACGGTCCGGCGCTTGGCCTCCCAGAGCGTGATCAGCTCGTCCTGCAGCTCCATGCGGGTCAGCGCGTCCAGGAGCGAGAAGGGCTCGTCGAGCAGGAGCAGCCGCGGCTCGAGCGCGAAAGCCCGCGCGACCCCGACGCGCTGCTGCATCCCGGCCGACAGCTCGCGGGGATACCGCTCGCCCATTTCGCCGAGGCCGACGGACGCCAGGTAAGACTCGACGTCGCGATCGGCCCCCGAGACGACCTGCTCGCGCGCGAGGCGCACGTTGTCGCGCACCGACATCCACGGCAGGAGCGTCGCCGATTGGAAGACGACGCCGCGATCGGTGCCCGGTCCGTCGATCTCCCGGCCCGCCATCACGACGCCCCCCGTGCTCGGCGCGACGAGCCCCATGAGGATCGAGAGCACGGTCGTCTTGCCGCACCCGGAGTGGCCCAGGAGGCAGACGAACTCGCCTTCGTCGACGTACAGCGTGAAGTCGCGGACGATGACCGCCGGGCCGGACGGCGTCTCGTACGTCTTGCCGAGCTGGGCGATCTCGACGAACGAGGCCATTTACCGCGCCGTCCGGGCCGCGCGCAGAAATTCGACGAGGGCCTGACGAGCTTTCTGATAAGCCGGCTCGAGGCTCATGTGCCGGCGCCGCCGCGGACGCGGCAAGCCGACCTCGATCGCGGGCCCGAGCACGGCGCCCGGTCCGGGCGTCATCGGGTAGATCCGGTCGGCCAACAAGATGGCCTCGTCCACGTCGTTGGTGATCAGCATCACCGTCGACCGGCGCTCGCCCCAGATTCTCAGCAGCTCGTCCTGCAGCGTGGCGCGCGTGAGCGCGTCGACCGCGCTGAACGGCTCGTCCATCAGCAGGAGCTTGGGCCGCATCGCGAGCCCGCGGGCCACCGCCACCCGCTGCCGCATCCCGCCCGAGAGCTCTCGCGGGCGCTTCCAGGCGGCCGGCGTGAGGTTGACGAGGGCGATGAACTCGTCGGTGATGCGCCGGCGCTCGGGCGCCGGCAGTCCGGGGTTCACCGCGTCGACGGCGAGCGCCACGTTGCCCCTGACGCTGAGCCACGGCAGCAGTGAGTATTGCTGGAACACGATGCCGCGCTCGGGTCCCGGCCCGGTCACGGGCACACCCTCGAGCAGGATCTCGCCGCGGTCGGGCGCGAGGAGACCAGCGATGAGGGACACCAGCGTGGTCTTCCCCGATCCGGAGTACCCGACGACCGCCACGAACTCGCCTTCTTCCAGGGTCAAGTCCACACCGCCCAGCACCGCCGTCGGGCCGCTTCGCGTGCCGTAGGACTTCCGCAGGCCCCGAACCTCGAGGTAGGCCATCAGTCGATCCGAACGCGCGCCTCGACGAGGCCCATCAGGCGATCGAGCACGAAACCGATGGCGCCGATCGTGATCACGCTGAGGATGATGTGCGAGTAGACGAGGCTGTTGTACTCCTGCCAGAGGAACCCGCCCACGCCCGGTGTCCCCGTGAGCATCTCCGCCGCGACGATCACGAGCCACGCGAGCCCGAGCGACAGACGGTAGCCGGTGAAGACGTAGGGGAGCGTGGCCGGGATGACGATCCGCGTCAGCGTTTTGAAGCGAGAGAGCTTCAGCACGCGTCCCACGTTCAGATAATCCGCGCTGATCGACCGGACGCCGACGGCCGTGTTGATCACCGTCGGCCACATCGCGCACAGCGCGATGGTGAAGATGGCTGCCGGCTCCGACTTCTGGAAGATCACGAGCCCGAGCGGCAGCCACGCCAGGGGCGAGATCGGCCGCATGAACTGCACGATCGGGTCGAACGACTGGTGGAACCTCCGCGAGAGCCCGAGCAGGAAGCCGATCGGCGTGCCAATCGCGAGCGCCAGCGCGAATCCCTTGCCCACTCGGACGAGCGAATACAACGCGAGCCGCCCGATGCCCTGGTTCATCTCGCCGTCCTTGAAGAACGGCTCCAGCACGTAACGCTGGGACTCCCGCCACGTCCGACCCGGCGACGGGAGGTCCGGTGCGACGGTCACGCTCACGATCGACCAGACGACGAGCACGCACGCCGCCCCCAGCAGCGGCAGGATCACCTTCTGGGATATGTCGTTACGCATCGCGCCCTTCGGCTAGGCCATTGAATGGACGGCAAAGCTCTTCGCGTACTTCTCAGGGTCGGCCGGGTCGAAGGTAACGCCGTCGAAGAGCGTCTCCTTCTTCATGTCCTCGCGCGGCGTCTCGACGCTCATCTCCTGGGCCACCTCGCGGTAGATGTCGGGCCGGTGCACGCGGTCGACGAGGCCCTTGTAATCCGGCGGCTCCTTCACCATCCCCCAGCGCCGGAACTGGCTGAGCCACCAGACGCCGTGGGACTTGAGCGGAAAGTTCGTCTGCCGGTCGAAGAAGGTCATGTAGTACTTGTCCTTCTCCTTGCGCCCGTCACCGTAGTCGTAGTCGCCGAGCATGCGGCCGAGGATGATCTCCTTCCCGGCGTTGACGTACTGCGGCTGACCGACGACCTCTGCCATCCGCGGCCGGTTCTCCAGCTTGTCGTTCCACTGGCTCGCCTCCAGCACGGCGCGCATGACGGCCTTCACCGTCTTCGGGTTCTTCTGCGCGAACTCCTCCGTGAAGGCGAGGACCTTCTCGGGATGGTCCCTCCAGATCTGCTGCGTGGTGATGGCCGTGAAACCGATGCCATCGGCGATCGCCCGCGCGCCCCAGGGCTCCCCCACGCAGTAGCCGTCCATCTTGCCGACCTTCATGTTGGCCACCATCTGGGCCGGCGGAATGGTGATCAGGGAGACGTCGCGATCGGGGTTGATGCCGCCCGATCCCAGCCAGTAGCGTGTCCACATGGCGTGGGTGCCGGGCGGGTACGTCATCGCAAAGGTCATAGGGGCGCCTTTGGCCTTCGCTTCCAGGGCCAGCGGCTTGACCTGCTGCGGCGTCTTCACCCCTTTCTCGAGCAACGCCCTCGTGAGCGTGATCGCCTGCCCGTTGCGATTGAGGTACATAGGGATGATCATCGGCTTCACCGGCGAGCCCTGAAGCCCCATGGTGGCGGCATAGGGGATGCCGAGGAGCATGTGGGTCGCCTGGTTTTCGCCGAGCGTCACGCGATCGCGGATGACCGCCCACGAAGCCTCCTTCGAGATCGTCGAGTCGATTCCGTGCTTCTTGAAAAGCCCGAGCTCGTGGGCCATCACGATCGACGCGCAGTCGGTGAGCGCGATGATGCCGATCCGGACCTTCGGCGCCTCGGGCCCGTCGGCCGCGTACACGCCTCCGGCCCAGCCGCCGGGCACGCCGGCGAGCAGCGCGGCCGTGCTCGTCGCCCGGATGAACTCCCGCCGCGTCCCATCCATCCCCGTCCCTCCAAAAAAATAGCAATGGCGCCGTGCCTCCGATCGAGGCAACAGCGCCATCGCTGTCAGTTCCGCGGCGTCCCGACGTGGACGCACGCTACGGGCCGCGAGGTGCAGCGCGCGTGCCAGCCGCGGCTCACCGAGTGGAGATCAGCCTATACGGGCACTTATCGTCAGTGGAGGGATCCGGAGTGCGGGCCGCGCTGCCGAATTTCAGTGCGGAGAGCGTCGTCCTGCTGAAGCGGTGAGCAGCCGGACTACCGCTCGCACGACAGGCGCATGCGATTCTTCGCGATCCAGGCGTAGACGCGTCGGGCGAGGGGCGCTCAGATCGCCTTGGCCCTGAGCGTCCTTGGCACAAACGCCCTGACTCCGTTCACGGTCTCGACATCTGGAGCGGCAGTGTCTCAGAACGCCTCCCTCGCGATCACACCCGGCCGACGCGACCGGACTTATTGAGTCCTGCATAAAGAATGCATAGCCTTCGGGAGGCCTGCGGCACGATGACTCATGCGACCTCCCGGAACGTCCAAGCAACTGGAGAAGCGCCGCCGCCGTGCAGTCAAATTGGTGGAGTCGGGGCAGTCCCTCTCGACCGTCGCCCGCAAGGTCGGCGCCACGGTGAGTTCCGTGTTTCGTTGGTGGCAGGCGTACCGACGGAAAGGCCCCCGGGGACTGCAGCCCAAACCGGCCCCGGGACGTCCGCCGCGATTGGCCGTCGCCGAGAAACGTCAACTCGTGAAACTGTTGACCCGCGGTGCGCTGCACGCGGGGTACCGGACGGATCTCTGGACCCTGCCGCGCGTGACCGAGCTGATCCACCAAGAATTCGGCGTCCGCTATCACCCTGCGCACGTGTGGAAGGTGCTGACTGCCTTGGGCTGGAGCTGCCAGAAGCCCGAGCGGCGGGCGGTCGAGCGCGACGAGGCCGCGATCGCCCGGTGGAAGCGGGACGAGTGGCCGCGGATAAAAAAACACCGCTCGACGTGGCGCCCATCTCGTGTTCGTGGATGAGAGCGGGTTTCTACTCATTCCGAACGTCCAACGAACGTGGGCACCGCGCGGGCAGACGCCGTGCATCCGACACCGGTACCGCCACGATCGCCTGTCGGTCTGCAGCGGACTGGCGGTGTCGCCCAAGCGCCAACGCGTGGCGCTCTACCTCCGCTGTCGGGCCCACAATTTCACGGGCCTCGATATCCAGGCCTTCCTGCGTCACCTGGTGCGCCACCTCCGCGGACCGATCGCCTTGCTGTGGGATCGCGGGCCGATCCATCGGCGGCGAGAGGTCCGGGACTTCCTCATCAATCATCCGCGACTCGACGTCCACTACTTTCCCGCCTACGCGCCAGAACTCAACCCCGCCGAGTACGTCTGGGCTCAGGCCGACCACGAACTCGCCAACGGAGCCCCGGATGATCTTCGCGAGCTTCGTGAGCGACTGACCGATGCCACGCGCCGCCTGCGCCGCTCGCAGGATCTGATGTGGTCCTGTATCTACGCGTCCGACTTGCCGTGGGCGCGTTGAGGACTTACACATCGGGTGGTCAGTGTTGACCCTTCTGGTCGCCCGCGCTAGAGTCCGGCCACCGCTCACGGGGTGCTGAACCGACCGTTTGCGTTCTCACGTCGCCCAGGAGAGAGCCGGGATGAAGTGTCCGCGCTGCCAGCACGATAACCACCCCGGCGCGAAGTTCTGCGAGGAGTGCGCGGCTCCCCTGGCACGGGCGTGCGCCAACTGCGGGGCGCAGCTTTCCCCCACGGCCAAGTTCTGCTCGGAGTGCGCCCATCCGGCAGGATCAACCTCGGCGTCGACCGGCCCCACGACCCCGCGCTTCGCGTCTCCTGAGACGTACACCCCGAAGCATCTGGCCGAACGCATCCTGAACTCGAAGGCGGCGCTCGAAGGCGAGCGCAAGCAGGTGACGGTGCTGTTCGCCGACCTGAAAGGGTCGATGGAGCTGCTCGCCGACCGCGACCCCGAGGAGGCGCGCAAGTTTCTCGACCCCGTGCTCGAGCACATGATGGAGGCCGTGCACCGTTACGAGGGCACCGTCAATCAGGTGATGGGCGACGGGATCATGGCGCTGTTCGGCGCACCGCTCGCCCACGAGGATCACGCGGTGCGCGCGTGCTACGCGGCACTTCGGATGCAAGAGTCGGTGAAGCGTTACGCCGAGGGCGTGTTTCGCAGCTTCGGCGTACCGATCCAGATTCGCGTGGGGCTGAACTCGGGTGACGTCGTGGTCCGGGCGATCGGCTCCGACCTGCACATGGACTACACGGCAGTCGGTCAGAGCACGCACCTAGCTGCGCGCATGGAGCAGATGGCCCAGCCCGGCACGATCCTGCTGACTCCGGAGACGCTGGCCCTGGCCGAAGGCTTCGTCCAGGTCGCCTCGCGCGGTCCCGTGCCGGTAAAGGGGCTCGCGGCGCCAATCGAGATCTTCGAGCTGACCGGCGTGAGCCCGGTGCGGAGTCGGCTGCAAGCCGCGGCGTCGCGTGGGCTCACGCGCTTCGTGGGTCGCGACGCGGAAATCGAGGTGCTGCGCCAGTCGCTGGAGCGAGCGGGCGAGGGGCACGGCCAGCTCGTGGCGGTGGTCGGTGAGCCCGGCGTCGGCAAGTCGCGGCTGGTCTGGGAGTTCACGCACTCGCATCGCAGCCGAGGCTGGCTGGTGCTCGAGGCCGCTTCGGTGTCCTACGGCAAGGCCACCACGTACTTTCCGGTGATCGAGCTCTTGCGCGGCTACTTCGGCATCGAGCCGCGCGACGACGGCCGGAAGGTGCGCGAGAAGGTGACGGGCAAGCTCTTGTCGCTGGATCGGGCGCTGGAGCCGACGCTCGCCGTGTTCCTGTCGCTGCTCGACGTATCGGTCGAGGACCCCGAGTGGACGCGGCTCGATCCGCCGCAGCGCCGGCGACAGACGCTCGACGCGCTGAAGCGGCTGCTGGTGCGGGAGAGCCAGGTGCAGCCCGTGCTGCTCGTGGTGGAAGACCTGCACTGGGTCGATGGCGAAACGCAGGCGTGGCTCGACCTGTTGGTCGAGAGCCTGCCGACGGCCCGGCTGCTCCTGCTGGTGAACTATCGCCCGGAGTACGCCCACGGTTGGGGGAGCAAGACGTACTACCAGCAGGTGCGCCTCGATGCACTGCCCGCGGCGAGCGCGGGAGAGCTGCTGGAAGCGTTGCTCGGCGCGGGCCTGGAGCTTGAAGATCTCAAGCGCCTATTGATCGAGCGTACGCAGGGCAATCCGTTCTTCCTCGAGGAGAGCGTGCGGGCGCTGGTGGAGACGCATGCGCTCACTGGAGAACGCGGAGCATACCAACTCGCGGGGCAGATCCAACACCTGCAGCTTCCGGCTACGGCTCAGGCGATGCTGGCTGCGCGCATCGACCGCCTCGCTCCCGAAGACAAACGACTGCTGCAGGCTGCGGCCGTCGTCGGCAAGGACGTGCCATTCGCATTGCTGCAGGCGATTGCAGAGGAGCCCGAGGACAGCATTCGTCAATCACTCACCCGGCTGCAGGCGGCGGAGTTTCTCTACGAAGTGCGCCTCTTTCCGGAGCTCGAGTACACGTTC
>WNFC01004151.1_pt1 | contig 15722 bp, 15 predicted proteins | sample 5400541 | NCBI WGS metagenome assembly WNFC01 (sample SAMN13153342, study PRJNA577476) | soil metagenome | isolation source: 120 cm saprolite under Douglas fir tree site 2 hole 2 replicate 1 | place: USA:California | collected 2015-04-18
CTTCTGCACATAACAATTTCCCAGGTTGTAATGGGCCTCGGCATAGTTCGGCCGGTTCTCAATTGTTTTCTGATATTGCGCAATGGCCTGATCCAAATCTCCTTTCCGAAGAAGCGCCGAAGACGATCCAGATAAGTGCGATCAGTCCAACGCAGATCGCAGCGATTGCTTTCTTGTCGCTCGACTGGCTTGAATTCCGTTCGGCACGGTCCCGTTTCATCTTCGTCGCGATATCACGAAACGTCGCCTAATAAGAAATTCCGGCCGGAAACTTTCGCCCATCGATATTTGATCGCCGTCTTAAGACAACCGAAGCCGTAGCGCACACTCGCCCTAAAACCGGTCGATGAGGCTTCCGGAAAATATTTTGCCGGACAAGTCACTTCGCCGATCGGATATCCGAGCCAGAGGATTTGCGCGAGAAGCTGATTGTCGAAAACAAAATCGTCGGAGTTCGATTCGAACGGGAGCTGTTCCAGAAGTTCGCGGGAAAAAGTGCGGTAGCCGGTGTGGTATTCGGATAGTTTCGCGCCGAGCAGAAAATTTTCGATTAATGTCAGGAGTCGATTCGCAATGTATTTCCACCAAGGCATGCCGCCACGCAACGCGGCGCCGCCAAGAATGCGCGAGCCGAGTACGCAAGGATAAAGTCCACTCGACACCATCGACGCCATCGCTGGAATCAACTTCGGCGTGTATTGATAATCGGGGTGAATCATGATGACGATGTCCGCGCCCGCCGCAAGCGCGAGACGGTAGCAAGTTTTTTGGTTCGCGCCGTAGCCGCGATTTACGGGATGAACTTCCACTTGAACGTGGTCGAGCGAACGCGCGAGAGCCGCGGTGTTGTCCTGACTCGCGTCGTCGACCAAAATCACGCAATCGACAATTCCGTGCGCCATCACTTCACCGTAAGTTTGGCGCAAAGTACGCGCCGCGTTATAAGCGGGCATAACGACGACAATTTTTTTGGTATTCAACATTCTTTGAGAAGTTGCTTAAGTGCGCGCCGATGCGGCGAAGGAATCGCGATCGCATGCAGATCGCGCACGTGAAACCAGCGTTGCGATTTGCTCGCGCGCGTTCCGTTCGATGTCGCGAAGAGTGCGAGCGTGACGCGATGATGGGTGAACGAGAATTCGGAGACATGCAGAGGTTTCTTATTCCTCGCTGAAGTAAACAATCGCGGAAGCATCCACATTCCGCGCCAGCGCTCGGTCGATTTCTCGAGCAGGATCCGTCCGCGTGAGAAAAGAAAACTGTGATTTTCCCTCAGATGGAGAAGCGGCGGCGCAGCTTTTTTGATGGGCAGCAAATGTGGATCGATCGCGCAACAAAAGTTTCTAATTGGACAAAGATTGCATCGCGGATTTCGCGCGGCGCAAATCGTCGCACCGAGATCCATGAGTGCGGAATTGTGTTCGCGAGCGTGGTGCTGCGGCAAAAGCTGCGCGGCGTTTTTCCAAAGCGCCTGACGTCCAGCGCTGCTGTCGATAGCAATTTGGAAGTTAAAGAGCCGCGCGATCACGCGCGCAACGTTTGTTTCGACAATCGGCACCGCTTGATCGAACGCGAAGCTTGCAATCGCGTTTGCGGTGTAGCGCCCGACACCGGGAAGCTGTTGGAGTTCCTCAATAGTTTGTGGCAGCGAGCCACGAAAGTTTCTGCCGATAATTTTTGCGGCCGCGTGAAGATTGCGCGCTCGTGAATAATAGCCAAGCCCTTGCCACGCGCGCAGAACCTCATCTTCGGTGGCGCGCGCGACGCTTTCGAAATCGGGGAATCGCCGCAGCCATCGTTCGAAGTAGGCAAGAACGGTTGCGACTTGTGTTTGTTGGAGCATGAACTCCGAAACCAGGGTTGCGTACGGATCGCGCGTTTTCCGCCACGGGAGGTCGCGACCATTCTTTCGGTACCAGGCGCGAAGTGCGGCACGAAATTCAACAGCATCAAAAGGAAGTTTCGCTTCGTCCATGATGTCGGGCTAAAAATCCAACGTGAACGTTTTCACTGCGCCGCTCAACCTGGATCAAGTTAGCGAGCTGCGCGCTTTACTCGATCAACTCGGTTTCGTTTTTGCGCCGAAGCCGTACACGATTTTTTTTGCGCAGAAAAATAAGTTAAGCGTCGCGGTTTACGAGAAAGGGCCGAAAGTTCTCATGCAGGGAAAAGGTGTCGAAGAATTCGTGCAATTCGAGCTGGAGCCGAAAATTTTGGGCGAGGCCAAACTCGGTTACGAAGAGGTGCACTCGCCGGAGATGTTCGAACCGCACTTCGGCGTGGACGAAAGCGGGAAAGGCGATTTTTTTGGGCCGCTCGTCATTGCCGGCACGTATGTCGACCGCGGAATCGCACGGAAATTTATCAACGCCGGGGTGCAAGACAGCAAGCGGATTGGCTCCGCTGCGCGCATTCGGGCGCTCGCGCAATCGATTCGGCAAGCAGCCGGAAATATGTGCGACGTGGTCCTAATCGGTCCTGCAAAGTACAACGAACTCTACGAAAAATTTGGGAATCTCAACAGCTTGCTGGGCTGGGGACACGCGCGCGTTATCGAAAACTTGCTTGCCAAACGGCCCGATTGTCCGCGTGCATTGTCGGATAAATTCGCCGACGTGCGGGTCGTGCAAAACTCCTTGTTGCAACGTGGGCGCGCGATCAAGCTGGAACAGCGGACAAGGGCGGAATCCGATCCGGCGGTCGCGGCCGCTTCAATCCTGGCGCGGGAAGCTTTCATTAATTGGCTGGATAAACGCGGTCGCGATCTTGGCGTGCATTTGAGCAAAGGGGTATCCGCGGAAGTAAAAAAAACCGCGGAGCAGCTCGTGGAAAAGAATGGCGCCGATGTTTTGCGCCACGTGGCAAAGGTGCATTTTCGGACCGCGCACGAGGTCGCGCCGGAAAATTTCGCAGCTCCGCCACCGCGGCGCGAGTGGCGCAAATCGATTTCGCGATGAGACGGGCAGGCAAGCTTCCTGCTGCAAACTTCTCCACTGTCTCGTTGACCAAATCGTGGAAACTCGACTGCTCGTCTTAAACCCTGATCCAGTTTTCCAGGATCGGGTGCTTGGCATCCTTGATCTCATGGATGACGTGGAAACACGGATCGCGCGAACGATGGCCGAAGCGGTTTTAATCCTGCTGGCCGAAAACTTCGATGTCTTTTTCGCTGAAGGCGAGAGCGCGATCGCGCTCGAACAAGCGACGAACGCCAGACAGCATTTCCCTTCGCTCCGCATTGTCTGCCTCGCGCCCGAGTCGCAGCAGGGCCAATTGAGAACGCAGGCGCAGCAGCAAAACATTTCCCTGTTGCCAAATGATCGAAGCGAAGGATATCTGCGCCGGCAGCTCCGAAACATCGTATGCTCCGCTGGGGCGAAGGCAGCGATAGCAGTCGAAGGTATCGATCCCTGCCATTCGTTGATCGGAAATCTCAACCAATTTTCGGCTGCCGAAATTCTGCAAATGAGTTGTCTCGGGCAACGCAGCGGCCGCTTCACTTTCAAATCCGGAAGGGGGAACAGCGAAATTTACCTGCAGCTTGGCTCGATTCGCCATGCGGTCTTTGGGACACTCGAAGGCGAAGCGGCTGTCGCCGAAATTTTTCGCTGGCGCCAGGGACGGTTTTATTTTGAAGAAGGAATCATCAGCCAGGTCCAGACGGTGGACCGGCCGTGGACGCATTTGTTGATCAACAATCTCCAAAATCTCGAGCAGACACTCGCGCTTGTCACCGCGAACAGTCAGCAATGAAGGACGCTGCGCTCGAGAGCCAGCTGCGTTTGCTCACACTTCAATTGCAAAATTGGAAGCAGCTGCATGATCTGATCACGTACGCTCTCGACAAAGCGACACCGATTATTTCTACAAAGCAGGAACATCAATTTACCGAGATCCGTGGAAATCTTTTACAGGAGACCGAACATATTTTGACCGCGGTAAATCTAAGGGAGGAGCTTTCTGGAAAAGCCATGAACGTTCTCCAGCGATGCGTCTCGGTGCGAGGCGTTCGTGAATTGCCCAAAGAAGAAGTGCGTCGTCTCGAATCGGAGTGGAACGGCGTTTTTACGAAGCTGGGTGTGGCGCAAGGCCAATTGAAGGCCCGTCGCAAAGCGCTGGCAGGGCAGACCGCCGTTACCTATTATTTGGCGCGCTTGTTGCAACGAACGGTTTAAATTCGTGCCCAGCAAAGCGTTGCCGAGTGCTTCTTTTGCGGAGCGCGCTGGAGAATTCCCGTCTTTTTTTGCAATTCGTCCGCCCATATGGGCCTCGGCAATCGATTTATTTGTAAGTATGGCAAAGCTCACCAAACGAGACATCGTCGTAGCGATCAGCAACCAGACTGGCATGGTCCAGCATCAGGTGTTTGAAGTGGTGCAGCGGACGCTCGACCATATCACAAGCAGTCTCGCCAATAATGTTGCGGTTGAATTGCGTAATTTTGGCGTGTTTCAGCCGCGCTTGACCAAGCCGCGTGTCGGGCGCAATCCCAATGAGCCTGGCAGCAGCTTTGTTATTCCGCCGCGCGCCACGGTTAAATTCAAAGCGGGAAAAATCATGCGCCAGCGTGTCGAAAAACTTTCCCGGGAATTAAAAGAAGCTGCTGAAAAACGCGCTGAGGCGGTTGGAGCTCGCAACGGCCAGGAGCGTCAAGCCTCGAATCCTTAATTCGTCGCAGCTTGCGATCGCTTGCTCAGGAGCGCTCGGCCGTTTCCGGCTCGAGTAAATTTCGAATCGCTTCTTCGAGCCGTTCAAAGTTGATTGGCTTCGTCAAATGCTGCGAAAATCCTGCCTCGCGCGCCTTGCTCACATCATTTTCCATTCCGAAACCGCTTAGCGCGATGCCACGCAGGTCCTTTGTCGCGCGCAGTTCCTGCATTAGTTCGTAGCCGCTACGGTCGGGCAGGCCAATGTCGCTGATCACCAAATCGAAATCTTGCTCGGCTGCTTTCTCGAGCGCCTGGTCGGCAGAATGCGCGAGCGTGATGTGGTAACCGCGCCGTTCGAGCATCATTTTCATTCCGATGCACGTGTCGTAGTGATCGTCTACGACGAGAATCCGCGGCCGCGTTTGGCCGTCGACCTCGATTCGGGGTGGCCGTGGAGGCCGAAGCGCTTTGTCGCGATCCGCCTGCGCTGGCGCCGCGACCGTTGCCAGTTCGACAGTGAAAGTGGAGCCCTTGTCTTTACCGGCGCTGGTTACGCCGATGCGGCCGCCATGGGCAGTTACCATCGCCTTTGAAATCGCAAGGCCCAGGCCGAGACCGCCAAAGCGCCGCGTGATCGAGCTCTGACCTTGCTCGAAGGCGTTGAAGATTTTCCCCAACTTTTCTTCTTCGATGCCGATCCCAGTGTCGGTAATTTTGATTTCGATTTTCTCCGGCATCGGATTAAAGGTTTCGATAACGATGCGGCCTTCAGCAGGCGTAAATTTGACCGCGTTTTTGATCAAATTCCAAAAGACTTGCTGCAAACGCGCCGGGTCTGCTTCCACATAGGTGCGTTCAGCGCGGAGACGGAATTCCGTAGCCTGACGCTTTGCCGCAATTTCCTCGCGGCAAATCTCGTAGGCCCGGTGCAATATTTCGTGAACGGACGCGACCTCGAAGGTGAGCTGCAACTTACCTTTGGCGATCCGGGTCACGTCGAGCAGGTCGTCAATCAAGCGCGCTTCGAGCTCGACGTTCCTGCGAATGACCTCGAGCGCTTGCCGCGTTTCGGGCGCTCCCGGGCTGCTTGCTTCCAGTTCGCCGACCATTGCGATGACCGGCGAGAGCGGGTTGCGCAGTTCATGCGAGAGTAACGCGAGGAACTGGTCCTTGGCCGCATTCGCGCCAATCAATTCCTGGCGAAGCGTGACATCGCGCGTTTTGTCTTCCACCAGATACAACACGCCTTGAATTGTTTGCTGCGCGCCCTGAAGCCGCAAAAGGTTGACATTAACATAACGCGTCATGCCGTTGATATCGCTAAAGGGCTCCTCCAGCAGTTGAAACGGTGTGCCAAATGTCAGGACTTTTTCGATCGCATCCTGCGGCGCAATTTTTACTTCGTCGTAGGACGCTTCGTGAATGTCTCTCTCCGGCGGCAATTGCCCAAAACGCTTCGCCATTTGCGCGAAGGCTTCGTTCGCCTGTAGAAAATGATGTGATGCGGGATCGACCAGCGCGATGCCGCTCGGCATGTTGGCCAGGATCTTTTCGTTGAAAATAATTTCGCGCTCGATTCGGCGCGCCGCTTCTGTTTGGCGGCGATAATATTTCCCAAAAAGCCACGCAGCGATCGCGGTCCCGGCAATTAACCACGCCACCGGCACCGTGATTTTGTTGAGCAAATCTTTGACCGGCTGGTAGGCGACCTCCTTTGGTTGTTGCACCACAGTCGTCCAGCCGGTCGACTCTATCGGACTGAACGTATAGAGATTTCCGTGTCGCTCGAAGTGGCCGGTCTTATTGGTGCGAATGGCGGTGACCAAGCTACCGTCTTCGGCGGAGCGGACACCGGTGTTGGCTTGAAAACCATGCGTGAAAAGCGCGGTCCCATTTTGATCGAGCACCTCGCAAACGGCCTGCTCAGTAAATCCAATCGTCGACAGGCGGCGGCCAATTCGCTCGACCAAAACCGAAACGCCCAAAAAGCCCACCACTTTTCCATCCGCAGTCCGGACTGCGCCCACGATATCGGAGACCATGCGATGATCGGGCTCGCGCGCATGAACTCGCGAGACGAATGCTCCCGAAGTATCTAATGCACCCTCGCGCCAAAGTGGAGAGGAAAAATCCTGCCCGATCAGTTCAGGATTGGCGGGAACCGACGCGATCAAGCGCCCATCGGCATCGGCGATGAACATTCCATCGATGCGCGGATGAGAAAAAAAGGTTTGGCCCAGCCACAATTCTCCCGCTACCGCCGGGCGAGCGTCAGTCAGAATTTTTGCGACATCAGGAAGCGTCTGATAGTACTCGATAATGCTGCTCTGTCCGGCGAGATCGTCGCCCACGAGATGGGCAAGCAGTTGCACGAAAGTCTGCCGGTCGCGCAAGATTTTGGTTTCGAGCGTCGAGGTCAGGATCGTGTAGGAAACCGCCAGAAGGATGATCGAAGGCGCCCAACCGGCGAGCAGGATCGCGATGACGATGTTGACTCGTTCAAAGCGACTGCGCTCAGTCCCGATGTAACGTTGCGCGAATTCCATTTTTATGCCGTCCCATTCATCGGCTCGGTGCGCGGACGAGGCAAGGGGCGGATTGCTAGCCTGTCCGCTGGATGGACAGATTTAATTCGCGTGCTTCGTCGTGAATTTTTTTTACTTCGGCTGCGCTCAAACCCGCAGGATGGGTCTGATTAATAATTATTTTGATGACGTTTATCCCGGCGCGTATCCGCTCGAAGAGCGGCAAATGCGCGATGGATGGCGGCAATGTCTTCAATTCTTCCGCGAAATAATTTGCTAGTTCTGGCTGAAGCAAAACATGCGCCCGCTCTGATGAAAAATCGGCTTCCACTGCTCCCGCGCTGATCTCGAGCCCGCGGAGCCAGCCACCGAGGCTGATGAGGTGCGCCATCTTTTGATCGCGCAGCTCGACCATTGCCTGTTCGACGTCCGCTTGCGTCGCCATCAGTTCCATGCGCATCGCGCTCCATTCTCCGCGCCGACCCAGTTCGGTCAGGCTCGCGCTGTGCCGCATCACTCGATCGGCGACACCGATACTTCTGGCATGCTGAAGAAGAATGCGGCCGAGGCCATCAACCAGATCCTTTTTCTCGCATTCCACGAGCAGGAAACCGTCCGCCACTAGACCACCAAAAATCATTCCCATCTGTTCACGACTCGTGTAGCTCGGTTGCGGGAAGGTGCGGCTCAGCTGATCAAAAGGCAGCGGCTTGAGTTCATCTAGTTGCTGAAAAATGCGAGCGATGGAAGGCGCGGTGTACGGATTCACGCCCAATTCCTCGCGTTCGTAATCGCGCTCGCTCATCGGTTTTTCCTGCCCGGAGAGCGGCTGCTGCGTGCAAAGCAACGCGACGTAAAACGCGAACCAAACTGTCAGCCCGAGCGAAAGGCGCATCTGCAGGGGGAATCGGGCGGGAAAGCGTCCGCGTTTGCATGTTGCGGCACCGTCACCTTTGTTGCAAATCATTGTCCGCGGCATCTGTTTGTGAATCGAGCGTCAATTATCAAAACGACGGTTTTTACGAGGGCAAAACCGGCATTTTTAATTTGACGGACGCCTCGGAAGCGGCATCATGTCGCCCTCGCCGGTTCACGCGGCGGCACGTACCTTAACCATTATGCACGGAAGTGTTGGATATCTCTGCTGGACGATCTGCTACCTGTCGGTTCTGATCGGCCTTTCTGCCTACGGAGTTCATCGCTATTTCATCATTTATCTCTTCCTGAAAAACAGGAAGCGCGCAGCAGTGCCTGCGGCCCGCTTCGAGCAGCTTCCGAAGGTCACGATGCAGCTGCCCATCTTCAACGAAGTCTATGTCGTCGAACGTTTGCTCAAATCGGTTAGCGAACTCGATTATCCACGGGACCGCTTGCAGATCCAGGTGCTGGACGATTCGACTGACGACACGCGAGAAATAACGACGTCCTGCGCCGAGGAATTGCGGCAGCGCGGATTTAATGTCGAGCGGATTCACCGAGTGGATCGCGTCGGTTTTAAAGCGGGCGCCCTCGCCACTGGCCTCGCTTCGTCGGAAGGCGAGTTCGTTTGTATTCTCGACGCCGATTTTGTTCCACCGCCAGACCTGCTCCGTCGCACGGTGCACTTCTTCACCGACCCGAAAGTGGGAATGATTCAGACCCGCTGGGGACATTTGAACCGCTGCTATTCGCTCCTCACACGCGTGCAGGCGATGTTCCTCGATGGCCATCTTTTGCTGGAGCAAACCGCGCGCAGCAGGAGCGGGCGTTTCTTTAATTTCAACGGCACAGCTGGTCTCTGGCGGCGTACCTGTATCGAGGAAGCGGGCGGCTGGCAACACGACACGCTGACGGAAGATTTGGATCTGAGTTACCGCGCGCAACTCGCCGGTTGGAAATTCATTTTTCTACCCGACGTGGTGACGCCGGCGGAATTGCCGGTCGATATGAACGGCTTTAAATCGCAGCAACATCGTTGGACAAAAGGTTCTATTCAGACGTGTAAGAAATTGCTGCCGACAATTTGGCGGAGCAAGTTGCCATTCCCGATTAAGCTCGAAGCGACCGGGCATTTGATGTCGAACTTTGCCTATCTTCTGCTCGCTTGTTTGTGCGTCTTGCTGCATCCCTCGACCGGCGGCCCGAGCGGCTGGCTACGCACATTCCTCATCGACGTGCCAATTTTCCTGACTGCGTCGCTCTCCGTCGCGGTGTTTTACATTTGCGCCCAACGCGAGCTGAACCCGCGCACCTGGATGAAAGAGATGCTGTTGCTTCCCTGTCTTCTCGCGCTCGGGGTGGGACTTTCGTTAAACAATGCGCGCGCTGTGCTCGAGGCGATGTTCAACCACAAATCCGATTTTGCGCGCACGCCCAAGTATGGCATCGAACGAAGGGCGCAACCGTGGCGGAATTGCAGATACATGCCGCTGAAATCGCTTCTTCCGATCGCGGAAATCGTGTTCGCGGCTTATTTTAGCTACTTCGTTTGGTTTGCAATCGAGCATCGACAATACCTTTCGCTTCCATTTCTGCTCATGTTCCAAGGCGGCTTCCTCTACGTTTCGCTTTCCTCGCTCGCGCAATGGTGGCCGAAGTTCAGTCTTAGCACGGCCCGTCCGGGAGCCGCAGTTCCCGCGTGACAAAGGCATGTTCGCGCTACATAATCGGCCCTTGATGTTTCGTTCCGCGCTCGTCTTAGTTTCTTTAATCCTGCTTGCGCGAACCGTTTTCGCGGGAACGGAACTCGAAATTCCGGATCGCGTTATCATTAGCGTACGCGAACAAAAACTGATGCTCGTGCAGGAGGGTGGTCAGGTCGCTACTTATCCTGTCTCGACTTCGAAATTTGGTCTGGGCGATCGCTGGGGCAGCATGGCGACGCCACTCGGTTTGCTTCAGGTCGCACAAAAAATCGGCGATCGCGCGCCGATCGGTGCGGTCTTTCATAATCGCCGCTTTACTGGTGAGATTTTGCCGCCAAACGCTCCCGGTCGCGATCCCGTCATCACGCGCATCATTTGGCTGCGCGGGCTGGAGGCGTCGAACTCACATGCCTTCGCTCGCTGCATTTACATTCACGGCACGCCCGAGGAAAAATTCATTGGGCGGCCGGCGAGTTACGGTTGCATTCGAATGAAGTCCACAGATGTGACCCAGCTTTACAATCAATTATCGCTTGGTGTCCTGGTGCAGATCGTGCCCGACGCACTGCCGAAATTGCCGAAAGCGAAATCGTCGCGCATCGCGCCGACCGAAGTTGCGCAGCCAACTGGGATTCTCTCGTCGGCCGGGAAAAGCGTCGCCAAGGAGCGTGGGCTTCATTCGTCCGATCACGCCTAACGAATGGTCGTTAGGCAGAAAAAGCATCTCGTAGCTCGGTTTTATAAAAATGGCTAACACCAAGTCCGCCGCGAAACGCGCCCGCCAAACGACGCGTCGCTCCTTGCGCAACCGCACTGTTCTGACGCGATTGCGAAGAATGCAAAAACGCGCCGCGAGCGCAAGCCCCGCCGACCCCAATCAAATCCGCTCTTTAATTTCCGCAATCGATAAAGCGGCCAAGCGTGGTATCATTCACCGGAACGCGGCCAATCGGCGCAAAGCGCAGCTGAATAAAGCGTTCGCCAAACCAGCTGCAGCCTAGCACGACAAGCTCCAGCCAAATCCGCATTGCATATCTCGCAAGACGGATAAAGTTCGTACGATGATCCCTGCGCTTTTCCTGATTTTCGCTACCGTCGTTTATCGCGTCGCGACCGGAATTTTGATCCATTCAGGCGCAAGCTGGCTTTCGAACCTCGCGCCCTTCGCTGCGATCGCGCTCTGCAGCGCGGCTTATTTCCCATCGCGGTTTAAGTTTTCCGTCCCGATGGTCGCGCTTTTTCTTTCTGACGTAATTCTCAATGTTCATTACAGTGCGTCGCTTTTCACAGGTCACATTCTTGGCCGCTATCTCGCTCTCGCCTTGATCGGCTGCATTGGTCTTGTCCTGCAGAATCGCGCTTCACTTAAAACTTTACTGCCGGCCTCAATCGTCAGCTCGACGCTTTTCTATTTTATCAGCATTTTCTTTTCGTGGCTGAGCGATCCGGGTTACATAAAAAATTTCGCTGGCTTGATCCAAGCGCTTACGGTCGGACTGCCGCAATACAGCGCGACACCGTCGTGGATGTTTTTCCGTAATTCGCTCGCGAGTGATCTCCTTTTCACTGTTCTTTTCGTCGCCTGCATGAATCTCGGCCGCAGCTCCGAACGTTCGCGGGCGGGGACGACGGTGGCGCGCGCTGCGTAAATCCGCATGCAGCAGGCGGAGCAACGCGACGAGGTCGAGATGCTCTCGTTGATGCTGTTGATCCGGCGTTTCGAGGAGCGCGCGAGTCAGCAATATCAAGCGCAGAAGATCGGCGGCTTCTGCCATCTTTACATTGGGCAGGAAGCGGTCGTCGCAGGCGCCGTCGCGGCGACGCGGCCGGATGATTACATCATCACGGCCTATCGCGATCATGCGCACGCGCTTGCCCGCGGAACGAGCGCAGATGCGTGCATGGCGGAACTTTTTGGGAAAGAGACCGGTTGTTCGCGCGGCCTCGGTGGTTCGATGCATTTTTTCGATCGCAAAAATCACATGTACGGCGGCCACGCAATTGTTGGCGCACATGTCCCGCTTGCGGCAGGAATGGCATTCGCAGCGAAATACCGGGGCGAAGATCGCGTCACGCTCTGCTTTTTCGGCGATGGCGCGATCAATCAAGGCTCGTTTCACGAAGCGCTTAACCTGGCCGGTCTCTTCAAGCTGCCGGTCGTTTTTATTTGCGAAAACAATCTGTTTGCGATGGGCACGTCTGTGAAGCGCTCGACTTCGCTCAAGCAAATTGTCGATCGCGCCGAGGGCTATGATATCCCTGGCGAGATTATCGACGGCATGAACTTCCGTGAAGTGCGCGACAAACTTGCCGAGGTGGTCAACTCCATCCGGAAAGACTCGCATCCGGCTTTTGTCGAGATTCGCACCTACCGTTATCGCGGACATTCGATGTCCGATCCGGCCAGTTATCGGACGAAGGAGGAGTTGGAAAAATATCGGCTCGATGATCCGATCACGCGGTTGCGCGCGCAGCTTACCCGCGAAGGCAAATTAACGAACGAGCAGTTCGATAAAATGGACAAGCAGGCAAAGGAAGCCGCGCTCGCGAGCGTGAAGTTCGCGGAGAAAAGTCCCGAGCCGCCGCTCGAAAAACTTTACGATTACACTTACGTCGAATGACAACGGAGATGCGCGAGATCACGTATCGCCAGGCGCTCAATGAAGCGCTCGCCGAGGAACTCGCGCGTGATCCAGATGTTTTCCTGATGGGCGAAGAAGTCGCTGAATACAACGGCGCTTACAAAGTCAGCCAGGGTTTGCTCGATCGCTTTGGTCCGAAACGCATCATTGACACGCCCATTAGCGAAAACGGTTTTGCCGGCATGGGCGTGGGCGCCGCGATGGTCGGGCTCCGGCCAATCATCGAGTTTATGACGTTTAGTTTTTCGCTCGTTGCCTTCGATCAGGTCGTGAACAACGCCCCAAACATGCTCACGATGTCAGGCGGACAATTTAATATTCCGATCACTTTTCGCGGCCCGAATGGTCCGGCGCATCAGCTGGGCGCGACGCACTCGCACGCCACGGAATGTCTTTACGCGAACGTGCCAGGCTTAAAAATTTGCACGCCCGCGACGCCGCGTGATGCGAAAGGTTTGTTGAAAACCGCCGTGCGCGACAACAATCCGGTCCTCGTGCTCGAGGCCGAACTTCTCTACAGCTCAAAAGGTCTCGTCGAACCCGACGATGTCGATCTTCTCATTCCGCTCGGCGAAGCCGAAGTGAAGCGCGAAGGCACTGATGTTTCGATCATCTGCTACGCGCAGACTGTGCCGCTGGCTCTCGCTGCCGCGAAAAAACTCGAAGAAGAAGATATTTCTGCGGAGATCATCGACCTCCGCTCGATCAAGCCGCTCGATGAAAAAGCGATTTTCGATTCCGTCGCGAAAACGCATCGCGTCGTGATTGTCGAACAAGACCGACCATTCTGCGGCGTGGGCGCGGAAGTTTGCTACCGCATCCAGAAAAATATTTTCGATCAGCTCGACGCGCCGATCATGCGCGTTTCACAAGAAGACGTTCCGATGCCCTACAACGAACGGTTGGAAAAAGCGGTGCTTCCGAATTCCGATAAACTGATCGCCGCCGTGAAAAAAGTTTGCTACGCCTGAGCGCAGTTAAAAGAGCTACAAATGTTACAAGGTTAAAAAAGGAGTCCATTGTAACGTTGTAACTCTTTTAACTTTTTTAACGATCTTCGCCATGCCTGAGATCCAAATGCCGAAGCTGAGCGACACGATGACGGAAGGAACACTCGTCGCGTGGAAGAAAAAGAAGGGCGACAAAGTTTCGGCGGGCGAGGTGATCGCCGAGATCGAAACCGACAAAGCGACGATGGAATGGGAGTCGCCCGAAGACGGCACGCTCAGCGAAATTTTCGTCGAGGAAGGCGGTAAGGTGAACGTCGGCGATAAGATCGCGTTCATTGGCGAAGAAGGCGAAGAAGCGCCGGCCAAAGAAGAAAAAAAAGAACCGGAAGACAAAGAAAAAAAACAAGCCGAAACAGAGAAGCCCGCGCCTGCGGAAGAAGAGGAAGAAGAAACCGCGCTGGCACAAGACGCGCAAAAAGCCGCCAAGCGCGCCGAACCTTCAAAAGCAGAGCCGACAGAAAAACCGAAACCCACAAAACCAGCACCTGAAGGCGAAGTGCGCGTGAGAGCGTCCCCCGTTGCGCGACGCGTTGCGGCCGAGCTTGGCGTCGATCTTGCCAAGATAGGGGGGACCGGCCCGGAGGATCGCATTACAGAAACCGACGTGCGCGCATTTGCGAAATCACGAGGCGGCGCTCCGAAAACACCCGCGCCCGCAATCAAACCGGGCGAAGGGGCACGAATCAATTTGAGCGGAATGCGCAAAATAATTGCGCAACGTCTGGTCGAAAGTCTCGGTCCGATTCCGCACTTTTATTTGAACATCGAGGTTGATGCCGGTTCACTCGTCGCCGCGCGCGCCGAGTTGAAATCGGCGGGCGAAGGTGCCGACGCCGCAAAAATTACGGTCAACGATTTTGTCTTAAAGGCCGCAGTCGAAGCCGCGGTGAAAGTTCCAAAAGTAAACGCGTCATTCGATGGCGATGCACTTGTGCAATACAGCGATGTCGATCTCGCGGTCGCGGTCGCGATTGAAGATGGCCTTGTCGCGCCGGTGATCCGCGCCGCGCAAACCAAATCCCTGCGCGAGATCAGCGAGGCGGTGAAAGATCTCGCGCATCGTGCGCGCAACAAGCGCATGAAGCCGGAAGAATTTCACGGTGGAAGCTTCACCGTTTCAAATCTTGGCGGCTACGCCATCGACAATTTCTTCGCGATCATTAATCCGCCACAAAGTTTCATTCTCTCCATCGGCGCGCTTGCAAAAAAACCAGTCGTCGACGACTGCGATCAAATTGTTGGGGGTCATCGGATGAGCATCGGGATGAGCTGCGATCATCGCGTCATCGACGGCGCCCTCGGCGCCGAATACTTGAAAGCGCTGCGGCAGCTTCTCGAAAACCCGGCGTTGCTGCTGATTTAGGGGCGCGGTTTGGCGACTCCGAATTTTTGTTCCGATGAACCATCGCGAGATAGTTAATTTCATTTGGTCCATCGCCGACTTAATTCGCGACTCGTTCCGACGCGGACAATATCAGAATGTGATTTTGCCGCTCACCGTGTTGCGCCGATTGGATTGCGTGCTCGCTCCGACGAAGACGCGTGTGCTTGAAACAAACGCCCGGTTACACGGCCAACTTGAAAATCTTGAGCCGCAATTGCGAAAGGCTTCCGGTTTCGCGTTCTACAACACTTCGCGCTACGACTTCGAGAAATTGCTCGCTGACGCGCCGAACCTCGCGGCAAATTTGCGAAATTATATCGCCGGTTTCAGCACGAACATGCGCGATGTTCTGGAGAAATTTCACTTCGACAACACGATCTCGCAATTAAGCGAAGCGGGGCTGCTCTTTCAGGTGCTCGAGCGCTTCAAGAACGTCGATCTTCATCCGGACCGCGTCAGCAATCCGATGATGGGCACGATTTTCGAGGAGCTGATCCGCAAGTTCAACGAAGCGCTGAACGAAAATCCGGGCGAGCACTTTACTCCTCGCGACGTTGTCCACCTGATGGTCGGTGTGTTGCTCGCTGGCGATAACGAGCGCATTAAGAAACCAGGCGTCGTGCTAACGATTTGCGATCCGTGCTGCGGCTCCGGTGGCATGCTCACAATTGCTAAGGACCAAATCGGGGAAATGAACACCGCGGCCGAGGTCCATCTCTTCGGACAAGAAGTAAATCCCGAAACCTTTGCCGTTTCGAAATCTGATCTTTTCATGAAGAGCAGTGACGGACGCGATGCCGAAAACATTCTCTTCGGCAGCACGCTCTCGAGAAATCGACATGCCGAGCGCTCGTTCGATTATCTGATCGCGAATCCGCCTTACGGAAA
>WNFC01004152.1_pt1 | contig 15722 bp, 17 predicted proteins | sample 5400541 | NCBI WGS metagenome assembly WNFC01 (sample SAMN13153342, study PRJNA577476) | soil metagenome | isolation source: 120 cm saprolite under Douglas fir tree site 2 hole 2 replicate 1 | place: USA:California | collected 2015-04-18
ATCTCGCACCATCCTCTTTCGAAACGAGACCCGCGCTGCTGGCGCGGCGCGGCCTCCTGGGTTGCTTGGGGTTTGCTCGATGAGGCGAAGATGGATCGGTTGCCGCGCCGGTTTGCGCGGAGGATCGAATCGAACGATCGCGTGATCGCTTGTTTGTGCGGCCGAATCGCCGCCGGAACGCCGATACGCAACATCGTCAACTCCAACTCAACGAGTGAGCGACGACTAGTCGAAAATTTATTTCAAGTGTTGCGGGTTCTGGCGTTAGCCCTACCCGTTAGCGATAACAATTGAGGTTAGCGGCGCGCGCGTTTCGCGCTCGCCCGCGCAAACGAAACCGCCGGCGCTCAAGGCCGGCGGTGCGATAGGATGGACGAGAAGTTTTTTAGTGAACGGTGGCGCTCGTTTCGTGTTTTAACCGTTCGATCCGGTCTTTCAGCTGCAGCTTACGCCGTTTCAATTCGGCCAATTTGAGATCGTCCGATCCGGGATGGGCGAGCTCTTCCTGAATTTCCCGCTCCAGAGCCCGATGCAATTGCTCGAGTTCGACAAGATCCGCCTGAATGGACATGGGTAAGACCCTCCGGTTCAGGATTTCGACGCTCAACTGACGAGGATTGTGCCATGACGCCCGGCCGAAGTCGATCATGGACGACTGTTGCAACGCCGAAATCCACTACCCGCCCCGTGGATTTTGGGGCAATACTCGGGCGTCCGGGTAGAGCAGGGCCGGACACGCGTCGCGGGGCCATGAATAGCGAGGAAGAACGCCAGCTTTCCGCCGAGCTCGAGCGGCTGAAGCAGGAGCACCGCGATCTCGACGCGGCGATCGAGGCGATGTTGCGCACCCCCGGCTACGACCGGTTGCAGGTGCAGCGCCTGAAGAAGCGCAAATTGCAGCTCAAGGACCAGATCGGCCGAATCGAGGACCAATTGTTCCCCGATATCATCGCATAAAGGCGATGAAGATTATGTCATGCCCGGGACAGGCCCGGCCGGACCAGGCGGGGCGGATCCATCAAAGCGCTTTGATCAAATTGTCGGCGCCGGTCATCTCGGCCTTGCCGGCACTTTCCTCGATATTGAGCACCTTGACGACGCCATCGTCGACCAGCATCGAATAACGCCGCGAGCGCACGCCGCCCATGCCGCGCTCGGAGCCGTCGTAATTCAAGCCGATCGCCTTGGCGAATTCGCCGTTGCCGTCGGCGAGGAACTCAACCTTGCCGTCGGCGCCCGCCGCCTTCGACCAAGCGCTCATGACGAAATGATCGTTGGTGGTGGTGACCGCGATCGTATCGACGCCCTTTTTACGGAACTCGCCGGCTTTCTCGACGAAACCCGGCAGATGATTGCGATGGCAGGTGGGCGTGAAGGCGCCGGGCATGCCGATCAGCACGACCTTCTTGCCCTTGAAAATGTCCGCGGTCTTACGCGGCTGCGGCCCCTCCGCCGTCGTCACGCGGAAGGTCGCATCGGGAATCTTGTCGCCCACCTTGATCGTCATCGTCCTCTCCTAGAACCGGCGCCGGTCATGTTTGAACCCCGCCGCGCCCATCCTATTCGAGTGCGCGGCTTAGTCGAGCGGGGCTTCGACCTCGATCGCTTCGTCTCCGGCGACCAGCGTGAGGACGAGCTTGGGCGGAATGCTCGGCCCGCCGGGCGGCGCGCCGTCAATGACGAGGCGGAAGCGAAGCTTGCCGTCTTTCGATTCGATCTTTTCCGGCAGCGGCAGCGCCCAGCGATCGTTCGGTCCCTCGGCAAAAAGATCGAACGAGCCGGCGGGCGCCGATCCTTCGATGAGCGCGCGGGGTGCCGCGCCGCGCTCGAGCCTCACGCGGGAAACGGCGAGGCCCCCGGCATTTTCACCCAGGGAGACGCGCCGCGGCACGCGCCGCTCGGCCTGATCGAGCAGGCCGAGGGGAGCGCTCTCCCCGGCGGGTATTTCCACCATGAGCTCCGCCTCGGCCGGAACGCAGAGCTTCTCGCATGCGGCGAAATCGAGCTTGAGCTTGAGCCTGACCGGCCGCGCGGGATCGGCCGGGCGGACAAGGAGGGGGAAGACGACATGGTTGTGATAGCCGATCGACTGGGCGTGGCTTTCGTCGACGAAACGCTCGGGCGCGGGCCATTTGACGTCGACCGCGGCAAGATTTTCCGACCCGGACCAGTCGAAGCGCGGCGGCACGCCCGCATCGCCCGGGTAGCGCCAATAGGTCTTCCATCCGGGTTTCAGCCTGATCTCGACGCCGGCGCGAACCGGAGCGTTCGCCCCGTGGTCGGCGAGCATGCGCGCATCCGCCTGCGCCCCCGTCACCCAAGGCGATTCGAGGGCGCGCGCCGGCGTGAGCCATGCGCCGGTGGCGAGCGCGACGAATAAAAATAAGGCAGACCGGTTCATGCGGCTTCTAGACTACAACGCTTGCTCAATGCCCAAGCACGTTCGCGTGAATTAAGGCGGCTTCCGGCGGATTTGCATTGCCGTAATGTCGCGCTAGATTCGTATCATGCGGATCGGCCGCACCCACCTTGAAGCCGGCAAGGGCAAGAAGCCCGGCTATCTCGACGGCCAAATTCTGGTCGCGATGCCGACGATCCGCGACGACCGGTTCTCCCGCACCGTGATTTATCTCTGCGCCCATTCGTCGGAAGGCGCGATGGGGATCGTGATCAATCAGCCGGCGCCGCACATCGACTTCGGCGATCTGCTGGTGCAGCTCGAGGTCATTCCGGACAACAAGCTGATCGAGCTGCCGTTGCGCGCGGGCGAGGTGAAGGTCTTGAAGGGCGGTCCGGTCGAGACCGGGCGGGGCTTCGTGCTTCATTCCGCCGACTTTTTCATCGAGAATTCGACGCTGCCCATCGACAATGGAATTTGCCTCACCGCGACGCTGGACATTTTGAAGGCGATCGCGCGCGGGCAGGGGCCGGAGAGCGCCGTGCTCGCGCTTGGCTATGCCGGCTGGGCGCCGGGGCAACTGGAAAGCGAGATCCACGCGAACGGCTGGCTCAATTGCGACGCCGATCCGGAGCTCGTTTTCAGCACGCGCGCGGAATTGAAATACGAAAGCGCGCTGCGCAAGATCGGCGTCGATCCGGCGAAGCTTTCGTCCGACGCCGGTCACGCCTGAGGCAAGGCCCGAAGACCCGGGTTTTTTTCAACTCGCTCTCGCCGCGGCCCGCCGCTCGGGCTTGGGCGCCGGCGCGACCAACTGGCGGGCTTCCTCCGCCGTCATCGGTTCGCCGAACACGTAGCCCTGCGCGAAGTGGCAGCCGAGTTGATAAAGCTCGACCGCGTCGGAGTCGGTTTCGGCGCCCTCGGCGACGACCTCCATGCGCAGATCATGGGCGAGCGCGATGATCGAGCGCAGGATGACGGGCCGCGCGCCGCCGCGCCCCGATCCGCGCACGAATTGCTGGTCGATCTTGATGGTGTCGAACGGAAAGCGCTGCAGATAAGCAAGCGAAGAATAGCCGGTGCCGAAATCGTCGAGCGATAGGCCCGCGCCGAGTTCCTTGATGCGGGCGAGCATCTGCGCCGCAAGCTCGGGATTTTCCATTACCAGCGACTCGGTGATCTCGAGCTTGAAGGTGCCCGGGGCCAAGACGTTGCGCGAAAGAACGCCCTTGATATCCTGGATGAGATCGTGGCGCAAAAGCTGGCGCGAGGAGACGTTCACGCTCATGAAAATCGGGCGGCCCGCGTTCGGCATCGCGCGCTGCCAGGCCGCGAGCTGGCGCGCCGCGCGCTCGAGCACGAAGTGGCCGAGGTCGACGATGAGGCCGGTCTCCTCCGCGATCGGGATGAACTCGGCGGGGCCGATGCGGCCGAGCTTTGGGTGGTTCCAGCGCAACAGCGCCTCGAAGCCGGCGATGGTGCGGTCCTCCAGCCGGATGATCGGCTGATAGAGAATCGAGACTTCCTCGCGTTCGAGCGCGCGCCGCAGATCCGACTCGAGCGTGAGCTGGTCGATCTTTTGCGAGCGCATGGCGGGCTTGAACACCTCGATGCGGTCGGCGCCCTGCTGCTTGGCGCAATACATCGCAAGCTCGGCGTCCTTGAGCACCTCCTCGCGCGTGCGCGCTTGGCTATCGAGCAGCACGAGCCCGATCGAGGCGGTGAGAAAGATCTGGCGCGCGCCGAAACCGATCGGTGCGCGCAATGAGCGGCGGATGGTGTCGGCGAAGGCGGTGATGCGCTCGGGCTCGCGCTCGGACATCAGGATCATGCCGAACTGGTCGCCGGCGATGCGGGCGAGCGTGTCCTGCGGCTTCAACAGGCGGCCGAGGCGGCGCGCGATGGTCAGGAGCACCGAATCGCCGACGGTGAGGCCGACGCTCGTATTCACCTGCTTGAAACGGTCGAGATCGATGACGATGATGGTCGGGCGGATGTGCTCGTCGACGCGGGCGAAGGCGAGCGCCGCCTCCAGGCGGTCGAGGAACAATTCGCGGTTGGGCAGGCCCGTCAGATTGTCGTGCACGGCGTCGTGCAGCACCCGCTCCTCGGCGATCTTGAGCTCGGTGATATCGGTGAGGGTGCCGACGACGCGCAACACCTCGCCGTCGGTGCCGACGACGGGGCGCGCGCGCAGCGCGAACCACAGATAATGACCGCTTTCCGAGCGCAGGCGGAGTTCCTGAACGATGCGCCCGCGCCGCTGCTCGAGAATGGCGTCGAGCGCCATGCGGAAGCGGTCGCGGTCGGCGGGATGGAGAATTTCGAGCCAGCCGGCGGCGGCGGTCTCCAGCGTGCCGCGCTTGAGGCCAAGATGCTGCTCCGCCTCGGGGCTGGTGTAGATCAGGTCGCGGCCGACGTCCCAATCCCACACCACGTCGCCGGAGCCGGTGAGCGCGAGCGCGCGGCGCTCGACGTCGTTGACGATGCCCTCGGCGCCGACGCCGGCGAAGGCGTGCTGCATCACGGTGAAGCCGATCAACATCACGATCAGCTCAAGGCCGCCGAGAAGCGCGGGCGCGATCAGGTCGTTGGTGAGAAGCCCGGCGACGGCGAAGCCGGTGGCGAGCACCCACATGGTGAGCAGGAACCAGGTCGGAATGAGCAGGACCGCGCGGTCATAGCCGTGGGTCGCGAGATAGACGATGAGACCGAAGCCGACGATGGAGACCGCGAGCAGGGAAAGACGCGCGATGCCCGCGGCGATCGCCGGGTCGATGAGCGCAAGCGCGACGAGGGCGGCGAGGAAGATCAGCCAGCCGGCGGCGACGTGCGAGTAACGCACGTTCCAGCGCCCGAGGTTGAGATAGGCGAACAGGAATACGATCAGCGTGGCGGCGAGGATCGCCTCGCCCGCGGCGCGCCAGAATTGCTCGGCGCCGGGCGACAACGCGAACACCTTGTTCCAGAATCCGAAATCGATGCCGATATAGCCGAGCACCGCCCAGGCGAGCGCGGCCGCGGCGGGGAACATGATCGAGCCCTTCACCACGAACAGAATCGTCAGAAAGAGCGCGAGCAATCCCGAGACGCCGATGACGATGCCGTTATAGAGCGTGAACGAGTTGATCTTGCCCTTGTAGGCCTCGGGCTCCCACAAATAGAGCTGCGGGATGTCGGAGGCGGCGAGCTCGATCACCAGCGTCACGGTGGTGCCCGGATCGAGGGTGATCAGGTAAATGTCGGCGTCGTTCGATTGCTGGCGCTCGGGCCGGAAGCCCTGGCTTGGCGTGACGCTCGCGATCCGCACGCTGCCGAGATCGGGCCAGAACAGGCCGGAGCCCGCCATCTGGTAATGCGGCGCCACGATCAGGCGATCGAGCTGCTCGTCGGTGCTGTTGGAAAGCGCGAACACCACCCAGTCGGCGGCGGCTTTGCCGCTCGCCGAGCGCACCTCGATGCGGCGCACGATGCCGTCGGTGCCAGGCGCGGTCGAGACCTGCAGGCGGTCGCTGTCGGTCCGGTAGCGCTCGGCGGCGGGAAGGATATCGACCGCCGGCGTGCCCGGCCGGACCGCGACCGCCTCGACCGCCAGCGCGTTGCCGGCGCCGGCAAGCGTGAGGGCAAGCACAAAACACGCGACAAGTCGGCTGCAATGCAAGCGTGGACCCCCGAACGCGGCCCGCCCCAGGTCGGGCGAAGCGATCCCTAGCGACAGCTTAAGGCAGCGGCAAGGCAAGGTCAGGCGCCGACTTCGAGCACGATTTTGCCGACATGGGCGCTCGACTCCATGCGCGCATGCGCCTTCGAGGCTTCCTTGAGGGGAAAGGTGGAGTCGATCACCGGCTTGATCTTGCCCGCCGCGAGCAGCGGCCAGGCTTTGTGCTCGAGGTCGCGCGCGATCATCGCCTTGTCGGCGACCGGGCGCGGACGCAGCGTGGAGCCGGTGTGCGTGAGCCGCTTCTGCATGATCTTCAGAAGATTGATCGCGACCTTGAAACCCTGCTGGGTCGCGATCTGCACGATGCGGCCCTCGACGGCGGCGGCGTCGTGATTGCGCTCGACATAATCGCCGCCGACCATGTCGAGGATGAGATCGGCGCCGCGGCCGCCGGTCGCTTCCTTCGTCGCGGCGACGAAATCGTGCGTCTTGTAGTCGATGGCGAAATCGGCGCCGAGCTTCTTGCACGCCTCGCATTTCTGCGGCGAGCCGGCGGTGACGATCACCTTGGCGCCGAAGGCCTTGGCGAGCATGATCGCGGCGGTGCCGATGCCGCTCGAGCCGCCATGGATTAGAATGGTCTCGCCCGACTTCAGCGCGCCGCGCTGAAAGACATTGTGCCAAACGGTCATGAAGGTTTCGGGGAGGGCTGCGGCCTCCACCATCGAGAAGCCTTTCGGCACCGGGAGCGCGACCGCCTCGTCGGCGAGGCAATACTGCGCATAGCCGCCGCCGGCGACGAGCGCGGTGACTTTGTCGCCGACCTTCCAGCGCGCTACCTTGCCGCCGACCGCGGCGACTTCGCCGGCGATCTCGAGGCCCGGAATGTCGGGCGCGCCGGGCGGCGGCGGATATTGCCCCTTGCGCTGCATGACGTCGGGGCGGTTGACGCCGGCAGCCGCCACCTTGACGAGAATCTCGCTTGCGCCCGGTTTCGGCACGTCACGCTCTTCCGGCACCAGAACCTCGGGGCCGCCGGGGGCGCTGATGGCGATCGCGGTCATACGGGTGGGAAGCGGCATGGAAACTCCGGCTTGAAACGGGACGTTTCTCCTACGAACTTCGTCCCGCGATGACAACGGCACCAGGGCTCCGTTAACCTTGTTCGGCGCCGGGAGGAAAAGCGATGGAAGAGGAACCGATCCGCCGTCCGAAGGCCGTCCATGAAATCGGCTCGGACCTCAGCCTGTTGTCGGTGGGGGAGCTGAGGGAGCGCGTTGCCGCGCTGAAAGAGGAAATCGCGCGGCTGGAGGCCGTCATCGGTTCCAAGGAATCGTCGAAGGATGCCGCCGACACCTTCTTCAAGCGCTGAATCGGCGCCTGCGCTCGCGGTCTCTCAATCGCGACGGGTAAAATTAACCATTTATTAAGGTTTCCCGCCCATTATCGAGAGGTCCAGCTTCTGGACGCGAGTGGCTCCTGTCCACTCTGTTTGACGCCTCCCTGTGAAAACTCCAAGAGCCGCTTCATAGCGGCTCTTTTTTTATGTCCCGGCCCGGCACGGAACGCGCGGCGCGCGATTTGCAAGCAGTTCGGGAGCCCGCGCAAAGCGGGACAAGGCGGCTTTACAAGTCGCCCCTGTTCATCGAATCAATAGGGCTGGGACGGAGTAGCGTAATGTCCGAAGTATCGAGTTCGGCGGATCCCGTCGTGTTGGCCAAGCGCCGCGCCACGGGCGAGGCGTTCAGCGCGTTGTTCCGCGAAGGCATGGCGCTCGTGGAGATGACCGCCGCCTATCTCGACGGCCCCGGCCGCAAGGAGGCGAAGACGCTCGACCGTTCCGCAGCGCTTGCCTATGCCACCGAATCGATGCGCCTCACCACGCGGCTGATGCAGCTTGCCTCGTGGTTGTTGTTGCAGCGCGCGGTCAACGAGGGCGAGCTGACCTTCGATCAGGCGCGCGCCGAGAAGATGAAGGTGAAGCTCGCGCCCTATCAGCCGCCGCACGAGGATTCGCTCGCGGTGTTGCCGAAGAAATTGCTGCAACTGATCGCCAACTCGCGGCGCCTGCACGAGCAGGTGGCGCGGCTCGATCAGCTCGTCTATGGCGGCGTCGAGAGGGCGCCGATTTCGGTCAAGCCGGGAGCGAATCCGGTCGAGACGCAGATCGGCTTGTTGAAAGCCGCGTTCGGCGGACGGGACCGCTAGGCTCGGCGGCGTCAGGCCACGAGCCGCGCGGGCAAATTCTCGATTTTCCTCACCACTTCGAAGCACTAGCGTATGTACGGGCCGACCGTCGCGGTGATGGCGCCATCGGTGGCATCGCGCGCGATCAAGCGCTGAACCGAAGGATCGTCGATGCCGGAGCGAAGCGCGGGCATCTTGATGTATCGCCGCACGGGCGGCGCGGTCGAAGTGCTGCTCGTGCATCCGGGCGGGCCATTCTGGAAAAAGAAGGACGACGGTGCCTGGACGATCCCGAAGGGATTGTACCAGGCGGAGGAGGAGGCGCTTGCCGCGGCCCAGCGCGAATTCGAGGAGGAAACGGGTGTCGCGCCCGCGGGCGAATTCACCCCGCTCGGCGAGTTTCGCCAATCGAGCGCGAAGACCGTCTCGGTGTGGGCGGTGGAGGGCGAGTTCGACGTGACGCGGCTCAAGAGCAATGCGTTCGCGCTCGAATGGCCGCCGAAATCGGGGAAGATGAGCGAATTTCCCGAGATCGACCGTGCCGCTTGGTTTTCGCCCGAAGAGGCGCGGCGGAAAATTCTGAAGGGGCAGCGCGCCGCGCTCGACGCGCTGCTCGCAAGACTGGGTTTGCCGTACGCTCCGAAAGTCTAAATGCGGCGCAGCGACAGTCAAATGGCCGACTCAATGCGGTCGCATTGCTGAACCGCCGTTCATGCGCGAACACAAATCCGCGATTGCGGCATTAAACTTCGGACGGAATCCGATCCGGATGCCCGGCTTCGCACTTATCTCCTCAGCAAGCCCCCCATATCGGGGGCAGGAGAGGAGTACGCGCCATGAGAAAAATTCTCTTGGGTCTGACAACGGCGCTCGCCTTCGGCGTGCTCGCCGTTCCAAGTGTTGCCCCGGCTGCTTCGAAAAACGGAGCGAGCGTGCAGAGCTCCGGCGGAGCCAACGTCAATACGAGAGCGCGAGACACGCGGAATTTGGCCGTCAACAATAACCTAGCCGTGCGAAACACCGCGGTCACCAACAACGTCCAGAGCTGGAGCGGGCAGCGTTGGGCGAACGACGGTCGCCATCATCGCCGTCATCATCGCGACTTCGTTGCCTTCGCCGCGTACGGCGATTACGCCGCCTACGACTATTGCTGGCAGACGGTGTGGACGGCGGCCGGCTTCCAGCGCATTTATGTCTGCGGGTCGGACGACTACTACGTCTACTAAGCCCGCCGACAGTTAAACCGAGATGGTCCGGCTCCGCTTCGCGGCGGAGCCGGATTTCTCATCCTCGATCCTCATTCCCAAAACTGCGGGCTTGTCTCCTCGAGGCAGCCGCCGAGTCGCAAGGGCGCGATGCGGAGCGCGCGGCCCGACTTGTCGTCGATCTCGACCGCGACGCCCGTGAGCGTACCCTCGCCGCTCGCCGGCTCGAAGCGGGAGGACGGGATCTTGGTAAGGAAGCGGCGGATCGGCTCCTCCTTCGCCATGCCGAGCACGCTGTCGTAATCGCCGCACATGCCGATGTCGCTGACATAGGCGGTGCCGCCCGCCAGCACGCGATGATCGGAGGTCGGCGCGTGGGTGTGGGTGCCGACGACGAGCGAGAGCCGCCCGTCGAAATAATGCGCGAAGGATTGCTTCTCGCTCGTCGCCTCGGCGTGAAAATCGCACACCGCGACGTCGCAGCCCGCTCCGAGCGGACAAGCGGCAAGCTCGCGTTCGACCGCCGGGAACGGGTCGTCGAGCTGGTCCATGAACACGCGGCCCATCGCGTTGATGATGAGGACGCGCGCGCCGTTCTTCGCCGCCAGCAGCGCGGCGCCGCGGCCCGGCACGCCGGCGGGGTAGTTGAGGGGGCGAATCAATTTCGGCGCGCGCTCGATGAAGACGAGCGCCTCGCGCTGGTCCCAGGCGTGGTTGCCGAGCGTAATGGCGTCGGCGCCGGCATCGCAAAGCTCGTTGTAGATCGCCTCGGTAATGCCGAAGCCGCCGGCGGAATTCTCGCCGTTGATGGCGACGAAATCGAGCTTCCAGCGCTCGCGCAACTTCGCCAGCCGGCTCGTCACCGCTTCGCGGCCCGGCCTTCCGACAATGTCGCCGAGGAAGAGAAAGCGCATCAGACGCGCTCCGCCGCGAAGACGAGGCCTGCCTCGGTGAGGATGAAATCGAGCCGTTGATCGTGCGCTTCCACCGGCACCTGCTTTGTTTCCTGTACCGCGAAGCCGAGGCCGACCGCGACGATCGTCTTCTTCGCGCGCAAGGCGGCGAGCGTCATGTCGTAATAGCCGGCGCCGTAGCCGATGCGATAGCCGGCGCGGTCGAAGACGGTGAAGGGAACGAGCAGAATGTCGGGCGCCACCTCCGGCGCCTCCGGGCCCGGCTCGCGAATGCCCCACACGCCCGAAACCAGCGGCTCGCCGAAGCTCCAGGCGCGCAAGGAGAGCGGCTTTCCGCGGCCCATCACTTTCGGCAGGGCAAGGCGCGCGCCCGCCTTCGCAAGCGCCCGCATCAACGGCACCGGGTTGAACTCGGTCTTGATCGGCGAGAAGCCGGAGACAATCGCGCCTTTCGGCACGTCGACCGGAAAGGGCGAGGCGGCGATCTTGCGGGCGGCGCGCACGCGGTCGTCGGGCGGCATGAGATCGCGCCGGGCGAGCGCCGCCTCGCGCAGTTCGCGTTTCTGGTCGGCGATCGGGCTTGCTTCGGCGAGGGTCATGCGGCCGAAGATAGAGGAAGAACAAAGTGCGGGCCACGAGCGCCGTTGGAGACAGCGATCCCGGGAAACCTACGAAGTAGGTGGGCGCCGTAATGGCCGAGCCCACGGGCAAGGCCAGGGACAGCTCCCTTTGGGATCGTTAAGGCCCCGGGGAATTGGTCTCCTGACGAACGCCGCAGCACCGCGCGATCAATGTAGGCGCGTTCGTCGCGCGCGGCCAGCCCCGTTCTCAACCGAGCGCCGTTCCGCCGCCGCCGAGGCCGCCGTTCAGCGCGTGCGCGAGACGTTCGATGCGTTCGGCGGCTTTTTCGATGGTCTGCGCGCCCGCCCGCTCGACCGCCTCGATGCGGTCGGCGGCGGCGAGCCGCGTTTCCTGCAGACCCTCGATTTCCTGCTCGAGCGCGCGGATGCGGCGGCGGGCTTCGGAAAGCTCGTCGGCGACCATGATCGCGCCCATCACGGCGAGACGCGTGTCGCCGATCTCGCCGAACGCCTCGCGCAGCTGCACGAGCTTCTGGTCGAGGTCGCGCGCGAGCCGCATCAGATGCTCTTCCTGGCCGTCGTCGCAGGCCATTCGATAGACGCGGCCGCCGATTGTGACGTTGACTTGGGCCATTGCGAGCTCCGGATCTAGCGGTCCTGCGCCGAAAGCGCGGCGCGGATGGTGTCGGCGGCGTGTTCGAGGCGGCGGGAAACCTCGCGATTGGCGGCTTCGAGATCGGTGGAGCGCGCGCGCACGCGGTCGAGCTCGGAGGCGAGCCGCGAGCGGTCGCTGCCGAAGGCCTGCAATTGCGATTCAAGGGCTTCGCGACGCCGGCCGTGCTCGACGCCGCGGTTCACCGCCGCTTCCAGCATATCAATCGCGGCGTCGAGACGCCGGATGGCCGCATCCATCGCGCTCAAATTCGACTCACTCCCACGGGGGAAGAGTAAAGGTCCGCAAGCATCATGCGTCAACGCCGGGGGCAAAGTTATGACCAGGAGGAAAAGCATGGCAGAGCGCCATTTCGCGCATAAAACGGGCACCGTTCATTTTGACTCCGCAGCCTTGCGTGTTATCAGTCCGCCGCCTTCAAAACACAGGCTTGCAGAGAGACCGACGTGAGCACGCGCGCGAACCACGACCGCATGGCCAACGCCATTCGCGCGCTCTCCATGGATGCGGTCGAGGCGGCGAAATCCGGCCATCCGGGCCTGCCGATGGGCGCGGCCGACGTCGCGACCGTCTTGTTCACGAAATTCCTCAAGTTCGATCCCGCCGACCCCGCCTGGCCCGATCGCGACCGTTTCGTGCTCTCCGCCGGGCACGGCTCGATGCTGCTCTATTCGCTGCTTTATCTGTGCGGCTATCCGGCGATGACGATCGAAGAGATCAAGCGCTTCCGCCAGCTCGATTCGAAGACGCCGGGGCATCCCGAGAATTTCATGACGCCGGGCGTCGAAACCACGACCGGCCCGCTCGGCCAGGGGCTCGCCAACGCGGTCGGCATGGCGCTCGCCGAGCGCATCCTCGCCGAAGCGTTCGGCGACATCGTCGATCACTTTACCTATGTGCTCGCCTCCGACGGGGATTTGATGGAAGGCGTGAGCCAGGAGGCGATCGCGCTCGCGGGCCATCTCAAGCTTTCGAAGCTGATCGTCTTCTTCGACGACAACGGCATCACCATCGACGGCAAGCTCTCGCTCGCGGATTCGACCGACCAGGTCGCGCGTTTTTTGGCCTCCGGCTGGAACGCGAGCCGGATCGAGGGCCACGATCCCGCGGCGATCGAAAAGGCCATTGAAGCGGCGCGAAAATCCGACAAGCCGACGATGATCGCCTGCCGCACCACGATCGGCTTCGGCGCGCCGCATAAGGCGGGCACCGCGGAAGCCCACGGCTCGCCGCTCGGCGCCGAGGAAATCAAGCGCGCGCGCGAGAAGCTCGGCTGGAACCATCCGCCGTTCGAAATCCCCACCGATATTCTCGGCGAGTGGCGCAAGGCGGGCGCGCGCTCGGCGAACACCCACAAGCAATGGCAGGCGCGCGTCAACGCGCTCGCCGCCGACAAGCGCGCGGAATTCGAGCGCCGAATGGCCGGCAAGCTGCCGGCGGCGCTCGCCGCCGCGGTGCGCCAGGTGAAAGAGAACGCTAGCGCGAAGCCGCTGGAGATCGCGACGCGCAAGGCGTCGGAGATTGCGCTCGAAGCGCTCACCGCCGCCGTGCCCGAGATGATCGGCGGCTCGGCCGACCTCACCGGCTCCAACAACACCAAGACCAAGGCGATGGCGGTGATCGGTCCCGGCCAGTTCAAGGGCCGCTTCGTGCATTGGGGCATCCGCGAGCACGGCATGGCGGCGGCGATGAACGGTATGTCGTTGCATGGTGGCGTCATTCCGTATTCCGGCACGTTCCTCGTGTTCTCGGATTATTGCCGGCCTGCCATTCGCCTCGCCGCCCTGATGGGGCGACGCGTCATCCACGTCATGACGCACGATTCGATCGGCCTCGGCGAGGACGGACCGACGCACCAGCCGGTCGAGCATCTGGCGGCGTTGCGGGCGATCCCGCAGTTGCAGCTTTTCCGCCCGGCCGATCTTTCGGAGACGGCCGAGTGCTGGCAGCTCGCGCTCGAATACACGGGCGGCCCGAGCGTGCTCGCGCTCACCCGCCAGAACCTGCCGGCCGTGCGGGCGGCCTTCGAGGAAACCAACAAGTGCGCGCGCGGCGCCTACGAACTCGCGCCCGCCAAGGGCAAGGCGCAAGTCTCGCTGTTCGCCTCGGGCTCGGAGGTCTCGCTTTGCGTGGCGGCGAAGAACGAGCTCGAAAAACAGGGCATACCCACGCGCGTCGTATCGGTGCCCTGCCTCGATTTATTTCTCGCGCAGGATGAAAGCTATCGCGCGGGTATCGTCGGCGCCGCGCCGATCAAGATCGCGGTCGAAGCGGCGATCCGGCTCGGTTGGGACGCGGTAATCGGCGCGGGAACTTTCATCGGCATGAGCGGGTTTGGCGCCAGCGCGCCCTATAAGGACCTTTACCGTCATTTCGGAATTAACATGGAAGCGATTGTCGCCGCGGCGTTCGCGGCGCTGGGAGAAAAGCGCGAATTGCCGCGCAAGGAGAGAGCATGACCGTTCGCGTCGCCATCAACGGGTTCGGCCGCATCGGCCGGAATATATTGCGCGCCGTCGCCGAATCCGGCCGCAAGGACATCGAAGTGGTCGCCATCAACGACCTCGCGCCGGTGGAAACCAACGCGCATTTGCTGCGCTATGACTCCGTGCATGGCCGCTTTCCCGGCGTGGTGAAGACGGGTCCGGACACGATCGACGTCGGCCGCGGGCCGATCAAGGTGACGGCGATCAAGGATCCGGCGACGCTGCCGCACAAGGACCTCAAGGTGGACATCGCGCTCGAATGCACCGGCATCTTCACGTCGAAGGACAAGGCCTCGGCGCACCTGACCGCCGGGGCCAAGCGCGTGTTGATCTCCGCGCCCGCCGAGGGCGCCGATCTCACCGTCGTCTACGGCGTCAACCACGACAAACTGACAAAAGACCACAAGGTCGTCTCGAACGCGTCGTGCACCACCAACTGCCTCGCGCCGGTCGCCAAGGTCCTGAACGACGCGATCGGCATCGAAAAAGGCTTCATGACGACGATTCACTCCTATACCAACGACCAGCCTTCGCTCGACCAGGTGCACAAGGATCTTTACCGCGCCCGCGCGGCCGCACTGTCGATGATCCCGACCTCGACCGGCGCGGCCAAGGCGGTCGGCCTGGTGTTGCCGGAACTCGCCGGCAAGCTCGACGGCGTCGCGATCCGCGTGCCGACGCCGAATGTTTCGGTCATCGATTTCAAGTTCGTCGCCAAGCGCAAGACCGACAAGGAAGAAGTCAACGCCGCGATCAAGCGCGCGTCCGAACAGCAACTGAAGGGCATCCTCGGCTATACGACGGCGCCGAACGTCTCGATCGACTTCAACCACGACCCGCTTTCCTCCATTTTCCACATGGATCAGACCAAGGTGATGGACGGCACCTTCGTGCGCGTGATGTCGTGGTACGACAACGAATGGGGCTTCTCGAGCCGCATGGCGGACACCGCCGTCGCGATGGGCAAGCTCGGCTGATGATTGCCGCCGTTTTGCGATGACAGACTTTCGCACGCTCGACGAGCTCGAAAAAATCGACATCAAGAACAAGCGCGTGCTGGTGCGCGTCGATCTCAATGTACCCATGAAAGGGAACGAGGTCGCCGACACGACGCGGCTAAAAGCGGCGGGACGGACCATCAAGGAGATTTCCGATCGGGGCGGAAAGGTCATTCTCCTTTCCCATTTCGGCCGCCCCAAGGGGCGCGATCCGAATCAATCGCTCAGGCCGGTTGCCGCCGCGCTAGCTCGCGTGCTGGGCCGGGCGGTCGCGTTTGCAAGCGATTGTATCGGTGAGGTCGCCGAAAAAGCGATCGCGGCGATGAAGCCGGGCGACATTCTGTGTCTCGAGAACACGCGGTTTTACGCCGGGGAGGAAAAAAACGATCCGGAGTTCGCCCGCAAGCTTGCCTCCCTCGGCGAGCTATTCGTCGACGACGCGTTTTCCGTGGCGCATCGCGCGCATGCGTCGAACACGGGCATTGTTGGCGCAAAGCCGATGCCCGCATTCGCCGGGCGTACCATGCAGGCGGAGCTGGAGGTGCTCGGCAACGTGCTGGAGAAACCGCGGCGTCCGCTTGCCGCCATTGTCGGCGGGGCGAAGATTTCGACCAAACTC
>WNFC01017206.1_pt1 | contig 15721 bp, 20 predicted proteins | sample 5400541 | NCBI WGS metagenome assembly WNFC01 (sample SAMN13153342, study PRJNA577476) | soil metagenome | isolation source: 120 cm saprolite under Douglas fir tree site 2 hole 2 replicate 1 | place: USA:California | collected 2015-04-18
TGGTCGGCCAGGGAACGGCGGGCCGCTACTGCCTGGCTGGGAAGTCGGCGCTCCTGCTGACGTCGGCCCACATCTCCGCTTCGGCCGCGCGTGCCTCCGAGGCCTCCCGGGCTGATTCGACCGCGCCCGCGCCGAGCAGGAGGCGAGCCGGCGGCTCGTCAAGCCCGGCGAGATCAGTAATGATCTTCGCAGCCCGCGCTGGATCACCCGGCCAGGTATTGACGGCCGATTCGCGGTAGCGATTCATCTCGCCGACCGTCTGGTCGTAGTCCGCGCTCACCGGGACGGCGGTCATCGATGAGCCGCCCCAGTCGGTGCGGAATGCGCCGGGCTCGATGATGGTGACCTTGATGCCGAGCGGCTTCACTTCGTTGCGGAGCACTTCGGAGAAGCCCTCTACTCCGAATTTAGCGGTCTGGTACGCGCCCATGCCTGGTGTGCCGCCGACGCGCCCTCCGATGGAGGAGAACTGGATGAAGTGTCCCGAGCGCTGCTTGTGCAGGACCGGCAGCGCGGCCTTGGTGACGTTGACCACGCCGAACAGATTTGCCTCAATCTGGGCGCGGAAATCTTCGAGCGTCATCGCCTCGATCGGCGCGCTCACAGCGTAGCCCGCGTTGTTGACCACGATGTCGAGCCCGCCGAACTCGTTGATAGCCAGCCGGACAGCGGCGGCGGCGGCCACAGGATCGGTCACGTCCAGCGGCGCCGTGCGCACCAGGTTGCCGTATTGGCGCACGAGGTCATCAAGCTGCTCCGGGCGGCGCGCGGTCGCTACCGCCTGGTCTCCGCTGGCCAGGACGGCCTTGACGAGCTCACGCCCGAAACCACGCGAGCTGCCCGTGATCAGCCATGTCTTTGTCATGACCATCCCTTCCTGCCACCGCGCTTGCCGGTTACCGCGATACCCGCGCATGAAGGCCACAATCCCGGATTCTGGTCCACGGCCAGGGTCATAACAGGTCCCATGGGGAAGGTGCGCGCGAGGGCGTGCCCCGGATCCTGGACATGCTCGGCGCCCGCAGCATCACGATGACCTCATTCATGACCGGCGACGCAGTCCGGCGGCTCTTGTAGTGGCGGCGAAGATCGTCCGTCGCGGTCACGAGGCCGAGGCGGACGGCGCGGCTGGCCGCGCAAAACAGCTGCCAAGCGGCAAGAGAAAGCGTGAATCGCCGAGAGCGCGGAGGCGATCGAGCAGGCCGCCGGCTCGCCCAGCGGATTGTGGATCACGCGGACACTAGGCTGTGGGTTGACCGCGACCCGCCTCGGTCAGCGGACTTCCGGGCGGAGTGCCTGAGGCCAGGATCAGGCGCTTGCCTCACGTAGCCGCCACGGGGGAAAGAAGACACCATGGATAGCCCTCGCCCGGAGTACACCGCTGAACTCCTGCGCCACTTCGCTGACCTGCGAGACGGCACCCACGGCGGCGTCGCCTCCCGTCAGGACAAGGAACGGCTCTTCGCCTCGGCCGTCTCGCTGCTCGACCCGCACGCACGGCGGCCACTCGACGAGATCAACATGGACCTGCTGCTCGGCACCGGCGAGGTGACCGCCACAGGCGTGCGCCGCGGCCAAGGTGGCGTCGAGGCGATCTGGGCCCTGTCGTGGCCCGAGCAGAGAGCCACCGGGATCAACCCGATCATCATCCGCGCCTACTACGGCGTCGCCGCCCACCACCCGCACCTGCAGGCTGGCACCGCCGGCGACTGGCCGCTCAATGTGTTCGACGAGAAGCAGGCGGTCGCACAATTGCCGACATTGCGGGCGATGGCGTCGGCGGACCTGCACAACCTGGTTTTCCAGCGTGACTACCGCATCATTCCGGCCATCGTGAACGCCGGCACGACCTGGTAGGTGGCATCTGCCGACGCCAACACCATGCCGCTGCCAACTCTGGCGCAACCACCTTCTCTCCAACAGCGGGATGGTCACGAGGCTGCCCACCCAGGATGGGTCGATCCTCGAGATCTACGATGAGCGAGCCCTGGAGGCCGCCAGCCCACAGGTCAAGAGCGATGTGAGGGATCAGGGGCACGGCGGGCCGGGTCGTTGCTGAGTGAGCCGATCGCGGAGACCAGGGCTTCGAACTGGACGGTGCCAAGGGTGTTAGTGACTCGTTCGCGGAGGGCGTCGGCTAGGGCGAGGGCAGAGGTGGCGGCGACGTCTAGTCCCCGCTCGGTGAGTGTCGCGTAGATCACTCGCCGGTCTGTCCGGGACGGGCTGCGTTCGATGAGTCCGGCGTCGGCGAGCCGGTCGGCAACCTTGGTGGTCCCTGCGCTGGAGAAGCCAAGGATCTGCGCGAGCTCGTGCATTCTTGCGGCCCGGCCGGGTGCGTTCAGCAGGAACCAGAGCACTTGGAAGGCTGAGGGGTCCACACCCGCTCTGGCCTCGACGTCGGCGAGTACCTGATAGGTGAGTCGCCGGATACCCGACTGCAGGGTGTTCCACTCGGTCAGCAGCGCGACCACCTCCGCGCTCGGGCAGGCGCGGGTCAGGTCGGATTCTGCCGCTGGCTCCGCCGAGGTCTGCACGCCTCACGCCCCATTCGTCTCCGCGTTGTTGCCCAGACTACCCCAACCAGATATTATCTAGCGAGCGAGATAATATCTGGATAGTAAATCGCTGGCTTCGCATCCATGGCTGGTGAACCTTATAAGGGAAGGTGTGATTCATATGCGCGGCACATCCACCAGCAGGGCGGCCGTGCCGAGCCTCCGGCCCGGGCTCTGGTCGCTTCACCCGGCCCGGTCGACGGTCACGTTCCGCCACCCGAAGTTCTGGGGGCTAGTCACCATCAAGGGGACCTTCACCAAGGTCGGCGGTGAAGGAGAGGTGCTGCCCGACGGGACAGCAAGCGGCACTCTGACCATCGCGGCAGCCTCCATCGACACCCGCAACGCCAAGCGCGACGAGCACCTGCGCTCCGCGGACTTCTTCGATACCGCCCGGCACGGCTCGATCGTCTTCACGGCCAGCCGCGTCAGCCCGGCCGACGACGGCACCGCCGACGTTACCGGCGAGCTGACCATCATCGGCGTGACCCGGCCACTCACGTTCACCGCCCGTACCTCCGACACCTCCGCCGACGCTGGCACCCTGACAGCCGATGTCATCATCGACCGCGCCGACTTCGGGATGACTTGGGACAAGCTCGGCGTGGCCAAGGGGGCGGCCACAATCACCGTCGTCGCCCATTTCACCCGTCAACGCTGAGGCTGCGAACCGGTTCGCGCTGCTCAGCCGCGACGGCGGCCATCAGGAGCGAGCGACTGGGCGCTCACGCTGCCGTCCTTAGGCGGCCGGCGGCTTGCCCGGGCAGTCGTTGCATCGATCCTCCCGGATCAGCCCGCCTGCCTTGACCTGGCCCACGTGACATCGCACAGGCGGCTCATTGGGTTCGGGCTAGGCCGGTCGGTCCCGGCTGAACTCCTTGGACGGGACGTCGTTGATTGTGGCGCCTGCTTGCTGCCACGGGATGACAATCGCGGCGAGGATGTCGGCCGGGAAGTCGAGCTGAGGCTGGGTAAGTTTGTCGAGTTCGGCGAGCTGCTGGTCGGGGATGGTGACCTCGAGGGAGCTGAGGTTCGACTCGAGTTGCTGGAGGGTGCGGGCGCCGATGATGGTCGAGGTCACCTCGGTTTGCTGCCGGACCCAGGCCAGGGCGACGGCCGCCACGGGCGCGCCGAGCTCGCCGCCGATCCGGTGCAGCGCGTCGAGCAAGCCGAATGTCTTCTCGGTCAGGCTCCGGGCCGCGAATCGCACCCGGCCGGAGCCTGCGGGCGCGGTGTTGTCGCGCGTGTACTTGCCGGACAGGACGCCGCTGGCGAGCGGGCTCCACGGGGTGACGCCGAGGCCAAGCTCCCTGGCGATACCGAACAGCTCACCTTCTGGGGTTCGCTGCAGCAGGGAGTATTCGACCTGGATGGCGGCTACTGGCGCCCAGCCGCGGAACTCGGCGATGGTCGCGGCGCGGGCGACGGCCCAGGCTGGGGTGTCGGACAGCCCGGCGTACCGGACTTTCCCGGCGCGGACGAGATCGTTGAGGGTCGACATGGTCTCTTCGAGCGGCGTGTGCCGATCCCAGTTGTGGAGCCAGTAAAGATCGATGTAATCAGTACCAAGGCGGCGCAGCGAGTTGTCGACCTGCTGCATGACCGCCTTGCGGCCGGCACCCCCGCCGTTGGGGTCTCCGGGGAACATGTTGCCGGCGAACTTGGTCGCGATTACCAGCCGGTCACGGAGGCCGGGGTGGCCGGCGAGGTATCTGCCGATGACCTCTTCGGATCTGCCGGCGGCGTAGGCGTTGGCGGTGTCCAGGGAGTTGCCGCCCGCGGCCAGGTACCGCTCGATGATCCTGAGCGAGGTCTCCTCATCAGCGCCCCAGCTGCTGTCGCCGAAGATCATGGTGCCGAGAGTCAGCGGGCTGATCCGAAGGCCGGACCGGCCGAGGGTGCGGAACGAATCGAGTTGCATGACCTTGCTCCTTTCTGCGGTTTGGGGCGGTCTGCCGCCGGCTCGGCTCGCGCCACAGCCTGTCCAGCTCGGATAGCTTGCGGAGCCTGGCAAGAAAGAGCTGGCGGCTCTTGAGGGCGGCCGCACAGGCGGCGAGGTCAGCCATGGCGCCGGGCTGTGGTGCCATCGGTCGCGTCCGCTGTTGCGGTGCAGCCGCCGCCGGGACAGTTATGTTCGGGTCGTGGCCGTGGTGGCTCTAGTGCCGTGGTGGCGTGACTGGCCTGTAAGCCGGGCCCACCTTTATGTCTACCCCCGCCAAGCTTCCGCCAGACACGCGCCCCCTCATGCGGAGGAGACCAGCGTCCTCGACGAGCGGAGAAACCACGACAGCCGCCGCTAGCACCACGAATCCCGGGCAGCGTGATAACACCGAGGCGAGAATGACCGAATCGTCCTGCCTTCTGGCGATCCGCGCGCTACTTCCTCCACTCCGCGCTGGAGCCGAAGATGGCGGCCCGGGAAGGCGGAAGCCCGTCCAGCACCCGGGGCATCGTCGCAAGACTGACACCGAGCCCGTCGGCCAAGTCGCGCTCGCTGCGCAGCCGTCGGCCGCGAAAGAGCTCGCCGGGACACTCCCTTCCTCGCCGCCTGTGTCCGACATCGGCCGCGCCACCGCCTTTGCCTTCGCGGGAATGGCGCGAAGGTGGTGGTTGCCGGCCGGCATGATGAATCCGGCAAGATGCTCGCTGAGGAGCTTCGCTGTTCCGGTTCGGAGGCCGAGTTCATCAACGCCGATGTCGGCAGCGAGGATGACGTCCGCGCCCTGGTCGACCAGACCGTCGCACAGTTCGGCCGTGTCGATGTCGCGGTGAACAATGCTGGCATCGAGGGCCAGGTTGGCCCGATCACCGACCAGACAGCGGACACATATGCCGCGACATTCGACACGAATGTTCTCGGCGTGATCCTGAGCACGAAGCACGAGGTGCGCGTCATGCAAGGGCAGGGCAGCGGCAGCATTGTCAACATCTCCTCGACGTACGGGCACGAGGGTGCGGCGGGGGCTTCGGTCTATGTCGGTAGCAAGCACGCTGTCGAGGGCATCACTAAGTCGGTGGCGCTCGAGGCCGCCAAGTCCGGAATCCGAGTGAACGCCGTTTCGCCTGGTCCTACCGACACTGGCATGCTGACCCGAATTACCGGCACTCCGGAGAGCAAGGCGGCTCTAGTGGCGGAGGTTCCGATGGGCCGCCTCGGCCTCCCGGATGAGCTTGCCAACGCGATCGTCTTCATAGCATCGGACGAAGCCTCATTCATCACCGGCCATATCCTCAACGTCGACGGCGGACACACTCTTGACTGATCCCGGTTTACCCGGATAGTGGGTGCAACTCCCGGGTGATCGAGGCCGCTGATCGTCGACCTGAACAGGGATTCTTCGGTTTGTTGAAGGCCCAGGAACCTGCTCGGGAGGATGACCTTGAAGAAGGCGCACGCTAGGCGCCCGATGAAGGTGAGATGTGACCTCCAACCAGACGGGCGTTGTCGCATGCGGGCAGCGCCGTGCTGCCCGGGGCGGGCCGGCGGCCAGGACACTGCCAGCGAACCCCCCGGCGGAGAGCGGCTTCGACCTCTCATGCGAGGCTGTTGCTGGGGGTGAAACGGGGATCGGCTCATCCGGCCTTTCCCGGCTGGTCTCATCGGTGGCCGGGACGCGCTGACCCGTTAGCCCCAAGCCGTTGCAGCTTGGGGCTCGGATCCCGGGTGAGCCCTGTAGGTCGCCGCTTGAGATGTTCGTCACTGTGTGTGCCTGTTCCGACTGACCCGATCGCCTACGTCCACATTCCGGGTGACCTCAGCCAGGCAGGCTGACGTCCACAATGTACACACGACGAGGAGTACAGCTATGAGCGATGAACGGCCGGTCACAACGACCGAGGCGGGCATTCCCGCAGCTAGCGATGAGTTCTCGCTGACAGTGGGCCCAAGCGGGCCGAGTGTGCTGCATGACGCCTATGTCGTCCAGAAGATGCAGCAGTTCAACCGCGAGCGCGTGCCCGAGCGGGTGGTGCACGCGAAGGGAAGCGGCGCCCACGGGTTCTTCGAGGTGACCGAGGACGTCACCCAGTGGACGAAGGCGAGCTTCCTGTCCGGCGTCGGCAAGCGCACGCCGGTGTTCGCGCGCTTCTCCACCGTCGCAGGCGAGATGGGCAGTCCGGATACCAATCGTGACCCGCGCGGTTTCGCGCTCAAGTTTTACACCGAGGAGGGCAACTTCGACCTGGTGTGTAACAACACTCCGGTGTTCTTCGTCCGCGACACCAGCAAGTTCCAGGACTTCATCCACTCACAGAAGCGGCAGCCGGACACCGGGCTGCGCGACAACAACATGCAGTGGGACTTCTGGACGCTGTCCCCGGAGTCCGCGCACCAGGTCACCATCCTGATGTCCGACCGCGGGACGCCGCGCACCTGGCGGAATATGAACGGCTACTCGAGCCACACCTACTCCTGGGTGAACGCTGCGGGAGAGCGTTTCTGGGTCCAGTACCACTTCAAGACCGTGCAGGGCATCGAGAACCTCACCGACGCCGAGGCCAAGGCGCTGGCCGGCGAGGACCAGGACGTCCACCGCCGGGATCTGTGGGACGCGATCGCCCGCGGCGAGGCTCCTGAGTGGCGGCTGGAGATGCAGATCATGCCGTTCGCCGACGCGGCGGACTACCGGTTCAACCCGTTCGACCTGACCAAGGTCTGGCCGCACGCGGATTACCCTCCGGTCACGATCGGCCGGATGGTCCTGGACCGCAACCCCGACAACCACTTCGCCGAGGTTGAGCAGTCCGCTTTCGACCCTTCCAACCTGGTGCCCGGGACAGGGCTAAGCCCGGACAAGATGCTGATGGGCCGGATCTTCTCCTACCACGACACCCACCTGCACCGCATCGGCCCCAACTACCAGCAGCTGCCGATCAACGCGCCCAAGGTGCCCGTCCACTCCTACAACAAGGACGGGCCTATGGCCTACCGGCACGCGGGGGCGCAGCCGACCTACGCGCCGAACTCCTACGGCGGCCCGCAGGCCGACCCGGACCGGGCCCGTGAGATCGGCTGGTGGGTCGAGGCGGCGGAGATCGGCCGTTACGCCTACGACAAGCACGCCGACGACGACGACTTCGTCCAGCCGCGCGCGCTTTACCGCGATGTAATGACCGAGGTCGACAAAGAGCACCTGGTCACCAACATCGTCAACCATGTGAGGGCCGGCGTGCACCCCGACGTGGTGCCCCGAGTGATCGACTACTGGGGCAGCGTGCATCCCGAACTCGGCGCACAGGTAGCAAAGCAACTGAACGGAGGCTGATGGCTATGCGTGCGATTGTGGTGCACGAGCCCGGCGGCCCGGAGGTGCTGCGAGCCGAGGACCTGCCGGACCCGCTCCCGGGCGAGGGTGAGGTGGTCGTCCGGGTCGAGGCTGTCGGAGTCAATCACATCGACCTGGCTAACCGCGCGGGCGGCGCAGGTTCGTTCCCGGCGGTTCTTGGCAGCGACGCTGCCGGACGGCGCGAGGACACCGGTGAACGGGTGCTCGTGACACACGCAGACGGGACCTACGCTGATCGTGTCGTGGCGCAAGAGGAGAAATCGTCGACCTGGGCGGCCTGAAGGAGCGCCAGACGCTGCTGGTGCAGGGAGCCCCGACCGCGACCGGACAAGCGTCGGTCGATATCGGCAGGGCGCTCGGGGCGAAGGTGTATGCAACTGCGCCCGGCGAGAGGCTCGACGCGGTACGCGGGCTGGGCGCTGAGGCAATTAGCTACGGTGACCCGGAGGTGCGGGAGATAGGGGCGGACGTCGTCTTCGACCCGATCGGCGCCGATACGTTCGCCGACAGCGTCGAGGCACTCGGCCAGCAGGGGACGCTTGTCACACCCGGAGCTGTCGGTAATCCGGTGGTCTCGTTCAACCTGTGGACCTTGATGGGCAAGCGCGCCCGTATCCAGGGAATCGGACCGCATCCGCTGGTCCGCGAGACGATGGAGCAGCTGATCTCCCTGGCCGCCGACGGGAAGCTCAAGCCGGTCATCGACCGGGAGCTCCCGCTGGACGAAGCGGCCGGCGCTCATCGTGCCATCCAAGCGCGCGAGACATTCGGCAAGGTCATCCTCCGCCCCTAGCCACCTGCAACGGCCCGGGAGGAGGAGCGAGTTTCCGATGACAGCGATTGAAGAAAAGAACAAGGCGATCGTCGAGGAAGCATTCGACACCCTGTTTAACCGCCGGGATTACGCCAAGGCTGAACGCTTCTGGTCGCCCGATTACGTTCAGCACAGTGCCCACATACCACCAGGGCGAGAAGGCCTGTTCGGGCTGGTCAAAGGCCTCCCTGCCACATTCAGGCACGAGACGGAGCGGACGGTCGCCGAAGGCGACTGGGTCATGGTTCGCGGCCGGTTTAGTGGTCACGGCCTGCCCGCGCCATGGATTGTGGTGGATACAATCCGCATAGCCGATGGAGTGCTGGCCGAGCACTGGGACGTCGTCGAAGATGAGGCGTCCCGCGATGGTTCGCAGAGCGGTCTTCCAATGTTCGGGGACTCGTTCCCTGACGAGAGCTGAGCGCTCGGGATCGCCGGCTACCGACGTCCAGCCGGGCGGAACCGGCCACTCAGGGTGCCCCCGCAGCTGGCACTTCGCGCGTCCGGGGTGAGCGGCAGCCCGGGTGGAGCAGGCCTGGGCCAGCAGCGGCAATCGGACTGTCGCCATTAAGGCCGCAGGCCATCGCTGCACGCCGCGGCGGACGCCCGCCCAGGTGCTTGCGGCTCAGACCGGGCGTTGTTCCGTAGGGACCCCTAGCACCCGGAGCACTTCGCCCAGGTTGGCGAACGTATCACGGGCTGGGAGCGAAGACACCAGGTCAAGGAGCCGCTGCTGCGCCTGGTGCGCCACCAGGTTCTCGAGCAGATGTGCCCGGGTCGCCGGGAACACGGTACGGTCCAGGTGGCGCGCCAGCTCACTGCGCAGCTCGATGGCTTGCCAATCCTCCCCTAGTGGTGTTTCGGCGAACCTGCCCTCCGGGGCCCAGGTCGCCCCCGGCTCATCCTCGCCCGACGACTCCGGCTCCGGCCATTCCTCGCCATGCGCCTGCAGCTCGCTGCGGTCCTGGCGCTTGATCGCGTCATCCTCCGCCGGTCCGTGCGTACCGCTGACTTGTTCGCTCATTGGCAGCCTCGCTTCATGCGGACGGCCTGGGCACCGCTTTGTCAGGCCTACTGGTGGCTAGCCATCAGGGCTGCCCGCTTGCCGGGACACGGAACAGCCTACGTTTGTTCAGCCTACCTTGGTTTGAACCCAACACCTGGCACCACCTGACGAAACAGCCCTGACCACGTCCAGGAACCCTTTGGCTGGTGCTGGCGGAAACCACCGGTTGGGCGATCCGGTGTGCTTGCACAATCTCTCGCCAGGACGTCATCTGCGCCTGCCAGGTCGTCGGTGGGACACATGTAGTCGCCGCACCAGCGAACAGCAGGGTGAGGCGGGACGGATCGACAAGATCCTGGAGTCGCATTTCGCGAGGGCGTGCAGTGGCCGGAGCATCGGCTTGTCTGCCAGCGCCTGAGCGTCCAGATCGCCGACATGGATCAGGCGTGGATGGCGGTGCCGTCGAGGGGCCGGAACTTCACGCCGCGCAGCGCCAGGGGGATGAGCATCGGGATGATGATCGCGTTGTAGATCACTGCGGACAGGATCGCCGTATGCGGGTTGTTCAAGTGCATGACGTTCAGCACCTCGAGATTCGGATACGCCACCAGGAACATCGCCGGGATGATCGCGAAATACTTGGCGACGTCGTTGGCGATGGAGAAGGTCGTCATGGACCCGCGGGTGATGAGCAGTTGCTTGGCCACCTCGACCACCTCGATCAGCTTGGTCGGGTTCGAGTCGAGGTCGACCATATTGCCGGCCTCCTTGGCGGCCTCCTTGGCGGCCTGCGTGCCGGTGTTCATCGCCAGCCCGACGTCGGCCTGCGCGAGCGCGGGGGCTCGTTGGTGCCGTCGCCGGTCATAGCCACCAACTGGCCGCCGCGCTGCTCGCGGCGGATCAGCGCTACCTTCTCCTCGGGCGTGGCCTCGGCCAGGAAGTCGTCCACACCGGCTTCGCGGGCGATGGCAGTTGCCGTCAGCGGGTTGTCCCCGGTGATCATGACCGTCCGGATGCCCATGTTGCGCAGCACCCTGAAGCGCTCCACCATGCCCTGTTTGACCGTGTCCTTCAGGTGGATCACGCCCAGGACCCGTGGCCCGTCCGCCACTACCAGGGGCGTCCCGCCGCTGCCGGCGATGCGCTCCACGATGGGGCGAGGTCCGCTGGGACAGAGCCGCCAGGTCCTCCACCCAGCGCCGCACTGAGTCGGGCGGCGCCCGTGCGAAGGCGCCGCCCGGCCAGGTCGATCCCGCTCATCCGCGTCTGGGCCGTAAACGGAACGAGGTCCGCAGCACCCAGGTCGGGGTGCGCGAGCCCGTAGCGGGTTTCGGCCAGTTCGACGATCGATCGGCCCTCAGGAGTCTCGTCAGCCAGGCTCGACGCAAGCACCGCCTCGGCCAGCTCAGACCCAGATACGCCCCCGGCGGGGATGAATTCAGCGGCCCTCCGGTTGCCGTAGGTAATGGTGCCGGTCTTGTCGAGCAGCAGCGTCGAGGAGTCGCCGGCGCCCTCAATTGCCCGGGCCGACATTCCCAGGACGTTCCGCTGCACCATCCGGTCCATCCCGGCGATGCCGATCGCTGACAACAGGCCGCCGATCGTCGTGGGCGCGAGGCAGACGAACCGCGCGACGAGCACGACGGTGGACTGGATCGCCTTGGAGTAAATCGACATTGGCTGGAGCGTTACTACCGCGACCAGAAGGATCAACGTGAGCCCGGCGATCAGGATGTCGAGCGCAACCTCGTTGGGCGTCTTCTGCCGGCTAGCGCCCTCGACGAGGGCAATCATCCGGTCCAGGAACGTCTCACCAGGATTAGATGTCGTCCGGACCACGATCCGGTCCGACAAGACCACGGTGCCGCCCGTCACCGCAGACCGGTCGCCGCCCGATTCGCGGATCACCGGGGCTGATTCCCCGGTGATCGCCGACTCGTCAACGGTGGCCATCCCCTCCACTACGTCCCCGTCGCCGGGGACGACCTGACCGGCTGTGACCACGCACAGGTCCCCGGCCCGCAGTTGCGCTGAAGGGACCTCGTCCACCGTGCCGTCGGCCCGCAGAACGACGCGGCCGTCTCTTGACGGCCGCGGCTCAAGGTGTCCGCCTGCGCCTTGCCGCGGCCTTCTGCTACCGCCTCGGCGAAGTTCGCGAACAGCACGGCCGCCCACAACCAGACCATGATTGATCCGACAAACAGCCCGCGATGGGCGAAGAAGTAGACGGTAGTGACAATGCTGCCGATCTCCACCACGAACATCACGGGCGTATGGATCATGTGGCGGGGATCGAGCTTCACGAGCGCCTCGACCAAGGCCCGGCGCAAGATCGACGGCTCAAGCATCGCGGAGGCCGGGCGGGAGCGAACCTTCGGCGGCCGCGTCTCCGGCGGCGGCGCGACGGCCATCCGGCCGGCCGTGCTATCAGAGTCGTCCATCGCAGCTGCACCGGCTCGTGCTCATGGGCTCTGGCTCGGGCTCATACTCCAGATCGGCGCCGCGGCCGGAGTCGACCATGCGGCCCAGCACCCGGACCAGCTGAGCGGCTGCCAAGAAAAACACCACGATGGTGGCGATCAGAATGACATCAGTCACCACGGGCTCCGCGCTGCGGCATTCCGCCTCACAGGGCTCGCCTAGAACCACTCGGGCTTGAACATCGCTACTCCCAAGTAGAGGAAGACAGCGACCGAGATGGCGAGGAGAATGCCCTGGACGACCGTCATGCACACTCCTACTTCTCGGATCTTGGTGAAACTGGCGATCTGGCGATCGGGACGCTACCCGGCTGCTGCGGGCAAGTCAGCTTGCCGGCGATGTTCTATGCGAAACCCAGACGCTCCTGTGACCTGCTGAGCAGAAGCTGCGGCAGTCCGGCGCGACGACCGCTGAGACCCACTGCCAGTGTGGTAATAGCCCGCTGGCGCGCCGAATCTGCGGTGCCGCACCGAACCCGGGCCTGCCACTGACAGAATCTTGACCGACTCAGGAGGGAGGCGGTCGACATCACCGAGCAAACAGGCGCCTCCCGCTCTGTCCGGCCCCGATGAAGGCGTGAGCGCGGCCACCGCCGTAGAAGCGGACGCCGCCGACGCCGCCGACGCCGTCGAGGCGGCTGGTCATTTCCGCATCTACCTCGGCGCGGCCGCGGGCGTCGGCAAGACCTACGCCATGCTCAGCGAGCGCCGGCGTCGGCGTGAGCGCGGCGCTGATGTGGTCGTCGGGTTTGTAGAGTGCCACGGGCGCCGGCTCACCGAAGACATGATCGAGGGCCTCGAAGTCATCCCCCGCAAGGCGGTCGAGTACCGGGGAACCCGGCTTGACGAGATGGACCTGGACGCGGTCCTGCGAAGAAAGCCCAAGATCGCCCTGATTGACGAGCTTGCTCACACCAACGTGCCGGGATCCGGCCGGCACGACAAACGCTGGCAGGATGTTCTGGAAATCCTTGACGCCGGAATCGATGTCATCACGACCGTCAACATCCAGCATCTCGAGAGCATCGCCGACGAGGTCGAGCACATGACCGGCGCGAAGGTCCGTGAACGAGTGCCGGACTGGGTCGTGCGCAAAGCCGATCAGATCGAGCTTGTCGATTCCTCACCCGAGCAGCTGCGTCGGCGGATGATCACGGCAACATCTACCCGCAGGACCGGGTCCCCCGCGCTCTGACGCACTTCTTCCGCACCGACAACCTGATCGCCTTGCGCGAGCTGGCACTGCGGTTTCTGGCCGACGAAACTGATGAGGAGCTCCTCGAGCACCTCAGGCGGCATGAGTCCCAGGGCGTGTGGGAGACAGCCGAGCGCATCATGGTGGCCGTGACGGCGGCGCCGGGGAACAATGCGCTGCTGCGACGCGCGGCCCGCATCGCATCCAGGGTCAAGGGGAAGCTGGACGTGGTCCACGTTGTGTCCAGCGACACCAGCGGCCCGAGGGGCCGCCGGTCACCGGACCGACTGCGAGAGCTCGCGGCGGACGTCGGTGCCCGCTGGAACGAGATCAGCGATGACGATCCCGCCGGTGCCATCGTCCGCTTCGCGCGTCAGCATCAGATCACACTGATCGGCTCCAGCCAGCGCCGCCGATGGCAGCAGTTCGCCGGCGGCGGGTCGAACGTGCGGCGGGTAATCCGGGCAGCGGGTGAGTTCGGCATCGACGTTCACGTCATTGCCCGGCGCGAGCGACCACCCGGTGAGACGGCGAAGGCCAGCGCCGCCGGAACCCCTGACGTGGAATCGCGCGGTTGACGGCCAGAACTCGCCGCCGCTCCTAGTTACGCGCTGCATCAGCCAGCTGCCGATGTTGCGTGTTCTTGCGCCAGGCGGAGTTGGCCGAGGAAGACCTGCAGCAGGCCGGCGTCTTGCGGCAGCAGTGTCAGGATCCTGTTAGCCGACGGTGGCCGGCAGGCCAAGGGCTGGTTGACTTGCTGAGTCACCCCGGGTTATGCCTGACCAGGTAGATAGAGGGAGGCGCCGGCGATGTCTCATTTTCTGAGCAGGGACCGGGTCGCGGTCGGCACTGCGGTCATGCTGCCGCTGGCGGTTGCGGCGATATTGCTGCCGTTCCGCGTGGACTGGTCGAACACCAACGTGGCCCTTGTCCTGGTCGTGGCGGTGGTCGCGGTTGCTGCGATCGGGAACCGCGTGGCCGGGGCCCTGGCGGCGGTATCAGCGTTCGCGTGGTTCGACTTCTTCTTCACGCTCCCGTATTACCGGTTCACGATCCGCAGCTCAGCGGATGTCACGACCGCTGTTCTGCTGCTCCTGGTGGGCCTGGTCGTCTCCCAGTTGGCCGTCCGGGCCCGGCGGCTGCAAGTGATCACGATCACCGACGCGCGCTATCTCGCGCAGATTCACGAGACCGCCGCGCTGAACCAGTCGGCCAGAACGCCGGACGCGGTAGCGGCGCGGGTACGGGAGCAGCTCATCGAAGTGCTGGACCTCCAGGAATGCCGGTTCGAATACGGCACCCTGCTCGGTCATCCGCCGCGGCTGGAGCCCGATGGCACCATTATGCCCGGTCACCGTTCGTGGGACGTCGAGCAATCGACGCTCCCGGCGGAGGAGATCGAGCTGCGTGTCTTCGGCAACGGCCAGTTCTACGGCCGGTTCATGCTCCGGCCGAAGCCGGAGTCCAGGCCGTCTCTGCAGGCGCGACTGGTCGCGGTGACACTGGCCGACCAGGCAGGCCGCGCATTCGGCATCAGCCAGGCCGCGCGGCGCGGCGGCTGACAGCAACTCGGGCAGCAGGTGGGCGGCGTGCCCGCCGGAGCGTCCGCGCGTCCGAGATCACGACGATTGCGGCGTCGATGACGAACAGCAGTATCGCCAGATCGTTGAGAGCTCCGGAAGCGACAGAATCTGGGAATAGCTGCGCGATGCCCCAGGCCGTAAATGCGAGGACTGCCACAAGCCGCATGAGGCTGTGTCGCCCCTTAGGCGGATGCGCGACGCTGACTGTTGCGATAGCGCCGGCAACCAGTAGCAGCGGCGCAGCTGAGGCGGCGGCGTGGTGGCTCCAGTGGACGCTGCCACCGATCCCGTCAACGGTGAGTAGCAGGATGCTTGCGGCGATGGAGGTCAGGCCGAGCCCGATGGCGGCCAGGAGCCGGCGGCGCGGCGCATTCGCGTGCTGAGGCTGGTCCACGATGTTCACGGTATCGAGGCGCATCGCCCACCGACCTCACGGGGCCGCCCGGGGCTGGGAGGGTCCGGCAACCCTGGGAGGGTCTACGCCAGCAGTACAGGCGCCGGGCAAATTCGCGTAGTCGCCTGGCAGGTGTACCGTCGCCGCGGCCGGGCAGCGATATGGACTGTGGCGGGCGGCTATGCCTGACAGCGAGCGGACGATCATCGGTCGCTTCGCGTCCGCACATCTGTACCGAACCGGTTGGCGGCCGTGATCACGCTGGTGTGATTCTTGAGGGCCGGCAGGACGTTGCGCGGGCTCCTGTTGGAGCCGGCTCAGTAGCTGCTGGCCAGAGCGAGCAGGTCCTGGAAGTCGTTGGCCGCTTCAAGTGCGCAGACGCCCGCGAGCAGGGCAAGGGCGAGCACGA
>WNFC01007689.1_pt1 | contig 15720 bp, 17 predicted proteins | sample 5400541 | NCBI WGS metagenome assembly WNFC01 (sample SAMN13153342, study PRJNA577476) | soil metagenome | isolation source: 120 cm saprolite under Douglas fir tree site 2 hole 2 replicate 1 | place: USA:California | collected 2015-04-18
TGGACCAGATCCCGCTGTACCAGTTCCACCGGCCGGACCCGAAGGTGCCGTTTGCGGAGTCCATCGGCGCGCTGGTCGAGCTCAAGAATCAGGGCAAGATCCGCCACATCGGGCTCTCTAACGTGTCCGAAGCCCAGCTTCGCGAGGCGCAGCGGCTCACTCCGGTCGTATCGGTGCAGAATCGCTACAACATTTCTGACCGGTCGTCGGAGTCGATGGTCGACCTGTGTGATCAGGAGACGATGGCCTTCCTGCCCTGGGCGCCGATCCAGGACGCCGAGCGGATGCCGCCGGTTCTCACCGCCGCACGCCATCACGGCGTGAGCTCGCGCCAGATCGCGCTCGCCTGGCTGCTGACCAGGTCAGCGCAGATACTGCCGATTCCCGGCTCCGGGTCAGCTCAGCACGTCGCGGACAACATCGCTGCTGGCTCGGTGCAACTGACCGACGACGAGGCGAACGCGATCCTCGACGTGGCGTGACAGGCCGCTCAGTCGGGCTGGGATCTAGGCTGCCGCCGCCGTCCGAAGGCGAAGTATGAGAGTGGCGCGCCCCCGAAGGAGTTGACGACTACCACAACCGCGGCCCATATCCACTTCGAGCCCCGGATCTGGCTTGCTGGCCGGCGCTTGATGTCGACGAGTGCCGCCGTCTTGAGGCTGGCTTCGGCAACTGCTGCGACGATGACTAGCATGCGGCTGCGCTTGCTGAGAACGCCCCACTGCCTGGCGGCCATATCGCCCTCCGCGTCGTCTTGGCTGCTGTTGATGTTCACTCCGTGCGCGGCGAGTTCGGCGATGAAGCCGTCGGGGTCGACGAGGCTCAGGTAGCGAATTCACCTTCTTATTGACGAACAAGTTAGCCCACCCGCTGAGAGCATAGGAGGGTGGCTCGATGATGAGCTCCACCAGGCCATCGGAGGAGCCGTTCACCAGCCACCGCCCCGAACCGCCGTACACGCCACTCGTTCTTCCGACCCGAGCTGGTCACCATCGCCCAGCGGGCCGAGAACGACCTTGTCGGCGTGCCTAGCGGGATCATGGACCAGTCCGCGTCGCTGCTCTGCCGGGCCGGTCACGCGCTGCTGCTCGGGCCGGGTTGGCAACTGTCGCGGCCAGGCCGGACTCGTAGGCTGCGACGACGAGCTGGGGCCCGGTCCCGGCCGCTGAGCTTGGCCATCGCCCGGGTGGCGTGGGTCTTCGCGGTGGAGGTGCTCAGGTAGAGCCGGGCGGCGATCCTCGTTGAAAGCCCGGAGGCGACCAGGATCACTACCTCGCGCTCCCGCGCGGTCAGGGCGTCCAGGCCCGGGCACGGCGCACCTTGCGGTTCCCGGCCTGCGTTACCCCGCCTGGCGTTCTCGCATCCGGCGGTAGCGGGCGTCGAATTCCGGTGAACCTGCCCCACCTGCCAGCCGTTACTGTTCGTATCGGTCTGACTACGGAACGTCGAGACCGCGTCGACAGGGGGTCCTCGTGCAGCTAACTACCGGACAGCACTGCCGGGTTCTGCTGATGCTAGCGGCCGTCATGCTCGGGGGTGCGGCATGCTCGGCAACGGTGCACACCACTGCCGCCGGTTCCCCGGTACGGGCGAACCACGCCGGGCAGCGTCCCTACCTGCTGCGGTTCCATACCGTCCGCCAGATCGCCAGCACCGTCCCTGCGAATGGCGACGTCAACCCCTACGGGATCGCGGTCGTGCCGCAGACGGCCGGCAGGCTGGTCCGCGGCGACATCCTGGTCAGCAATTTCAACAGCAAGGCCAACGTGCAGGGGACCGGGACCACCATCGTTGAGATCTCCCCGGGCGGGACCAGGCGGGCCTTCGCCCGGCTCGGCGCGCTGCCCGCGACCGATCGGTGTCCTGGCGGAATCGGCCTGACCACAGGACTTGAGGTGCTGCCAGGCGGCTGGGTGGCCATGGGCAGCCTGCCCACCGTCAGGGGCGGTGCACTGCCTGCCACGAACCCCGCCGGCTGCATCATCGTGCTCGACAGCCACGGGAAACCCGTAGAGACCTGGGTGAACAAGGACATCAACGGGCCATGGGACATGACCATGCGGGCCGGGCCCGGTCATGTGGCGCTGTTCGTGTCGAACGTGCTCAGCCGGGCCGGGAGTCACCACTCGGCACCGCCTCCGTCCGGCCTGTGCACGGTAGTGCGGTTGGACATCTCGCTGGCGCCTGGCGCCCGGCCCCGGATGACGGGCATCACCGTCGTCGGCGGCGGCTTCCCCTGGCGCCAGGACAAGGCGGCGCTCGTCCAGGGCCCGACCGGCCTCGCCCTCGGCCGGGGCGGCACTCTCTACGTGGTGTCGACGGTCGGCAGCAATATCTCGGCTATCCCGGACGCGATGACAAGGACATCGCCAGCCAGGCCGGTAGCCCTCACAAGCGGCGGAGCTCTCAGCGGCCCGCTTGGGCTCACTCTTGCCCCGGATGGTGACCTGATTGCCGTCAATGGCAACGACGGCAGGGCGATCGAGATCACTCCACCCTGGTGCCGCACGGCGCCGGCGACCTCTTCGGCGTGACGACCCTGCCCGGCGGCCAGGGCCTGCTGTTCGTCAATGACGGCACCAACGCGCTCGACCTGTTCAGCGCCCCCTGAGGGCGGCCGCCCGGCCTCGGCTGGCATCACGCCCGGCTGGGAGCATCCTGTCCTGTACCGCCATGAGCCCGGCCCGCGCGGCTGACGCCATCCGCTCGCCCGGTATCAGGTTTCCCGTACCGCGGCAGGCCTGGCCCGCCCGGGCTGACGCCATCCCCCCGCGCCGCGATCCGGTCCCGCGCGGCCGCCTGCGCATGGGCGGCGGCACGTCCGCCATGGCATGGCTGACCAGCCCAGGCAGCCGCGGGCCAGGAACGCTGAAGCGCACACCAGGGCGCCGGGGCCGCTTCAGCGGCCGCTAGCCGGCCCGTTATCAGGAATCAGGACACGGCGCCACGGATACGCCGGAAACCACGTATGTCCGCATCCCGGTCGCGATCGACCCTTGCGTTTGGATATCCTGGCCGCGCATTGCGGCGCGAAAGCTACCCATCCGATGATTTTCCAACTTATGAACTCCTATCGGCGCCTTCGCGCGTCTCACCTACATCTAAACCACTGAACGGGCCGCCGGACAGTCGCGCTTCCCGGACGGCCCGCACGATCGCAAGGAGAACGCGGGCACGTCATGGTTCATGGAACGCTAGATGACGACCGCGTACAACGCCAGGGCGCTGGTGACGCGCTCGCGACGCGACAGCGCTTCGGCGTTGAGTCTCTGCTCCGCATCGCTGACGAGCCCGGCCGTCACCGCGTCTCCGAGCGGTCGCCTCGCTGGCCCGCTTTCCCGCTGTCCCGGCGGCAAGGCCAAGCGGACGCCGAGCGCAGGCTAGCCCGCCTCTCGCTGCCAACCGAAGGGGATGACTATGGCGCTCTACCGCAGCTTCGAGCTGATCGGCTATGGGTCCGCGGGACTTACCGCGGTCCTGATCCTGGTGCTCAGGTACCGCTGGCGGCGGGGCAAGCCACTCCAGGAGCCCTGAACGCCACCTACGACGTTCCGGATGTGCGCTTCAAGCGCAGCGCGATCTCGTTCATCGTGGCCGCGTCGCTCCTGCTCGTCGTGGTCCGCATCGGATGGCACCTGGCCTTCGTGGTCACCCACGCCGCTTACTGGGCGCTGATGCCGATATGGATCATGACGTTCCTCGTGCCGTCCGCAACGCTGTTCGTGTCCTGGCTAGACCGGCCGTACAAGGTAACGCCCCGCCAGCAGCAGCAGCTCGACAGCCTGTTCGTGGCCGTCGTGGTGCCGGTCTACAACGAGGACCCGGAGCTGCTTGACCGTTGCCTGTGGTCGCTGGTCAACTCGACCCGGCCGCCCGACGAGATTTACGTGGTCGAGGACGGACCATCGGGTAACTACGCGCAGTTGCGTGAGCACTGGCTGACCGTGCCGGGCGTGCGCTGGACGCAGCTGACAAAGAATCGCGGGAAGAAACACGCGCAGTCCGCGGCCTACATGTCGTGCCCGGAAGCAGACATTTTCATAACGGTGGATAGTGATACCACGCTAGCTCCTAACGCTATTGACGAAGGACTCAAGCCCTTCGCTAACCCGCGCATAGCGTCAGTCGCGGGTATCGAGGAGATTTACAACAAGAGGGCCAACTGGCTGACCATGAGCTGCGCGGTGCGGAACAGCGTCTCTCAGCTCATCGCCTGGAGCACGCAGTCGGTGTTCGGCGACGTGCTGATCAACCGGGGCACCTTCGCGCTGTACCGAGCGCACATCATCCGCGAGATCATTCCGGCGTACCTCGACGAGACGTTCCTCGGGCGCCCGGTGAGGCTCGGCGACGATTCAGCGCTCACGCTCTTTGCCAGGGCGCACGGCCGCACCGTCCAGCAGGTGACGGCATTCTGCCTGCCGATGTATCCGGAGAATCTCTCGCACCACTTCCGCCAGTGGCTCCGCTGGGCGCGCGGTGGCTCAGTGCGCAACTACTGGCGCATCCGTTACCTGTCTCCCCGGTCCTGGAGCTGGTGGTGGATCGTGTTCGGGATCTACTACATTCCCGTGTCCGCCATCGTGCCCGTGCTGTACATCGTTACCTGGCCCTCCTCGGCCAGGGTCGTCGGGTACATCGGCATACTGATGATCAGCTGGGCATACGCGGTGAGCCCGAGAAGCCTGTGCGTACACCGCGAGGGGGAGAGCCGCCTTTTCCGCTACGGCTCCATGCTCATGTACCCGGCAGGGATCATCTGGACCTCCGTGGTGCTACGCCCAATCCGTCTCTACGGCATCTTTACCTGGTACAAGCAGGGCTGGGTGACACGCACCAGTGGTATTGAGGTGACCGCCACGAATTCGGAGCAGCAAGCGACGCGATGGGATTGGTGAGGTCAGTCCGTCTTATTGGCGGCATTGCGCTCGCTGGCGTGCTGCCCGTCGCTGCCCTGGTTGGCTCGATCGCGCTGTCCAAGGGCTACAGCACGCCAACCGTTCCGCGGCACAGGCCTGCCCTGGCGAAACCTCTCCCGAAGCGGCCCGCTTCCTACCTCGGCGTCTACGAGAAAGGCGCGCCCGGTTCCTACCTGCCAGTCGAGAATTTCGCCAAGGCGACTGGGCGGCACCCGAATATCGCTCTTTACTTCAGCAAGTGGCAGCAGCAGTTTGACACTAGCTTTGCGCAGCAGGCGCGGGCCCACCACGCCGTTGTTCTGGTGCAGATGGATCCGTTCACTGCCCGCCTTTCAAGAATTGCGGCCGGAAAGCAGGACTTCTACCTGAGACCTTTCGCTGACGAAGTCCGTGCCTTCCGCTACCCGGTTATCATCAGCTTCGCCCACGAGATGAACGGCAACTGGTATCCCTGGGGACAGGGCAATGCCAAGCCAAGCGATTTCCGCAAAGCCTGGCGGCATGTCGTCAATGTCTTCCGGCACCAGCATGCATACAACGTCACCTGGCTCTGGGCGATCCATTCTATCGGGGCAAACATGTCCACCCTCCGCTCCTACTGGCCCGGCAGGAAGTACGTGACGTGGGTCGGCATGGATGGCTACTACGCACGGCCAGCCGATAATTTCCGTTATATCTTCGGCACCACGCTCAAGGTCGTCCGTAAGATCACCGGGAAGCCCGTGCTGATCTCCGAGACCGCGGCCGGCAAGCTCACGAACGACCAGCCGGGGAAGATTGCCAATCTCTTCCGGGGCATCCGTACTCACCACCTGCTGGGAATGGCCTGGTTTGACGTGGCCCAGCATGCAGGACCCCACCACCAGGACTGGCGACTGGAGGGCGACCAGCGCGCCATGGCGGCGTTCATCAAAGCCACCGCCAGCTACCGCGGGCGAGAGCCTAGTTTCTGAGGAAAGTTGTGACATACCGCATTGCCTTTAAGGCGGCATAAGCGGACTGGCTACCAGCCGGGCAACCCTTTCTTGCCGTCAAAACGCCCATGTGCGACGATCTGATCTACATGCACTAGCCGTGCAGCAACCGGTGCTCGCCAGGTGTTAACGAGCCGCAGAGGAGGTCGAAGGACAATGGCAGGAGTCCCCACCAGCGCAGGCGACGTCCACGCCGATGATCTTGGCGTCGTGCTCATGCACGAGCATGTCTTCATCCGCACCGAGCCGCTGCACTGGGGCTGGCCAGGCTTCGGCAGCTGGGACGAGGAAACGGAGGTGGCTGCCGCGCGCGAGCGGCTCGGCCTGCTCAAGCGGCAGGCGTCGACACGATCCTCGACATGACCGTCCCCGGCCTGGGCCGCGACCCGGCGCTTGTCGCCCGCGCGGTGGCGGGCACCGGGCTGAAGGTGATGTTCGCGACGGGCTACTACACCTACGACAACCTGCCGTTCCCGTTCCACTACCGCGGGCCGGGCAAGGTGCTCGACGACGACGACCATGTGCTGGAGTCGCTGTTCGAGCGCGATCTGACCGCGGGGATCGGCGACACGGGCATCAGGGCCGCCGTGCTCAAGGTCGCGAGTGACCAGCAGGGCATGACCGAGGACGTCGGGCGGCTGACCCGCGCGGTTGCGAACGTCAGCGTGCGCACCGGCACCGCGATCTGTACGCACGCGCACGCGCCGACCAAGCGCGGGCTCGACCAGCAGCGGATCTTCGCCGAGGCCGGCGTCGACCTGGGGCGGGTGATGATCGGGCATGCCAACGAGACGACGGACCTGGACTACCTGCAGCAGCTGATCGACAACGGGTCCTACATGGGCTGGACCGCTGCGGCCTGGACGTCGCCGTGCCGCTCGACGTCCAGCTGGACACGCTGGGTGAGCTCTGCAAGCGCGGTTACGCTAGCCGGCTGATGCTTTCGCACGACAAGGCGTCGTTCATCGACTGGTTCACGAACGCCGAGGTCGACGCGGTCCTGCCCAACTGGCAGTACACCTACATTCACAGCGGAGTCCTGCCTGGCCTGCGCGACCGCGGCGTATCCGATGACCAGATCGAGCAGATCCTGGTGCGCAATCCGCGCGACTTCTTCGCCCAGCACCCCGCGCCGGCAACGGCAAGGTCCTGAGGGCCCGGCTCCGCGAGACCGACTTCGCCTCGCCAGTGTTCCCCTGACCGAAGTGCCCGCCCGGCTGGATCCATCCCGCCGGGTTTGAGCATGCTGAGGTAGCCGCCCTTGGCCGGCCGACAGCATTCACTGGGTTGGCAAGGGCTGTTGCCACCACATCAACCGTCCGGCGACGCATCGTGGTCCGCGGCCTCGGCCTCCGCGGCGCGGGCCCGCTCAGCGGAAAGCTCACGCTCCGCGGCGTTGCGGGTCAGCGCGGCGGCGCGCTCGAACTCCGCCTGAGCCTCATCCGGGCGCCGGAGTTTCATCAGCAGGTCCCCGCGCACGCTCGGCAGCAGGTGGTAGCCCTGCAGCGACGGCTCGGCCGCGAGCGCGTCGACCAGGTCCAGACCAGCCTGCGCGCCGTAGGCCATCGACACGGCGACCGCCCGGTTCAGCTCGACTACCGGCGAGGGCGTCAGCTGGGCCAGGATCGCGTACAGCTCGGTGATGCGCGCCCAGTCCGTATCCTCCGGCCGGAACGCGCGGGCATGACAGGCGGCAATGGCGGCTTGCAGCGCGTAGGGGCCGCGGGCACCGCCGAGCTCCTCCGCCCGGGCGAGGGCCGCCAGGCCGCGGTTGATCAGCAGCCGGTCCCAGCGTGCCCGGTCCTGGTCCAGCAGCAGGACCGGCTCCCCGGCCGGACCGGTGCGGGCGCGGACCCGGGACGCCTGGATCTCCATCAGCGCGACCAGTCCATGTACCTCAGCCTCATCGGCGGTCAGCTGAGCGAGGATGCGGCCGAGCCGCAGGGCGTCCTCGCAGAGCGCCGGGCGCATCCAGTCGTCGCCGGCCGTGGCTGAGTAGCCCTCGTTGAAGATCAGGTAGATGACCTCAAGGACGGACGAGAGCCTGGCCGGCCGCTCCTCGGTGCCCGGCACCTCAAAGGGCACCTGCGCCTTGGCCAGGGTTTTCTTGGCCCGGACGATACGCTGCGCGATCGTTGGTTCCGGCACCAGGTACGCCCGCGCAATCTCGGCCGTGGTCAGGCCGCCGAGCAGGCGCAGCGTCAGAGCGACCCTGGCCTGCACGGCAAGGACCGGGTGGCAGGCGGTGAATACCAGCCGCAGCAGGTCGTCGTCGATGTCGTCGGAGAAGGCGCGGTCGAAGTCAGGCGTGACGGCGTTACCTTCCGCCTCCAGCGCGCGGCCGATCTGCGCGTACTTCAGATGCAGCTCCCGGTTCCTGCGGAACAGGTCGATCGCCCGGCGCTTGGCGACGGTCATCAGCCAGGCGCCGGAATTGCGGGGAACTCCCGATTCAGGCCACTGCTCCAGGGCCGCGACCACGGCATCCTGGGCGAGTTCCTCAGCCAGCCCCACGTCGTTGGTGTACCGCGCGAGTCCGGCGATGAGCCGCGCCGACTCCATCCGGACGACGGCCTCGATCGCCGCATGAGTCTCCGAGGCGGTCACGACAACCGATCACACCACCTGCAAGCCGGCCGGGCAAGCTAGCGCCCGGTCGCCCTGACCACCACGGCCGCGCGACGGACGGGCGGTCAGGGCCAGGCAGGCGCAACCGGTTCGGCACGGACGGCTGCCCGGGCCCCGGCGAGCACACGCAGCAGCGACCGGTGAGGATGCCGGGCCAGGCGGGCGTCAGCGGCAGCGACGCAGCCGCCGGGTGGTGCCAGATCCCGCCGGGTGGTGCCAGATCCGCGGACCCGGCACCACCCGCTGGCGTCGTGGCTGTCCCCGCTCCGAACGCGCCCCGGCGGGGTCAGGGCCGAGCCCCGCAGCGCTGGTCAGGATCAGTAAACGGTCCTGATCGTCGTGTCGCCCTCGCCGACGATGCGCAGGAAGCGCTTCGTCCACTCGATCACCTCGTCCTTGTCCCGGCACTCGAGCAGCGCCCAGCCGCCGATCAGTTCCTTGGCCTCGGTGAAGGGCCCGTCGATGACGGTGAACTCGCCGTTGTGGTACGCCACCCTGGTGGCCTCCTCCACCGGGCCAACCCCGCCGGTGGCCAGCAGGACCCCGGCCTTGGTCGCCTCCTCCACGAACTTGCCCATCTCGGCCATGAGTTCCGGGGTCGGCGGCGGCATCGGCGTGGACGGATCGCCCAGCGTGTACCCGAGGTATCGCATCTTCTTGGTCCCTTCTGTCGGTGACCGGCCGCCCGGCCGGCGGCCGGAGCGGGCCGGCGTTAGCGGCCTTGACTCTCGCCTGCCCTTTCTTGCCCCTGCGTCGAACGCGGTCCGGCCAGATCGACACCGGCCTGAAGATTTCTGCCGCGAGTCCCGGGCCGGCCGTAACCGCCCCGGCGCGCGTCGGCCTGGCGTTACGCGGCCCGGGTGGCCAGGCCTCTGGAGCCGCCTGCCTCGGCCAGGCGCTCCATAAGCACCCCGGCCAGGCGCAGGACCTTGCGCTCGGTCGGCATCAGCTCACCGGCCAGCGTCGTCACAGCCAGGCGTCCCGCCTCCGGCCGGGCACGCAGGCTGGCGCTCTCGCTACGCTGGCGCCGTGGGCAGGGACGCCGACCGTCAGCACGTGCCGGCGCCGATGCGCGATGTCCGGCTGCTCGGCAGGCTGCTCGGCGACGTGCTGCGCGAGTCCGGCGGCCAGGACCTGCTTGATGACGTAGAACGGCTGCGGCGCTCCGTCATCGCGGCCCGGCGGCCCGAGTCGGGCGACCGTGCCGTCGACGAGGTCACCGACTTGGTCGCCTCCTGGCCGCTGCAGCGCGCCGAGGCGATCGCGCGCGAGGGCACCGGGGAAGCCGACCTCGCCTACAGCGGCCCGGCGGAATTCATCGCCGACCTGCGCCTGGCGCAGGATGCCTCGGTGGCTCAGCAGCTGGCGACATGCCGACCGCGGCCCATGAAAGGTTCAGGCCAGTCGCGGACAAGATCGAGGCCGGCGCCCTGCGCGCGTACCGGGCGCTGGTCGAGGCGGAGGGCTTCGCCGACTGGTTCGCCAGGATCAGCCCGCTCGCGGAGATCAGTGGGATGCGGATCGGGTCCCGGCCGACCCGCCGGGGCGGCCCCGGCCGCGGGCGCCAGGCTCGATGACCTGCGGGCGATCCCGTGGGTCTTCGCGTGGGCGCAGACTCGGGTAAACCTGCCCGGCTGGTTCGGCCTCGGCAGCGGCCTCGCGGCAGCCGCGGGCGGCGGCCGCGGCCTGCACGAGGCGCGCGCGGCCTACCGGGCATGGCCGCTGCTCGGCGTCCTGCTGGACAACGCCGAGATGAGCCTGGCCAAGACCGACCGCCGGATAGCCGAGCGCTACCTCGCGCTCGGCGGCCGGGCGGACCTCACTGCGATGGTGCTGGCCGAGTACGACCTGACCAGGCGCCTCGTGCTGGCCGTGACCGGCCACCACAGGCTGCTGTCCGACCGGCCGGTGCTGTCCAGAGCCGTCGCGCTGCGCGATCCGTACGTCGACGCGCTCTCGCACCTGCAGCTGCGCGCTCACCGCGCTGCGCCGCGGCGACGCCGAGCGTGACCGGCTGGAGCGGCTGCTGCTGCTCACCGTCAACGGCGTCGCGGCCGGCCTGCAGAACACTGGCTGACGCCGCCGACGCGGCGATCATGCGCGGCGGCGAACGGCCCGGTAGGCTGGCGAGCCACAGCCCTTTTGGGCGGATCGCTCCCGGCTCCGAGTAGTGGGGATTCACCGATGCGACGGATTCTGCCAGCACTGGCCGCTGTAGCCACGACAGCCTTGGTCGCCGCCTGCGGCAGCAGCGGCGGGGGCGGCGGCACCGGCAGCGCGGCGCCATCAGGCAGCGCCAGCGCGAGCGCCGCCAGCTGCTCGAACGCTGCGATCCAGAAGGATCTCTACACCCGCGGCGTGCTGACCGTCGCGACGGACAATCCGGTGTTCACGCCGTGGTTCGAGCACAACAACCCGTCGAACGGCAAGGGCTACGAGAGTGCGGTTGCCTACGCGATAGCGGCCCAGCTTGGCTTCAAGAAGTCACAGCTGCAGTGGGTCAAAGAGCCTTTCACTAGCTCATACGCTCCGGGTCCGAAGCGGTTCGACTTCGACATCAACGAGATTTCGGTCACTCCGCAGCGGGCGACGGCTGTGACGTTCTCGGCCAGCTACTACGACGTGCAGCAGGCGATCGTGGCGCTAAAGAACACGCCGATCGTGACGCATCACTCGCCGGCCGATCTGAAGAAGTACCTCTATGGCGATCAGGTCGGGACCACGGGCCTTACCTTCATCACCGGCAAGATCCAGCCGACCGCCCAGCCCAAGGTGTTCGATACGCTGAGCGAGGCCACGGCCGCGCTGGCCGCGCACCGGATCCAGGCCATCGTCACTGACACGCCCACCGCGCAGTACATGGCGTCAGCGCAGCTCAAGCACGGCGTCCTGGTAGCCCAGTTCCCGACCACCGGCGAGCACTACGGCCTGCTGTTCCACCTCGGCAACCCGCTGGTCAGCTGCGTCAACAAGGCCATCGCGACGCTGAAGAGCAACGGCACCCTGCCTGCGCTACAGCAGAAGTACCTGAAGCTCTACCTCCGCTTCCCCACGATCCAGCCCTGACGCGGCGGGATAGCTAGCCGTTCGCGGCATGCATGGACGACAACGGGACCGGTCCGGCAGTCGACCCCTTCGCCGGGCTTCCCGGCGCCTCGGCCAGGAGCCTTGGCGGTGCCTGGCAGGCGCCCGGCGACTTTGGCGGCGCCGGGCGCGGCTCGCGGATGCTCGGCGGCACCGGCCGCAGGGCGACCGTCATCTCGACAGTCAGCACTCTGGTCATGCTCGCGGCGCTGGCCGCGGTGTTCCTGCTGGCGCCGGGCGCCCGGCAGGTAGAGCATGCCTTCTTCAACCCGCACGACATGTGGCAGTCGTTTGTCGGCAACCCCCGGGCGGGCTACTACTCTGTCGGGGCGGCTATCTGGCTGAACATCAGGATGTTCATCGCCGCCGAGGTGCTCATCCTCGTGCTGGCCCTGGTCATCGCCCTGATCCGGCAGTCCACGCACCCGGCGATGTTCCCGATCCGCACCCTCAGCACGATCTACGTGGATTTCTTCCGCGGCGTACCGCTGATCCTCGTCATCTTCGCCATCGGCCTGGGCATCCCGGCCCTGAGCCTTCCCGTCGTCTCGAGCCAGTCTGATGCGATCTACGGGGTGGCGGCGCTCGTCTTGTCGTACTCCGCCTACGTCTCGGAGGTCTACCGCGCGGGCCTGAACTCGGTGCACCAGAGCCAGGTGGCTGCGGCGCGGTCGCTCGGGCTGTCGCACCGGTCGGCACTGCGCCACGTGATCCTTCCGCAAGCCGTCAGGAACATCATCCCGCCGCTGCTGAACGACTTCATCAGCCTGCAGAAGGACACGGCCCTCGTCGGAATCCTTGGGACCATCGAGGCAAACAAGGCGGCCGACATTTACAGCGAACAGGTGTTCAACTTCTCGAGCTTCACCGTGGCGGCCATCCTCTTCCTCATCCTTACCATCCCGCTTGCCCGCTTCACCGATCATCTGATCGACCGGGATCGCCGGCGGCGCTTGGCCGGGGCGGCAAGATGAGCGCGGACGGACCGGCCGGAGACGCCCGGCTCGCGCCGGATGAGGGTGTGGCCATCCGCATCGAGGGCCTGCATAAGTCGTTCGGCACCAACGAGGTGCTGCGGGGGATCGACCTGTCCGTGGCCACGCACGAGGTGATCTGCCTGATCGGCGCGTCCGGATCGGGAAAATCGACGCTGCTGCGCTGCGCGAACCTGCTGGAGCCCATTGAAGCCGGGAAGATCAGCCTGTGGGGCCGCGAGATCACCGGCCGGGGGGTGAACCAGAATCTCGTCCGCCGGTACATCGGGATCGTCTTCCAGTCGTTCAACCTCTTCCCGCACATGACCGTGCTGCAGAACGTGACGCTGGCGCCGAGAAAGGTGCTGGGCACGCCCATGGCCAGGGCACAGCAGGAGGCCAGGGCGCTGCTGAGCCGGTTCGGCCTGGACGACAAGGAGTCCGAGTTCCCGGACCGGCTCTCCGGCGGCCAGCAGCAGCGGGTCGCCATCGTGCGGGCACTCGCCATGCGACCGCAGATCATGCTGCTTGACGAGGTAACGAGCGCGCTGGATCCCGAACTCGTGGCCGAGGTGCTCGATGTCATCCGCGAGCTTGCCGCCTCGGGCATGACGATGCTGATCGCCACGCATGAGATGGGCTTCGCTCGCGACATCGCGCACCGGGTCTGCTTCCTCGAAGAGGGGCGCATCATCGAGGACGCGCCGCCTGCCGAGCTGTTCACTGCGCCGAAGGACGAGCGGACGCAACGTTTCCTGCGGCGGATTATCGCGGCCGGCCGTCTCTGACGAACGTCAGCGGCGCCCAGGGTGTTCATGCTGCCCTTGCCGACCGTTTCATGATCCCGGGGCAGTCACTGTGACTGAGAAATCCCCGGGATCATGAAACCCGCAGCCGTGTAGGCGACAGCCACCTCGGCGGCCAGCGCAGCGTTGTCGGCGATCAGCTGCCGGTTGACCTCGGCGCTGCGGCCATCGCTCAGCTCCGATACCAGCGCCAGGACGGCGGGAGTCACAGCCTGTCCGGTCACCCCGGCCCGCCGCACCTGCTCGACCGCCGTGGCGATCAGTGGCTCAATGTCCAGGCCGGCTCCGGGCGGCCGGGTCAGCAGGATTCCCGACCCGGGATTCAGCTCCCAGTGGCAGGCAGCGATCCTGGCCGTCTCCGGCGCGCTTGACGCCGCCGCCGACACGGCCGGCCCGGGCTCGGCGCTGTAGAAGGCGGGCATGGTCGCGGTCTGCCAGCCCAGCACCGGCACGCCGAGGGTCTCGAGCAGCTCGGCTGTCGCCGGGACATCGAGGATGGACTTCACTCCCGAGGAGACCACGACAGCAGGGGTGCGCGCGATCTGCAGCAGGTCGCCGGAGATATCAAGGTTGTCCGCGTAGCCGCGGTGCACTCCGCCGATCCCGCCGGTGCCGAGGAACCTGATGCCGAGCAGGCGGCAGATCGCCAGCGTGCCGCCGACCGTTGTCGCCCCGAGGGCGCCCTGTACGATGCAGGGCGCGAGATCGCGGGCGCCGACCTTGCGGGCGGCCGGACCCGCCGCGGCGAAACGCTCAAGTACCGGCCGGCTCATCCCGGCCAGCACGGCGCCGTCGGCAACGCCCATGGTGGCCGGCGTGGCCCCAGCCGCCCGGATCCGCTCCTCAGCGGCCAGCGCGGCACTCAGGCCCTGCCCGTCGGCGAAGCCATGGGCCACGAGGGTGGTCTCCAGCGCGACGACCGGCCGGCCGAATCGCAACGCCTTCGCTCCCATCTTCGCCACCGCCCTCGCCGCGGCCTGCAGGCCAAGGCCGATCCCGCCGAGCAGGTAGCCAGCGGCGAACGCATCCCCGGCACCCGTCGAGTCGACCGGCCTGGTTGCGACTGCGGGATAGACCTGGCCGCCAGCCCGGACGCCGGCCGGCCCCAGCTTCACCACCAGCTCACAGCCGGGCAGGTCGCCGATGGCGGCCGCCTCTGCCTCGTTGCCCAGCACCACCGCCGGGCGCAGGCGGCCAAGGAGGGCGCGGAAGCGCCCGATTCCGTAGCCGCGCAAGGCCGCGGTCGAGGACAGATCCACGCTTAGCCGCGGGACCAGGGCCGCGGCGGCGATCGCAGCGCCGGCCACCGGAGCGGCGACCAGGCTGTAGGCGGGCAGATGCAGCCAGGTGCACTCAGCGAACCACCGAGCCTCCAGGGCACTGGCGTCCAGCTGCGGGCCGACTCCGCGGTCGGTCAGCATCGACCGCGCGGCGCCCCGCTCGGAAAGCGAGACCACCACCCCGGTCCGGCCGCCGAGCACCGGCCCCACGAGATCGACGCCGCGGCCGGCCAGCTCGGCAGCGACAAGGCGGCCGGCCAGATCGCCTGCCTGCGCGGCGACCAGCCTGGCCCGGCCACCGAGCGCGCAGACCCAGGCAGCGACGTTGGCCGCCTGCCCGCCGACGCCGACCGCGGTGACCGCGGTGGTGTCGGTCTCCTCCGCGAGCGGCTCGGCCAGGCGCACGACAACGTCAAGGTGAGCATCGCCCAGGACGCAGATCACGCCGAGCCGAAAGGAGCGTCGGCTGCCGCGTCGCCGCGGCCCGGCCGCTCTCCCGTGCACATGAGTGCAGCGTAACCAGTCCGGCTGACGCCGAAACTAGCCCGGCAGGCAGGCAGCTTCCCCGGCCCGGCCGGAGACCGCTCGCCGCAGCCCGCGAGAGCCTTCAGGCCTGGCGGCCGGCTGGGCCGATCCGCCGGCCGGCGCCACGATCCGCGACCTCAGCCGGCCAGCGGGATCGCGAAGACGGACGTCGTCGCCGGCCGGGGCGATTCCACGGCCGACGCCACGGTCCGCGACCTCAGCCGGCCAGCGGGATCGCGAAGACGGCCGCGGTCGCCGGCCGGGGCGATCCGCCGGCCGGCTCCACGGTCCGCGACCTCAGCCGGCCAGCGGGATCGCGAAGATGGGCGTGGTCGTCGGCTGGGGCGATCCGCCGGCCGGCTCGACGGTCACTCCCGCCTTGTCTCCTGCCGCGAGGCCGGACGCGAGGACCGGAGCAGTGCGGCCCCCGCTCGGGGCCGGCAGCAGGCCTGCCGACCGGTTGCTTCCCGGCGCTATCAGCCAGAGTTGGTAGACCTTGCCGGCCGGCAGTGGCGGCAGGCCAGCGGTCG
>WNFC01014797.1_pt1 | contig 15720 bp, 11 predicted proteins | sample 5400541 | NCBI WGS metagenome assembly WNFC01 (sample SAMN13153342, study PRJNA577476) | soil metagenome | isolation source: 120 cm saprolite under Douglas fir tree site 2 hole 2 replicate 1 | place: USA:California | collected 2015-04-18
CCCCTTGTTTCGGGGCAAATTCAACCTGCCAGCGTTGATCTGCGGCTAGGCGAATTTGCCTATCGCATCCGCGCGAGCTTCATGCCGGATCGACGGACCACCATCCTAGAGAAAATCGAATCTGCGATGGATGGGCACAGGTTTGATTTGTCGGCGGATGGCTCAGTTCTTGACCGTGGGCAAGTGTACCTAATCCCGCTGCAGGAATCATTGCAGCTCCCGGGAGCGCTGCGTGGCCTTGCCAATCCAAAAAGCTCAACCGGGCGGCTCGACGTGCTGGTCAGATTGATCACTGAAAAGCAAAACGCCTTCGATGAAGTACCTGCAGGATACAAGGGGCAGCTATATGTCGAAGTCGTTCCACAAACTTTTAGCATCGTAGTAAAGCCCGGAACGCGCCTGAACCAACTGAGACTTACTCGCGGCAACACCAGCCCAGCATTGAAAAATGGCGAACTCAGCCGCTGGTATAACAATGGCGAGCTAGTGCAACCTGCGACCGAAAAACTCGTCGCCCACGCCAGCTTGGTCCCGGTGACTATCGATTTGCAGGGGGATGGCTCAGGAGCGCCTGTTGGCTTCCGCGCGAAGCGGTTCACGAACCGAATTAATCTGGAATTCATACAGCATTATGAATGGGAGGATTACTGGGACCCGATCTACGCCAGGTCCGGTAGATTAATTCTCGACCCCGGCGAGTTTTACATTCTCGCGACGCGGGAAACAGTCAGGGTGCCCCCGGAATTCGCTGCGGAAATGGTGGCCTACGAGTCGCGATCGGGAGAATACCGCGCGCACTATGCGGGCTTCTTCGATCCAGGGTTTGGGACAACTGGGCGCGGCAGCAAGGCCGTCCTAGAAGTTCGATCGTATATTCCATTCATGTTGGAACATGGGCAGCCAATTGGGTACCTGCGATACGAAAAGCTAGCTTCGCCGCCTCGGCTCATTTACGGCTCGGGGATTGGATCGAACTACGAGGGGCAAGGGCTTGCGTTGGCGAAGCAGTTCAAACCCTACATGGCCCCCGCGAAATCGTGACCGGCTCGAGTTCTAGCCGGCGATGGGACACGATCGCGCGAGCCGCCAAGGCGCGCAAGATGCTGGGCTGGTCGCCGCAGCACGGCGACCTCGTGAAGGAGATCGAGGAAGGCTGCTATCGCGCGGATGTCCGGGGCGGGTGAGCCGGTGGAGGTGGGCGGCTTTCCCTCTCTCCCCAGGGGAGCTTTGCACACGAACGGTATTCTGCACAAGAAGTCTGGCGGCTGCACAAAAATGCGGTATTAGGTAGCAAACTCGCCACGTCGAAGAATCCACCCTGGAATCCGAGACTTATCCGACAACGAACTGCTTTCGGAATCTCTCAGCGCATAGGTCGTCTACGGCAAAACCGGCATTGATGAGGATAGACCCCATCCCATCGCCCGCATGGCGAAAATGCAAGAGAACGCATCGCTCACGATCAAGCCACACGCGCATTGCGGTGAGGGTATCGGCTAAATCGGCCTGCCTAACCCTTATTTCCACGGATTGCACGTGGAGAGCCCTCCCTTGCCGACGTTTGGCGGGAGTGCACGTCTCTCTCAGCCACCGGGGCCGAAGACCATCATCCGGCGATACTAATCACGATACGATAAATTGAAGCAAACCGATAGGTCGTCTTTTCCCTCGCGCTTGGGCACGAGGCGGAACAGCGCAATCGCATTTGCCCTGCGGCATCGTCTCCCTCGCCCCTCGGGGAGAGGCCCTTCGACAAACGCTCAGGAGGGACCCATGCGCAGCATGGGGAGGGTGAGGGGAGCGGCCGCAAGTGGGTTAGCTCGTCAAACACCGCCGGGGTTGCGCCACCCCCTCACCCTAAGTCAACTTGTCTGGGCCGAGGGCGTCATGGGGAACCATCTGACGCAACGCAGGACGAGGTCGGGTGGAATGCTGCTATGAAGACCGCAAGGATCGCCGCTGCCCAGACCGTTGAATTTCGGGAAGACATCGAGGCGGCGTTGAACTGCGTGGCCGATGTTGCCGCGCGCGCCGAAGCCGAAGGCGCCACGCTGCTTTGTTTTCCGGAAGGCTTTCTTCAAGGATATCTGACCGACGAGGCACCGGCGCGACGAAACGCTCTGGACCTCGCGTCACCTGTGTTCGAGGCCGTGCTGAACCGTCTCCCGAAGACTGGACCGATGATCGTCATGGGGCTGATCGAGGTGGAGGACGGGCGATTGTTCAACACCGCCATCGTGGTGGATCGCGGCGCCATCGTCGGTCGCTATCGCAAGGCGCACCTCCTAGGCGGCGAACAGATCTTCGACGCTGGAAGCGAGAGCCGCATCTTCGAGATCGCCGGTCTGCGTTTCGGAATCAACATTTGCTACGACACGAATTTTCCCGAGGCGGCGCGGAAGGTCGCGGACCTCGGGGCATCCCTGATCGTGTGCCCTGCCAACAATATGCTCCGCCGAAAGACGGCGGAGACGTTTAAGGACGTGCACAATTCCGCGCGCGGTGAACGATGCCGCGAAACAGGCCTCTGGCTCGTCTCGGCCGATGTGACTGGCGAGCGCGATGGGCGTATTTCCTGGGGTCCAACCGCCGTCCTGAATCCCGCCGGCGAGGTCGTGGCTCAGCTGCCTTTGGAAAAAGCCGGAGTACTGGTCTTCGATATTCCCTGCGGCCTCTAAGGCGGCGAAAGTTCGAGTGCGGCAGGTCTGGGTTTTCACCGTCGCTGATCCTGGCGACCTCGTCGACGATACCCTTGCTGGACTTCCTTTCCGCGGGAGAAATCAACAACTATGTCGAGGGGCTAGCTCGAAAAACCATCACCACTTTAAGCTAACGCCTCGCTAACCTCTCCCCGAGGGGAGAGGAGATGAGTTGTACGCGGCAAGTGCGATTGACCTTCTCTCCCTTAGGGTCGCCTCGAGAGATTGCCCCGGCTGCGGCACATTTTTGGCTTGCATCCGGAATGTCTCATCGCTATTGTTGTTCCTGTTTTGTTCGATCATTGACATCGTAGATTGACCCGTTTTGCCGCAGGGCTAGGCGTGTCCCGTTTCGAGCAGTGCCGGACTAGATCTGGTAAGTGCCTCCTGCAAAGAACCTGTAAACTGCAAACACAACACTAGATACGGTAGGCCTCCAGCGATGCGCCGGGGCCGCCGATGCAAGATACTAGGGGTAGAAGAGCCGCCTGTTTTTCGCCTGTTGTTTACAGGCGGGGCTACGAGATGTAGTGGCTCAGCTTGGCTCCTGGCGCTCCGCTTCCGGCGGCGGCGCGGCGGGCCGGCTCGCTGTCTCGAGCAGAGCGAGGAGGCCGCCGAGGAGCTGGATCGGCGCCGGCGGGCAGCCCTTGATGTGAAGGTCGACCGGAATGACGGCGGAGACGCCGCCGATCACCGCGTAGCTGCCGGCGAAGAGCCCGCCATCGACGGCGCAATTGCCGACTGCGACGACCCATTTGGGATCGGGCGTTGCGGTGTAGGTCCGCTCCAGCCCCTCGCGCATGTTGCGCGTCACCGGCCCGGTGACCATCAGGACATCGGCGTGGCGGGGCGAGGCGACGAAGCGCAGGCCGAAGCGCTCGAGATCGTAGAACGGGTTGGCGAGGGCGTGGATCTCGAGCTCGCAGCCATTGCACGAGCCGGCATCGACCTCGCGGATCGAGAGGGAGCGGCCGAGCCGGGCGCGGGCGCGCTGATCGAGCCGCTGGGCGAGCTCGGCGAGATGCGCCTCGTCGGGCGGCGGCGCCGCGACGGGCAGCGGCTTCGAGATCAGCGTCCGGCCGATGACGTGCCACATGGCGGTGTCCTCCCTCGCCTAGAGGTCGTGCCCCGAATAGGAGCAGTTGAAGGATTTGTTGCACAGCGGGAAGTCGGCGACGATGTTGCCCTCGATCGCCGCCTCGAGCAGCGGCCACTGGAACCACGAGGGGTCGCGCGCATGGCAGCGCCGCACCCGTCCGCTCGGCGAGAGCGCGACCCAGCTCAGGATCTCGCCGCGGAAGCTCTCGACCAGCGCCATGCCCTCGCCGGCCCGCCGCGGCAGCGCGACGCTCAACATCCCGTCCACCGCCGGCGGCAGCGCCGCGAGGATCTGCTCGATCAGCGCGATACTGGCGCGGATCTCGGCGACGCGGATGAGGATGCGGCTGTGGACGTCGCCCTCGACCAGCACCGGGACGTCGAATTCCAGATTGTCATAGGGCGGATAGCCGGGGCTGCGCCTTGCATCGCTGCCGCGCCCGGCGGCGCGGCCGACCGGCCCGCCGGCGGCGAAGCGGTGGACGAGCTCGAGCGCGGTGATGCCGGTGCCCACCGTGCGGTCGAGCAGCGACGGCCGGTTGTGATAGATGCGGACCAGCGTCTCGAAGCGCGGCGCGAGCTCGGCGACGAGGCCGCGCAGCATGTCCGGCCCGTCGCCAGCGATGTCGCCGGCGACGCCGCCCGGCACGATACGGTCCATCATCAGCCGATGGCCGAAGCAATGCTGCGAAGCGCGCAGCACGCGCTCGCGCAGCACGCTGCAATGCGCCTGCATGAAGGCGAAGGAGGCGTCGTTGCGATGGCGCCGATATCGCCGAGATGGTTGGCGAGGCGCTCGAGTTCGGCCATCAGGGCGCGCAGATAGACGGCGCGCGGCGGCACCGCGACAGCGAGCGCCGCCTCGACGGCGCGGGCGAAGGCGAGGGAATGGGCGACCGTGCTGTCGCCCGAGATGCGGGCGGCGAGCTGCGCCGCCTCGCCGACCGGCTTGCCGGCCATCAGCCGCTCGGTGCCCTTGTGGACATAGCCCAGCCGCTCCTCCAGCCGGGCGACCGTCTCGCCATTGGCATGGAAGCGGAAATGGCCGGGCTCGATGATGCCGGCATGGACGGGGCCGACGGCGATCTGGTGCAGCTCGGCGCTGTCGGCGGCGAGAAAGGCGTAGTTGGTGCCGGCGCGCTCCGCCGGCGCCGCTTTCTCGCCCGGCCGCGCGGCGAGCGGGTGGACGAGCGGCCAGTTGCCGTGATCGAGCCATGGCCGCCCGTCGAGCGAGCCGAGCGGGACATGGCCGAAGAGGTCGAAGATCGTGCGCTCGAGCCGGATCGCGCTCGGCCGCACGGCGCCGAGCGAGGGGAAGCGGCCGGCGGGGCAGGGCAGCGAGGCGACGGCGATGCCGCCATTCGCCTCCTCGTGCAGGGCGGCATGCACGGCGTCGCTCTCGCCCCAGAGGCCGAGCAGCGACCAGTCGGCGGTGGCGAGCCGCGTCACCAGGAGGCGCCAGCCCGCCTCGTCGAGGCTGAAGCGCGGCCACGGCCGATGTCCCTCGACCGAAGGCGCGAGGCCGGCGAGGAAGTGCTGCAGGGTCTCGGGCTCGTCGCTCATCGCCTCACCCGAGCAGCCGGGCGACGTGCTGGAACCACTCGACCAGCGCCGCCGGCAGGAACAGCCCGGCGCTCAGCACGAGGGCGAGATGGGCGTAGAGCGGCACCAGCGAGGCCTCGACCGGAGCGCTGCCGCCCTGCGGCGCGCCGAAGGCGATGCCCTGCAGGCGCAGGATGAGGGCGGCGAAGCCGATCAGCAGGCCGAGCACCAGTGGCACGGCGAGAAACGGCGCCCGCGCCATCGTCGAGGTGACGACGAGGAACTCCGAGGTGAAGATGCCGAAGGGCGGCAGCCCGGCGATGGCGACGACGCCGAGGACGAAGCCCCAGCCGAGCACCGGATGGCTGCTCGTCAGCCCCTTGATGTCGGCGATCTTCTGCGAGCCCTTGACCTGGGCGATGTGGCCGACGGCGAAGAAGATCGCCGACTTGGTCAGGCTGTGCATCGTCATATGCAGGAGGCCGGCGAAATTGGCCAGCGGCCCGCCCATGCCGAAGGCGAAGGTGATGATGCCCATATGCTCGATCGAGGAATAGGCGAAGAAGCGCTTGATGTCGCGCCTGCGGTACAGCATCAGCGTCGCGAGCAGCAGCGAGGAGAGGCCCATCGTCACCATCAGCGGGCCGGGCGCGATGGCGCCGCCATTGGCCGCCAGCAGCATCTTGAAGCGCAGCACGGCGTAGAGCGCGACGTTGAGGAGAAGGCCGGAGAGCACCGCCGAGATCGGCGTCGGACCCTCGGCATGCGCGTCGGGCAGCCAGGCATGCAGCGGCGCCAGGCCGATCTTGGTGCCGTAGCCGATGAGCAGGAAGACGAAGGCGAGGTTGAGGATGTGCGGATCGAAGGCGGCGACCTGCTTGATCAGCGACAGCCACGCCATCGCCTCCATCCCCGAGCCCAGCACCGGCTGCGCCGCGAGATACATCAGGATGGTGCCGAAGAGTGCGAGGGCGATGCCGACGCCGCACAGGATGAAATATTTCCACGCCGCCTCGATCGCCTGGTGAGTGCGGTAGAGGCTGACCATCAGCACGGTGGTCAAGGTGGCGCCCTCGACCGCCACCCACATGACGCCGAGATTGTTGGCGACGAGGGCCAGCAGCATGGTCAGGATGAAGGCCTGGTACATCGCGTGGTAGGAGCGCAGCCGCGCCGGCGTCAACCGGCCGATCGCGACCTCGTGATCGATGTAGCTGGCGCTGAACAGGCTGGTGGTGAAGGCGACGAAGGTGGTGAGGACGACGAGGTAGATGTTGAAATCGTCGATGAAGACGAGCTCGGTCGCGGCGACGTCGTAGCGGAAGAGGGACAGCCCGGCGACGAGGGTGAGGAGCGAGCCCAGAACGTTGATCCGCGCCGCCACGCGATGCCACGGGATGAAGACGAGGATGAGGGCGGTGACCAGCGGGACGCCGAGGATGGCGTGGACCGGATCGAGCGCGAGGAGGCTCACGGCGTCGCCCTAGCGCTGATCGCCACGGAACGTCTCGATATATTGCAGGTCGAGCGTGTCGAAACGTTCGCGGATGTGGAAGAAGAAGATGCCGAAGATGATGAACGCCACCATCACCGAGAAGGCGATGCTCATCTCGACGACGAGCGGCATGCCCTTGACGCCGATCGCCGCCAGGATGAGGCCGTTCTCCAGCGACATGAAGCCGACGACCTGGGTGACGGCGTTGCGCCGCGTGATCATCATCAGCAGGCCGATGAGGACGACCGACAGCGCCATCGCCAGGCTCTCGCGGGTCAGCGCGCCCGAGGCGAAGGTGACCGGGAGGACGAGCAGGATGGAGAGGGCGACCAGCGCGACGCCGGCCATCATCGTCGGACCGATGCCGATCACCGTCTCGATGGTGTGATGGATCTGCAGCCGGGCAACGATGCGGCGCAGCGCATAGGGGATGACGATCGCCTTGAACAGCAACGCGATTGCCGCCGTGACGTAAAGATGCGGCGCGTCCTGGACATAGGCCTGCCAGGCGGCGGCGCAGGCGATCAGCAGGGCCTGCAGGCTGAAGGCGTTGAAGACGGCGAGAAGGCGGCGCTGATAGAGCAGCGCGAAGCTGACGAGGAGGACGCTGCCGTCGATGAGATGCGCCGCATCATAGGCGAGGTTCAGCATCCTCAAAGGCCTCGCGACACGTAGAGCAGGATGACGGCGAGAAGGCCGAGCAGCAGCGCGCCGCCGAGGAACTCGCTGACGCGGAAGACGCGCATCTTGGCAATGCTCGTCTCGAACAGCCCGAGCAGCACGCCGGCGGCGGCGAGCTTGCCGAGATAGCTCGCCAGGCCCCGTGGGAACCCGGCCGCGCTTCCCGCCACGTCGATGCCCCAGGGGACGAAGATGCAGGCGATCAGCGAGATGTAGAGCAGCAGCTTGAGCATCGCCGCCGCCTCGATCAGCGCGAGATGGCGGCCGGAATATTCGAGCACCATCGCCTCATGCACCATGGTCAGCTCGAGATGCGTCGCCGGATTGTCGATCGGCACCCTGCCGTTCTCGGCGACCGCCACCATGACGAGGGCGACGAGCCCCATGCCGAGCGAGACGCGCAGGCCGAGATCGTGGTCGAGAACATGCTCCGAGATCGCCACCAGCGAGGTCGAGCCGATGAGCAGCGAGACGGTGAAGGTGACCATCAGCATCGCCGGCTCGGCGAGCGAGGCGATCATCATCTCGCGGCTGGCGCCGATACCGCCGAAGCTGGTGCCGATATCCATGCCGGCAAGGGCGGTGAAGAAGCGGGCGCTGCCGAGCAGGGCGACGAGGGCGATGAGGTCGGCGGTCGGGCTGAGCAGCAGATCGGTGGTGAAGCTCGGCACCAGCGAGGCGGCCAGCCAGATCGCGGTGAAGACGAGATAGGGCGTGGTGCGGAACAGCCACGAGGCGTTGTCGGCGAGAACAGCGTCCTTGCGCAGCAGCCGGGCGAGATCGCGATAGGGCTGCACCAGCGCGGCGCCGCGCCGGCCGAGCAGCCGCGCCTTGGTCTTGCGCACCAAGCCGGTGAGAAGCGGCGCCAGCGCCAGCACCAGCGCCATATGCAGCAGCTGCGCGACGAAGGCCATCATTGCCACACCGCGACGATGGTGAGCAGCAGGACGAGCGACGCGAAGGTCAGGGTGAGATAGCGGCGGATGGTGAGGAATTGCAGGATGTCGATATGCTCGGTCGCCCAGCCGACGAGGCGGATGACCGGCTGATAGAAGCCCTCCCAGACGAGGTCGCGCAGCGTGACGGCGAAATGGGCGGGCCGCGTCTCGCCGGGCTCGGGCATGTCGAGAGTCTCGCGGGCTCGGAACACGCTCGTGCCGAAGACGCGGCGGATCGGCTGGGCGAAGCTCGAGCCGGTATATTGGCACCAGGAAGACGATGAGGCCGCTATACGAGCTCTGCTCGGCGCGCAGCGGGACGAGCCACAGCCCGTTCGAATGCGCGAAGGGCAGCGCCTGCGGCCCGAGCAGCTGACGCACCACCGGCTGCAACAGGCCGATCAGGGCGCCGGGCAGCACGCCGAGCACGACGCATAGCGCGGCCAGCACGGCGAGCGGCGTGCGCATCACGGCCGGCACCTCCGCCGCGTTTGCCGCCTCGGCGCGACGTGGCCGGCCGAGGAAGACGATGCCATAGGCGCGCACGAAGCAGACGGCGGCGAGGGCGGCGGACAAAGCGAGCACCAGCCCGACCACCGGGAGGGCGAATTTGAGCAGCCATTGCGGCAGGACGGTGCCGTTGAGGATGGCCTGGAAGACCAGCCACTCCGAGGCGAAGCCGTTGAGCGGCGGCAGCGCCGAGATGGCGGCGGCGCCGACCAGGAAGGCGACGGCGGTCGCCGGCATGCGGTGGATGAGCCCGCCGAGGCGCTCGATGTCGCGCTGCCCGGTGGCGACCAGGATGGCGCCGGCGCCGAGGAAGAGCAGGCTCTTGAAGAGCGCGTGGTTGAAGACGTGCAGGAGGGCGGCGAGGAGGGCAAGCCCGGCCAGCGTCGGCAGGCCGCTCGCCTTGAAGGCGAGGGCGAGGCCGATGGCGATGGTGATGATGCCGACATTCTCGACCGTGCTGTAGGCGAGCAGCGTCTTCAAGTCGCTCTGCATGACGGCATAGAGCACGCCGAGCAGGGCGCTCAGCGCGCCGAGCAGGAGGATGATGCCGCCCCACCACCAGATCGGGAAGCCGACGAGGTCGAAGAGCACGCGGATCAGCGCGTAGATCGCGACCTTGGTCATGACGCCGCTCATCAGCGCCGAGACATGGCTGGGCGCCGCCGGATGGGCGAGCGGCAGCCAGGCATGCAGCGGCACCAGCCCGGCCTTCGAGCCGGCGCCGAGCAGGACGAGGCCGACGACGATCGAGGCCGGCAGCACGCCGGGTGCGGCCTGCCGGATGGCGGCGAAGCTGTAATCGCCGCCGATGCCGGCGAGGACGCCGAAGGCGAGCAGCAGGGCGACGGTGCCGAAGCTCGCCATGATGAGATAGACGGCGGCGGCGTGGCTGGTGCCCTTGTCGCGATGATTGGCCAGCACGAGCAGCCACGAGCTCAGCGACATGAACTCCCAGCTCACCAGGAACGAATAGGCGTCGTTGGCAAGCAGCACGAGGTTCATCGCGCCGAGGAAGACGGGATAGAGCGGCAGGACGCGCTTCGGCTCGGCATCATGCGTGCCATAGCCATGCGCAAACACGCTGACCAGCGCAGCGATGACATTGAGGATGAGGAGAAAGGCGGCGCTCAGCGCATCGAGGCGGAAATGCGCCGGCAGCCAGGGCAGGCCGATGGGCAGCACCGTCTCGATCGGCGCGCCGCCGCCGAGCAGGAAGGCGAGGGCGGCGATCGCGGCAAGGCCGGCGGCGACGGTGCTTAGCAGATAGACGACGCGGAGGGCGAATTTCTCGCCGGCGAGCCCGCAGGCGCCGCCGATCAGATAGAGGCCGAGGGCAACGAAGATGGCGCTCAGCACGAGGCGCTGCCGCTCCTGCGCGAGGCTCGACGGATGCCGGGAGCGGCGTCGCCAGCCGCACGGCGCGTGCGAGGGCGCCGCCGATTTCTAGACCATGCCGGCAAGCAAGGCCGGCGGTGGAAACGCGACGAGACAAATGCGCGCCGCCGACCCGCGCCGGCTATACCGCGGCGCCGGTCGGCGGCGCGACGTCTATTGCTGGGTGGCGAGAGCGCGCGCCAGCTTGCTCAGGGCTTCTTGGTGCTTCTCGTTCGGGATCTGGGCAAAGTTGCGCGCGAGCTCCAGGCACATGCGCTCGCGCGGGCTGACCGGACGATGATCCTCGGCATCGAGCCCTTCGAACAGATAGGCGACCGGCACGCTGAGAACGCGGGCGACCTCGAACAATCGACCGGCCGAGACGCGATTTATCCCGCGCTCGTATTTATGCGCCTGCTGATAGGTGACGCCGATGAGATCCGCCAGTTGCTGCTGGGTGAGACCCAGTATGATGCGGCGCTCGCGGATACGGGCGCCGACATGGCGATCAATGTCCTGGGTTCGTGTGGTGGTTCGCTTCATGTTAAGCGCTCACTAGCTGTTCATCGAGCGGACGGATGCGGGATGGCCATCGACGCGGCGCCGCGTTCGTCGATGAGTGCCGACATTGCTCGGCGGTGAAACGGGACGAGTCAGCAAGGTCAATCTAGTCACCAACAGATGGGAGCCAACGAAGTCGAATTCAACCAAACGGTCGGTCAGAAACTAAGCAAACGTGGTGCAAGCAGCGGATCGATACAGTTTGTAATCAATTGCATGACAATGTGGCTTTTCGTTGTCACGCTATGTGTTTTTTCCGGGGATTAGTGTTCAATCATTGATTGTAGCGGCGAAGTCGGACGAAAACCGCTTCTCATCGCTTCAGTTCCACGGAAGCCGACGCGACAGCTCTGCCTAAAAGGAGCGAAACGAGCGCCGCCTGCCTGTGCTGCATCGCCGCGGATGAATGCGCCGGTCGCATGCCTGCTCCTCATCGCGCGGCGTTTGACAGGAGCGCGGCACCTCTGCTAACGAGCACCACCTCGGTTGGAGTCGGATCCATACAGCATGCCGCGCATCGCGATCGGCGATTGTCAGCTATACTACGAGCGGCATGGGGCCGGGTTTCCCGTCCTCTTCGTCTCCGGCCTTGGCGGGTACGGCGCGTTCTGGCGCGAGCAGATTCCGGTCTTCGCCAAACGCTTCGAGGTGATCGTCCACGATCACCGCGGCATCGGGCAGAGCGACCATTCGCGGATCTCGTATACGGTTGATCGGATGGCCGCCGACGTCATCGAGCTGATGGACGCGCTCGGGCTCGATCGTGTCCATCTCGTCGGCCATTCGACCGGTGGCGCCATCGCCCAGATCTTGGCGCTGGAGCATCCCAAGCGACTGGCCAGCATCGTCGTCACCGCAAGCTGGACGAAGGCGGACGCCTATTTCCGCCGGCTCTTCGCGCTGCGCAAGGAGATCCTGCTGCGTCTCGGCCCGGCAGCCTATTTGCAGAGCGCGACGCTGTTCCTCTACCCGAGTTGGTGGGTGGCTAAGTACAACGAGGCCTTACGCCAGGCCGAGGCCCAGAATCTCGCCACCTTCTCGGCGCCGGAAATCGTCGCCAGCCGCATCGATGCGATTCTGGCCTTCGACCGCACCGCCGATCTCAAGCGCATCCGCACGCCCACCCTGATCGCCGGCTGCGAGGACGACATCGTGACGCCGTCCTATTTCTCCGAGGAGCTGGCACGGCTCATCCCCGGGGCCGAGGTCAAGATGTTTGCCCGCGGCGGTCACTGCTTCCCTCAGGTTGCTGCGCGCGACTTCAATCACGCCGTGCTGCCGTTCCTGGCGGCTCACTCACCGGCCGCCTGAACGCGCCACGCCGCGCGGTTTTTTGTACGCGGTTTTCCCTGAAACGACAGTTTCCGAAAGCGATGGGCTAGACGTCGAGGCTCAGCCGCGGCGTCGTCGGCGGGTCGCCGGCCACGCGATAGGCAGTGTCGCGCTCGCGCCAGCGCGGCGACTGATCGTCGGCCGGGAGGAATTCCTGGGCCAGATACTGGGCAAGAAACGGGGATCTGCCGGTCGAGCGCGGCGTCGTCAGGACGACCTCGCCGGTCACATCCCAGCTCGCCGTCGCGCGGGCGTCGACCGTCCGACGCGGCAGCGCGAGCGGCGCCGCGGCACGAGGCTGATACGAGGAAGACTCGACTATCGTCACGCAACACCTTGCCGGGCGCGCTTGAAACCTAGTTTCACGGCCCGAAAACGTAATACAAACTGAGTACAATATCCCTCAAAAGCGATCATTTGGCAATCCGACGTTTAAGGCTTCATCAAGGAATAGATCCTAACGTCCGGATCACCTCGTTAATCCCCCGGCGACTGTCAGAAATTTGTCCTTCATGGCTCTCAACGACGATACGGTAGTAAGTCGCATGGAAGCCGCTTTGACGGCTGCCGGCGATCTCGCATATGACTGGGATCTGCCGAGCGACCGGATCGTCTGGCGCGGTCAGCTGGGCGAGACGGTAGGCATCACCGATCCGGCCGCGCTCGCCACCGGCAAGGCTCTCGCCGGTCGCATCAATCCCGAGGATCTGGCGGCGCGACAGCATCGCCTCAACGACCATTTCGCCGGTGCCGCGGCATTCGATTGCGACTATCGCCTGCGTGGCGAGGATGGGCGCTTCCACTGGGTGCAGGATCGCGGCCGGGCGGAACGCGATGACACCGGCCGCGCCGTCCGCGTCGTCGGGATCATGCGCGTCATCACCTCGCGCAAGGCGCTCGAGTTCCGCCTCGAGCGGCTGGCGAATTTCGATGAGCTGACCGGCCTCGCCAATAAGCTGCGGCTGCGCGAGGCCATCCATGCGATCGCCGAGCGGAGCGTCGCGACCGGCCGCTCGGGGGCTTATCTCGCCGTCGGCATCGACAAGATGACAATGATCAACGATGCCTTCGGCTGCGAGGCGGCGGATGCCGTCCTGGTCGAGGTCGGGCAACGCCTCCGCGGGTGCCTGGCGCTCGGCGACATGCTCGGCCGCATCGGCGGCGATCGCTTCGGCATGCTCCTGACCAATTGCAGCGAAGCCAAGATCACCAATTTTTCCGAAATCATTCTCGCCGCGGTGAGCGAGGCGCCGATCTTTACCGCCGCCGGGCCGATCTACATCACCATCTCGATCGGCAGCGTCGCCTTCCCGCGCCAGGCTTCGACCGCCCAGGACATCATGACGCGCGCCGAAACCGCCCTCGCCGAGGCGAAGCATGCCGGCCGCGACTGCTTCGCCGCCTATCGCCTGACCGAGCCCCAGCGCAGCCGCCACCGCGCCAGCATGGCGATCGGCGAGCGTGTTCAGCGTGCCCTGAAAGAGCGCCGCCTGCTCTTCGCCTTCCAGCCGGTGGTCAACGGCACGACCGGCGCCGTCGATTACTATGAATGCCTGCTGCGCATGCGCGACGACGACGGCACCATCGTCGCCGCCAGCCAATTCGTGCCGGCGATCGAGCAGCTCGGCTTCATTCGGACGATCGACCGCTTCGTCCTCGAACGCGCGATCGAGGAGCTCGATGCTTGCGACGACATCAATCTCGGCCTCAACATCTCGGGCCTGACGGCCGCCGATCAGCCGTGGCTGCGCGCCCTGGTGGCGCTGCTCGCGAGCCGGCCGAACATCGCGCGCCGGCTGGTCATCGAGATCACCGAGACGGCGGTGCTGCGCGACCTCGATGAAGCCGCCCGCTTCGTCAAGACGGTGCGCGAGCTCGGCTGCCGCGTCGCGCTCGACGATTTCGGCGCCGGCTTCACCTCGCTTCGCCATTTGCAGACCCTCGCCCTCGACATCGTCAAGATCGACGGGTCGTTCGTGCGCGATCTGGCCGACCGGCCGGACAACCAGACCGTATTGCGCCATCTGCTCGGCCTGGCCAGCGGGCTGGGGCTGACGACGGTTGCCGAATGGGTCGAGACTGGCGCCGAGGCGGCGCTGCTCAGGCAGCAGGGCGTCGATCTGCTGCAGGGCTATCATCTCGGCAAACCGTCGATCGATCGGCCTTGGAAGGTCAAGCGCGTAGCGACGCCGCGTTCCGACAAGAGCGACGAATGCCGCATCCTCTCCAGCGCGGCATGCTGAAGGGGCGACTCGCCCGCCGATAATCGCTGCTTTCCGGCCAGATCCATGCGCCGTTCGTAATCGGGTGGCTTGAACGGCCGGCGTCGCTTGCATCATGCAAGAGAATTTACTTGCATGATGAAAGTCTCTTTCCCATTCTAGGCAAATGAGACGGGCAAGCTCTGTTGCGAGGCGCTGTTCGAGCCCCCGAGTGCTCGAACCCGACGTTCCGCGCCTGTCCCCTGCGGTCGCCCAGTCGTCCGCCCAGCCGTCCAATGGATGATTTGCCGCCCGCCATGACGGCCGCGCCGGCGGCGCGCCCGCCGCTGACCGGCCCCGCGCTGCCCCGCCGCGCGATGGGCCGTGTCGAGCGGATGCTCGATGCGCCCATCCTGCCCACCCTGCTGCGCCTCGCCGCGCCCAATCTCGTCGTCATCCTCGCCCAGGCCGCGGCGACCTTCCTGGAAAGCTATTTCCTCGGCCTGCTCGGCACCGACGTCCTTGCCGGCACGGCCCTGGTCTTTCCGGTGATCATGCTGATGCAGATGATGTCCGCCGGCGCGGTCGGCGGCGGCATTTCATCGGCCATCGCGCGGGCGATCGGCGCCGGCCGTCTCGACGATGCCGAAGCGCTGGCGCTGCACGCAATCATCATCGCCCTTGCCCTCGGCGCGATCACCACCACCGCTATCCTGCTCGGCGGGCCGCTTCTCTATCGTGCGATGGGCGGTTCGGGCGCCACGCTGACGGCCGCGCTCGGCTATTCGAATGTGGTGTTCGCCGGCGCCGTCGCGCTGTGGCTGCTCAACAGTCTTGCCAGCATCCTGCGCGGCAGCGGCAACATGGTCTTGCCGGCCATCGTGCTGGCAGTCGGCGCGGTCGCCCTGCTCGGCGTCTCGCCCGCCTTGATCTTCGGCATCGGACCGCTGCCGGCGCTCGGCGTCACCGGGGCCGGCCTCGCCCTGGTGCTCTTCTACGGCCTCGGCAGCGCCGTCCTCGCCGTCCATCTTCTGCTCGGCCGCGGCGCGGTCCGCTTGACCTTCCGGCACGCGCTGCAAGGGCGGCTCTTCGCCGAGATCCTGCGCGTCGGGCTACTGAGCGCGGTCAATACGTTGCTCATCAACCTGTCGATCGCGCTCGCAACCAGCTTCGCGGCCAGTTCCGGCGTCGGCGCGCTCGCCGGCTATGGCCTCGGCCTGCGCCTGGAATATCTGCAGATTCCGATCGCCTTCGGCTTCGGCGCCGCGCTGGTCGCGCTCGTTGGGATC
>WNFC01004155.1_pt1 | contig 15719 bp, 15 predicted proteins | sample 5400541 | NCBI WGS metagenome assembly WNFC01 (sample SAMN13153342, study PRJNA577476) | soil metagenome | isolation source: 120 cm saprolite under Douglas fir tree site 2 hole 2 replicate 1 | place: USA:California | collected 2015-04-18
AACGCAGACCTCCCGAGGTAAGTTCGACCGCCGTCAGCGCACAACCGCCGGATTTACGCTCTGCGCCCTTGATGGATATGGACTTCGCAGTTGAGTGCCTGCTCGTCCAGCGCTCACGCCTCTTATCCGGTTTTGGTTCATCGGCTCGCGCCTTTGCTCCACGCTTCTTTCGGACCCAACCTCGCGGTTGGCCTCGCCCTTGCGCTTCGCTACCCTTCACCTCCATCAGGTTGGGAGGGGACTTTCACCCCCAAGCTGTCGAACATGCTCGGCACACACTGTAGCCATCTCCCCTCTGAGGGGAGATGCGCGAATCGGAAATCCCGTCCGTTCCGGATTAGTGAGCCGGTGGGCGAGAAAATGTCGAACGGGGCCGCCGCCAAATCAACCGGGATAGGCGTCCCTGCTGATAGTCTGCCCTGAGGAGCATGCGGCGACGAATGGGATGAGGCCCGGGTGTCCGTGCTCGCGCCACCATCAATTTCTAAAGCTTTATCCGGCAATCATGGTGGCGCGCAGCGCGCAGCTCGACAGGCAGGGACGCCTGTCCCACTAATTAACACACCGAGCATTGCAGAGCGTTGGCACGATTGCGGCGCGATAGCCTGCATTACCTCGGCGAGTCGCTCGACAAAGGCAAGCCGGATTGCACGGTCGATGAAGTGGCCAGCGCACGCGACGCATCCAGTACTGTGCCTCCCTCAAAATCCCAGCGCCTTAGCGGCCATGTCGAGCACTACCGGGACTGAGTAGGTCGTGCGCGCGAGCCTCAAATCATTGTTGCGCCCCTCGGCGAACAGTCCTGAGGCGCTCAGCCAGAAAGCAGTGCTGCGCATCATGTACAGAATTTCGTAATAGCGGCATACTTCGAGGTCAATTTTTAGTCCAGTGAGTTGCTGATAATAGTCCAGAAACGACTCACGCTCGACTATACATGATAGCAAAGGCGATCCTTCTCGATTCAGATCCGAGAGGACATAGGCGACGTCGTACATCGGATCGCCGATCACCTGCAGTTCCCAGTCGATTATCGCTGCGACTGCGTCATCGCGGATAATCAGATTGCCGGTGCGATAGGCGCCGTGAACAAATGCCAGGTGTTCAGCCGCGGGCGCGTTGGCCTTAAGCCACATCAGAATTTCCGTCAGCACCGGTTCGGGCTGGTGCAACGACTGTTGAATCAGCCCTTCCCATTTGGCGATTTCCCGCAGCGCAAAATCCTTGCCCGAGCCCGGAATGCCGAGGAATTCGAGTCCCGCTGCGCGCCAATCCAGATTGTGCAGCGCGGCCAGCGCTTCGACAAAACTGCGCGGCAACTTGCCCCGCTTGGCCGCCTCGGCGTAAAACTGCTTGCCGGCGCGCGACCACGGATTGGGCACTTCACCTGCCACTTTTTCCATCACGAAGAATGGACCGCCCAGCAGCGACGGGTCCGTTTCATACCAATAGCCTTTGGGCGTCGGCGCCGGCGTTGGCTCCAGCGCCTTGATCACGAGGAATTGTTGCTTGAGGTCCGACAATTCGCGCAGCAAGCCGGCGCCGGGATCCTTGCGCAGACAAAAACCGCGGCGGAACGCCTCCCCCTGCTCCATCCATTGCGCGTCAAACACGTATATTTCGTGAGACCAGCCGCCGGCCGCCTGCACGAAATTCGAGATAGTGAGCGCGCTCGCCTGCGGCAACCTGGTGTGCAGATAATCGAGGATCTTTTCCTGAATCGGCCGCGCATCCGCCATTGTGTATTCCTTGCTTATACCTTCGGCCGCGCTAGTACTTAGTTGGGTAAATCCGCGTAAGCTTTGTAGCGACGGAGCCTCCAATCCCTCCCCCTGGCATGAAAGCAGGCGCTTGGAGGGTCGACATCCGATTCTGTCATCCCGACCGAAGTGGAGGGATCGCGCGCCGTCTTCGGCCCGCAAGCGCGAGCCTCTCGCCTCGCCAGGCTGCCTCGGTTGTGCAGAGAATCCGAGCATGCACCCCGAGGACGGGGCGCGATCCCTCGACTGCGCTCGGGATGACGGACATATACGGTCTACTTTCGTGAGCAACGTGGCGGATCCGTTGGACCCGCCCCCTTGCACGAAAGTAGAAGGCAAATCCGTAGCAAACGGCTCTTGCGATCGGTCTCGTCTCTTTACCTGCTTGCCCTACCGCCCAGGCAAATCGCTCCGCGTTGATCCCTCGGCTTCCCTCGAGATGACAAAAAAGGCTGCCAGCGTCACAAACCACCACTTTCATGCCAGGGGGGAGGGGTCAAACACGCCCGTTGCGCATGACCAGCCGAGTCCTGAAACCAAACCCTTGTTACCCGAAATTATGCAACCAAGCACTTAGTCTGCCTTGGCGACCTTGAGATCCTGATCCAGCATCTGCCGGAGCGCCTGGCGAATACGTTGATTGGCAGCAGTGAAAATCTCTTCACCCAGATGGTCGCGCTCTTCATATAGGCGCTCGATCAGACGACACAGCCGCATCTCGCCTTCTGCTTCGTCGCCCGCGAGACGAGTGACCTCGGCCAAATTGGCCAGGTCATGAAACAGCGCGCGTCTGGCGAAATCCTTCTGCTGTTCGATGTCGGCCCGTTCCTCGACCTGGCGCGACACGAATTCGAGAATCACGGCAGCCATATAGGCCTGCGCTTTCGGATATGGTTCGTTGATGGTTGGTGCAATTACGTTGCGTAGCGAGTTCACAATCTCGCTCAAAAGCTGCTTGGCTGAAATCATTTTATGATGACCAGGCTGAGCGGGCGCAGAGCTTCTTTCGCGGCCTTCCCACTGCTCTCTTGCTGATTTCTCTGCCCTATTCGCTTCTCCTCTCGAGCCCCATTCTGCGCGCGATAATTACCTTCATGATTTCATTGGTGCCCGCGTAGATCGATTGTACTGCGGCATCGGCATAGTCAGTTGCGACCGGGAATTCAAGCATAAAGCCATAGCCGCCGTGCAATTGCAGACATTGGCTGGTGACGCGTTTAAGCAGGTCCGTAACCCACCACTTTGCCATGCTGACTTCGCTCACGATGTCGTCGCCGCGCACATGGGCGGCCATGCAACGGTCAACGAAGGCCTCACCCACTTCCACTTCAGTTGCCATCTCAACCAGCTTGAATTGGGTGTTCTGGAAGGCGGCGATCGGCTGTCCGAAGGCCTTGCGCTGCTTGGTGTATTCGACAGTATCGTCGAGGCAGCGCCTGGTGCTGGCGAGCGCGCCGATGGCGGTAACCAGGCGCTCCTGCTGTAATTTTTGCATTAACATTTTAAAGCCCTGGCCCTCTGCTCCGAGCAGATTGGAGGCTGGCACCCGGCAATCCTCGAACAACAGTTCGCTGGTGTCCTGACCGCGCAGGCCAAGCTTGTCGAGCTTGCGGCCGCGGATGAATCCGGGCGTGTCGCGCTCCACCAGGATTAAGCTGATGCCGCGATGGGGTGGATTGGCTTGGGGATTGGTTTTGGCAACGACGATCACCAGGTCTGCGATCTGACCGTTGGAGATGAACATCTTCGAGCCGTTGAGCAGGTAGTGATCGCCATCGCGCCGGGCGGTGGTCTGGACCGCCGCCAGGTCCGACCCGGTCCCCGGCTCCGTCATCGCGATCGCCAGGATGATTTCACCGCTGACCGCCCCCGGGATGTAACGCCGCTTCTGAGCGGTGTTGCCGTAGGCGGTGATATAAGGCAGGCAAATGTCCGAATGCAGTCCCATCATCAGGCCATGGGCACGCACGCGTGAGAGTTCCTCGATCACGATCGCATCGTAAAGAAAATCAACACCGCCCCCGCCGAATTCTTCCGGCGCATTGGGGCCGAGGAAGCCTGCCGCACCCATCTTGCGCCAGCTCTCGCGGTCGCTCATCCCAACCCGGTTCCATTCGGGGATTTTGGGCACGAGCTCGGTTTCCACCAAGCGGCGGACCTGGTTGCGGAACATCTCATGCTCCTCGGTGAAAATATCGCGGCGCATAATAGCAGTCTCCTGAGTGACACCGGCTTTGACGTGCATCTGCTGCAACACGTCCTGGAGTCAGCGGGTGGCAGCAGGGTGCGGAAAAAGGCCTTCCGCACCCTGCTTTCCCTCTCTGTAATCTCCCCCAGAGGGGGAGAACTATAGGAAGGAAGCCAGTTTTATCACGGGGTGCGGCAAGATTTTTCATTAAGAAATTGGTTTTCCCGCACCCTGCAAGGACATCGTGGCAATCCTTGCACGACCTGCACGCCGTTCAAAGGGCCGGCGGCTATGTGAGGTTGTTTCGCTCAGCCTTCTTTTTTGGAGCGCCACGGTGCCGGATACTCGCCGGTACGCAGGAAGTGACGGTAATCGGCCAGGATCTCGGTATGATCAAAGGCGAGTGGCGAAGGCGGAGCAGCCGGGTCAAACAGGCCGGCTTTGTTCGCATCATCGGACGCTGTGGGAGTGCCGCAGGCGCGCCCGATATAGACGACCGTCACGGTCTGTCCGCGAGGGTCGCGCTCCGGCCGGGAATACACTCCAAGGAGAGTGCGCAAATCCACTTCCAGCGAAATCTCTTCGCGGGCTTCACGCACCGCCGCCTGTTCGACCGTCTCGCCAAAATCGACGAAGCCGCCCGGAATCGCCCATCCGAGCGGAAAGTTCTTTCGCTCGATGAGCACGATCTGATTACCAATTTCGACGATCACATCGGCGGCAAGAGGCGGACATACGGGACGGGCCATTCCTTCAAGCTAACATGTGCGTGACGCATCCGCGAAGCGATTCGCTCTCGTCTGGAAGCAGCGAGCGGCGCTCGTTGCTGAATCCGATTGACAAGCCGCGCCGCACGACCGCAAAGTTTTCTGATGCCAATGCAGGTCGCTCGCCTTTACGATTTTGGTGATATCCGGCTGGAGCACAGCCCGCGCCCCCAACCCGGCCCGGACGACCTCGTGGTCCGTGTTACGGCGTGCGGCATCTGCTCCGGCGATATCATGCCCTGGTACATCCGGCGCAAGGCGCCGCTCGTGCTCGGCCATGAACCGGTCGGCGTCGTCGCCGAAACCGGACCTGCGGTGCACAACTTCCATCCGGGCGAGCGGGTCTTCGTGCACCATCATGCGCCTTGCTTCAATTGTGCGCCGTGTAGGCGCGGTGAATACGTGCAATGCGCCACGTGGCGCGCAAGCCACATTATGCCTGGCGGGATGGCTGAGTATTTCCTCGTCAGCTCGACTAATCAGCGGGATACGTTAAAACTGCCCGACGGCATCGATGATTTGGATGCCGTGTTGGTCGAACCGGCCGCATGCGTGGTCAAGTCGCTGCGTCGCGCGGGTCTCAGAGCGGGCGAATCGGTGCTCATCATCGGACTTGGGATCATGGGCATCATGCACGTGAAGCTGGCACGGCATCAGGGGGCCGGGACCATCATCGGGGCTGACCTGTTCGAACAGCGTGCGCAGCGGGCAACGCAACTCGGCGCTGATCATGGAATTGTCGTTGCCGGCGACAATCTGATCGAGCAAGTCCGCGATATTACGGGCGGCGCGATGGCGGACGTTGTAATTGTCGGCCCGGGGACCAGCCGCGCGCTGGCGGCGGGGATTGCCGCCGCCGGCAAAGCCGCAACCGTGGTTCAGTTTACAGCTACACCCCCCGAAGACGAGATATTGCTGCGGCCGCACGATCTCTATTTCAATGAGACCCGACTCGTACCGAGCTATTCATGTGGTCCCGACGACACTCGGCAGGCGCTGGAATTAGTGCGCCGCGGGGTGCTGAATGCACGCGAACTGATTACCCATCGCTTTCCGCTCGCGCAGATCCGTGAGGCCTACGAACAGGCACAAAAACCGGAATCACTCAAAGTGGTGGTGACGTTTGAGCTGAAATGAAAAAAATAAAGAGGGCAGCCACCCTGCCGGCGCCCTCTTCTTTTTCATTCGCAAGGCCGGCAATGAAGCGCTTGCTAGGTCGCCGACGGGGCTGGCTCGCCACCACCACCTGCAGCCTCGCCGCCGCCCGCAGCCGCTCCACCACCCGCGGCCATGCCACCACCGCCGGCTGCGGCAGCCGCACGATGATGCATACGATGGCGACGATGACGATGATACGTGCCACGGGTCTCGGTCTTTGCCGCGATAGCCTCAGCACGATCAGCCGCGGCCTTGGCGTCGGCCGCCGCTTGTTCAACCTTGCTGGCCGAAGCCTGGGCTGAGGCGGCAGCTTGTTGGGCGCTGGTCGAAGCGCTCTCGGCGCGCGCAGCCGCTGCATCGGCCTGGCTCGCCGCATTGGTCGCCCGCTCGGCCGGATCTGGCCCTGAAGAACAACCCCCGATCAGCGAAATAGCCAGGGCCGCCCCGCCGACCATCCCGAGCAGTTTCGACGTCTTCCCGATCAACCCTTCCATCCTTTTCCTCCTTGAAGGAAGTCAGTTCTGTTAGCCCCCTGCACGCCTATCGAGTCACCGCGTCAACCCAGATTGCTACCGCAAAAAATCATCGCCGTAGCATACAGCATCAGACACACTGTCGCAATGGAGCGCTATATATTAGCGCGGACCACTCATGAGTGTTATCTCCGAGTGGAGCAGGCACCGCCTGAAACCGCGGGACCTACTCGCCCGACCGGATTACTCCAACTTAGAAGTCGTCGCCGCCAAAATCATCATCGCCCATACCGCCCATTCCGCCCATCCCACCCATACCGCCCATCCCACCCATCCCTCCCATCCCGCCCATGCCTCCCATCCCGCCCATGCCTCCCATGCCGCCTGGTGGCATACCAGGGGCGGCCAGCGGCTTTTTGGGTTTTTCGGCAACGGCCGCCTCGGTCGTAATCAGCATCGTGGCGACACTGGCGGCGTTTTCGAGCGCCGTGCGGACGACTTTGGTGGGATCGATCACACCCGCTTTAACCAGGTCTTCGTACTGCTCCGTAAGAGCGTTGAAGCCATAGTCCGCTTCACCCTCCATCACTTTCCCCAAGGCAACCGCCGGGTCATGACCGGCGTTCGACACCAACTGACGCAGCGGTTCGCTCATCGCGCGTGCGACGATGCCGACTCCAGCCTGTTGCTCGTGGTTGAGCTTCAGCGCCTGGACGGCCTTTCGCGCCCGCACTAAAGCGACGCCGCCGCCGGCCACAACCCCTTCGTCGACCGCAGCTTTTAGCGCGTGGACCGCATCATCGACCCGGGCCTTCTTTTCTTTGAGTTCGACCTCGGTCGCCGCCCCGACTTTGATTACCGCCACGCCGCCGGCCAGTTTAGCGAGCCGCTCTTCCAGTTTCTCGCGGTCGTAGTCTGAAGTGGTCTGGGTGATTTGACTGCGCAACTGCTCCACGCGGCCCTGGATCTCGTTCTTGTTGCCTAACCCGCCGACGAGAGTGGTGTTGTCTTTATCGATGATCACGCGGCGGCATCGGCCGAGTTGATTCACTTGAACACTTTCGAGCTTGGTGCCCAACTCCTCGGCAATCACCTGTCCGCCGGTCATGATCGCCATATCCTGCAGATTCTCCTTGCGGCGATCACCAAAGCCCGGGGCCTTGACCGCGGCGATGCGAAGCGTGCCGCGCAACTTGTTAACCACCAAGGTGGCCAGCGCCTCTCCCTCTACTTCTTCGGCGATAATCAACAGCGGCTGGCCTGAGTGGACGACCTTTTCGAGCAACGGCAGCATTTCGCGCAGATTGGAGATCTTTTTTTCATGAAAGAGGATCAGCGGCTCGTCCACTTCGACGGTCATCCGGTCGGGGTTGGTGATGAAGTAGGGCGACAGATAACCGCGATCGAAGCGCATCCCCTCGACCAGGTCGAGCGTGGTCTCGAGCCCGCGCGCTTCCTCGACTGTGATGACGCCATCCTTACCAACCTTCTCCATCGCATCGGCTAGAATCTTGCCAATCGTGCCGTCCCCATTGGCCGCGATCGCGGCGACCTGCTCCATCCGGGTATGATCGCTGACGGGCACGGACCGCGACATTTCCCTGATCGCGCCGACTGCGGCACGCACCGCTTCATCGATTCCGCGCTTCAATTCCATCGCTGGAATTCCAGCAGCCAGTAACTTGACGCCCTCGCGTACGATGGCGCGGGCCAATACGGTTGCGGTAGTGGTTCCGTCACCAGCAATGTCCGAGGTTTTTTGGGCGACTTCGCGGATAAGTCTGGCGCCCAGATTCTCAAATTTATTTTCCAACTCGATTTCTTTGACTACCGTGATGCCATCTTTGGTAATCAGCGGTGCGCCAAAGCTTTTTTGAATCATTACATGGCGGCCGCGAGGCCCTAGCGTTACTCGCGCGGCATCGGCGGCAAGGGTCGCGCCTGCGATTATGCCCTTGCGGGCGCGTTCGTGAAGTTCGACCACTTTCGCTGGCATTCGATTTTAACTCCGTTGTGCTGTTTGTTTCCGACCGTGCCGCCGCTTTGCTCGCACGGCTTGCTGTGCCTTGCTGCCTAGGTCGCGCAGCCCTGCGGGTCGGTTAACGCTTCATTTTTGCCGGGCCGGCCGCGGCACACCCATGCGCAGCGGCCCGAGACAAAATTAAGCATACACGAGCTGTTTGCAAGCACCTTTTCCGATCCGCTCGCAGATGTCAGTATGGGTTCGAGGAATCCTAACTGCTGTGATGTATTACCTTCGGCGCGGAAACTTGCTGCCGGCTGGCCTCATTATTGTCATGGGGGTATTTACAATGCGAGGCCCGATGCCCGGCCTCGCCACCGTCCGCCGCCAACTGTTCCACTCCCACTCGCCCATTCGCCGGATGCTGCCCGTACTCGGTCAAAACGATCAAGCTGACGAAAACGAGGTATCCACCGACCAAGTCGAGAAATATGTCTCAGTGTACAAGGCCATGCAGCGCAACCGGAGCCTGACCGTTGATCAAGCCGCCGCTGCTCAAGGGCTAACGTTGCAGCAGTTCCGCCAACTGGAAAATCGTGTTCAACGTGATGATGCAGCCCTACAACAAGCACGCGACGAATTACAGTCCGCCGCTCAGCAGGACACGCCCAACCTGGGGAAAAACCCACCGCCGCTACGCCCTTAGCAGGGTGCGGAAGGCCCTTTTCTGCAGCCCGCCGGTGGCAGCGCGGCCTAAGTGCACATGTCAGAGCACCAAACCGTAGGGACAGAATTCGATTCTGTCCACTGGGTGCCGCGCTGATCTACTTCGTAACCGAGGTTGAAAACGCTGCCTCAAGTCGAGCCACCGCATCGTTAGCACGACGCACCGAGTCCTGCGCTGAAGCCGCTTCCTGATCGGCCTTCTGGCTTGCCGCCATGGCGTTCTGGGACGCAGTCTGAGCTGCGGTCGCGGCCGCTTCCGCCCGCTGCTGATCAGATTGGGCCTTCTGTGTGGCAGCATCGATCTTCGCCTGATTCCCACTGCACGCGGCAATGAAGACACTCGCGGACAGGATTGCGATGCAACTAGCCAACTTCTTCATTCGATAGCACCTCCCAGCATTTTCCCAAAATTTTCCAAATGGAGCCGGTTGCCTTTAGCCAAGTCCCGCCGGCAACCCCAAGATTGCGGCCATACTTACAAATCAATTGCGTCGAGGCAACCTCGCTGCGCGTCAAAATCGGCTGTCACCCTCCCACCGGATCCGTTGACATCGTCGGTATGCGCCGATAATCGTTCCCACATGAAAGCTGAGCCTGTACCGCTTAACCGCGGGCGGTCGATTGGGTCATTGATGACTTCTGAGAAGTCCATTTCCAAGCCGACTGCCGGCAGCGAAGACCAGCCAACCGATCCGGCCACATCGGTGACGGTCGAAGCGGCAGATTCGGTCGAAGAAGGCAGCTCGGGTACCGCCTCGCCCTCCCGGCAGCCGCTGACAAATGCCGAGACCTTATCCGATGCGCCACCCAAGCCGATGCCGCCGAAATCAGCGGCAACGGCAAAACCAGTGGCCGCGGCGAGGCCGGTAACCTTGCCAAAGCCGGCCGCCGACAAACCTTCAACCCCACCCCCACCCTTTGAGCCTCAACCGTCGTTGCCGATATCGATGATAGTGCGGCCGGATTCAGTCGCCCCCGCCAGCAACTCCTCACCTTTTCCCGGCGAATTAGCGGAAAGCTTCGAGAGTGCGCTCGCCAGGGTGGAGCTGAAGCACGCAACCTCTTTTGCGTCGCGCATCTGGAGGCTTATGCGCCGGTTAATACGGTCAGGAGCAGGCACAAGACGCGCATCGCTCCAAGTCCAGCGGATGGTCGCGTTCGACGGATTCCGCACCGATTTGTACGACGACAAGCGCGAGCGCGATCGCCGGTACGGCACGGTGTATACGGTTTCGGAAGAAGTTAATGCGTTTTTGGTGAGGCTCGAATTGCCGCGCCGAATGCCCAATTCATCGCTCAAACAGACTTGGGCACTGCCGGACGAAATGCCGGATTATGCTTATACGCTCGGTTTGGATGACAACGTGCTATGCGTCAGTGCAGGGCTGCCTGACGAAGCGCGACGTCGTTTGTCGTACGTGTCGGCCTCGTTTCCGCCGGACTTTCAGACCCGAATCGAATTTGACACGCCGGTAGAAGGATATACGCAGCGGCTGCGAAATAAGGTGCTGGAAGTCATCGTGGAGAAGAAAACAGACCTCATGCCGGCCAAAAAATCGCGCCGGCAACAGCGCCAGGATCGACCCGCTGGGCGATGATGCCCGTTTGCCGATTCCCGCTTAGCTTTTCGGCGAGTATGGGTGGCCGATGCGGATAAAAATTCGCGACGCCTCCAGTCGTGACCTGCCGCAGATAATCGAAATCGAGCGGTTGGCTTTTGATCATCCGTGGAGCCGCGATTCATTTTTACGCGAGCTATCTCTACCTTTTTCTCGCACGGTCGTGGCCATTACCATCAATGGCACCACGGAAGCAATCACGGGCTATTTGTGCCGGTGGCTGGTCGCAGATGAATGTCATATCCTGAATGTCGCGGTTCATCCTGCAGCGCGGCGAGCCGGAATTGCCGCACGTCTGATGGACGATGCAATCGCGGAGGCAAAACGAGAAAAGGCGCGCTTCGTTACCTTGGAAGTGCGAAGGTCAAATGTGGCCGCGCGTAGCCTTTACCGCAAATTGACCTTTGAAGAACGGCGTTTGAGAAGGAATTATTATGGATCTGGCGAGGATGCGATCGTGATGGAGCTTCGTCTCGATCGTCGCCATCCAAACGGTGTTTGAAGCATTCGCCGCGCCGAGCGTTACAAGTTTGCGAATTTTTGTGCAATAATCGTGTCACGGCTCGGGCCAATCGGAAGCTACCAAGTCAGTTTAGCTCCGAAATCTGACGCTCGAAAAAACTCCCGCCGAGAGGCACATGAATCCGCCGTTCAAGAAGGGTGAAAAGGTTGTTTACCCGGCACATGGCGTCGCTGTCATCGAGGATATTCAGAGCCGTGTTATCTCCGGTACGGAGCGCAGGTTTTATATGCTCCGCATTCTCGGCACGGAAAAAATGACCATCATGATTCCGACTGAAAATGTCGATGCAGTTGGACTACGGCGAGTAATCGGCAAAGACACGGTTACCAAAATCTATAAAATCCTGCGGCAGAAGAAAGTTGAAGGTGACTCTCAAACCTGGAATCGGCGCTATCGCGAGTATACCGAAAAAATCAAGACCGGTTCTCCTCTCGAAATTGCCAAGGTGCTGCGTGATCTGCTGGTGCTCAAGGGCGACAAGGAATTGTCGTTTGGCGAGCGCAAGATGCTTGATACCGCGCGCAGTTTGCTGGTGAAAGAACTCTCGATCGCCAAGGCCCATCCTGAGGAAAAGATCATGGAGGAACTCCGGACTATGTTCGCCAATTAACTTTCCATTGATCTGCTGCCGTTTTGATTACCAAAAAAGGGGGCTTGGGGACGGTACCAAGCCCCATTTCTTTTTTAGTCCACGTCTTATAATGAAAGTCGATTCAATCTTTGGGATGATCATGCCCCAGCCGAGAGTGGAGGCTGACAAGTGAACGCGATTCGACTATGAAAGCATCCGCGATAATCGTGGCCGCAGGCTCAGGAACAAGGCTCGGGCTTGGCTCCTCGAGGTTCTCAATTCGTTGTTCTAGGATCACGAAGCCCGAGGCGAATTTCATCGACGGGACGTAACTCGTCTCATCGAGCAACGGCAGGTAGCCGTAGGATTCCACGTCGCAGGCGATGCCGGGATAGCGGTTCCAGTACCAGGTGCCGCCAACGTCGCCACCCTTCTCGCAGAAACGCACGTCGGTGAAGCCAGCTTGGCTCAGTTTTTTGCCATAGCAAAAGTCCGCCGAAGCCGGCGCCGACCACCAAAATCTCGCACTCATCGTCCAGCGCTTCACGGGGAACCGGCGGCTCCGAATAGACGTCGTCCAGATACTTCTTGAAGTCGCCTTCCATGGCCATGTAGTCGGCGGCGCCGCGGCGGGCTTCCTTGAACGCGCGGTACTTGGCCTGCTCTTCCGCATTGAAGGTCGCGCCGGCAGGCATTTTCGGCAGTTCCGTCAGCTTCTGATCGGTGACGACGGAATAGCCCTTGCCGGTAATCCTTTCGGACGCCTTGGCGGCGCGCGTGTTGAAGACTTTCGGGCCGAAGCGGCGGAGATGATAGAGGCGGCAAAACCCGAAACACTAGCGCCGATAATGATCGCATCGAACTCTATTATGCCCCTTCCGTCGGCCGAGGTGGATTGCAGATTGTTGGTCATTTTCGCAACCTTGGTGGTCGAACGACAATCGGCCGGGAGCCTCGTACGTAGATTCGGCGCATGAGTCGTGAGAACCCGTTGTGGGGTCGCACCACGTATCCGCGGCGAATTGCGGATGCTTAGGCTCGAAGTGGCCGAATCGACCGTCGGCAAGTACATGGTGCGAATCCGGCGACCGCCCTCGCAGGGCTGGAAGACCTTCCTGCGCAATCATGCTGCGGGAATTGCCTCGCTCGATCTGTTGTGGTCCGCACGATCTCCTTCAAGCTGCTCTACGGGCTGGTGACCTGCGCCACGCGCCCCAACAAAGACGGCGTGTGACTGCCCTTCGCACCTTCGTACCTGCGGCGCAACCAGGTCGAAGAGCTGTTTGACCGCCCGCGCGCATGCCAGCGCGTGTTACGGTTACGAATGGTTGCGGTAAAGAATTCGATGAAGCGGCGGCTGGCGCGTTCGCCATGGACGCGGATAATCGCCGGCAGTGCTTCGAGTCCAGCACGGGCCAGGGCCCCGCGGCGGGATGATCAGTTGTTTGGCGATCGGACGTTATGCACTGCAAAGAGGGCAACCGACCGGGTGTCGTACTCTGCCGGCGTGAATGTGCCGCTAATACGGCGCGCTGAACAGGACGCGATCGCGTTCGAACGCGGCTATCTGCTCCCCGGAATAGCCGAGATATTCGGTCAGCACCTTGCGATTGTGTTCACCGAGAAACGGTGCGTCGAGCTCGAGTTCGTCCGGAAACGCCGAGAACCGCAGCGGGAATCCCGGGACCTGAAAATCGCCGAGAATCCGATCATGAACGGTTCGCACTGTTCGCCGTTCGCGAAGATGCGGATGAGCCATCGCTTCTTCAACGCTGAGCACTGGAGCGTGTGGAATATGCGCCTCGCCCATGATCCCCACAGCCGCTTCATTTCCCGACAGAGTCATCAGCCACTTGCTGATTTCCGCATTGACGAAATCGCGATTAGCTACACGGCTGCTATGCTCGGCGCATCGCGGATCATTGATTAGCTCCGGCCGGCCCATCACTTGGCACAAACATGCCCAATGATTCTGCTGGAACGCGAATATCCAGAGCGATCCCGTCTTCGTCCGGAAGATTCCCGCGGGCGAGAGCGCGCCGATCTGATTGCCCATCCGCTGCACCTTCATCGCACCGCGACTGGCGCTTACCAGCTCGACCGCCATGTCATGATAATGAAAGTAGGAATCGAGCAGCGAGATATCCAGATGCTGGCCCTTGCCCGTCCGCTCGCGATGCAATAGCGCTGTCGCGACCGCCGCGTACGCGTGCACTCCGGTCGAAACGTCGCCGACCGCCAATGCGGGCGGGTAATAATCGCCGCCCTCCACGCCGCTCAGATAAGTCACGCCCGCGTATGCCTGCCCGATAAAATCGTAACCCGGATTCGGCGCGAGAGGCCCGCTCTGCCCGAAGGTCGACACCGAGCACATGATGATGCGCGGATTCAGTTTGCGCACGCTCTCGTAATCGAAGCCCATCCGCCCGATCACGCCGGGAGCGTAGTTCTGTACGAGCACATCGACTTTAGGAACCAGCCCGCGCAAGATCGCCTTCCCCGCCGCATTCTTCACGTCCAGGCATAGGCTCAGCTTTCCGCGATTCTGCTGGACGAAGTACGCGCTGCGCTGATCCTTGACGTATGGGAACGTGCGGCACAGATCCCCGGTGGGCGCAAGCTCCACCTTAATGATCTCGGCGCCCATCTCGGCCATGAGCTTCGTCACGGTCGGGCCGGCAACAAACTGGGTAAAGTCCAGAACCTTGTATTCATAGAGCATCTGTTTCGATCTATCCGCACCCATGGTATCTCCGATGAGCTGGTCATCGCGCGGCATGAGCCGAGGGCCCTCGGCTAATATTGGAATCTCCGCTCCATCCGGGCGGCATCTGACAAGTCAGATTCTGCGTGCGAGATGAAAAGCCTTTTCCCCTCGCATCCCCTTAACCTGCTTGCTGACGCAATAGGAGGTTTTTCACCCAGGTGTGGCTGCGGCACTGAGAGCGCCCAAGCCTTCCAGGGCAAGCCCGTAGCCCAGATTGTCGAGCATCGCGCGCTTCAGTTGCTGGGTCAGCGCCACACGCGCATAGCGGGTCGCCAGCGTCGGCTTTTTGACGATCTGCTCGGCGATTTCGCGTGCACGGCTTAACAGCCGCTCTCGCGGCACCACTTCACTGACGACCCCCAGCGTTTGGGCCTCACGTGCTGATAGCTTCTGTCCAGTCAGCAGAAAATAGCGGCCGCGATTAACTCCCAGCACGAGCGGCCACACAATGTGGACTCCGTCGCCCGGAACCAAACCGTTGGGAAAATGGGGTGCGTCCTGAAACTCAGCGTTCTCTGCAGCGATCACGATATCAGAAAGTACTGCAATCTCGGCATGGATCTGCGCCGGTCCGTTCACTGCCGCGATGACCGGCACTTCAATGTCGAGCAGATTCATCAGCAGATGTTTGCCGTCTTTATAAACATGGTCCCACATTCCGGGCGTGAAGCGTCCTAATCCGCTCATATCTATCTCGGCGCAGAACACGTCGCCCGTGCCGGTCATAATGACAACCCTGTTCTCCTGGTCGCGTGCGATATCAGCGAAAGCGTAGCCAAGCTGCTCGTGCGACGGCCCACTCCATTTGAGTGCCGCGCCTTCGGTATGAAAGGTTATCTGCAGAATCCCGTCCTGCCGTTCCATCCGGACATGGCTGTACTTTTCCCGGTAATCGTCAAACTTGATCATGGTCCGCCTCCATCGTGCAGTTTCTGACCGATTCTAGTGCGATGCGGCATAGTGAGGTTAATCCTTGAAGCAATACCATCAGCTCACGCTGCTTGTGGAAGCGGACGGCCGAGAGCCCACTACAGAATCGCTTCTGCCACATTCAGCCGTCGCGCATGCTGTGCTTGCCAAATGGGTCTGGGCGGCGTTTTAATCCCCCATCCATCACGCGAGGTGCAACCCATGAACGCAGTTTCACACGTGGCCATCGGTGTTCGCGATATGGAACGCTCGCTCCGCTTTTACCGCGACCTGCTCG
>WNFC01004156.1_pt1 | contig 15718 bp, 20 predicted proteins | sample 5400541 | NCBI WGS metagenome assembly WNFC01 (sample SAMN13153342, study PRJNA577476) | soil metagenome | isolation source: 120 cm saprolite under Douglas fir tree site 2 hole 2 replicate 1 | place: USA:California | collected 2015-04-18
CGAAGGCCGGACTTGCTAAAGATCTGGTTCTGTATTGCAGCCGGCACGATTACGGCACGCGAGTACTGAACAACACCGGAAACCTCGCGGCCGTAATGAAGACGATGGGCCACAGGGATGTGAGAACTGCGATGCAGTATCAACATCCGGAACTTGAAATGGTTCGTATCGCTCTGAATCGAGCGAACGGATCGGCTCTGCAAACGAGCGTGTAGGAAAATCTATGGCACGTTTTAGGACACAGGGTAAGAGCATCAACTCGGTAGGGTGTTGACACCATGGTGTGCACGGAACGAATCGGATCTTTGGTTGACTGTCGGACAGTCTGCGCCGTCCGGCTAGGAAAACTCCCGCAATAATTGTGTGTCGCCTGTGTGTTGAATTTCGGGAAGTTTGATTGAGGCGGGCGAATACCCGCGCTTTTGCTGGCGGTCGGAGATGGGAGAACAAGGGTTCGTTGAGGGTTCGATAATTGTGTCTTGCGATTCCTTCAGGCGCTTCTGGCGACCACCGGTGCCTGGAATGTCAATCTGTTACTTGTCGTGGGAGCGTTGACACGGTATCGATCACAAATGGAATGGTTCAGATCTCGGCACTTTCCCAGAACTTTAGCGTGCCCTCGTGGCGAGCGAAGGGTTTGAAAGGGTTCGATAAGAAAACTAGGGCTTTTCTCCAACCGGGCTTGGTCAAGGATCACGAGATAGCCAGTGTCTATCAATTCGTGATGAAGAGGTCTTGGACGACTTTGGGCTGCTGAAAATACACTGAGCCCACAATGAAAAGTTTCTTGCCTGCCGATCCTACCGAAGCCGTAGTGCCGGCTGCGCCGGCGGAACCCTTCGTCGATCCTGACACTGCCGCCAACTTCCTTCGAACAACCCGTCGCCACGTGTTAGAGATGGTACGCGAGGGGCTCATCCCCGGCCACCCGCTCGCATGAGTCGCGAGACAAAATCCGTGACGTACTTTCGAGCGCGTTACGTTTCGCTGTGCAGCACGATCTGCTGGTGAGAAATCCAGCGGAATCGCTGCGCATACCCCCAGACAAGCGCGGCAAGAAGCGCAACAAACCGTACCTCACACCCCAGCAGTTCGAACTGCTTGTTGAACTGATTCCCGAGCCCTACGCTTCGATGGTTCATGTGACGATCTACACGGGGCTGAGAGTCAGTGAACTGGCAGGCTTACGTTGGAACGATATAGGAACGAGCTCCATCACGATCGATGAGCGGTTTTGCCGCGGCGATTGGGGGGCACCTAAAAGTGAAGCATCCAACGCAACCATTGGCGTGAACAGCTGCGTCCTCGACCGCATCCATCGGCTTAAGGGATTGACTGTCGAGGTTAGGGCTGGCAATGCCATTCGCAGATACAAGAGTCGTGAAGTCCGACGGCCCGGATGACCTCGTTTTTCAAGGAGTTCAATCCGGCGGTCCGCTCCGCGACAACAACATACTCGTACGGTTCATCAAGCCTGCGGCTCGCTCCATGGAGTTGCCCTGGGTGAATTGGAGAAGCCTGCGAACATCTCACGCGACGTGGCTGAAAATGGCTGGCGCCGACGTGAAGGACGCGCAGGCACAAATGAGGCACTCGCGTTCGAGTACCACGCTCGACATCTACCAGCAGTTCGTACCCGAAAGCCAACAGCGGGCGGTCGATAGACTCAGCCGTTTAGTGAATTGAATTGTGACCAATTGTGACCAAGTGACCAGGAGGAAGGCTTGCAAGTGATTGAAAATATGGTGGCCAGGGACGGAGTTGAACCGCCGACGCCAGCCTTTTCAGGGCTACGTTATGCTGTAGTTTAAACAACTTAAGTGACTCCAGGTGGCCGCCTAAGTCCTTGAGAAGACGTGAGAGACAGGCGAATCGTGGGTTGAAGTCGTGGGTTCGAGAGCAGTCCCAACCTGCGAAAGTAGCACCTACCCGCGCCGGCGGCGTACTGCTCCCCGCTCGCTGTTCTTTGGCGCAATCCTTGCCGCGAACGATTGCCGGTGCTTCCCGGAGCGTACCAGCGAGCGCAGCATCTCTGCGCGCAGTAGTCGGTTTGCCTTGGTCTGATAACCGGGCCCTTGTGACTTGAGCCAGTGAATCACATCCGCATCTAGCCGCATGGTCACTGGTTTCTTGACAGGTCGATACATCTGCCCACGCACAGCATTGCTCAACTGCTCGTCGGTGAGCTCCGCAATATCCGATGTGTCGATCTGTTCGTCGGGAATGGCGGCAATCGCGGCCAGTTCCTTGCGGCGCTGTCTATCTGTCAACTTCTTCATAAAATGCTCTCTCACGAGGTGTCGCCTTTCGGGCGGAGATGATTCGAATGACCTCATCGTCCTTCTCATCCATCACTGTGTGAACAACAACCAATATGTTGAGATCTTCTACGCGGCCCAGGGTCCAAAGCCTCTCTTCACCCTCAACAATCCGATCCTGGCTTGTGAGGCAGAACGGATCCTCAAAGACCGCCATTGCAATCTCAAAAGAGACGCCGTGCTTTTTGCGGTTTTCTCGATTCTTGTTCTCATCCCACTCGAATCGCATCTGAAGTCTTCTAGCGCTATCTGACTCTGTCACTAATGCTTGCAGGTGTCAATACTTATATGTACGTACGCGCCAGTTCGTGGCATGACAACCGTACGGAGTTATTACAAATATCGTGGACCCCGGTCGGTCGAGAACATTAAAAGAGGATGAACGAATCCAGGCGAGCCCCTTGAAGTGTGTTCTCATCCTGAGTACAATTGTTCTCGGAATGAGTACACACAACGGTCTGGCGGACCTTTTGTTCGGACGCACGCGAGGCGCCATCCTGGCCCTGCTCTATGGCCACGCCGATCAATCCTTCTACACGCGTCAAATCGCACGCGAACTAGATGCCAGCGTTGGCGCGGTTCAAAGGGAGCTTGAAAACCTCTCGAAGGTGGGACTTATCGTCCGGACCTCAGTGGGCAGTCAGGTTTTTTATCAGGCGAACCGAGACGCTCCCGTATTTCGAGAGATGCAGGCACTGGTGAACAAGACGATTGGCGTCTTCGGCATTCTCCGGTCAGCTCTGCACTCTCTGTCGAAACGAATCGTTGTGGCATTTGTTTACGGGTCGGTGGCACGCGAGGAAGAAACGGTGCAGAGCGACGTCGATCTAATGGTTGTTGGGAAGGCCACACTTGACGAGGTACTCTCGCAGCTCTCTACCGTCGACAAAACCGTCGGTCGCCCCATCAACCCAACCGTATATTCCGTCCCGGAATTCAAGTCGAAACTTGCGAGCGGGAATCATTTCTTAACCGCCGTACTCAAAGGACGAAAGGTATTTTTGCTGGGAGACGAGGATGAGCTTAGAAAAATGGGTGGAGTACCGTTGGCTAAGGCGCGAGCCGACCAGCGCCGGTGAGATCAAAGATCTTCTGGGAATTGTGGAACGTAGCCTCGCGGATTCAAAGGTCGAAGCCGTATCGACCGATCTTCGATTTATCGCTGCTTTCAACGCGGCGCTCTGCGTCGCGATGACAGCGCTCCGCGCCTCGGGTCATCGCACCGTCACGCAGGCGGGTCATCACGTCAAAACAATCGAGTCTCTCGAACTCACCATAAGGGCTAGCTCCAGCCATCTCGCAACGGCTTTCCCCCGTTTTACTGTTCAAATTATGAAGAATGAGCCGGTCTGGCTCAAGGCGTTGTTCATTTACGAACCGCGTCACACCCTCACAACCCTTGAAACCGTAATCGTCATACACGATCAGTCCACCATTAATTAATCGTGGCCACACCCAGCCCACACAGTCAGCCGCCGATTGGTATACGTCGACGTCGATATGGCAGAAGCGAAATTCTCGGTCTGCGATCAGATGGCCGGTTTCTTCGGGGAAAATCCCTGCAAGAACCTGGACATTGTTGAGGCCAACCTTTCGAACTAGTCTGTCGACGACCTCAGGGCTGCTATCAGCGAGTTCCCCGCCCTTATAGCGCGGGTCAAGCGCACCGGCTTTGACGACTCCCTTGAACGTGTCGCAAAGGTAGACTATATTCCTGATGCCGCTGAGTTCAGCTTGCTTTGCTATGACGCAACCAGTACCCCCGCGCCAGCTACCCACCTCCAGCAAGTCCCCGCGACCCAGCTTGGCAGCCTCCGCTACGAGCTGCCACAGGTCGTAGCAAAGATAAAGATAATGATCAACTTGGGTGTGGTACTTGACGGCATCGTAAATTCGCCGGAAAGGGCTGTCCGTAAGCCAGGGGGAATAGGTTGCAAACGGCCACACCTGGGAATGTCGGATGTCCGGATCGGCAGCAGCAGGGGCGATTGCGCCCACATACCGCAATTCAAAGCCCGCCCTTCGCAAAAGGTTTTTGGTAAACGGCCCCAGGCCTAGGGCGTGAAATATTTCCTTCAGCGCGAACGCTGTACGAGCAAACGGAGTGGCGGTTTGGAAGTCACTGCGCATCATACTGCTCCGAACAGTTGTGAATCTTAAACCGGAATTTCCGATCTAGCGAGCTAATCTTGGACTGGAAGGTCACAGTTTCCCAGATGCACTGTCGGGAACGTACTGTTCAATTACCGCCGGTAGTGCCCGTGCTGCACTATACTCGCACACCGAGGTCACACGTTCCGGCCTTTTTTGGTGCGCGGGTGGTGCGGATTTTGCAGGACTTTGCCGGAAATTACCGAAGGAATGACCGTATTTTCTTTGTTCTCAGCGTCCACGCAGGGATTCGCGTTCAAACTATCCCGTTTGGAAATTGACGATTCTGAACTCACTTCTCACCCTATCCCTATCGTGAGTTGGAATAGAAGCGGAGTGGTTAACACCTATCCCAAACCCTGCCAAGGTGAGGCGAACCAGGCCAAGACCAGCTCTAGATTTGTTGGGATTGGAACAAATTGGAACAAAATAAGGGTTGAGAGCGGAGGTAAGTGATTGAAAATATGGTGGCCAGGGACGGAGTTGAACCGCCGACGCCAGCCTTTTCAGGTATGTATAAACGGCGTTCTTAACAACTTGCAAGGACACGCGAGACTGCCAAGTAGTTGCAAGTAATTGCAAGGCACAGCTATTGCGGACTGACAATGCGGACTAGCCACGTACTGGTGTTGCATAACAACTCGTGTGACATGTGAGCGACGTCCTGTTCACTCTACAATTACAATTCGGCTCAGCACACGCTTCTAGGCTCTGGGCTTTTGGCCTCGACTATCTGTGCTGTGCTCTCAGTTTTGCGAGTTGTTTTTGGAGAGCAGTCGTGGTCGCACCGCGAGCCTTTGCGTGCCGAATCTTTTGCACTAGGCTGCCGATCTGCCGCGCGTAGTAGCTTGTACCCCGACGCTTGCGCTTCGCGCTGCCCCGGCTCCTCCGGCCAGCAGTTTGTCTCTCACCACTAAATTCAATTCCCCCAAGCAACAAGCTCTTAGCTTTCTCAATGGCATCAAAGCTCCGCTGGATCTCGGCCAGCAAAGCCTCCACGCTGACAGCTTCCAATCGTGTTGCCATTTCCCCGTCTCCTGAAGCGTCGTACACTATACCATCCCAAAAAGCCGCGAGGCTCTCACCACCACACGAGCATTCTGGGACGAGCCGCCTGTGGAACATTTCCCACAATTTCGTACGTCTGTAGCAGCTTGCACGCTCCGAAACTCAAGGGCAACCAGACGGCGATAAGGGCTACAGTAGCCGATCCCAGCCTTTGCCCGTCATGCAGATACGTAGTTCGTACTGGCTGGTTTTAGCTCGTATTCGCGCACTATTGGACCCAAGTTGGACCCAAATCTTTGGCCCATTTTTCTTCATGGGTTGAATTTCAGATGTTTAGCACGTGTGAACGCATTCGCCTGCATCTTTCGCTGGAGCATCCGACTGCAACCAAACCTTCTTCGAGGAATGTCACAGAGTAGTTAAGGCAATAGTACTGACGTGTGGATCGGGTGCGCGCGGCGGAAGGTCGATCTGCAACGTCGTGACCGACTGCCTGAACTTCAATGTCTCTCCGGTTGCGAGCAGACGCGCTGACGTGATCTTGGGCTTGACTCCTGGAAGTTCAAGCGCTGCGGCTGGCCAGTCGAAAACGTGAATAAACAGCCTGTTTGCTTTTGCAGTGGTTCGAATCGACGTCACACCTTGCACTGGGCCATAAGTTGTACCGTAAATGGCTTCGCCATTCACGGAGAGCCAATCGCCAATGGCATGGAGTCGCTCTCGAAATTCGGGCTGGATGACCCCGTCAGGTTGTGGACCGACATTCAGGAGAAAATTTCCACCGCGGCTTACAACCTCCACCAAGGCTCGAATGAGGAAATGCACCGACTTAAAGTTGTGATCGTGCATGTTGTATCCCCACGTGTTGTTGATCGTCATGCAAGTCTCCCACAGCTGAAACTCGCTCGGCTGAGGGACACCGGACTTTAATTGTTGCTGGACGCTGACATCAATTCCGTTGAATCGGATGCCCCTGGTTGGGATTGTCTGTGGAATGAACTGCTCGGGAGTCACGAAATCTCCAGGCGAGCCGAGGCGATCATTTACCAGTGTCGCTGGTTGCAAATGCCGAATCAAATCCAGGAACCGCCTTCCGTCGTATTTCTGCTGATCGTTTAATCCGTCGAACCAGATCAAAGCTACCGGACCATATTTCGTCAGCAGTTCGGTCAGCTGCAATTCCATGTAATCAAGATAGAGCGGCCATTCCGGACGAGTCGGTTCTCCGTGCCAATTCTCTGCAGCCAGCTTCGAGGTGTCGCGAAATGCGGGATGATGCATGTCGGGTGGCGAGTAGTAGAAGCCCAAGGGCATATTCTTCTCTTTGCAGACTGCCGACAACTGACCAACAATGTCCTTCCCGTACGGAGTGTTCGTGATCAGGAGAGCCCTACATCTGGGAGAGCGTCGCATCTAAAAACTTGTGCAGTCGCTCGCTGAACCCTGTCGGGATCTCGAAGATGCGCTCATCCCCAGTGATGACGAGCATCTTTCGCGTGCTGTCGTACACCGCGGAGCAACGACGGCAACCGCGGAGATGCCGCTCAATCTTCTGACGCATCTCGGGTGTCGCATCTCCGTCCAGGTAGTCGGAGAGGTTGGCGATTATCGTTTTGCAGCTAACCATGGATTCATTCCTTTCCAGCGCTCCCACATCGAGACCTTAGGCTTGGCGAAGACCGGGTTGAGTGCCTCGCGCAGCATGAGACGCGCCCGATGCAGCCGAGTTTTCACGGCAGACTGGCTTATGCCCTGGTCGACGGTGCTCATCACCATCATGCCGCCTTTGCTAACAGCCATCTTGAGGGCTTCGACTGTCTGGTCGAAGGACTTGCTGCTGGGGATGCTCACACGGGCTTCCTGTGCGAAGGCTGTAGTGGCGGCGAATGCCGCAAACAGTGCGGCAAGCAACGGGATGCGATATAGATATCCAAATATATCCAAACTGCTTCATTGTGACTCTCCTGGTCAATTAAATGCATATCAACTGTTCACTGCGGTTCGTCATCTGGTCTGCAGGGCAGTTGAAGCACTCATGCCGAACGATTCGTGGATGGGCTTCGCGTTACAACCGATAAATTCCGGGTACCCGGTCGGACTATCTGTAACGTTTTCTGCTTTGAGGAATCGTGGAAATGAAGGCGACTCGGCAGGAGATTTCCGGACGTGATGCGAGGAGACTGAAGGTATTTGCGGAGCCAATCCCATGTTTGCCGATTTGACCCACTTTGCGGATTTCGGAATTCTTGTGCTCAGATGTATGCTGGCAATCGTTTTCCTCGCTAGTGGCTGGAAACATGCGAGCCAACCGACGCAGAGAAGTTCAGCGATAGGAATGAGCGTACCTTTCACGATCGTCTTAGGAGCTGCAGAGGTAGCCGGTGGATTGGCATTGCCGGCGGCGTCCTGACCCAAGTCGCTGCGATAGGATTCATCGCGATCATGCTGGGAGCGATCGGGAAGAAGATCTTTGCTTGGCACACCGCTTTTGGGAAACAAGACGTACGGCTGGCACTACAGTCTGATGTTCGTCGTGATGTGTCTTGTCATCGTCTTCACGAACGGTGGACGCTACGTTGTAAAGAAATAAGTTCACAAACAAGCTTGTCGCTGGCGCATGCGAATACCTCGAGATCACAAAACGCTCCGCCTCACCCTCGTGATCTTCGGAAATGCCTTGCAGCGCATTGCGGCAGGGACGAGTGGAGTATTGGTCGGCTTGTACCTGGCTGACCTGGCGAATCACCGATTCCCGATTGGCGCAGCTCTCGTCGGAACGCTCGGTGCCATGTCGTTTGGGACCGAGTTGATTGGAGCAGTACCTATGGGGATTGCGTCTGACGCAATTGCACCACGGGCCTTGATGACAGTCGGCTCGTTACTAGGCGCATTAGCAACACAACTGTTCGGCATGAGCGGATCTGTGGCCATCTTCTTTGCAAGCAGAAGTCTCGAGGGTTTCGGCGCATCCGCCGTCGCACCCCCGCTGCTTGCGCATCTCACCGATATCACCGAGCAGAACGCCGGGCTCCGCGCCAAAGCGATGAGTTACTTTGAGATCTCACTCCTGGCCGGGCTCGCTTTAGGGGGAGTCATTGGTGGACAGTTATGGCGTCTGCTGGGCACCAGGGCCTTTGCAGCGACGGCAGGCGTTTACGTCATATCAGCGGTACTCCTCTACGCGGGGGCCGTCGGCAGTAGGAGTCATGGACCGAGTGAGGCGATCGCCGGTTTTTTTCGAGCGCTTCGTCAGCCCGCGCTCCAGCGTCTCGCCCCCGTCTGGCTGTGCGTAAACACAATTGTCGGACTCTGGCTGGGACCAACTTTCATTTTTCTTCTTACGCACAATTCGCGAAGCGGCCAGTTTCTGGACGGCATCTTTACTAACCATCCCGAGCGGGTGGGATGGGTCTTGCTTGGCTATTCGCTGATCTTCGGGATCGGCGTGACAGCTTGGAGCTTTGTGCTGCCACACATGTCGTTGCAGCGCGCCCTGCGGATAACATTGGTGGCAATGCTGTTTGTCTGTGGTGAATTCTTCCTGCTTAACCATACTGGCTCGGAGGAGGGCCGCTGGATCATCGGCAACATCACCGCAATTTCGATCATGGTGGAGAGCGGCTTCACGCCTGCGGCACTCTCCCTGCTGGCCGGAGACATCGGGGCGCAGGCCGGACGAGGTGCGGCGATGGGCATCTATTCCGTGCTGCTAAGCGTGGGCGCAATCGTGGGCTCGCTAATCGCTGCCGTGTTGGGAGCACGATTTGCCGTAGACGGCCTGATCTACGGCACGCTTGCAATGGCGATCATCGCGCTGCTGTTTGTGCAACGACTTGAGACCGGAGCAGCACTGGCTATTGAGGAGAATGCGTGACCCCACGTAACGACCATTTCGATTTGGTTGTGATCGGTGCTGGCTCGGGAGGCCTGGTGGGGGCACGATTTGCGGCGCAGCTCGGAGCGAGAGTAGCACTCATCGAAAAGAACCGAATTGGCGGCGACTGTACCTGGACCGGATGCGTCCCCAGCAAGGCTTTGTTAAAGGCCGCAAAGGTCGCGCAGGAGGTCCGCACCGCCGTTCGATATGGCATTGTCACGAGCCCTCCGACAGTGAACATGTCCGCAGTCCGCGAGTACGTGAGGGGCGCCATCCAGGGCGTGTATCAGTTCGAGACGCCTAAAGCACTGGCCGGCGAAGGAATTGAAGTACTTCTCGGCGAGGCTCGGTTCTTAGACGATTCCGCCGTCGCAGTCGGTGACCGCACAATCCGCTCCAAAGGTTTCTTGCTAACAACTGGTGCTCGACCAATCGTTCCACCGATAGCAGGTCTTCAAGACGTGCCGTTTATCACTTACGAGCAAGTTTTTGAAAACGATGCCCTGCCGAGGAGTCTAACCATTGTGGGCGGCGGACCGATCGGCATGGAAATGGCGCAAGCCTATCAGCGCCTCGGTGCCCAAGTGACGGTTGTCAGCGTCCACGTGCTGCCGAAGGAAGACCCCGATGTTCAGCAATTAATAAAGAACGTGCTTGAACGCGAGGGCGTCCGCTTCGTATCGGAAAAAGCCAAGTCTGCCCGGAAAGACGCCGATGCGATCATCATCGCCACTGATCAACAAGAGGTGCATTGCGACATGCTCATGATTGCGGTGGGCCGGAAACCAAACATCGAAGGACTAGAGCTGGAGAAGGCCGGAGTCGAATACTCGCCGCACGGAGTCTCGGTGGATGACCGCCTCAGAACGAACGTGAAACACATTTATGCTGCAGGTGATGTCACAGGAACCTACCAATTTACCCATTATGCAGGCTGGCAGGCGTTTCAGGCTGTTCGCAACGCACTGTTGCCGGGCAGTTCACCCGGCATAAGCAACCTCGTGCCTTGGGTGACGTTCACCGATCCAGAGGTTGCGCACATCGGAGCGACAGAGGAACAGGCCCGAACAGAGAATGAGAACTGCATCTGTGTGTATCGCCGGGAACTGCGCCACGTTGACCGCGCTGTTTGCGAAAACGATCTGTCCGGCCTCCTCAAGATCATTACCAAGCCTGACGGAGCGATCTTAGGCGCAACCATCGTAGCTGCGCGAGCAGGCGAGGCAATTACCGAAATCATCGTCGCCATGAAACAGAGGATGAAAATCGGCGACCTCGCGAGCACCATTCATCCGTATCCCACGTATTCAACCGGAGTTCAACAGATCGCAGCCGATATAGCGGTCGAGCAACAGCTTTCAGGAATATCGGGGAAGCTGGTGCGCTGGCTGTCCAAGGCCGTTCGCTAGGGCCAAGAAGGAAATGAGGTACCCATATGAGCACGCCGGAAGTGGTAGGGAGACAGATCGCGCACACAAATAAAAAGGACGCAGATTTTGTCTTTTACGAGTTAACCCGCAGCATCTGCCCCGATTGCCGGAGGGTCATCGACGCACAAGTAATTCTCCACGACAACAAGGTCTTTATGCGCAAACGATGTCCGCAGTGCGGTCCCTTCGAGGCGTTGGTTTATGGGGATGCAGCGGCTTACGTTTCGCTCAGCAAATACAACAAGCCGGGCACAATTCCGCTGGCGCGCGGGACGGAAATTCGCGACGGGTGCCCGTACGATTGCGGCCTCTGCCCCGACCATCAGCAGCACACCTGCCTGGGCATTATCGAGGTCAATAGCAACTGCAACATGGACTGTCCCCTGTGCTTCTCCGAGGCGCGACCGGGCTTCAGTCTCGCGCTCGAGGAAGTCGAACAGATGCTCGATGATCTACTAAGAACCGAAGGCAATCCCGAAGTTGTGCAGTTCTCGGGCGGCGAGCCGACAATTCATCCTCAGATCATCGAATTTGTAAAAGCGGCCCAGGTGCGGAATATTCCGTTCGTTATGATCAATACCAACGGCAAGCGCATCGCTCACGATGATCGCTTCCTGGAGCAACTCAACGAAGTTCGGCCATCCCTTTATTTTCAGTTTGACGGCTTTGAGACCGAGACCTATCGCATCCTGCGCGGCGATCCCAATGTCATTGATGAGAAACTACGGGCACTGGACCGCCTCGCGCAGATCGGCTTGAACGTCACCATCGTTCCCGCTATTGAGCGTGGGGTGAACGAGCACGAGATCGGTAGGATCGTCGAGTTCGCCATTCAACATCCAGCCATACGCGGAATCAATTTCCAGCCGGCATTCCATGCTGGGCGCCACGTGCGCCATGATCCCATGACTCGCATGACGATCCCCGACATCATCACACTCCTCGAAGAGCAAACCGCTGGCAAGTTCGTTGCCAGCGACTTCGTACCCGTGCCCTGCTGTTTTCCAACCTGCAATTCCGTGACGTATGCCTTTATCGAAGGAGAGAAGGTTACACCACTTCCCCGCATCATTAACGTTTATGACTACCTCGACTACATCACCAATCGCGTGATGCCAGACTTCAGCCTCGAAGTGAAGACTGCGTTGGAGGGGCTGTGGTCCTCGTCGTCTGTACCGGGCTCCCAAAAATCCACTGAGCAGCTTGCTTTCTCCTGCCAGTCCTGCGGGATGCCTGACAACCTCACGGTTGGCGAGCTCTCCAGTCGGATGATCATGATCATGCTGCAGGATTTCATGGACCCGTGGACGTTTAACCAAAAGAATTTGATGAAATGCTGTAAGGAGTTCCTGCTGCCAGGCGGAAAGCAGATCCCGTTCTGCGCGTACAACACACTCGGATATCGCGAGCAGGCCCGCTGGCAGTTGGAGGAGATGGAACCGGAACGTCGCCGAGCACGTTCCAACGGCACTAGGTACGAGCCGCGGCCAGTGCGTTTCGATTTCAAGACTACCGATCTGGTTCAGGTGAAGAAATGAAACCAGGCGATGCGCCCATCGCAGCCATGCCCGCAGAACTAAAGCGGTGCTGCGCAAATCTATACGAGAGCGATCTCGCCAAGCTGCTGCTAGGGGACTCATTCCACCCGGGCGGTCTGAGATTGACGGAGCGGCTCGGTCAACTGATGCAACTGAGAGGTGAGAGCCGTGTTCTGGACGTCGCTTCCGGGAGAGGTACCAGCGCCTTATTTCTTGCCGAGCGTTTCGGGTGCGAAGTTGTCGGGCTCGACTACGGCGCCCAGAATGTCGATCAAGCTAACAATGCAGCGGCAGCAAGTGGTCTTTCGGGCCGGGTGCGTTTTGAGAAAGCCGACGCGGAATCGCTTCCCTTCCCTGATGCTTCATTCGACGCTGTCATATGCGAGTGTGCTTTTTGTACTTTTCCTGATAAATCGCGCGCAGCCCACGAATTTGCTAGGGTGCTCCGCAGCACTGGCCGAGTGGGTATCAGCGATCTCACTCGCGCAGCCGAATTGCCCAAAGAGTTAGAAGGCCTGCTCGCCTGGATTATTTGCATCGCGGACGCACAACCACGCGAAAGCTGCGTTGAATTGTTCCGCTCTGCCGGATTGCGGCCGCAAGCGCCGGAATCACATGACGATGCTCTCATAGAAATGGTACGACAGGTTCAAGGGAGGCTGCTCGGAATTGAAGTCATGAGCGGACTGAAGAAGATCAAGGTTGTCGGTCTTGACCTAACAGGAGCAAAGCAGATGGCCAATGCCACCCTTGCAGCAGTTAAGCAGGGACAACTGGGATACGCGATTGTCACCGCCGAGAAATACGACGTTCGTGGCATCGAACGCCAATGAGAGGTTTTCTCAAAATCGCTGGGCTGCTCTGCGTGCTAGGCGGATTTTTCCTCCTGGAGCGAAGCCGTCCTCTTCGGCCTGAACGAGAGTCTAAGACGCGTCGAAACGGAAGAAATCTAGCGGTTGCAACCCTAGGTGCGATGACTGTTTATCTGGCAGAATCGCCGATTCTATATCCGCTAGCAAAAAGGGTGGAAAGCAAGCGCTGGGGTCTCCTCAAGTGGCTTCGGCTGCCAAAGATTGTCGAAACTGCCATGGCACTCTTGCTGCTCGACTATACCCTGTATCTCCAGCATGTCCTGCACCACCGCGTACCGCTGTTGTGGAGGTTTCATGCAGTACATCACGTGGATCTGGACCTCGACGCCTCCACCGCGCTCCGCTTTCATTTCGGCGAAATTGCGCTTTCGGTACCCTATAGAGTTGCACAGATTGTGTTGATCGGTGCTGATCCGCGATCACTCCTAATCTGGCAGACATGGTTACTGTTCTCGATCATGTTTCATCACTCAAATGTTCGATTACCGGGTGCAGCGGAGAATCGCCTCGCCCGTTTCATCGTCACGCCACGAATGCATGGCATCCATCATTCGAGTGATCCCGAAAATCAGAACTCAAACTGGTCGGGCGGTTTGACCCTCTGGGACGCGTTGCACGGCACTCTCAAATTGGGAATTCCACAAGATCAAATTATGATCGGAGTGAATGGTTTTGACCGGCCTGAGCAGATCACCTTGCCGAAGATTCTTGCCCAGCCGTTTCGCGATCAACCTCGCGTTCATGCATTCCTGCGAACTGAACCCGAGCGGTGACGTTTTGACAGTAAATGCGGCGTCGGTTCGAGCAGTTGGCGGGAGCGACGGGACTCGAACCCGCGGCCTCCTGAGTGACAGGCAGGCGTTCTACCCAAAATGAACTATGCCCAGCCCGTGATGACTCGTTGTAGCCTGAGAAAGACATCATCAGGCCTCCCGCTTGAGTGCAGCAGCCTGTGCGAATGCAGGAGAGAATTACCGGTGGGCTAAAGGTGTGCTATGCGCGGAAACAGCGGACGCCTGATTGATTCTGCGCTGGGAGCCGGTGACAGGGCAGCGTTCTAACCAACTGAACTACGTCCCCTCTGTGTTTTCTTACTGTTATTGGAAACCCTCGTATCTACTGGCTTTCTTCACGTCCAATCGTTTCGCGTGCGTCGCTCATTTCAACCCCATAGAACCAAATTCCGAGGTTAGTGGACACCATGGACACCAAGCTAAATCGCCATCCAAAATTGTCCTTCAGGCAAATACCAACCCAGAGCAGCTGTCCCTGCCCCGTGAATGAATCGTAGTAGAGGAAATTCAGATCAGTACAGGCGCAGCAACTTTGCTCAGAATCTCAAGCACGCACCTTCTCCGACAGTCACGATGAGCACGATGTTGTCGGCATTAAGGATCATTATTTATTCGGGCGCCTGGCTTGCCCAAAGGAGATCCCCAAATGACGCACAGACACCAACGAGGTTGGTTAAAGGGTTAAAGAAAGAAAAACGCAGTCAAGGTGAAACTTGGGTCTTGTTCTTTCGTACAGTTCGGAAATCCGACGGTAAGCGAGTGGAGAACAAGATTCCAATTGGCCTTGTCAAAGACTTCTCTAGCACAAACTCTGCATGGGAAGAGGTCGAAAGACAACACCTCCACATCAACCAGGTGGATTTCCGAGGATGTGTAACTTTTGCGGATCTGGCACATCACTACGCGGAACATGAGCTCGTAGCACCCACCGAATCCATCCATCCGAAGGCACACACGACAATTCGAGCTTACGAGCGAGTGCTCCGCAATCGGCTGCTGCCACACTGGGGGTACCGAGTCGCACTCAGCGTCGAACCGCTGGAGGTGGAACAATGGTTGAAGTCTTTGAAAGGTCAAGAGGGTCTTGCCAATCCAACGCTCGACCGGACGCGCCGTGTTTATGTCGCTCGTTTACAAGCACGGCCAACGTTACGGGCTGATTCCTCGAAATCAGGAGTCTAACCCGATGCGCTTCGTCCGTTGCAAGACCACCAGCGAGTACGAAGCGATGATTCTCACCCCTGAACAAGCATACGCAGTATTGCTTAACCTACGAGAGCCGGAGCGTACTCTAACGCTCTTAGCGCTGGCACAGGTCTGCGCATCTCAGAGTGCCTCGGGCTGCAATGGCAAGACGTGAGTTTTGCTGAAGCCGTCATCCAGGTGCGCCGCACATGGACATGCGGCAAAGTGGGATGGCCGAAAAGCAAAGCCTCGAAAGGCCCGGTGCCGCTGCATCCTTTGCTAGCCGAATTCATGTTTCGCTGGAAACGTAAGACGCCCTATTCTCAGCCGGGGGATTGGGTGTTTCCCTCGTTCAAGCTCAAGGGCCAGCAACCGCGTGTGGCTAACATGCTTGTGGAAGATTATCTACGGCCAGCGGCAGTGAAGGTGGGCATTCTTTCATCGCACCGAAACGACGAAGGCAGACTGGTAGATGATGATCCACGGCGATTCGGCTTCCATAATCTGCGTCACAGCCTGGCGTCGTTTCTGGTCCGCATCAGAAC
>WNFC01024804.1_pt1 | contig 15710 bp, 19 predicted proteins | sample 5400541 | NCBI WGS metagenome assembly WNFC01 (sample SAMN13153342, study PRJNA577476) | soil metagenome | isolation source: 120 cm saprolite under Douglas fir tree site 2 hole 2 replicate 1 | place: USA:California | collected 2015-04-18
ATGCGCTGCTGTGCCTGCTTGCGGACCAGGACAAGGCCCGCGTCCCGCAGGACCCGCAGGTGCTTGGACGTCATCGGCTGGGACAGCCCGAGGGCGCCGGCCAGATCGCCGACCGGACACGGCCCGTCGCGCAAGGCGTCGAGAATGGCCCGGCGATGAGGATCAGCCAGCGCGGCCCAGATGAGGTCCATCAGGAGCTAATATGCCACTCAGCGTATATACGCGTCAAGGCATGTAGGCCGGCGACTCATCGCAGCACTGGCCGTGGGTGGCGCCTTACGGGATCAGGGCTATCTTCGCCCGGGTGTGACCCGTCATGATCGCGCGGTGCGCGTCAGCCACCTTGGCCAGCGGGAACGTCTCGGACACGATAACTCGCAGCCGCCCCGCTCCCGTCAGCCTCGCGAGCTCGGGTCGAGCCGCGGCCCGGATCTCGGTGCCGGGATCGGCTCTCGGTCCGCCGCCAAGCGCTTTGATGCCCGCCTGGCCAGCCCGGCCGAAAGCCGCGATCGTGGCGATTCTGGACCGGTCGGCCACAAGCTCAAGCGACACGTCAACTGCTTCGTCGGTGCCGGCGAGATCGAGCGCGGCGGTGACGCCTGCCGGCGCGGCTGCGCGGACGCGGTCGGCCAGCCCCGGCCCGTACGCCACCGGGACGGCACCCAGCTCGCGGAGGAACTCATGCCGGGCCGGGCTCGCCGTCGCGATAACCCTCGCGCCTCGGTCGGCCGCGAGCTGGACCGCCATGGCGCCCACTCCCCCGGAACCGCCGTGAATCAGTATCGTGTCGCCGCTGGCAACCGCCGTCGCCACCAGGCAATGCCACGCGGTCGCCCCGGTCAGCATCAGGCCCGATGCCTGGGCCCAGTCCAGCGCCGCGGGTTTGGGTATCAGCGACTGGGCTGTTACTACGAGCTCGTTCGCGTAGGCGCCAGGCGCGCGGAACGCGATGACCTCATCGCCCGCGCGGACAGGCCCGGCCGGGCCGACCGCGTCGGGCCCGACGTGGGTCACGATTCCCGCTGCCTCGAGCCCCAGCCGCATTGGCAGTACGGCCGGGTCACGGTTAAAGGCGCCTGAATACATCTTGTAGTCGACTGGGTTGACGCCGGCGGCCATGATCGCGATGCGGGCTTCGCCTGGGCCGGGCTCCGCTGTCCGCTCATCGACGACTGTCAGTACCTCTGGACCGCCATAGGCGGCGGCGATCACCACTGCTGGCATGTCAGCCCGCAACCATTCTGGGCGGCGGCGCATTCCGCTCCGCTGACAGGGGTCCGGCGTAACGTGCTGCGGGTAGACACCATGAGCCAAAGGAGGGGCGGGACTGTGAGCACGACGCAGACTGTGACCGAAGAGCGCGCCGACCTGCTGGCGTCGCTGGCTAAGCAGCGGCATTTCCTGCGCTTCACGACGAGAGGGCTGACTGATGAGCAGGCGGCGCGGCGCACGACGGTCAGTGAGCTTTGCCTGGGTGGGCTGATCAAGCATGTGGCACTTACCGAGCGCCGGTGGGCGCGGTTCATCGTCGAGGGGCCGTCCGTGATGGCATTCGACCCGGCCACCACGGCTGACACCTGGGCGGACGCGTTCCGGATGACGGAAGGGGAGACGCTGGCGGGCCTGCTTGAGCAGTACGAGCAGGTGGCCAGCGAGACCGACGAGATGGTGCGGACCCTGCCCGACCTGGACGCCGCGCGGCCGCTGCCTGACGCACCGTGGTTCGAAGCAGGCGCCTGCTGGTCTGCCCGCCGGGTTGTACTGCACATCATCGCGGAGACCGCGCAACATGCCGGGCACGCGGACATTTTGAGAGAGGCAATCGACGGCGCGAAGTCGATGGGATGAGGCTCACAGCACCGGGTACCACGATGACTCGTCGCCTGGATGAGCGGTGAAGTCGTAACGCAACCAGCCGGGTGCCAGTGCCACCAGCGAAATGGAGGTCGTTCCCCAGGTCCGGCCGCCGCCCAGATCCCTGCGGACGATCAGGGCCCGCTGGTCGTCTGGCCCGATGCCGTCGCCGTTCACAAGCGGGAACCAGGAACCCCAGGCCTGCCCGACGGGCTCGCCGGGCTGAGGTTCGGGCCTGACCGCCGAGCTGAACCGGCCGAGAAAGTGCGCGGTGCGCGCCAGCTCGTGCTCGCGGCCGTCCGGCGGTGGTGCGCCCCGCCACTGCGACCCTTCGTTTGCCGCCCATTCGGCTGCGCTCCGGCCCGTTTCCGGGAGATAGCTGGCGAGGCCGCTGTTGACGATGAAATGCAGGCCCGGCTGCAATTCGTGCTCGGTCAGCTCTGATCCGTCCCAGCTCCGCAGGATTGCCAGTCCTGGCTCGGCTACAAGGAGGTGGAAAGGATCGTAATCGGCGAGGCCATCCTCGCCGATTGGCTCGCCCGCGGCGGCTAGCAGCGGCAGTTCGCCGCGAGACCGCCGGGTCGCCGCCGGCGCCATGAGGCCGATGCCGTTGAGCACGCAGGCGGCACGCCGGCGTGACGGCAGGACGGCGAGCCAGGTGCCGCCCGCCTGCAGGTCCTTGCCGCCAAGCAGCCCGGGGTAGCTCGGCCAGTGCGGTCCTGGCGACTCCCATGGCCGGTCAGTGAGCTCATCCCTGACCCCGGCGAGCAGCACGGGCAGGCCGGGCTTGATGCTCAGAACGGCGGTGCACATGGCCCCATCTCAGCAGACCGGTGCCAGGATGATGCTATGGACGCAGTGAACATCGGCTCGATGCTGGCGCGCTTCAGCGAGCACTGGGCACCGAAGAAGATTGCCGAGCTCAATGATTACGAGATCAAGATCGTTAAGGTACTCGGCGAGTTCACCTGGCATGCGCACGCTGACACCGATGAGTTGTTTTTCGTCGTCGACGGCACGCTGACGATACAGACACGCGACGGCGACGTGGTGCTCGGTCCTGGCGAGCTGTTCGTCGTGCCGAGGGGCGCGGAGCACTGCCCGCGCGCCGACGCAGAGGCCGCCGTCATGCTGATCGAGCCGCGCGGCGTAGTCAACACCGGTGACGCGGGCGGCGACATGACAGCGGAGGTCGACGCACTGACCTGACCGCGCTCACGATAACCGGAATACCGCGCACCGCAGGCGCGAGCACGCCGGCAATGTCATCGATTTGTAAACAACGGCCCGGGAACGATCGCACGCTCCTCGGGGACAATGGTGGCATGCGGCTGGCTGACGGAGCGGTGATCCATCAGGTTCACGCGGCCAAGATCGGGACCGACGTGGCCGCGGCCGTCGTTTCGAACATGCTGCTCTGGCGTGACCGGCCGACCGCTGCGATGGCCGTCCGGGTGATCCTGCCGGTGGCTGGCTCGGCCGCTGTGCTCGGTCTGGCCGATCTTGATGGCCTCTCGCGGACTCGCCGTGGCCGCTACGTTCTGGCGCATATGCCGCCGTCGGCGCAGGCGGTGAGGTTGGCGGGCGACGCGATGATGGGGCTCGGGGCCTACCGGCGCAGCGCCATGCTGCTGCTCGCGGGCGCGGCGATCGTCGGCGTGGGCTGGTCGCACGCGCTCTGGCCGCAGCCGGCCGACCGGCGCTGGACAGGGCGCGTCCGGCGCAGCTACCACGGTCAGGACATCGGCGCGGTCAGCTCGAGCTGCACATTGTCGGGGTCCCTGAACGGGAGCACGTAGATGCCGAACGACTCAAGCCCGGTGATGGGGCCGTGCGGCACCGCGTGCTGGTCGAGCAGCGCGACCGCGCGCTCCAGGTCATCCCGGCTTGGCACGCTGAAACTCAGGTGATCGAGGCCGACCCTGTCCTCGTCGAAGGCGTCACCTGCCCGCGCGACCGGGCGCAACCCGAGCAGCAGGTTGCCGCGGATCATGACGATGCCACCGAACAGGAGCTCCGCCATAGCCGCGCTCTGCGGATCTGTGGCCTCGGGTGATTCGACAGCGACAGTGAAGCCAAGCAGGTTCGTGTAAAAGGAGCGGCTGCGTTTCAGGTCGGTGACGGTCAGCCGGAGATGGTGGATTTCGCCGGTGGCGATCTGCTCGGTCATGTCGCTGCTTTCTCACGTTGCTCTGGCACATCGGCACAATCTCGCACCGTCAGCATCCTCCGTCCAGCCGCGAATGGCCAGGGACGGGCGGGACCGATATCGGCCCCGCGCGTCTAGCCCGAGATCGTGGACTGGTCACAGAGAGCGCTGGTAGGAGCCGAAGGCCCTAGTGGCCGCCGCCGCCGTGACCACCACGGCCAGGGCAAGGAAACCCGAGTAGGCGCCGACCGTCGTCCATGCCGGATGCGCGTCGACGGCGATCCGTCCGGCGCTCGCTGCCCAGTTGACCGGGTTGTACCTGGCCACGTCAGCGATCCAGCCCGGCACAAGCCGCAGCGACAAGAACGCGCCCGACAGGAACGTCAGCGGCAGCACAAGGGTCGTGGACGCGCCGATCAAGGCTTCCCGCTGCCGGGTGAGCAACGCGAACCAGTTGGATACGCCGGCCATGGCGACCGCTATGAGGACCGATACCCCGATCAGGGCAGCGATGCCCGCGGCGCCGCCTGGGAATGTTGCGCCGATCGCCCAGCCGATGCCGATGATGATGGCCGACTGGAGCACGGTGGTGAGGCCCTGGTAGGCGAGCATCGCCGTGGTGAGCGCGCCTCTGCCGACCGGCGCGGTGAGGAACCTGTCCATCACGCCTGTCTGCATGTCCTCGATGTAGGCCATGCCGGTCCAGCTGGCCGAGAACATGGCCGTCATGATGACCACTCCGGGCGTCAGGTAGGTGATGTAGTTGCCGCCGCCGAACCGAGGAATCTCCGCGACCTTCTTGAACAGGGCGCCGAACAGAAGCAGCCAGATTATCGGCTGGATCAGGGTCATGAAGATGAGCACGGGCATCCGATAGAGCTGGCGGAGGTAGCGGGCGGTGAGGATCGCCCAGGCCTGCCGGGCTGGGCTCGGACGGCCAGCCAGGCCGGTGCTGGCTGGCCACTGGCCAGGATCGGCGTGGCCGGACCCGGCGCCGCCGCGCTCGGCCGTGCCGATGCGGGTTTCCACGATGTCATTGGTGCTCATGAGACTGTGATCCTTTCTGCCTGGCCGAACGAGTGGCCGGCGTGGTGCAGGTAAACGTCATCCAGCGACGGCCGGGCGACGGAGACGGACAGGATGGGAACACCGGCCGCGTCGACGCCCGCCAGCACGGCGGGCAGCGTCCGTGTCCGTCGGTGACGCGGGCCCGCACGACGCTGCCGTCGGCGGTTGCGCGCCGGACCTGCGGAACACGGGCCAGGGCGTGCTGCACCTGCTCGGCACTCGGAGAGTCGGCGAGCTCAAGCAGTACAGAGTCCCCGTGCAATCCGTCCTTGAGCTCGTCGGCCGTTCCCTCGGCCACGACCCGCCCCTGGTCAACGATGGCGATCCTGGTCGCGTACTGGTCGGCCTCTTCGAGGTAGTGGGTGGTCACCAGGATCGTTGTCCCCGTCTCGGCAGCGAGGCCGGTGAGCACGGCCCACAGGGCCGCGCGGCCCTCAGGGTCGAGTCCCGTCGTCGGCTCATCAAGGAAAAGCACCGCCGGGCGGTGCACGAGCACGGTGGCGATGTCAAGCCGCCGCCGCATGCCGCCTGAGTAGGTACTGGCCTGCCTCTTCGCCGCTTCTGCGAGTCCGAACTGTTCGAGCAGATCGCTGACCCTGCGGCGCAGGTTGCTGCCCCGCATCCCGTACAGGCTGCCCTGAATGGTCAGGTTCTCCCGGCCGGTGAGCTGCGCGATGGCGCCAGTGTGCTGGCTGACCGAGCCGATCACCGACCGGACCCCGCCAGGCTGACTGAGGACATCGATTCCGGCCACGCTCGCGTTGCCCTCGTCCGGCCGGGACAGGGTGGTCAGGATCCTGACGGTTGTCGTCTTGCCCGCACCGTTCGGGCCGAGCAGGGCGAACACGCTGCCCGCCGCGACCGAGAAGCTGAGCCCGTCGAGTGCCCTGACATCTTGCTTGTAGGTCTTACGAAGGCCGTGAGCCTCCACGACTGCGTTGCTAACGCCGGTCATCGCCACTGTCCCCTAACGTCGTTCTCGTGTTAAACAGTGTTCTGTTGCCGAACAAGGTTTACTACAGAACGCCGTTCTCGTCAAGTACACTGTTTGCGTGACGAAGAGCGGATCGCCTAGCCCGCCAGAACCGCCGTGGCGTTCGGTTCCCAAACGCGGCCGCAGTGCGCCAAGGCCCCAGCTGAGCCGGGACGTCGTCGTGACGGCCGCACTGAAGGTCGTGGAAGGAGAGGGCGGCGATGCGCTCACCATGCGCCGCGTTGCTGACGAGATCGGCGTTTCGGCGTCCTCCCTGTACGGCTACGTCGCTAACAAGGAGGAGCTAGTCCAGCTGGTCCTCGAGCAGATCATGACGGAGATCCCGCTGCCCAGGCCCGGTACTGACTGGCAGGACATGCTGCGCTCGTGGGGACGCGAAACGCTGGCGGTATTCCGCCGGCACCCAGGTGTGGCCGGGCTGACCCTCGGCCGTGTTCCGTTCGGCCCGAGCATGCTGCAGGGCGTCGAGCGCATGCTGGCCAGCCTGCGGTCGGCCGGGATTCCCGACCAGGTCGCAGCCTTCGCCGGCGACCTCGGCAGCCTGTATGTCGCCGCATTCGCCCATGAGCAGGACGTAACCCCGGTCGCCGAGCCAGGTGACTTCGCGGCTCAGGCGGGGGCGTGGCTGAAGTCACTTCCGCCGGAGGAGTTCCCCAATACCGTGGCGGAAGTACCTGGGTTGTCCAGTAGGCGATATTGCCGTGCACAGTCAGCAGAGCGAGGACATCGAGCCTGCCCGACTGGGCGCTGAGGTAGACCTTCCACAGCACCGACGTTCCGCCTGGCAGCGGCGGTGAACCTGGAGACAGTCGTGGCCGTCTTCGCGCCGAGCCTGATCAGGTCCACGGCGTGCGCGGTCGGCCAGCCGCTCAGGTAGGTCGTGTAAACGCCGCCTCTGCCGTTCCCGCGGCTGGCTGCGGCCACGCGCTGGTTGACCGAGAGCGAATCACCGCCGGCGTTCGAGCCGGGCAACCGCCGCGCCCCCCGACCCTGGTACCGGCCTGCGTGAGCTGCTGGGCGTAGATGCCATGCCGATTTGTCATGTTGGAGTAGTAGGTCAGCCATGGCGTCCTCGTCTTAGCCTCGATGTTTCGCAATCTTGAATCGGTGGGCTGAGGCTGCGGCTGGCGGCTGTTTTCAGCGTCGTGTCGTGCCTGGTGGCCCGGCTGTCGCGCCGGGTGGGCGGGGTTCCATGGTCCCTGGTGTTGTCCTTCCTGTCGTGGGGATCGGTTGCCGCTGGTCAGCCCGGCTCGAGGGCATGGAGGCGGCTGATCGCTGCGGTGATCTGGGTGGCCCAGGGCCATCGGGCGGCGAGGCGGAGCCGCAGCCGCCTGCTGCCGCGGACGAGGCGCCCGGCGACACCGAGCAGCCGCAGCCGCAGGCGCTTGGGTTCCCACCGGCGGGCTGGGCCGTCCAGGGCGAGCATCTGGGTCCACGCCAGCAGCTCGCAGGCCATCGCGACCAGCTCGCACCAGACCTCGTTCTGGCCATAGCCGTGCAGCGGCAGGTTCCGCAGGCCGGTGTCCTTGGCGCAGCGGATCCGGTCCTCGCACCGGGCGCGGCGGCGGTGCCGTAGTTCGAGGTCGGCGAGCTGCCCGCCGCGGGTGCTGGTGGCAAAGCAGGTGAACCGGTGCCCGTCGATGTCGGTGAGCCGCAGCTGGGCGCCGGGGTGGGGGCGTTCCTTGCGGACGATGACCCGCATCCCCTTGGGCCAGGCGGACAGGTTCAGCATGCCGGTGAGCTCGGCGACCCACGCGCCGTCCCGGACCAGGCCGCCTGCGTCATACGCCGGTGTCCACGCCGTCTTCGGGATGGCCAGGATGGCGTCGGCGATGTCGTCGGTGATGGTGAACCCGACCGAGTGCGCCAGCCGCCGCCCGGGCCGGGCCAGCCAGGCCAGGAACTCATGGGTGCCGCCGCCGGAGTCCGCGCGGATCAGCACCCGCCGCCGCACGGCAGCCGGGAGCTGGGCTGCGCCAGGCGGGCGGCCTGGATGTGATCGGCGGCGGTATTGGAGCCGGCGTTGCCCGGCCGGAGCATGATCGCCAGTGGCTCCCCGGACCCGGCGGGGCCGTGGTCAGCGAAGACTGTGAGGGGATGGAAGCCGTAGGTTTTCTGCCACGTCGGCCTGGCCTGCTCCTTCTCCGAGCATGCGGTGACGATCGTAGCGTCGATGTCGACCGGGATCAGGCCGCCGTCGGCGCCGGGCGCGGCGTCGCCGGCCAGTTCCCAGGCCCGCTGCCGGGCGGCGGCCCGCGCCGCCCGGATCGCCGTCAGCGCCCGCGGCGCGTCGCCGGCCAGCCGGGCCACCAGCCGGGAGATCACCGGGTCAGAGGCCACCGGCCCGAACAGGGCAGGCTCGGCGCGGAGCATCGTCGCATCAGCCAGGCAGTCCCCGCCCAGCGCCAGCGCCACCACCAGATCGGTGATGATCTTCCCCGGCTCATGCACCGCCCGGCCCGGCCGCCACCGCTGCAAGGCCACCGAAAGCCCTCGGTCCAGACCCGTCACCCGCAGCGCCCGGATCAGCAGCAGGGCGCCGGCCTGGGACACGATGCCCGTCCCGTCGGCAGTCACATGATCGTCGGGCGGCGGGAGGTATTCTGCATCTGAAAAGTGCCTTCGGCTCAGCGCGGACAGGTCCTTCGACAAGCCCTATCCTCCCAGGTCAAAGGCACTTTCTTATGCAGCCACACGGCGCCAGCCATTATCCAGACGAAAGGCCGAGGCTAGTGCTGAGCCGTACCAGCCAGCCAAGGAACTGAGCGTTCCAGCCCGGCGGATCAACGAAATCGTCCATGGCAAGCGCCGCGTCACGGCAGACACTGCCCGGATTCTGCGGCTCGCGATCATCGGCCGGAAGGTGTGCCTGCAAGTCAGGGTCCGCAAAGCTCGGCCAGCCTGCTGACCGTTCTGGCCCGTGGCGCGTGCGTGGCCCGGCATGATCCACCGCTTCTGTGTAGCTGGTTGTTTAGCCTATCCTAGATCTCTAGCCTGAGCTATACTCAGTCGTGGCCTGGACAGTGGTAGTCACAGCCGAGTTCGCCGACTGGGCCCGCGGTCTGAGGAAGCTCAACCGCGATTCCTCCCAGCAGGTCGGCGCGGCCGTCGAGTTGCTCAAGCAGCATGGACCGAGCCTGAAGCGCCCACTCGTCGGTGAGATCGCAACGTCCAAGATCAAGAATATGAAGGAACTGCGGCCGGGATCGTCTGGCCGCAGTGAAATCCGGATCCTGTTCGCCTTCGACCCCTGGCAGCAGATTGTCTTACTGGTCGCTGGCGATAAGGCGGGAGACTGGCGCGGCTGGTATCGCAAAGCGATTCCTCAGGCCGAGCAGTTGTATGCAGAACACATTGAGGCGATGAGCTGCGGTGGAGCAGGAGATCGATGATGCGCTGGGAAGATCTTTACGACGAACTGTATGACGCCGACGACCGCGCAGAGATCGAGCGGCTGAAGACTCGGCTGCTGACAGATCTGAAGGCACATCGCCTAGCCCAGGCCCGGAAGAGTCGCGGTTTGACGCAGCGAGATGTGGCCGCGGCGATGGGGCTGAGCGTCGGACGCGTCTCACAGATCGAGCGGGGTGAGGTGAACAGCGTTGAGGTTCTCGGCCGATACGCGGACGCGGTCGGCGGTCGGCTACGCGTGGTCATCGACTTCGGCGACGAACTCATTGCTGTGTGAACGGCTAAGCGATGACCCAAGCTTGTAGGTGCACCTCGCAAGATGGCAGTGTGGCCCGACTGGGCCTGGTCGTGTGCGCCAGGCCGGACGTTTGCCGCTGGCATCTGGCGTCGGGTGCGCGTGAGTGGCCGCTGTTGCCCGGTAGTCGCCCAGACGCATGGCCCGTGCGTGGCCCGGGCACACGGCTCCCGAGGCCGCCGTTCCGGTTGACGAACTCTACTGTTGACCCTGCCGGCAGCCTGCCGGGCGTGCGGATCGCGGACAAGATCCTGGCGGGCGTGACCTGCATCCGGCTGGACGCCTCGATCGTGACCTGCCATTCGGAGAAGGAGCAGGCCAGCCCGACGTTCAAGCGGACGTTTGGCTTCCACCCGCTGCTGGCCTACTGCGACAACAGCGGCGAACCGCTGGCCGGGATGCTGCGCAAAGGCAGCGCGGGCAGCAACACCGCCGCCGACCACCTGGCCGTGCTCGATGACGCGATCGGGGCGCTGCCGCCCAGATACCGGCGCGCGCATCGCTGGCGCACGCGCCCTGACAGCAGGCGCGTGCCCTGTCCCTGCGATCAGCCACCCCGGGGCACGTCGGAACCTCCGGACACCCGGCCCGGCAGCCGGGTCCTTGTCATCCGCGCCCTACAATCAAGATCATCTACACGGCCGTCCCGGCCGCCGCCCTCCAGCGTTCGCCCCCAGTGAATGATCGGGGCTAACTCAACTTATTTGCCACGTCTGAACTATCTGGTGTCCCGTCTTAGCATTGAGGAAATTCCATTCGATACATGGATTCGGCGGCACACTTACAGGGCCGCTCCCTGGCGCGGTCGGAATCTCGGGACAGCGATGCCAGCTATACCCATAGACGAACAAATTGTGCGCGAGATACTTCTCCCCGAAACGTTACGGGGGATCGCCGCGTTGCGGTAGCTTGTGTTCACCTTGGTATAACTTGCCCACGCTTGTCGCGCTGTCAGCGTTGGTTTAGCACTAGGGGGCGCAGGAGTGAATTTCGCTCCGCCGCCGAGTTTGACTAGTGCGGTATCGCTATGCGCCAGAGTAGCCGATTCCTGTCGTGTACCGCAGCCGGCAAGCGCACCCGTGATCAGGACGGACATAGCAACAGCCCCGCTGAAGCCGTGCCTCTTGAGAGATCCCATCAATCGTCCTTGTCCATCCGTATTTCGCATCAGGTGAACCAGCCGTCAGCCGAGCCGGTAAATCCGACGCGCGGTGCCGCTGAAAATGCCAGTCCGCTCGATCAGGCTGAGCGCGCTGGTGAGGGCCAGCGCCGCACTTACCACCTCGGCATAGGACGCCGACAGCGTGCAGACCGGCCAGTCAGACCCGAACATCATCCGGTCCGGCCCGAAGGCGGCGAGCACGGTCTCGTAGTACGGGATCAAATGGCTCACGTTATTTCCGGCGGCTTCTTCTGCTTGCGGCGGCTCGCTGAGCACCCCGGAGAGCTTGCACACCGTATTGGGAAGGGCGGCCATCGCGCGGATGTCGGACATCCAGAGCTCGTCGGGTCGCGGACCAAGCCGGGGGTTACCGAGATGGTCAAGAACGAATATCAGGCCAGGGCTGGCCGCTGCGGCTTCGGTCGCGGCCGGAAGCACGTCGGCGGTTACGACGATGTCGTAGCAGAGTCCGGCAGCACCGACCGCCGCCAGCCCGGCCAGCACGGCGGGCCGCCTGAGCCAGTCGGGATCGGTCTCGACCAGGACAGGGTGGCGGATGCCCCGCAGCAGGTGACCGCCCGGCCGCTCGCGCAACCCGGCCAGCAGGTCCCCGACACCAGGCGACTGCAGGTCGATCCAGCCCACGACGCCCGCGATCAGGTCGCTCGCTGCGGCGACCGCCAGTAGCTCGGGCGTTTCCGCCGGGTCAGTGACCGTCTGCACGACGACGGTCGCAGTTACCCCGGCGGCGCTGGCCAGCGGGCGCAGGTCCGCCTCGGAGTAGTTCCGCAACAGTGGCTCGTGGCCGGGAAGCTCTAGCCATGGCTGAGGCCGGGCGGCCAGGTCCCAGACATGATGGTGCGTGTCGACCGTGCCCGCCGCGGACTGTGCCGCGGCGGGATGCGTTCCGCTCGTTGGCACGGCTATTCGACGCGGGCGGTGATCGGCGTGCCAATCTCGATGGTCCGGCCGACCGTACAGAGCTTGTCATGCGACTTCCGCACCACGTCGGGCAGTATGGCGCGGGCCTCGTCGCCCTCAGGGGTCGCGGGGAACGAGATGCGGAACGTCACCACGATGTCGGTCAGGCGGTTGCCTTCAGTGTCCTTGATCTTCTCGGCATCGACGCGGACCTCGAACTCGTCGGGCTCCGCGCGCCGCGAGGTCAGGATGTCGACGTCGATCGCCGTGCAGCCGCCGACAGCGGCCAGCAGTAGCTCGGTCGGCGTGAAGTCGGTCCCGTCGCCGGTCCCAAAGGTAATCTCGCCACCGCGGTCATTTCTGACCGCGAACCGCCCGCTGGCGATCCGGTGGACGGTAACGGTGCGGTGTGCTGAACCAGTTGCCATGCTCCTAACCTGCCACACCGGCATCGAGCCTGACAGCGGCGGCTCAGCGAGCCGCGGCCATCGCGCGGGCGGCCGTACCGCGATCGCCGAGCGTCACCGCGGCGACGGCGAGCGCGAAGTAGGTGAGCGCGCTGATCCTGGCGCGGCGGCGCCGCGCCGTCGCGGTCCTTGCCAGCCGGTCAGCCAGCCATGAGGCCAGCAGAACGTAGCAGGTGTCGATGCTCACCGCGATCGCAAGGTAGATCGCGCCGAGCAGGAGAACCTGCGGCGCGACCGACTGACCAGGACGGATGAACTGCGGAAAGTAGGCCAGGAAGAAGACCGCGACCTTCGGGTTGAGCAGTTGGACGACCAGGCCGCGTCGGTACGCACCCCAATTGCCGCGCGATGAGGGGTTGGCGGCCTCGTCGTCTTCGCGCTCGTTCTGCCGCCAGGCCCGGATTCCGAGCAGGACCAGGTACGCGGCGCCGCCGTAGCGCAGGACGGAGAGCGCCACCGATGACGCGGCAAGCAGGGCAGTGATGCCCAGCGCCGCTCCAGCGATATAGGCGGCCTCGCCAGTCTCGATCCCGAGCATCGACGCCAGGCCCGACCTGCGTCCGCCTCCGACCGATCGCCCGACCACATAGAGCACCCCCGGGCCTGGCGTCGCCGTGAGCACGAAGGTGGCGAGCGCGAAAACGGCGAGCAGGCGCGGATCGGGCATGTCGGCAGCCTATCCGCAACGTGGCTGCCCAGACCGGCAAGAAGGGAGGGCCGGCTCAGGCGATGGCCGGCTCGGCCGAGGGTAGCTCTGCCTCATCCACCAGGTCCTGCTGGCGGCTGAGCTGGCGGCCGAGCCGCACGCCAACCAGAACCGTGCCAGCGCAGCCAGCGCACAGTAGGCCGATCCACGCAGCGGCCAGGCCTGCGGCGATCATCCCCGTGCAGATGGCCGGCGAGGCCACGAACGCGATCGAGTAAGCCATGCTGGCCAGCGCATTGGCGCGCCCCCTGACCCGGTCGTCGGCGAGGCTATTGACCAGAGGCCCCATCGTCGGCGCCATGAATGTCTCGCCCACCGCGAACAGGCCGCTGAATGCCAGGACGCAGGCGATCCTCAGGCCGGCCGCGCCGGGCAGGGCCGACAGGCCGAAGATCGCCCACGCGACCGCCCAGATCAGGCCGATCGCCGACAGGGCGCGGCTGCGTCGCAGCCGCCGGACCAGGCGCAGCATGAGCAGCTGGGAGGCCACGATGACCGCCGTGTTCAGCGTGATCGACAACGCGACGATGCGCACCGACACTCGCGCCTCGACCGTCGCGTACGCGGGCAGCCCGGAATCGAGCGCCGCATACCCGGTGAAGGCCAGCGCGAGCATGGCCAGCAGCACCATCCGCAGCGGACGGTTGCGAAGCACCTCGCCGTAGCCGACCCTCGGCAGGTCGGCCCGGTGCGCGGCGCGCACGTTCGGCTGTGCTGCCACCAGCGCCGCGAAGAGCAGGCACGAGAGCGCATTGGCAAGGAACAGCACCTGGAAGGTCGCGGGGCTGGCCGGGTCGACGACAGCCGCTCCGATAGCGCCACCGACGCCAATGCCCGCGTTAATGCCGGTGAAGTTGATGGCAAAGGCGCGCTGCTGCGCGGCTGGGTCCGGATTGATCCCCGCCAGCATCGTCTGCAACGCGGGGAATGACGGTCCGAGCGAAGCGCCGAGGGCGAGCGCGACGGGAAGCGCGGTCGCGACACTGTGCGCCCAGGCCAGGCCCGCATCTGCGAGCGCCTGGCCAGCCAGGACGACGATCAGGACGGTCCGCGCACCGAACCGGTCGAGCGCGACGCCCGCGAGCGGGACGGCGACCAGGCCAACGGCACCCGAGATGGCAAGCAGGAAGCCCACCTCAGGCAGTGCGATGCCCCTGACCTGGTGCAAGTAGATCAGCGTGAGCGGCAGCACCAGCCCGGTACCGAGAGCCGAGACGGCATTACCGGCGATGAGCAGCCACGTCGCCCGGGGCAGTCGCGAACTGGTCATCCACTCAGCCTGCTGGCCGGGCACGGCCCTGGTCCACCGAATATCAGGCGCCGACGATCCCGTCGATCGCCTCGCGCAGGAAGTCGGCATGCCCGTTGTGCCTGGCGTATTCCAGCAGCACGTGGATCATCACCAGCCGCAGCGACACGTCCTGGTCCCAGCGTGCCTGGTGGCCGAGTGCGTCGAGTGACGGCGCATCCGCCTCAATCCTGCGCGACTGCTCGACCTCCGCGTGCCAGGCAGCGAACGCCCCGGATCTGCTCGCCGCCCTCGCGTCATAGGCAACCTGGTAATCGCCCTGCTCGGACCAGACCAGGCCGACGTCCTCGCTATTGATGACGCGCCGGAACCAGGTGCGCTCCACCTCTGCCATATGCCGCACCAGCCCGAGCAGCGACAGCGTGGACGGGGGCATGGACTGGCGGCGCGGGTCCGCATCGCTCAGCCCGTCGCACTTCATGGCCAGCGTCGCGCGGTGGTAGTCGAGGAAGGCGCGCAGCATTTCGCGCTCGCCCGCCATAAGCGGCGGGCCGATCCGCTCGGTGCTCCGATCAGCGGTCATCGCAGCGAAAGACTACTCATCCAGCCAGGCTGGGCTCGACCAGGGCCGCTACCACGGCATAGGGAATGTGCTTGGGGTGCACCAGCAATGCCCTGGCCAGGTGCCTGACAGCGGGTCGCAGCGGGACTAGCACGGCTTCGCTGTAGCGCCAGGCACCCACCTCGTCGGCGGGAAACCGGGGGGCGATATCGCGGCGGAACCGCCGCGCGTCGCCGCCGTCCGCGCGCCATGTTGGCAACCAGCGCCTGAGGTCGCCGTCGGTGTCCAGCATCGTCCACGTCATCAGCCGCTCGGCGATCTGGCCTGCCGCGTCGATCACGAACGAGGTGTCGGCCGCTCCCCTGATCCGGTGCACCCGGCCTTCGGATCGGGTGCCGTGATGAATGCTGGCGGAGCTGAACCGTGCCCCGGTGGCTAGCGCGGCGACGGCATGACCTGCCTCATGCCAGGCTGTGCGGGCCGCCGCCTTCCTGGCAGGCCCGAAGGTGGGGTAGCAGCCGCAGTCGTAGCGCTGCCTGATCCACAGCTCATGCACCAGCGACTCGTCGTCGTAGCGGACCAGCCTGCCCAGCTCACGGTTCCTGCGCGGGCGTGAGCATGATCAGACGATAGGGCAATGGCTGCGAGGCCTGTCTGGAGCGCCTGAAGGCCGGGCCCCCGGGACCAAGCGACCAATGATCCTACCGTGGGAGTTCCTACTGCGGTAGGATTAGACTGTGAAGGTGGACAAGCTGAGCATCTCCTTGGACCCGGAACTCGGCGACGCCGTGCGGGCCGCGGCGTCCAGGTCCGGAATGGCCGTCTCGGCCTGGCTTGCCGGTGCGGCGCGGCGCAAGCTCAGGGAGCAGGCG
>WNFC01004161.1_pt1 | contig 15709 bp, 17 predicted proteins | sample 5400541 | NCBI WGS metagenome assembly WNFC01 (sample SAMN13153342, study PRJNA577476) | soil metagenome | isolation source: 120 cm saprolite under Douglas fir tree site 2 hole 2 replicate 1 | place: USA:California | collected 2015-04-18
CAGCACCAATTTCCACCAGCCCGGCAATTTCGCTCTAGTCTTGATGTACGCGAGCATGCCAACCAGCCAGAGAAAACCGATCGGGTGAGCCAGCATCGCCAGCAGAGCGAACACCGCACCGGTAATCCAATCGATTCGCCGCGCACGCCATAAAACCGCCAGTCCGAAGCAAGCCAGCCCCAGAGAGAGACAGTAGTTGATGAAACCCATGTTGAAGGAATAGCCGTACGCCAGCATGGCGATGCAGGGCGTGAGAAACCACGGCGGCCGTTCCGTGATCGTTCGAATGAACGCGAACACTCCCCAGAAAAAAACCAGCACGCAAATAGAAACGACGACCTTCTCAGCCGCGCCAAAGCCGGTAAGGTTTGCCACTCGCAGCAGCGCGACATCAAACAAAACATTGTTCCACTGCTTCACGATGTACAGCCCCGGCGCTTGCCCCTTTTCGATCAATTGCGCCAGCCACGCGTTGTACACATGGCTCGCCAGATCCCCCGCCTCGATTCGCCGGTGCCACCAGGACGGAACGAGAGTCAACGCAGAAATCGCGAAAATGGCAACAATCCGCCATCTGGAAAATCGCCAACGCGCGGGAAATTTGCCGTCAGCCTCTGTAAGATTCTCAGTCAAACGCAGACCTCGCTTCAGCACCCCGCACCGCGCGGCATTCTACTATCTTCTTATAGTTGCCGACGCGCACATCCTGAGTTGCCGGGGCCTCAGACAAGGTCACCTGGAGGAACACACCAAACCCGTTCAGCCGCTCAAACGCACAAAATGAAGAGTAGGTTCAGCGATGAACGTTATCTGGAAGCTTGGTTTTCGCCCAGGCGCTTCAGGCGGTCGCGCAGCCGCCGCTGCAGCGGCGTGGGCGTGTTGGGATTGAAGGCTACGAGATACCAGAGCGGCTGGCTGCGATCCCGGCTCAGCCAGGTCAACGTGGAAGCATCCGCGTTGGGATGGCGCGCCACATTTTCGCGAATGGCCCCGTACGGATGTTTCGCCAGCTTGTTCAGTGTCTTCGCATTGGCTCGCGGGTGCTCGCTGATCAGGCGCAGCAGATAAAAATCCTCCAACGGCGCTTGCTTGACGAGTTTTTCCAGCATTTCCGGCTTGGCATCCGAGCTCAGGACCAACCCGATCTTTTCATCCCAGGCCGTATTGATCTGATTCAAATCGCGGGTGCGCGCGTGAATCAGTTCTTCGAGAATCCGCCGCTCCTGCTGCATGCGGGCGATCGGGAGGTCCGTGCCCTCGAGCGAATCGAGGACGCGGAGAAGGTGCTGCCTCTCGCCGAAAACGATTTGCGTGGTGCGCAGGGACGTGCCTTTTTCCTTTTCCTTGTGCTGAACCAGGTCGGAACGTCGCATTGTTTGGCTGCTCCAGCCCAATCCCTTCGCGGGCTCGTTGAAGGACCGGGTGTTCACTCCAGCATTCGAATCGCAAGCCACGCGAAGGGCCGGAATCGCTTCTCCGTGGCTTTAGCGAATTATGTTCCGCGTGCGCGATGGGGTAAAGTTTGGTGCGCGCCGCGTGTGCCCGATGTGCAACTCCGGTCCAGTAGGCGCATCCGGGATCTGCGGGTTCGGAGGCAAGTTGGCTCCTCCGAAGTCCGCCGCAACACTTACCGCCGGCGATTCGAAAAGAAGGGCGCGAGGAAAAACGATGTCGGCATTCGAAGAACACAAAGAAGAACTGGAAAAATTCGAGCAGATGTTCGGCCGCGAACGTGGCCGGCTGGCGGTATCACTCGATCGATTGACGAACGCCCTGGTGCTGGTGGGCCAGCACGGAGTGTATTGCGCCAGCCAGCGGAATCCGGCGGTTCCGGCGATGGATTTGCGCATCATCAATCAAGAGCTAGTACACGCGAAAGAATTGGTGCAATCCGTGATGGAAGAATTGCGTTTGGCGAAACAACCATCACACAACTGAGCGGCGCGTTTTCTTGATCACACTTTTTTCGAGCTTTTTGAGATTTTCTATTCCCCTCCGATTCCTATTCCGGTTGCAAAAAGGGATTCAAGTGGCGCTCGTTCCCAATGGTGGTGCCGGGGCCGTGGCCCGGGTGGACGATGGTCTCGTCCGGCAGGTGCATCAGTTTTGTGCGCAGTGAATCCATGATCTGCTCCATGGAGCCGCCCCACAGGTCGGTGCGGCCGATGCTCCCGGCAAACAGTGTGTCGCCGGAAAAAAGCCGCGGCGCTGGAAGTAAAATGTTTCCTGCATCGTCCGGAATGGCGATGCTTGCCTTTTTGTCGGGCGCCGTGATTTTTCCCGCGTCCTGCGCAAGATACAGAGAAACGCTTCCCGGCGTGTGACCCGGTGTGTGAATGACCTGGGCCTCGAACCGTCCCCAGTGAAGAACGTCGCCCTCTTTCAGCAATTGATCAATATCGGTAAGTTCGGGCGAAAGGACGCCCAGAAAAGAAGCCTGCCTATCCATCGCCTGATACAGTGGCAGGTCGTCGCGGTGCATGAGCACGGGTGCGCCGGTGTATTGATGAAGTTTGCTCAAGCCGCCGACGTGATCGATGTGCGCGTGCGTGCTGACGATGGCTTTCACAATCAGCCGGTGCCGCCCGATCAGGTCCAGGATGCGCGTGACTTCATCGCCGGGGTCCACCACCAGCGCTTCGCGCGTGGCGGGATCGCCGATGATGGAGCAATTGCACTGCAACATCCCTACGGGGATGGTGATGTGAATCAATCCGTCAGAAGCGGCGTTGAGGGCAGGCCGGCCATCGCTCATGACCAGGATTATATCATCGGAGCGGAAGCGATTTGCCTCACGCGCTCGGTCGCCGCCTCGGACCACCTCCTCTCGCTATGCCGCACTCGATCTACACTCACTTCGAGGCGGCCCCAAGCCATGCTCAGTTCACCGACTCTTCCAGTCACATTTATTCCCGCAATTTCCTTCTTCTCTCCCTTCTTCCTCTCAACTTTAAACTGTCGACTGTTAACCTCCTCCTGCTAGGCCGCCCTTTGCTAAACTAAATACTGGAGGATGCGCGAACGCGTGGAAATGGCCTCGCCAGCTACCTCGCTGAACACTCCGCTCGCCGCCGTGCACCTTGCTGCCGGCGCGAAGATGGGCGTTTGGTTCGGGTGCGCGCTGCCGGATTACTTTGGCGACGCGGCCGCCGAGTATCGCAATGCGCGCGAGACGGTGGCGTTGATCGACAAGAATTACCGCGCCGTTCTCTCCTTCACCGGGCCCGACCGGGTGCGCTACCTGAACGCCATCCTGACGAACAACATCAAGGATCTCGCCGCAGGCCACGGCATTTTGTCGCTGCTGCTGAATCCGCAGGGGCACATTCTCGCGGAGATTGAGACGTATGCGTTTGCGGACCGCCTCCTTTGCGTTTCGTACGCAATGATTCGCGAGCGCCTGATCGAATGGCTCGAAAAATACATCATTATGGATGACGTGACGCTGACCGATGAGACGGCCCTTTACGGCACACTGGCGCTGGAGGGTCCGAAGGCCGCCGCGCTTGTCCAAGAGGTTGCCGGCGCCGACGTCACGAAATATGAGGAACTTTCCTTTCACCGTGGCGCTGTCGGTGCGATTCCCTGCCTCATCGTGAAGCGGTCTTCCGGAGGAGTCCCTGGGGCGGAGTTCGTTGCCGACAGCGAAAAGCTGGCGGAGCTTTGGCAGATTCTTTCGGATGCGATTCGCTGGCACGAAGGCGGCCCAATGGGGTACGCGGCCCTGAGCGCCACCCGCCTCGCTCAAGGCGTGCCGTGGTTCGGCTACGATTTCGGCGAAAAACAGATTCCGCACGAAGCGGGATTGCAGGATAGCCACATCAGCTACACCAAAGGCTGCTACACAGGACAGGAGATCGTCGAGCGCGTGCGTTCGCGCGGCCAGGTAAACCGCCACCGCGTCGAGCTGCTCTTCTCCGGCGACGCCGTGCCCGAGCCGAACGCGCTCCTGACGCTGGGCGGCAAAGAAGTGGGCTACGTCACGCGCGCGGCGAGGACCTGGGACCCGCCGCGCATCATCGGAATGGGCTACGCCCGCAAAGAAGCCAATGCGCCCGGAACCATCCTGCAATGTGCTGGCGGGACCGCAACTGTCATACCGTGACTGCGCGCCTTTGGAAGCGTGGTCGATAGCATGCCCACCGTGATTTAGGGATTGGCCGGTTCGTGGTTAGGAACATTCCGTGTCAGCCTGCGGATGACAAATTCTTGAAGGACATTGACGGCGGCAGATTCGCCAATCCCAATTAGCGTGTTTTCGAATGTTAACTCCGCTCCGCGATTTTCGGCAGGATAGTAGAGATTTGAGATACCGCCCGCGGCCAAGCTTCCGAGCTTACTCGAGTAATTTGCCTCCCAGTGTCCGTCATCGCCCTTGCAAATCACGGAATTGGCAATCGCATACAGAATCCGCGATCGCTTACTGCCGCTTCCCTTGTAGAAATAACGTGGATCCTGCTTCAGGAGCGATGGCAGTATGGCGCCCCCGATGTACGTGCTTGCAACAAAGTCTGCGTACGAGGCGCCGTAGCGCTTTCCATAACCTTGTGCGCCCTGTCCATATCCGCTGAAATCGTTTTGCGCCTGCTGAATTCCCGCAATGGCCCCGGTCACTCCGAAGCTGACGGGATCCACTGTGGTCTTCCAGGCAAGCTCGAACTTTTGCTTCGAGGTCAGAGGAACTGCGTTGTGGTCGTAGCTGACGTAGAAATTGGGAACGACGCCGAGCACCCGCTGCTTCTCTTGAGCCTTGATCTGATCTTCTGCCACTTCGGTCCGTGGGGGGACGACACGCACCTCAGTGACAGCGGTGGCAAGAGCCATCGCGATCTCCGGGACAGTGTAGCTTTCCCCAGACCGCAGGATTCCAGACGATGCTTGCGTCGCGAAGCCCTGCGACGTGATTGTGAGCTGGAAGGGCCCGGGAGCGACGTTGGCAAAGGAGAACTGCCCATCGTCGCCGGATAGCACCTCTTGGTCTGGGGATTGATCTTCCCGTGAAAGTCTCACACGGGCTCCGGCGACGGCGGCTCGGGTTGGGTCGACAATTGTTCCGCTGATGCTTCCTGCCAATCGCTGCTCGGGCAGCTGCTCACCCGCTGATGCCCCTGTTCCCTGTGCGTCAGGCAGGCCACTCTTCGCCCTCGGGACGATAGGGGGCTGCTGAGACTGAGCCGCAGCTGGAAAGCCACAAGGCAGGAGAGTCAGGCTTAGCCACAATACCCAAGCCGCGTATCTAGGCATAATCATCACCATCCGCGTTCACTATGATGCTATGCCAGGGGATTTCGGATTTCCGATAAAGTTGGTGCCCCAGGTGCCGATTTAGCACCTGCGTGTCTTGTTTTTCTCCTCCGAGCTGAGGGAACCTTATCGCACCCTTCCACAGATTATGTTTTGCCATGCTTTAGGACAAACCTCTGATCGCCTCAGTTATGAAGAACATTACTCTTCCCATCGTGATTGAAACGGACGCTGATGGCTTTTTCGTTTCCTGCCCCGTGCTCCAGGGATGCTACAGCCAAGGCGACACGTACGAAGAAGCCGTCGAGAACAACTCCGCGTGCATCGCACGGGGGGAGATGGACCGCCGGGGCGCATCAAGTTTCGGGCTTCTCCTCGACGCGCCTGGGCTCGGCCACTTCAGCGCCTACTCACACTGAATCGTTGGGGTCGCGTCGGCCATTTTGTTCACGTTAGCCAAGTAGAACGTCGAATTGCTAAATGGGAATGTGCCTCCAGTGCAGGTGATGGGTTGCAGGCGAACAAAGTTGAAACTCAACGTTGGCGCCAGCTTCGAGGTCTTCGGTTCATTCATAGCCGTATTCACGGTAACAACGAGATCGTTCACTGCCTTATTGTACGTGTTGACGTTTTCGACCAGCTTGTTGTAGCGGTCTACGACTTTGCTGCGCGCTGCTTCACTTTCCAGAAGAGCTTTTATCACCACATTCTGGCCTTCCAAAGCAACATCCGCCAACAGCCCCTCCGCCTGCGAAACAGTCATCGCGTCTTGTAACTTCCGGAGTGTGTAAATCCCAGCGTATCTTTCCTCTCTCTCCCCAAATTCGATGTTGCAATTGGTGTTGGCCGTGTCCATTTGCTGCCGACCTCCCTCCACGGCGTACCAACGAATGAATTCAGCGCGCTTGTCCCGCAGCAGAGAAATCCTTTGGTATTTGTCCTTCCCGCCGATGAAATAATCCACGCCCTCTTCCTGTGTGCCATCCCTGTACTTTTTCATGCCCTCGTCGTACTCGGTCTTGCTGATCTCTTCGGTTTTGTAAACCGCATCCAATCGAGCTGCCATCCGATCAAATTCGATGCACGGCTGCGGCTCGTAAGGAACAAACGTCCTTGGCACGGTAGGAGGCTGTTTCCTTTGCTGGGCCAGCATCGGGCCGGACGTAAATAAGATTGCTACGGAGATCAGAATCGCTCTCATGCTCCGCCTCCTTCAGCCTGATTATGGAATTGCTGCTTTGCTCCGCCCGTTGGTCAAACAGTCCCACAAGCGGCCAGGGTTAGCGAGCGCGGATGGCCCGGAAGCAAGACGTTAACACGAATTTGATTAGAAAGGTGCCCCTTCCTCGGTTGGCGTTTACCCCGACCGAGAGAAATTACCAGATAAGAGGTAGGAGGCGGGAGCGGGTGCGGAGGCAGTAGTCGGAATAGCCGGGGAGGTCGCGGCACAGCATTTTTTCTTCGTTGAGGAGGCGGAACACAGTCAAGGGGATGACCAGGAGGAAACCCGGCAGCGCCCACCAGGAGCCAAGCGCCAGAGGCGTGAAGAGCAGCATAAGAACACCGCCGAAGTACATGGGATGACGGACCAGCCTATAGGGTCCCGTGGAGATGACTTTCTGCCCTTCTTCGACCTGGACGGTGCGAGAGGCGAAACTGTTCTCCTTCATCACCCAAAGCGTAATCAGATAGCCCGCGAATACGAGGACTTGGGAAAGAATCGTCAGCCAAAGGGGGACGCGAGACGAGCCGAAGCGGTAATCCAACCCGGTGATCAGTAAGGATGAAAAGACAATCAGCTTGGCCCATTGAATGATGGTTTTCTGCTTGCTGATCTTTTCCTCTGTACGCAACCTGCGCTCAACCAGTTGGGGATCGCGCTTCATGAAATAAGCCGAGGTAACCGGCATGGGGAGGAACAACATGGCCATGAAGACCCAGCCCTGCCAATAGCGAAGAGAACCGGCAGGGGTGAAGAGAAAAACAGCGACGAAAATAGCGGCGATGAGGCAGCGGAGGATGAGTCGTGTCTTGAGACTGTGTGGGGTGGACATGGGCTTCGAGGTTTATGAGCACGACAAGGAGAGAGTAACAGAAAGCAGCGAATCGAATTCGCGGCTAGGAGCGGATTGCGCGAGCCCGGCGCGGCTGGCAACGCTGTCCATCTTTTCGCTCGATGTGCATGATTCGGGCTTTCATGGTTTCTGCTCACGGATATTTTCCACGGCGAATTTGGGTGGTAGGGAGGGGAAACCTTTTAGACCAACAGCAAAAATGCCGACCTCCCAACCAAGTCCCCGAGAGGAGACGGGGCAGGCGGGATGAGTTCCGGGACGGCGCTACACTACCCCAAGGGAAGAATCAGGGGCGCTTCCTGCGGGCCAACTGGAAGGTCATGTGCATGATCAACTTGCGGTCGGCCTCGGAGAGGCGGCCGAGAACCTGCTGCAGCCGATTGAAGAAAAGCGCCGATTCGCCAGAACTGCCCCATTCGACGCTATCGGCGGAGATGTCTGTTGGGAGGGACGGGATCTCGGGCGGCGCTTCCCCGTCGTAAAACAGTTGGTACATCGGAACTTCGAGAGCGCGGGCCATCTTTTCCAGCGTCTCGATGCTCGGGATGGTGTGGCCGTTCTCCACCCGCGAGATGTAACATCGCAGCAGGCCGGTGCGCTTCTCGATATCACCTTGCGAAAGGTCTTTCTGCTCCCGGATGGCGCGTAAGCGTTCGGAGATGACCATAATGTTCTTAATTATAACACGACATGAGTCAGTCTATACAACAATTGGAATTTTGCGGTGGCGGTGCGGGGCTGGTTACGGCATTCCAGAAAAAACGAAAGCCGCCGCCGCTGGCGCCCCTGCAAAGAGAAGATTCAGCTCGATCAAAAGTGAGGAGATCACTCAAATTCGCGGCGAGGGGCGGATTGCTCGAGACCGACGCGACCAGCGGCAATGTCGGCTTTGAAAAAGTTTTCGCCTTTGATGGCAGAGCCAACGAGGCGGCGGAGCATGGCGATCTGACCGATGTGGTTGAGGGCGTCGGCGATGGGTCCTTGAAAAAGGCCTTCCGCTGATGCGTGAAGCGGTTCGCCTGAAGCGAGATAATCGTCAAACTTTTTCAGGGCCGCAAAAAAACGCTCGATTTCGGCGCTCCAGGGCAATGGCGTGGAGTCGTTCCAGGCCTGCTGGCCTTGGGCGATGGAGAGCGCCCAGTCAAACAAGTCGCCCAGGTGCGCGAGGATTTGGGCGGGCGTGCGCGTTTTCTCTCCGATGTGGAAGCTGGCGAAATGGTCGGGAGCACCGCGCAGGGCTTTGCCGCCGCGGTAGGCGACGGTGGCGACCGCGTGGCGAAGAAGCTGGCGAGCGGGATCGGATGTTGCGGCCATGGGGCAATTCACTCCTTTGGCAAAAGTGATCAACAAGAGTTTAAACGCAGAGACACAGAGTGCGCGGAGAAAAAAGAGAACTCGAGGACGATCGATAATTTGAATGGAGGAAAGTCGGGCGTGAGGTCCGGCTACTGCCTGGCGTAAACGCGAACATAGTCGACGAGCATCTGCTGCGGGAAAGCCGTGGTGTTGTCGGGGGAGCCGGGCCAATCGCCGCCAACGGCCAGATTCAGAATGAGAAAGAACGGGTGATCAAACACCCAGGGGCCAGCCGCAGGCCAATTTTGGGATGTAAACGTGGCATAGAGACTGGAATCAAGGTAGAAGCGCAGCGTGCCTGGTTCCCATTCGACAGCGTAGAGGTGGTAATCATCAGCCAATTTCTTGCCTTCAGGCAGGCTGAAAATTGAGGTCATGTCGTTGGTGGGGGCATTGGAACTCGGGCCGTGGAGGGAGGCGTGTACCGTCGCCGGCTCCTTGCCGATATTCTCCATAATGTCGATCTCGCCGCACTTCGGCCAGCCATTTGACTTGATGTCGTTGCCGAGCATCCAAAAAGCGGGCCACATTCCTTGCCCTGCGGGGATTTTGATGCGGGCTTCGAATCGTCCGTATGCCTGGGTGAAAAGTCCCTGAGTTTTCAAACGCGCTGACGTGTAATTGCGGGTCACGCCATCGGAATCAGTATAGGTTTCCTTTTGCGCGGTGATGACGAGATTGCCGCTCTTGATTTGGGCGTTCTGGCTGCGACTGGTGTAGTACTCGAGTTCGTTGTTGCCCCAGCCGTTGCCGCCGATGTCGTAAGTCCATTTGGAGGAATCCGGAGAAGAGCCGTCGGCACCGCTGAACTCATCGCTCCAGACGAGGGTGAAGCCAGTCGCAGGTGGAAGCTGGAGCGTCGCACGTCGGCCGAAGCTGAGAGTCAACAGAGCGGCGCCGAGAAGAAGAGGTGCAAAGCTGAGCGGGTGAAGGGCGAATCGCGCGCTAGTGAAGGACATTCGGGATCGCATGCGAGATTCTGTGAACTGGCAGATTCAACTCAAACAAGATTCAGCGCGCGCTTGAAGGAACCCTTTTCGCTATCGATTTTCTTCTGGAGCTGGAGGATGGCGTAGAGAACCGCTTCGGGGCGCGGCGGGCATCCGGGGACGTAGACATCTACGGGAATAACCTGATTGCAGCCCTGCACGATGGCGTAATTGTTGAAGACGCCGCCGGAAGTGGCGCAAGCGCCCATGGAGATGACCCACTTGGGCTCGGGCATTTGATCGTAAAGCTGGCGGATTACCGGAGCCATTTTTTGCGAGAGGCGGCCGGCGACGATCATCAGGTCGGCCTGGCGCGGCGAGGGACGGAAAACTTCGGCGCCGAAACGCGCAAGGTCAAAACGAGCGGCGGCCATGGACATCATCTCGATGGCGCAGCAGGCCAAACCGAAGCCCAGCGGCCAAATGGAACTCTTGCGCGCCCAGTTCACGGCCTTGTCGAGAGTCGTGAAGATGATGCCTTCATCTTTCAGGAGATCCCCAAAGTCGCCGGGCTTGGTCAGAGTGACGTGTTTGCCGAGTGATGTGCTCATGGTGTCCGTCCGAGCTATTTTCGCACAGCAGAGCGCTGGAGACAAATCGCGAATGGGAGGCTAGTGGAGGAGGTTTACAGTTGACAGTTTAAGGTTGAAAGTAGGAAAGAAAAAAAGAATTAGCACTCCGACCGGGTCGGGGCAAACGCCGGACACGGAGGTCACCCGACAGGGTCGGGCCAGGCGTGGAGAAGAGTGAATTAAGTTGTGCGGCTGGGCATTCTTAGTTGGTAGTCGGAGGCAGAGACAGAGCGCGTGCGGCGGAAATAGGAGACCACGGACCCGGGCCAGAGGGTGGTGACTTCGCCAGTGCTCTGGTCCTGATACCAACTGTGGCAGCCACCGGATAGCCACACCGTGCGGCTCATGCGGCGGTGAATATCCCCGACGAAACGATGCTGGATTTCCGGCCGGACTTCCAGGACGTGCTGCTTTCTGCACTTCATGAGCTTCAGGCAATTCATGGTATAGCGAACCTGCGCTTCGATCATGAGCACGACGGAATTGTGGCCCAGTCCGGTGTTGGGCCCGAGAAGCATGAAGAAATTGGGGAAGCCGCTGACGGTGACGCCGAGATAGGCGCTCATGCGCTTTCCCCAGGCGTCGTGAATTTCCACGCCGCCCTTCCCCACCACGCGGCACCCAATGAGCGGCTCGGTGGCGCGGAAGCCGGTGCCATAAATCAAAACGTCCGCCGGGCGCTCGGCCCCATCCTCGGTGACGATGCTATGCTCGCGCACCTCGGCGATGGCTTCGGTGACGAGTTCTACATTCGGGCGGTTGAGCGACGGATAGAAATCATCGGAAACGAGAACGCGCTTGCAACCGAGCTGATAATTGGGCGTCAGCGCGGCGAGCAGCTTGGGATCCTTGATCGCCCGCGCGAGATGACGGAGAGAAATGGCCTCGACCTTCTTGCGAAATCTCTCATTGCCGAGAAAGCCGAGGACGCGAAACTCCTGACGCCAGAAAATATATTGCCGCAAGGCCCAGCGCGTGATGGGAATGCTTCGAAAGCGGCGCTTCCATTTCTCACTGAAGGCAAAATCGAGCCGCGGCACGATCCAAGCCGGCGTGCGCTGGAAAAGATGGAGCTTCCCGGCGCATGGCGCGATCTGCGGGACGAATTGGATGGAGCTGGCGCCGGTGCCAACGACGGCGACATTTTTTCCGGAGAGGTCCACGCTGTGATCCCAGGTGGAGGAATGAAACTTGGGTCCAGAAAAGCGCTCGAGGCCCGCCAGTTCCGGGTAGCGCGGGACGTGCAGCGCGCCCATGCCGGAGACAAGCACGCGAGCGCGAATGCGCATTTCGTCTCCTGCCGTTGCGTTCCAGACTCCTTCGGATTCATTCCAAATGGCATCTCGAAAGCGGGTGTTGAAGCGCAGATACGGAGCAAGCCCGTAATGCTCAATGCAGCGCTTCAGGTAGTCGTGGATTTCTTGCTGGCCCGGATACATGCGCGACCAATCGGAAGACGGTTCGAACGAGAAGGAATAGAGATGCGAAGGGATGTCGCAGGCGCAGCCGGGATAACGATTGTCCCACCAGGTGCCGCCGATATCTTCGCTCTTTTCGAGGATGAGAAAGGAGCGCATACCGGCTTCGATAAGCTTGATGCCCATGCAAATCCCGGAAAATCCGCCACCGACGATGAGGACGTCGACATTCGAAACGGGAACGTTTGCCGAAGGAGCTGCGGGTTCGGTCATGCGCGGGCCATCCTACTTTCTTCCGCGATCGATCCCGCGGGCGCGGTGTGAGCGCGGAGAAACGCGGCGCTTTCGCGGAGCGATTGGCGCGCTTCGGGAATCAAGTGCGGGGCGAGTTGCCAGGCATGCGGGACAACCGGCCAGATTTTCAGTTCGACGGGAACGCCGGCGGCGCGGGCGCGTTCGGCGAGGCGCGTGGAGTCATCTAGCAGTACTTCGTCGGCGCCAACATGAATGAGCAGCGGCGGAAGACCCGCGAGATCGGCGTAAAGAGGAGAGGCGAGAGGATTGCGGGGATCGGCGTCGCCGAGATAGTAGCGCGCGGAGAAAGCAATGCCAGCACCATCAAACATGGCGCAGCGGCCGGTGTTGGTTCGAATGGAGTCGCCGGTCGCAGCAAGGTCGGTCCAGGGAGAAAAAAGCGCTGCAGCGGCAGGAAGAGGCACGCTGGCGGCACGAAGAGCGAGCATGAGTGAAAGTGTGAGACCGCCGCCAGCGGACTCACCCGAGACGACAATGCGCTGCGGCGAATACCCTGCGCTCAGAAGCGCACGGTAAACGGCAACGGCGTCTTCGACCGCCGCAGGAAACCGATTTTCCGGCGCGAGGCGATAGTCCGGCGCAAAGACTCGGAATTCCTCCAGCGCGAACGCGACGGTAATCGGCCGGTGGCTTTCCGCGGAGCATCCGAAATACCCGCCACCATGAAGATAAAGAAGAGTGACGTCGCCAGGTTGCGGCCCTTCGACCCACTCACCGGGGATGCCGCCCAGTTTCCCGGGAGTCACGCGTGTTGCGGGCGGCACCTTGTAGGAATCGGGGCGAAGAATCTTGCGCGCGACGCGATAATCCCGCACGCCTTTTAGGCGGCGCTTGACGCGCCATTTGGTCATCCACACCGCAAGATGCGCTTGAAGGCTGGCCATTTCCTGTTGTGGTTACCTTTCGAACGAGGTCCGACGCGAGGATATCAGAAATCCAGGAAAACTAAACCTTGAGGACGACTTTGCCGAACTGCGAACTGGATTCGAGAAAGGCGTGAGCAGCGGCCGCTTCGGCGAGCGGGAAGACGCGGTCAACGACAGGCTTGAACCGCCCGGAAGCGACGAGGCGCATAACGCTGTGAAGCTCCGACTTCGTGCCCATGTAGGAGCCGAGAAGCGAAAGCTGGCGGCTGAAAAGGAAGCGGAGATCGATCTTGGCGTCGTAGCCGGTGGTGGCGCCGCACGTTACCAGGCGGCCTCCGAGGGCGAGACTTGCGAGGCTGTCGTCCCAGGTGGCCGTCCCAACATGTTCGAAGACGACATCGACGCCACGCTTATTGGTGATGCGGCGGACTTCATCGCGGATTTTTTGCGTTTTGTGATTGATGAGATAGTCGGCGCCGAGATCTTTGGCTTTTGCTAATTTTTCGTCGGAGCCGGCGGTAGCGATGACGCACGCGCCAAAGAATTTCGCAATTTGAATCGCCGCGCTGCCGACGCCGCTGCCGGCCCCGAGGACAAGAACATCCTCGCCGGGTTGCAACTCAGCACGGGCAAGAAGCATGTGCCACGCGGTTTGGAAGACCAGCGGAATCGAAGCGGCTTCTTCAAAGCTCAAATTTTCCGGATAAGGCAGGCAGTTTACTTCGGGAACGCGGACGAATTCCGCGCAGCCTCCGTCAATCATGTAGCCCAGATTGGTGAATTGGCGGCAGCGATTGTCCTGGCCGGAGACGCAGGCGGCGCATTTGCCGCAGGTCACGCCGGGGGCTAGCACGACTTTCTGGCCGACGCGCACGGTAGTGACATCCGCGCCGATCTGGGCGATCTCGCCGGAAACATCGCTGCCCGGAATGTGCGGAAGAGGAATCGCCACGCCCGGGATGCCGCGGCGCACCCAAAGATCGAGATGATTCAGCGCGCAAGCCTTCACGCGTACGAGGACTTCGTTTGGGCGAATGGCGGGGTCGGGAGCGTCGGTGAATTTCAATACCTCAGGCCCGCCGTGCTGATGAAAGACAATCGCTTTCATGAGAGCTCCCGCGTGATAAGCAGCTTGTGTACGCTATCACCGCGACAAAAATGTGTCCAGAAAGCGGGGCGACAGAGAACAAGTAAACGGGCTGCGCTAACTCTTGTATGCATTCTGGCTAGCACGTCATCCCCTTGAAATGCTGGCGCAGCGGGAGTACGATTGCTCCTGCCTCAATCCCGCAGGAACGCGCCACTGCGTTCCTCACGAAAACCAAAGGAGGTAACCCACCATGCCAACCACCAAGGAGTTCAGCATCCACATGGAAGACCGGCCGGGCACACTCGGCAAACTTTGCCGGGCGCTCGCCGATCGCAACGTAAACATCATTGCGTTCCAATCCGCACCTGCCGAAGGCAAGAGTCTGGTGCATCTCGTCGTGGACAATCACGCAACGGCGAAGACGGTACTAGATTCAGAGCGGCTAACTTACACAGAGACCGATGTGGCGCGCGTGGCGCTGCCCCACCGGGTCGGAGAACTCGCGCGGGCGGCGGAGCGGCTCGGCGAGGCCAAAATCAACATCGACTTTGCGTATTCCGGTATTGAACCGGGAAAGAATGAGCCGGTTCTCTTCTTCGGCGTGGCAGAAGCCAGCCGCGCCGCCACAATCCTCGACCAAGGGGCTGCAGCCGCGGCGGGCCGTTGACCCACAAAGCTCGGCCAGCCGACATTCTTGCGCGAGAGGCCGCCTGGGGCGGCCTCTCGATCTTGGTGGCGGCAGCGGGACCTCACTGGAGGCTGCAACCGGGACCTTGTGAATTGACAGCCCAACCGGCGCGGCGTAGCGTATTTTCCAAGGGGCTCCATGGACCTGTTCGAAGAAATCGTGAAGATGAGAAGGGCCGGGCGGCGCGCGGCGCTGGCCACGATCGTGCACACCAACGGCTCGATCCCGAGCTACGAAAGCTCGCGGATGCTGGTGCGCGAGGATGGCTCGATCGCGGGAACCATTGGCGGCGGCTGCGTAGAAGCGGAGGTGTGGGCCGCGGCGAAGGATGTGATGCAGAAGGAAGCGCCGCGCAAGATGGTTTTCAACCTGAATAATGAAGCGCGCTACGACAACGGATTGATTTGTGGTGGAACTCTGGAAGTCTTCGTCGAGCCGATTCTGCCTCAGCCGATGCTGTACCTTTTTGGGGGCGGGCACGTTTCGATGGCCGTGGCGAAAGCAGCCAGCGCGGCGGGCTTTGGGATTGGCGTCGTGGATGACCGGGAAGCCTTTGCGAACAATGAGCGCTTCCCGATGGCGCAGGAGATTTACACCAGTTACGAGGATGCGTTCGAAAAGATTCGTCCCAATGCGTCGAGTTACCTGGTAATCGTGACGCGCGGACACAAAGAAGACATGCGCGTGCTGGCCTGGGCGGTTCGAACGGAAGCGCGATACGTGGGAATGATCGGCAGCAAACGCAAGGTGTTGTCCGTGTACAAGGCGCTGGAGAACGACGGCTACAAGCCGGAAGAGTTCGCGCGCGTCTACGCGCCGATGGGGCTGGAGATTGGCGCTCTCTCGCCGGAAGAGATTGCCGTCAGCATCGCGGCGGAACTCGTCGCGGTGCGCCGGAACGCGGAGACTGCGGCGCACAAGAAATTGAAATACGAACCGCGCGCGGCGCCCATTCTCCAAAGGGGCGAGCGCTGAAAGGGGGCAAATGCTGGCCGCCGTCATTCTTTCGGGCGGGGCTTCGAGCCGCATGGGTTCGCCGAAGGCGCTGCTTCCCTACCAGGGGCGGCCCTTCCTCGAACATCTGCTGGAAGTGACT
>WNFC01004163.1_pt1 | contig 15707 bp, 15 predicted proteins | sample 5400541 | NCBI WGS metagenome assembly WNFC01 (sample SAMN13153342, study PRJNA577476) | soil metagenome | isolation source: 120 cm saprolite under Douglas fir tree site 2 hole 2 replicate 1 | place: USA:California | collected 2015-04-18
CCCGGGCAGCAGCGGCAACGGCACCTGGGTCAGCATCCGGGCCATCATCCCACCTCAGTCAGCAGCAGCAAACCTTTCATCTATTTTTGCGGAAACGGGGCGCGGAAACAAGCAACGGCACGCAGGGAAAGGGATAAAAGACCAGATCGGCAGGCCCGCGACAACCCGTAACCAAGCCGCTATGTCAGGAGCCCTGGCCCCGTATCACGTGGTTGGCCGGACTCTTGTCTTTATCTCCGGCAGTCGCCATTATGGCAAGGTTCCCGCGCCCATCGATGCGGATGGAGGAATCCATTGTTCCGCCTTCAGCTACGCCTGACGGCACGCCCCCTCGCTGCCCTCGCCGTGTGCGGGTCGGCAGCGTTCATGGGAGGGCCTGCGGGCGTTCCTGTGCTGGCCGCCAGCCTGCCAGTCCCCGTGCCCACGGTGGCCGAGTACCAGTTCTTGTCCGCCGGCACGACGCCACCGACAGAGCCTGAATGCTTTGCCGCCGGACGACGGTGCTTCACCGCGGCCGCGATGGAGAACTCCTACAACCTGGCACCGCTGTACACCGCCGGTGATAAGGGGCAGGGTGTCACGATCGCGATCATCGACTCGTTCGGCAATCCCAACATGGCCTCGGACCTGGCCAACTTCAACACCCAGATGAACCTGCCGCACATGTGCGGCGAGCCGGGCCAGGCGTGCGGCGCCGGCGCTCCTACCTTCCAGCACGTGTTCTGGAACGGGAAGACCGAGGTGAAATCGCCGCCGCCGAACAGCAAGGACCCTGGCTTGCAGACCCGCAACGCCTGGGCGCTGGAGACCAGCCTCGACGTCGAATGGGCGCACGCCATCGCGCCGATGGCGAACATCCTCAACGTGACCACCAACCCGGCCGAGACGCAGGGAGTGCAGGGCTTCCCGACGATGATGGACGCCGAGCAGTTCATCGTGGACAACCACCAGGCGACGGTCATCACGCAGAGCTTCGGGGCGACCGAGGAGGGCTTCGGCGGCACGCAATCGCTGCTGAACCTGCGGCACGCGTTCGTCTCCGCCGCGGCGAATGGTGTCACCATGCTGGCTAGCTCGGGTGACGGCGGCTCGGCTAACTCGAAGAAGACGCCGGTGCCGAACCCGTCGACCGTTCCTTACCCGACGGTAATCTGGCCTGCCTCAGATCCGCTGGTGACGGCGGTGGGCGGCACGTACCTGTGCACCAACCCGGTGACCGGCGCCGGGGTCGACTCGACGGACCCGCCGGCCACCTGCCAGGCCAACCCGGGCGTACGGGAGGTCGGCTGGATCGACTCGGGCGGCGGCTTCAGCCACGTCTTCGCCAAGCCCGGCTACCAGGACACCCTGCCGGCCGGATCGACCTCGATCGGCGCCATGCGCGGCGTCCCCGACGTCGCGTTTCAGGCCAGTTCCCGTACCGGCCCCCTGGTTTACGACACCGCTCCCGGTGACGCGCAGGGCGGTCTGGGCTGCAGCGGGAGCCCGTGCAGCGCCGGCTGGTACGTCGTCGGCGGGACGTCCTGCTCGTCTCCGGAGTTTTCCGGGCTGGTCGCGATCGCCGACCAGATCGCCGGCCACGGCCTGGGCCAGATCAATCCGACGCTGTACAAGCTCGCGTCCGGCCCGAACTACGCCACGTACTTCTACGACGTGACCACCGGAAACAACCAGACCGACCCCAGCATCCCCGGCTACCCGGCGACCGCCGGCTGGGACCCGGTGACCGGCCTCGGCACGCCCAACGCGGCGACCCTGGTACCCGCACTGGCTGCGGGATAGCACCCCTGCTGTCCTGGGTCTCGCTGTGGCCCGGGGAGCCGCCACGGTGGCTCCCCGGGCCAGGCCCCGCCCTGGGTGCCGATGTTCACCGGTGTTGTTCCCCTGCTCGTTGTTCCCCTGCGCGGTCGGCCCGTCACCCGCCGGCCAGGGCGGGGATGACTACCGCCGCCAGGAGTGCCAGCAACGCGAGAATGACCACGGCCATCAACAGGTCGGTACCGGGAGGTCTCGGCGAGGCATGCCGTCCGCACATCGCGCTCTCCCTAAGCGGTACCCGCAGTGACCCATCGTCGTGCCGGCACCTGTTTCAGCGGCCCGAAGATCAGCTCGGCCGGAGAGCAGCCGCAGCCAGTCCGGCATGCGGCTCACCGGTCTCGGTGCCGTAAAGATCGGGCGCATGTATGCAGAACGTCCGCGTGCTTCCGTGCGTTACGTGCGCAGCTGGCCGGAGATGGCGAGTATCGTCACGGAACGTGACTGGGATCTGGCCGCGGGCGCGCCGGATGCGCCGATGTGAACTCCCTCGGTGACGTTCTGGCCCACGGCTGGCGGGTGTAGATCTTGGTAGCGCGGCTCGCCACGCCGTTCCCCTCTTCCCGGCAGTTCCGGTATCGGCGCCTGCAGCTGGCGGCATGCTCAGGCTCGTGCCGTCGGCGATCGGCTGCCGACGAAGGCGACGGATTTGCTGCGAGAAGGGGCAAGCGTGCCGATACTCGGCTCTGTGGTTGGCGATGAGTTTGCGGCCGTGCTGAGGGCCGCCCAGTCGGGTAGCGAAGCGGCCTTCACTGTGCTGTGGCGTGATGCCAACCCGACCTTGCTGCGTTACCTGCGGGTGATCGCTCCGGATGCCGCGGAGGACATCGCGGCCGAGGCCTGGCTTCAGGTGGTGCGCGGGCTGGCCAGGTTCCGCGGAAACGAAGCGGACTGGCGGGCCTGGCTGTTCACGGTTGCGCGCCGGCGCGCCATCGACGAGACCCGGCGCCGGTCGCGGCGGCCGACTTCCCCTCTGGAGGACCTGGGGCCGGGTCAGGTGCCGAGCGCGCCGGATGCCGAGGACCTCGCGATGCAGAACCTGGCCACCCGGCGGGCGATCACGCTGGTATCGGCCCTGCCGCCGCTTCAGGCCGAGGTGATCATGTTGCGCGTGGTCGCGGGGCTGGACACCGAGGCCGTGGCGGAGCTGCTGGGCCGCAGCCCCGGCGCGGTCAGGGTGGCTGCTCATCGGGGCCTCCGGCGGCTTGCCGCAATCCTGGCCCAGGCGGGTGTAACGCTATGACGGACCCCGGCGTTCCGCACGATGACATGCTGAGCTTTCTCTGGCGATCCAGGATGGACGTCCCCGAGATAGGGGACGGCGCCCTGGATGCTCTTCTGGCGCGAGACCTGGGACCAGAAGAGACCCCCGCCACGCTGCGACCGGTCGCGGAGATGCTCGCCGCGCTGCGGGCGGCGCCATCCGGCGGCGATCTGGCCCGGCTGGACCAGGCCCTGGCAGAGTTTCGCAGGGCGGGCAGCATGCCGGATGGGTCTCACCGATCACGCCCGCGGAGGCCTGCCTTGCTTCGTACCCTGCTCAGCGTCAAGCTCGTGGGGGCGGTGGTGGCCGCGGTCCTTGGCAGCAGCATCGCCGCCGCGTACGCCGGCGTGCTGCCAGCCGCTCTCCAGAAGTTCGCCCACAATGCAATTGCTGCTCCTGCCGCGAGCGCAAGCCCGAGCCCGCATGCAACCCGCCGCGCCGGTGTGCCGGTTGGGCCGAACCCCGCCGGTCCCGCGGCTCATGGCCTGTGCTCCGCTTATTCACGCGCCGAGGTACACGGCTCCGCCACCCAGCAGGCCGTGGCGTTCCGGAAGCTGGCCGCCGCGGCCGGCGGCGCTGGCCAGGTGGCCGCCTACTGCGCGACCGCACCCCGCCCCCGGGCCGGCCCGCACGTCGAGCCGGCCAGCCACGCGACCGGCCGGCCCACCGCCCGGCCCGTCCATACACCGGTCGGCAAGCACAAGGGCGAGGCGGCATCACGATGACAAGCCTGAATTTCGACATCTACTTGCGCTCCACGCCCGAGCGGGTATGGGCAGTTCTGACCGATCCCGGGAAAGTGCCGTCCGAGCGCTTCGGCATGTCGTTCTACGCCGATTGGGATGCACGCCAGCAGTTTCCCGGCCGGGCAGGCGAGGAGGAACCGAGCTCGCAATCAGCAGCGGGGCAGCGGCTGGCCTGCGAGTGGCTCCAGACGGATCACCTCGCGGCCAACGGCGGGCACCCGTCCGTTGTCTCCTTCGAGCTCACCGCGATGGGTGACGTCACCCGGCTGAGCCTGGTGCATAGACACCTCGCGCCGGACAGCTCGTACCTCAAGGTAGTCGCGCCTGGCTGGCCGATGCTGCTGTCAAGCCTGAAGAGCCTCGTGGAGACCGGCGAGCCGCTGGAGTTCGGGCGCTAGTGCCTGTTTTGACGCTATGGTCGGCCCAGGTCTTGTTCGCCAGTCTCGGGTGGTGCATGTGGCTGGTGCGGTTGCCGCGGTGGGCGGCGGGAGCGCGGAGCTCTGGTTCGAGCTGGAGTACCGGCTGGCGGGCGGGAATGGCCGGCCTGACTCGCTGGCGGCGTGCCTGGGTGAGCGTTCTGAGGACGTGGAGCCGTTCGCCGGTTCCGTTTCGAGAAGGGCCTCATTGCGGGCCAAACAGGCCCGCCCAGGTCAGTCGCCATGGCGGGCCGAGCTATCTGTCACGGAACAATTTAGCGCTGGCTTGCCGGGTGTCGCTTGCTCGTATAGGCAGTCGTTCAGGGATGCCGGACCGCATCGGCGAGGATTCTCATGCGGTCCAGCCTGACCACGAGTTCATCCTGGTCGGCGCATCGCTTTCCGCTGTTCCACTGCTGCCGCGCGGTGCCGGGCTCAGGTCCCGGCGTTTCCGCGGAAACGCTACGCAATTGCGTGCGGCGTCTCTGCGGAGACGGTCTCTCATGCATGAGCGAGCGGGCTAGGCTGAGGCGTGATCACTTGCGTCGTCGAGTACGTTATCGATCCGACCAAGATCCAGGCCTTCGAACGCTTTGGCCGCAGGTGGATGGAACTGGTTAACATGCATGGCGGCATCCACCACGGCTACTTCCTGCCGGCCGAAGGCGCCAGCGACAGGGCACTGGCCTTGTTCAGCTTTCCCAGCCTCGCCGCCTACGAGGAGTACCGCGCGCTGTTCGGCGCGGATCCTGATTTCATCGACGCCGATCACATCCGCGACGAGAGCGGCTGCGTGCTCCGGTACGAACGGACCTTCATGCGTCCGCTGCTGCCTGGGCATCCGGCAGGGTAACGAGTTCACGCCACGGTCCGTCAGCGCCGATCGGCGATGGCCTATCTAGTCGTGAACCGCCGCGCCACCGGCTGCGCTCATTTGCCGCGTTCAGCTCGTTGGCGCGATGGTGAAGACCTGGCCGCCCGGTGCCATGAAGTAGTACGGGTGGCCGGGGTGCTCGACCTGGGTCAGGCCTGCGTTCAGCGCGGCGCGCGGCACGGTGGCCGGGTCGTCCGCCGGCAGCTCGGGCCGTGCTCCCAGCCGGGGCTGATCGTCATCGGGTGCCTGGTTGGTGAACTCGATGCTGAGGTGTCCTCCGCCGGGAAACCTGACCAGGAGCACCGGCTGCTCCATCCCGGGGTGCTCGACGGTGAGCACTGGCCCGCAGCCGGGCACGGTATCAAAGCACCAGGCCAGTTCCTGCCGCCGGTGCGGGCGGGCGAAGATGTGCACAGTGCTGCCCAGCGCGATCACGATCTGGTGAATCCCTTCTGCGAACTGCCGGTCAGCGGCGGCTCATCGCGTGCCTGAATCCTTGCAGCACAGGCGCCAGTCTCACACCATCTGGTCATGCTTGATGTGCAGGTGATCGGCTATGGCTGCGAGAATGCCCTCATGGAGACCGCAGATGGCTCACCGCGTCCGGGCGGCTCCGCCGGCTCGCTGCTGAGCATCGGATCGAGCGGGTCGATCGTGTCCATCGGCTCTGCGGGGTTCGATCTTGTTCATCGGCTCTGCGGGTTCGATCCTCTGGATTGGCTCGGCCGGCTCGGTGGCGTCGGCTTTTTCGATCGGTTCGGCAGCCAGGGCCGGCTCGGTCTTGTCAGGGCTTTCCCGCTGGTCTGTGCTGGCATGGCGGTCAGCAGGCACCACTGGGATCGCCCGCCGCCGGGCAGCTGAGCTCAGCTAGCGACGGCTCGCGCTGCTGGCCGCCGAAGGTCCCGGTGCTCCAGCCCTGCCATCGGCCGGTGCATCCTCAGGCCGCGGCGTGAGCGCTGGCTGGCGTGACGCCAGGATTTTCTGCCCGGACCTGCCGGGCTGCGGCAGGTGGCGGGGCCTGCAGCTGGTGGGCGGTCAGCCAGTTCAGGGCGGTGCCGGCGACGTCGCGCCACCCGCTGTCGCTGGTGAGCGAGTGACCGCGCCCAGCGAGCCGTCTCAGGTCGGTGACCGCCGTGGAGTGGCGGTACTGGCTGAAGGTCGCGTGCGTGACCGAGCCGGGGACCGTGTGGTCCTTCTGGCCGCAGATCAGCAGCAGCGGCCCGCGGGCGGAATTCCTCGTGTTCACCGTCGCCGGGGAATGCGGGGTGAGGTTAGCGAACGCCGCCTCGAACAGCGGACGGCCGGGCGCCGGGATGGTCCACGTGTCATGCGGCTGCGCCGACTCGGCCCCGGACAGCGCGTTGCCGGACGCGTAGCGGAATTGCGCCACGGTCAAGGAGACCGACCGCTTCCTGTTCGCCGGATTGCCCAGCACGGGGAAGGCGGCACGCAGCTGCGCCGGCGGGAGCACCAGCACGCCCTTGACCGGCGCGGGATCGATCGCCACCGCCGCGGCGGCCGGGTCCTGGCCGGGCAGGCTCTGGGCGACCAGGCCGCCGGACGAATGCCCGATCACGACCGGCCTGGTCGCGCCGGCGATCCGGGCGTAGTGCCCGACGGCACCGGCGATGCCCCTTGCCCGCTTGCCGCTCCGGGTGCTGCCGGGCCTCCGCCACGGTACCGGCCACGCCCGGCCACCCCGGCGCCGTCGCTTCGTAGCCCGCCTCCCCGAACAGGCCGATCCACGGCCGCCAGCTGGTGGCGTGCAGCCACAAGCCGTGAATGAACACCACCGGGGTCTTCGGCGTGGTCATAGCGCACTCCCCAGGCAGATCCCCGAATTGCGTGACCTGCCACCATGATCCACCGGGTCCGCCCCCGGCGCCACAGTGCCCGGCCGGCGGACGAGGCCATCCAGGCCAGCCACGTCAGCGGCCAGACATGCCACCCAGCTGAGGAAAACATGTTCAAGCCGGGCTCGCTGACGTTAGCAGCCCAAGCGCCCGCAACCGCGCACCCGAAACAGCGAAAACCATTTCACGGCGAGGTACGCCGGGGTCACGGCGCGCCTGCCGGCAGGGACAGGGATGCCGGGAACGCCAACCCCGCCTCAAGCGGCCAGGAAGGCGCCGTGGACACGCGCGGCGCCGACGCGCCGGCACATCTGCAACTGACACTGATCGCAGAGCGGACTCTGACCGGGCATGCTTGCCGCCTCCGATATCACGACGCACGACTCCCGGCAAAACGATGCGCGCAGAACCCGACGATCTGAGCACTGGCGTATGAGCAGCCGACACCGACCAGCACGGGACAGTCGAGTCGTCCGGTCATGCCGAAATGAGCGCGTTGCCTATGCACATACTTATGCGCCGACCGGCATAAGCAGCAGCACTGTCCGCACCATGCCGACGCGCCCGGCAAGCGGGCCAGCCGCTCCTAGTCACACTCGCACATCACCAGCGCAAGAGCATAGACCTGCTCCATGGTATCGCTCATCACATCGTATACATTTCCGCTGGCAACACTAGTTTAGTTTAATATCTTTAATTTAATTTAGACATTAAGATGAAATCACAGCAAGTATCCGCTAGCTTTGCTCATATGACTGTCAGTCGGCTCCCGGGAAACGGCCTAAATGTGGGTTCGCCGAGAACAGCATCGAGAGCCGGTTGGGTCGAGGACGCTACTGGCCGGTCACAGGAACCCTGGGAAGGCCACTTTCAGCTTCATAGTGGATCGGGCCGCCCTCGGCGTCGGCCCGCAGACTGAAAGTCTGGGGACACGAGATGAACTCCTGGAAAGTCGCCCTAATCGATCAGACAACTGGTGCTGTCGTGCCGCCCGACGAACTGCCGCAAATCGCGGCCGCTCTCCAGAAGCAGGTAGACAACGACCTCGCATCGACCTGGGGCATGCGGGCAGATATCGCCGCTCTCGCCGTCGGAGCCACCATCCCGCCGGACACGTGGCCCATTAAGGTCGTCGACTCCCTGCCCGGCGCTGGTGGTGTGCATCTCGATGCACAGGGGCAGCCGTATGCCGAAGCGGTCAACGGCCCGCGGCTGAGCATCGCGATCAGTCATGAACTGCTCGAGATGCTGGTTGACCCGTGGGGCAACCGCTTCACGCCGGCCGCTGACGTCAACCCGGAGAAGGGCGGTCGGCAGGTCTTCTACCTTGTCGAGGTGGGCGATCCCTGCGAGGTTTCCAGCTATCCCATCGATGGCGTGCAGGTCTCTGACTTCATACTCCCGTCCTTCTACGATCCGAACGCAAAGCGCCCGGTCGACTTCCGCGACACCTTGACTGGGCCGTTGCCGCAGCAGGTGCCTCCAGGCTGCTACATCTCGTGGATCGACCCGGTGGACAGAAAATGGCACCAGCAAACGTCCGACGGCCTTTTCGTTACTGCGGACGCGACTCCGGGCACTAACCCGCGGGCTGACCGCGATACCGTATTCGGTGGCGACGACACCAATCGGCACAACATTCAGGCCGTCTACAAGGATTCAGGAGATTTATAAGGCATGGCCTACGGGCTGAGCGTCACCGCGTCTTGACTGAGGGCAGGGCAAGCGCGAGAGCGAACTGTCCATCGAGGAACATCAGGCCACGCTTCTGAAACTCTTCAAACACCTCCTGGATAGCTTCGACGGGCAGGTTCAGGCCCATTCCTCGTCGGACCGCGGCTGCGGTGGTAGGCCGGTTACTGCATGCTAGGTACAAGTCGGCGAGCGTGTCTTCGAACGTATAAGTGCCTCCCTGCCCGTGCTTTCTTTCGTCGTATATCTGGATGAAGTGCGGCGCGGACCAGTACTTCAGCACGGGCGGTGTGTCTGCCTGCCAGGCGCGGGACCAATCCGCCGCGGCGAGACGCACGCCTTCGTACACGCTGTCGGGCAATCCTCCGTCGAGTTCATAGTCAAAGAAATAGGCAATACGCTCGAGATCTACATACCCAGGATAAATGTATTGATAGCTGCGTTCCGGCGTCCGGTAGCGGAGCTGGAATGTGTCACGCTCGGTGAAAAGAGGACTGAACCGCTCCAGCCAGATGCGGTTCGCGCTTGAGGGTGGCCGTAGATGAAGTAGGTGCGGTATGACCGTTGCCTGTTCGGCATAGTCCTGTTCGGTCTCGCCAGGAAAGCCCCAAAGGAGATTCCACTCAGCGTCTATGTCATAATAATGGGCCCAGCGCAGGAGGTTGACGTTCTGGATGGCACGGACGCCCTTGCGCATGAGGCGCAGCACGTTGGAACTCAGCGACTCGATGCCAGGCTGCAGTTGAGTGACGCCGGCCTGCGCCAGCAGTTTTAGCTGCTCCCGTCTCAGGCTTGCCTTGACCTCATAGAAGATTTCGTAACCCGTCTCATTTTGGACGAGCACGGGAAACAGCTTGGTGAGGTACGTGGTGTCCATGATGTTGTCGACCGCTTCGAAACGGAAGCTGCGGTAACGCTTTGCCTGATGGGTGAGTTCGTCCAGCACTCGCTCTGGCGACTTGGACCTGAACGACATTGCCGTTCCGTTAAGCCCGCAGAACGTGCAATGGTGCTTTGCTCCCCACCAGCATCCCCGGGCTGTCTCGATGGGAAGCCAGACGCTGCGGTGCCCGACGCGGGGGAGGATGCCTAGGTCCTCTGCGTGCTGAAAGTATTCGTCATAGTCCGGCGCGGGCAAGTCGTCGAGCCGGGCACTCGCGGACCTATGCGGCGTTACCTTGACCTGCCCATCGAGGCGACGGGCGAGGCCGGGAACGGCGTCCAGGTCAGCCCCGGCGGCGAGGGCGCCGAGCAGGCGCGGGAAGGTCTCATCGCCTTCACCGATGACAGCGAAGTCGATGCAGTCGACGCTGCGGACAAGTTCGGGGCCCATTTCGCTATCAAAGTTAGCGCCGCCGAATACTGTCACGATGCCTGGCTGGCGTTGTTTCAGGCGCCGAGCCAGCGCGAACGATGAGGCGTTCTGCTGGAATGTCGAGGTGAAACCTATAACTGCGTCTTCCTGCGAAAACGTGTCGACGAGTGCATCCAGGTAGGCTGGGACATCAATATTGCGTATCCGGAGAAGCTTTTCCCGCAGCTCTTCCCTTGATGCGCCGAGATATGACAATTCATCGGCGAGATCGTCGATCATATGCGCATCCGGATCCGGTGCGGTGCCCGGGAAGGCAGCAAGGGAGAACAGCCACTCGCCTACCATCGGACCACGATGCTGGCAGAGGAGTTCGTAGTAGTCCATGCCGATCCGCACCGCGAAGTCCAGGTTCGCATGCAGCGTACGGACCGGGAAACCGCATCTCGCCGTGAGCGATTTGAGGAGACCGAGCTGGATTGACGGACGGTGCGGATCCATGAACGGCATGGAAACCAGGACCACGCGCAGCGCCGAGCGCTCGTCTAATGTTGCTTCGGTTGGCATGTCAGCACGCCTTCCGGGTAGAGGGAAACTAACCTTAATGCCGGTCGTCCTGGGCAGCGGCGGGATTGTCGCCGTCTAGACCCGCAGGTTAGCGCATCCCTACGATTTTCTTGTTACCGCCAGCTACGGACTCGAAGTAGTTGCCGGGAAGGTAGGCGTTAAGAAGCTGTTGCTGAAGATCTCCGAGCGTCGCTTGCGAACCGCCGGCCCCCGCTGTATCGCCCCAGATTTCAGGCACCGGCAACGTCACTGTGCCGGCCATCGGATCGGAAACCTCAGTGCGGTCCGCAGCTGCCGCGAAGATGGCCAGCAACAGCATGTGTTCTTGTTGGCTCAAGGACTGCTGGAGCGCGCGCAGCTTCTGGGCGAGATTAGTAATGTCTTGTAGGTTGAACTCCAAATCGGCCATAGGGACCTCCGTCTGTAACACTTGTTCGCCCCGCGTGGGCCTCGTTGTAGCGGTGCCTTTTCGGCGGAGATCTCGAGTGGAGGGGTGCTTACTGGTGGTAAGCGGAGGGCTGGCGATAGCGCCAAGGTTGGTTAGGGCCCGTCAAGGTTCGGCTACGTGTTCCTAGCTTAGGTCGTCACCCAACTCTTTGTATAGGTGGAGATCGGCAGCAACCGCCTCGTCCTGAAGGCGGCTAGTGAGCAGGCTCGGTGCGACGTATTCATGGTGTTCGCGCATTCTGGCGCGGATCTTGTCGGCGTGGGGGTGGCCGAGCTGTTCAAGAATTATCAATGCGCGTTGCCAGGCGATCCAGGCGGACGCGGCATCACCAAAGGCCTGGTGGGCGTCGCCGAGGGAGCTGAGAGTGTCAGCTTCGTTGTAACGGTCGCCGAGCTCACCGTACAGGTCGGCGGATTTTTCGTAACAGGTTGTGGCTTCCCTTTGATGGCCGAGATGGCGGTGGATATAGCCCAGGCTGTCGTACGTCGTGGCCTCGCCGAAGTGGTCACCGATCTCGCGCTGCAGGTCGAGAGCCTCCTGGCAGCAGATGAGGGCTTTCTGGTGGTCGCCGAGCTGAGCGTGAAACCAGCCCATCCCATTGAGCGCCCTCGCGGCCCCGGTGCGGTGGCCTGCCGCTTGGTACAAGGCGAGTGCCTGCTGTTCGTGGGGTACCGCCTCCCGGTAGCGGCCCTGTCGCTCGAGCATCCATGCGAAGTTGTGCTGGGTCTCGGCTTGGCCGGTATTGTCACCCAGTTCCGTGAACAGGTCGAGGGCCTGCTGGAGGTGGGTGTCCGCGTGGTCGTAGCTGCTCAGCTGGATGGACACGCTGGCCAGGAGGAGGTGGGAGTGTGCTTGGGCCAGCTTGTCCGATAGCCGCCGGCTGGCGTCCAGCGCGGTGATCTGGCTGTCCCTCCAGTCGCGCCAGTGGCCTTGGTATTCGAAAAATGACACCAGGACCCAGGCCAGCTGCCAGATATGGGTGTCGAATCCGGTCGCCTGCCGAAGGGCGGCGAGTAGCACGGCAAACTCCGACTCAAACCAGGCCAGCGCCTGCTTCTGGTCAGCGAGGATTTCCGGTGTTACCCCGGGTCCGCTGGCGGCCAGCGTAAACGGCCGGTCACGGAGCCGGTTGAGCAGTTCATCGGCGCGGCCGGCGGTGTGCAGATAGTGAGCAAGCATCCGCTGCGTGGCCGCATAGCGGTAGTCCTCGGGGTCGTGGGTGTAGGCCATTTCGGTGGCGTACGCGCGAAGCAAGTCGTGAAATGCGAACCGGCCCGGAATTCGCTCGGTCACGAGATGAGCCCGTGCCAGCTCGGCCAGCGCGGGCCGGACCTGTCCTCTGGGCAGCCCGGCCAGGCTGACAACGGCTGGCGTGGCGATGTCTGGTCCGAAATGAAGCCCCAGCAGCCTGAACAGGCTACGGCCGGGAACGCTGAGCCGCTGGTAGGACCAGGAGAATACGGCCCGCACATTAGTGGACTGATCCTCGCCGTCGAACGCGTCCAGCGAACCCCCGGCGCCGCGCAGCTCGGCGGCGAGCGCAGCGAGGCGGAACCCCGGATGGGTAGCGGCACGCGCCGCCACGAGCATCAGCGCCAGGGGCAGCCGGGCGCACAGCGCAATGATGTTGTCGACTGCTTGCGTTTCGGCCAGTACCGGGCTCTCGCCGATGCGCCGGGAAAGCAGCTGCCGCGCCTCCTGGGTGCTCAGCAGATCCACGACCACTGGATACGCACCCTCGGTGACAATGAGGCCGGGCAGCTCGTTGCGGCTCGTCACTATGACCAGGCATCCCGGCGAACCGGGTAGCAGCGGTCTCACCTGGTCTTCATCTGCGGCGTTGTCCAGCAGGACCAGCACTCGCCGCCCACTGAGCAAGCTGCGATAGAGGGCCGTCTGGGCCTCGAGGCTCGCCGGGATCTGCTGCGGGATGACCCCGAACGCGTCAAGAAACCACCTGATCGCCTCGGCCGGTTTCATGGCAGCACCGGTCGGGTCGAAGCCCCGCAGGTTCACGTACAGCTGCCCATCCGGAAATCGGTCCCTGACCCGGTGAGCCCAATGCACCGCCAGGGCGGTCTTGCCGACTCCGGCGGTTCCTGCAATGGCCGCGATGACCACGGTCGTCCCGGTGTCGCCGCGGTCATGAGCCAGTAGCACGTCCAGTCGGTCGAGTTCGGCGTCGCGTCCGGTGAAATCCGGAATCCGATGCGGCAGCTGGGCCGGCAACGGCCGCTGCGGGCCGGTCGTTGCGCCGGCGCCGGTGGTGACCTCGGCGGCTGCCGTGGCGGACAGCTTCGGATCGGCGGCCAGGATCTGCTGATGCAGCCGCTGCAGCGGCGCCCCGGGCTCGACACCGAGTTCTTCGCGCAGATGACGCCGCGCATCTCGGAAGGCAGCCAGCGCGTCTGCCTGACGGCCGGCCCGGTACAGCGCCAGCATGAGCAGACCGCGCAACCGCTCCCGCAACGGATGCTCGGCGACGAGATCCCGCAGTTCCGCGATCGGGTCGGCGTGATCGTCGATCGCGAGCTCAAGCTCGATGCGTTCCTCGAGGACGCTGATGCGGGATTCGGCGAGCCGGTCGCGCTGTGCGTCCAGGAACGGGCTGTACAAACCGTCGCAGACCGGTCCGCGCCAGAGCCGCAACGCAGCACGCAGCGCCTCGGCGGCCTCCCCGAGGTGACCCGCTGTCCGCGCAGCCCTCGCACGGCCCACCTCGCGCTCGTATATATCCAGATCCAGGGCGCCAGGCGGCAAAGTCAGCAGATAGCCGGCATCGGTCCAAGCCAGCACGCCGGACGGTACGTGGCCGAGCCGATCGGGCTCAAGCACACGGCGCAGCCCGGAAACGTGCCGCTGCACCAGATTCACGGCATTCCTGGGCGGCGTCTCACCCCACACCGCATCGATCATGTGCTGTCGGCTCACCGGCCGACCCGCTTGCAGCGCCAGCACCGCCAAAACCACCCGCTGCTGAAGCGGCCCAAGATCTACGGCGGTCTCGCCCCGCCAGACCCGAAGCGGGCCCAGTAGGCCGAATCGTGCAAGCACGACCGGATCATTCATATCCCCTCCCGCTGCGCAGCGGGACTCCAAATAAAACTTAACTCCAAAGCAGGCTGCTCAGGTACTTCTTTTCTCGCCGAGAACTGGCGCGACAAGTGCAGCGGGCAGTGCAGCGAGTGCTGCAGCGCCTCCGGTCATGATCAGCCATATGACGACTGAAGCTGGCCGATGCGAAACAGCTCAATTGCCTCCCAGGCCGGCAGCTTGGCCCGGAAAAGGAGAAAAGGATCATGACCGCTGCGGCAGCCAACATCACGCAGGCGCCACCACAAACAGGAAGGAGGGTGATCCGATGTCCGATAATCCGCAGGTCACCGACCTGGTGACCGGCGCCAGGAAGGCTGATCAGCAAGCGTGGGACGCGCTCGTCGAACGCTATTCCCCGCTGATCTGGTCAATCTGCCGCCGCTACCGGCTGAGCGAGGCCGACGCCGAGGATGTCGGTCAGGCCGTCTGGGTGCGCCTGGTGGACCAGATGGACAGCCTCCGCGATCCGGCCGCGCTACCTGGCTGGCTCAGCACCACCACCCGGCATGAATGCTCCCGGGTCCGGCGCGCTACATGTCAGCACTCCGCGGCCGGGCAGGTGCTCGACTTCGAGAACGTTCCAGACCAGCTGACCGAGACAGCCGACCATGAGCTGCTCGTGGCCGAACGCAACGCCACGCTGCGCGAGGCGTTCACCCGCCTGCCCCCCGGCTGCCAGCGACTGCTTGCTCTGCTTATCGCTGACTCTCCCACGCCGTACGCCGAGATCAGCGGCAGGCTGGGTATTTCAGTCGGGAGCATAGGACCCAGCCGCCGCCGCTGCCTGGACAGGCTGCGCCGTGACCCGGCCATCGCTGCCCTGATCGACGCCGAGGCGGGGAGCGCGGCAGGTGAGCAGCCGGTTGGCCGTGGCTCATGAGCACCATCCTTTACGGCAACCTGCAGGCCGAGATCATCAACGACGCGGGTGCTCGCATCCAGCGGATCAGTATTCGGCAAGGCGCGGTTGACCTGCTCCACCCCCGCCGGCAAGCGGCGCTCCAGAAGCCTCTGATGCTCGGCCGGGAGTGGGAGGCAGCTGACGCGTTGGCAGCTATCGAGGACGGGCGGCCTGCCGGATTCCATGCGGCCTGCGGATACGGCAAAACGACGCTCCTGCGATATATTGCAGCTACCGCGGCGGAACGCGGTCTTGCCCCCTGCTACATCAATCTGCGGGCGGCCGGGGATCGCATGGGGGACCTGCTGCAGGACCTGGTGGCCGAGCTCTATGTCAGCGATCGGCCGGTTAAGCTGACGCCGCAGGAGTGCGCTCAGCTGCTGAGCCAGGTCAGCGCCGTTGTCGCTGTCGACGACCTGCACGCCCGCCCGGACCAGCTCGATTATCTCCTCGAGGTACTATCCGGCTGCAGCATTGTGATTGGTTCGGCCCATCGGATTACCGGCCGCTCCGGCAGCTCGCGGAGGCTAGACGGACTGCCGGAAGAGGCCGCACTGGCCCTGGTCGCGGGCAACCTAGGCCGGCCACTCGCCGCTGAGGAGGTCGGCGCCGTCCGCCGCCTGGCGACCGCCGTGGACGGCCAGCCGCTTCACCTCAGGCAGTGTGCCGCACTGGCCCGCGAAGGCAGGCATTCCCTCCCGTCCCTGGCCCGCCAGGCGGCGC
>WNFC01011958.1_pt1 | contig 15704 bp, 16 predicted proteins | sample 5400541 | NCBI WGS metagenome assembly WNFC01 (sample SAMN13153342, study PRJNA577476) | soil metagenome | isolation source: 120 cm saprolite under Douglas fir tree site 2 hole 2 replicate 1 | place: USA:California | collected 2015-04-18
CCTTCGTGATAAAACTCCAGCGTGAGCGCAAAACATGTCTCGTAAATCCCTCAGGCGTGGTGTGATTCGCACTTCAGGGGCTAAAGCCCAGTTTTTACCGTCCATTTTATGTCGCGGCTGAAGCCGCGACCCACAAAGCCTATAAATACCTATATACGTATATATATAGGTATAGAAGATGGCTCGTGGCTTCCGTCGTCAGGACGCTTTTCTTCGTCGCACCATCTGGCTGAGGAAATAGAGCAACACTCCCGCGGCGATAATAACGATTCCGATGACGAGTCCGTTGGTATCGCCGACAAACTCTTTGCGATTGCGCAGCACGGCTACGGCCATCAAGGCGAGCGGAGGCAGTCCTATGACGATCGCGCCAGTGATACCTCCCGGAACGCGAAAGGGGCGCGCGAGTTCCGGTTCGCGAATCCGCAACGCTACCAGCGCCCAGAATTCCAGCAGAATGCTCAAGCCCGTCAGCAGCACGTCGAGGATGAGGTTCTTTTCGAAGCCGAGCGGATAGCACACCGCCCACAAAATTGCGCAGGCGGCGATCGAGACCCAGGGCGCGCCCGTGCGGGAATGCTGCCGGGCTACTACCCGCGGCAAGTAGCCGTCATCCGCCATCACCAGCGGCAGACGGGTGAAGGAAAGCATCAAGGCGCTAAACGATCCGATTGCTCCGATCACTCCCGCGAGCGCGATGGCAATGGCGAGCGTCTCTCCGCCGATCAATCGCGCGACATCCACCCAGCCGCCTGCCGTCCAACTGTTCGGGTCAATCCCTGTGCGCGCCACGGCCGCCACGGGCAGCACGTAGCTCACGACAACCAGCACGACCGCGCCGAACATTGCGCGCGAATAGGTGCGCTGCGGCGCTTCCACTTCTCCCGCGATCGTCGAGAGATTGTCCCAGCCCATGTAGTTCCACATGGCGATGAGCACGCCGCCGAGCAAATCAACCCGGCGCAACGGCACCGAGACGGGCACGCCGCCCCGGCCCATCCCCAATGCCAGAACGATCAAGGCAACGAAGGGCGCGAGCAGTGCGACGTTGAGCCATACGGAGCCCTCGCCCACCGACCTCGCGCCAAGAATGTTCCACGCCGTGCAAAGAGCGATCATCGCGAAGCCGAGAAAGAGTCCGCGATGTCCAGATTGCAGACCGGGCATGAACCTGGAAGCGTAAGCCACACATAGATTCGGATACAGGGCCATTTCAAATACACTGCCTGCCAGCGTCAGCCACGTTTCCTGAAATCCCCAGAAGCGCCCCATGCCTCGGCGCACCCAAATGTAAAAACCGCCCTCTTCCGGAATTGCCGTGGCCAGTTCGCTGACCATCATGGCCGTGGGCAAGCTCCACAGCAGCGGTGTAATCACGAGAATCAGCAAGGTCGCCAGGTAACCCGTCTTTTCGACGACTTCTTCGAGACCGTAGGGACCGCCCGCCACCATGAAATAGGTTGCCGCAATCATCGGGACGACGGAAATCTTTGGCTGAGATTTGCGGGTGCCGTGGCCCGCGCTGGTTTTCGATCCGTTTACCAAAGGTTGGTTCAATGGAACTCCGTTTTCATGCTAGCCTGCCGTGCGTTTATATCATTCTGAATTTGCGATTTGAATGGTGATGAAAGGGGCGGCCAAATAATTAAGTATCCCGCGAACTTTCACGAACAGGATCGGCCCTTGACCCGAGCAGTGCGGGGGTGCAATGCTTCCAGCGAAAACCTGGCGCCCGCCACTGATGGCGAGTGCAGGCGTGAAATGCTAACCAGCGTATATTCAATACGTTAGATGTTTGATCGGGGTAGCGGGCCTTGTTTGCGAAGGCTGCTACCTTTCTTAGCTTTTATGCGTCTAAGATGTTGGGATTGTCTCGTTAACAGATTAGCGTGTGCTCCATGCGGTCGAACAGATAGCCAGCGTCGCGTGAAGTGAAAGCAACCCGATGGCAGCTGACGGAATGACAATCACATGGTCTGAAGATGGCGCGGGAAACCGCGCTGAAGGCCCCGCCGCAGGAGCGACAGGCCGGGCCCTGGCCGCGCCTGACGACCGAGCCCTGATCGAACGCGCGCAGGCGGGCGATCGCGAAGCGTTTGAAGCGCTCGTCCATCGTTACGACCGCGACGTCCTGCGAATCGCCCTGAACATTTTGCACCGGCCAGAAGACGCCCGCGACGTCTACCAGGAAGCGTTTCTGAAAATTTATAAGAATTTGCACCGCTTCCGTTTTGAGTGCAGTTTCTATACCTGGATGTATCGCGTCGTAACAAATGTTTGCCTCGATCATCTTCGCCGCAGAAGCAGCCGCCCCGAAGATCAGGCGCCTGAAACCGGGCTCCAGGCGCGTGGCGAAAATTCCGCCGGGGATTTTTTCGACAGGCAACAGGAGCTGGGCGCGGCGTCCGATCCGGAACGGCGCCTCCTGGGCCTGGAAATCGGCCGGCGAATCTCGACCGCGCTCGGGCGGTTGACGCCGCGCGAACGAATGGTGTTCGAGATGAAGCATTACCAGGGCCTGAAATTGCGCGCCATTGGTGAAGTCCTTGGCACCACGGAGGAAACGGTGAAGAATTCGCTGTTCCGCGCGACACGCAAGCTGCGCGTGCAACTGGAAGGATTGCTGTGAGCGAACAACCACAAAACGAGGCCATCGTTCGCTGCGAGGAGATCGAGCAGTTCGCCGTCCTGTACGCTTGCGACGAACTCGATCCCGCGGTGCGTGCCGCGCTCGAGGCGCACACAGCGAAGTGTTCCGTGTGCGCCGCGTTGTTATCGCGTGAGACCCGCCTGCATCAGCAGATTGCATCATTCGACCAGCCAGCCGATTCGCTTGACCGTTCCGGCCAGCTGCTCGCGCAATGCCGCAGCCAACTCGCCGAGGCGCTCGACGACGAACATTCACATGGGAGTCAGCCGGGCTGGCGCACAGTGTTTTCGCCGGTAGCATGGTGGACAGTTCTTCGCGACACGTTGGTCTATCACCCGGCGATGAGCATGGCCGCGCTGGTGGTGGCGGGCTTTCTGGCGGGCGTAGCTGGCCAGAGGTTGCGCATCACATCTCCCGCGTCGCCGCGCCCGGTGATGACGGTTTCGGCCGCGCCGAAGCTAACCGAGCAACAACTGCAGAGCGCCGGGAGCGCCAATATCGCCTGGGTTACGCCGTCAGGATCGCGCACGCCCACGGTGCAGGTGCAACTGATGTCGCAGGCGCCGATGAATATCGTGGGCGCGCCGGATGATGCCGACGTGCAGCGCGCGCTGACCTACGTATTGGCGAATGGCCAGCGATTCGATTCGAGCGTGCGCATGGATTCACTCGAAGTGCTGCGCACGCGGTGTGCGGACCTCGAAGTGCGGCGCGCGGTGTGCACGGCTGCGCTATCGGACCGCAATCCCGGAGTACGCATGAAAGCTCTTGAAGCGCTGCAAGGCTTCGAGCAAGACTCCACGGTCCGGCAGACGCTCATCGGGGCGTTGCACAATGACGGCAATTCCGGCGTGCGCGTCGAGGCCATCAACCTCCTCATCAATGCTCTCCGCTCGGGAGGGTCATCCGGTGTGGCGGACCCCAACATTCTTGCCGTGTTGGGCGACCGCCTGCGGAACGACCCCAATAACTACGTGCGGCTGCAGAGCGCGGCGGCGCTGCGGCAACTGGACGCGGGCGGGCTTCCGTAGCAGGGCCTGAAAGTTTCCTAGATTGCCTCCAGGGGGCGGGCCATCCATTGACGCGAGGACGAAAAATCGCTGGAACCATTGCGATAGCGATTCTTGCGATAATGCCGTCGTCATCGTTTGCGCGTTTTCATCTGGGCCTCCCAAACCTCTTTCCGGTCAGGACCGCCGGCTTTTCCGTTGTTGATTCCTCCGTCTACGATCCTTCCGACGATGCGCCGCGCGTCTCGGTCGTAAAGTCCGGAACGCTTCCGACCAAGGATGGGCTCTGCCTTCGGATCAGTACGGACCTAGGCGATCTCCACATTCTCACCGACACGTCTCAGGAGGTTTCCTATCGCGTCACACTCGAGTCCGAGTCACACGACCCCAACGCTGAAAATATGTTGCGTGAATTTTCCCTCGTTGCGCAAAAGATCCTCGCGGGCATCTCGATTGATGGCCACTCTCCTCGCCACGCGTTTCACGGCCGGCTGCGAGTAAGTTTTGAGATTCATGTTCCGCTCAACTACTGCCTGGATATCGCCACGAAGGGCGGCAATATCGATGTCCAGAACATTGAGGGCCAAGTGACGCTGGTCACCGCGGGAGGGAACATCACCGTGGGCCGCGTGGGCGCGGGAGATACCCGCAAGCGGTCATTTGCACGGATCGCAGCGCGGCTTGAAACTCAAGGGGGCCATATCACGATCGGCGACGTGGCGGGTGATTTGCGCGCGACAACCGCGGGCGGGCACATCACGACTGGAAATGTCGATGGCGACGCCACGCTTCACACAGGCGGCGGTCACATCGAAACGGGCCGCGTCACTGGTGTCTGCAATCTGGACACCGGTGGCGGGAACATTCATGTCGCGAGCGCCGGGTCCAGCATCACGGCCAATACGGGCGGTGGGCTGATCGATCTTGGAAATGCCGCGGGCGCAATTCGCGCGCATACGGGAGGCGGGGCCGTGCGCATCGAGCACATTTCCGGCCCCTCCGCAGTGGAGACGAGCGGCGGGAGTGTGTTCCTGCGGCAAGTGAATGCGCCACTGCGTGTTTCCGCAGTGACAGGCAACATCACGGCGTGGTTCAACGATGCGGAACCCGAATCCGCGGTTGTCGCCCACGGAATCCGCAGGATGCGCGGTTCCTCTCAACTGACATCCGGCGATGGAGACATCATTGTGTACCTCCCGCGCGGGCTGGCTCTAACCGTCGACGCGCTGGTCGAACAAGGGGGAGAGCACCGCATTGTTACCGACCCTTCTCTTCCGCTCAAAGTGAGCTACCAGGATTCCCCATCGGGAGTGCGCGAGCTCCACTGCGAAGGCAATCTAAATGGGGGTGGAGAAGTCCTCCACTTGAAAGCGGTGTCCGGAAATATCGTCTTGCGCCACGACGATCCAGATTCCAGGGGAAGCATTGCAATTTCCGCACCGGGGATGCCGATTTTCCCTGGGCACCCTCCGCGGCCGGACTGGAATCCCCACGATCAAAATGACGGGAATGACATCGACCACGAGGGTTTCCTTGAGGAAATCCACCGAAGAATTCAGGAATCCTGGTGGGGAGGAGTGCCTGTCGAGCCCGCCGACTTGCAGAGGCATCTCGAACAGTCGGTGGCGCCGGTGTATCCGGAAGTCGCGCGCCAGGCGGGGATCGAAGGTGACATTGTCCTGCGCGCTTTTGTTTCGAGTGATGGCCGTGTCAAAAACTTGAAGGTCCTCTCGGGGCCGCCCATACTGGCGCGCGCGGCGATGGACGCCGTGCAGCAGTGGCGATATCAGCCCATGAGGATAAATGGCCGTCCGGCCAATGTGGTCACGACATTAGTCGTTGCGTTCCGTTTGCAGTAGGCGCAGTGCGCCAATTCCGCGGGGGTGTCCAGATGCGCAGAATATGGATGTCACTCTTGATTCTTGCGGCGCTGACAGTTCTTTCCATGCCGGCCCAGGCGTTCGATGAAGTTTTCAACAAGTCCTATCATTTGGACTCGAACGGCAGCGTCGAATTGCAGAATATCAATGGTTCAATCGAAATCGCGGGCTGGGACCGCGACACGGTGGAAGTGTACGCCGTGAAGTACGCGAAGAGCGCATCGGCGGACCTCTCTCGTGTCCGCATCGATGTGGCTTCCGCGCCCGATCATCTTTCGGTCGCGACTCGCTATCCCCAGGAAAAAGGCGTTGAGGTCTCCGTCGAGTATCACATTCGAGTTCCGCGCCACGCGCGACTCACCCAGATCGGCACAGTGAATGGAGGCGTTCGCGCGAGTCACATGGAAACCACCGGCGCCTTGCGTTCCGTTAACGGGAACGTCGAGGTTTTCGATAGTGCCGGCGGATTCAGGACGCAGACCACCAATGGCAATCTCCACCTTGAACTTCTTCGGTTGGACCCGAGCGAGCCCGTCGATGCGGAGACCGTGAACGGTTCGATCCAGGTTGCGCTCAGACCCAATGCCAGCGCGGCGCTCGATGTTCACACGCTCAATGGAGATTTCCGTTCCGATCTGCCGGTGTACGTGCAAAGTTCGATCGGCTCGAGTCAATTTCGCGGGCTCCTGGGCCACGGTGGGACGCAGCTAACGATTCGAGGCTGGCAGCGTCGAACCTGATGTGGAGGGAGAACCAATGGAGACAAGGAATGCCTTCAGACAGAGCGCCGTTTTGATGGCGGCGCTTGCTCTCGCGGCGATTCCCAGCCGCATCGCGGCGCAGGAATCCAAGAGCCCCCTCGAGATTCCTGATCTTCTCGCCCAAGACATGATTTTCGAATCCGATCGAGACGCGGGCTGGCTCGGTGTCACGATTTCGGAGGTCTCAGCGGACAAAGCAAAAGAATCGAAGCTATCAACGGCGCGCGGAGTCCTTGTCGAGCAAGTCGACCCTAATAGCCCCGCCGCGAGAGCGGGACTCAGAACAGGCGACATCATCACGGAGTTCAATGGCCAGCACGTCGAAGGAACGATCGGGTTCCGCCGCATGGTGCGTGAGACGCCCCAGGGCCGCACGGTCCAATTGACAATTTGGCGTGAAGGACGGTCGCAAACTCTCTCTGCCGAACTTGCTGCGATGCCGCGGCAATCGCGAGAGGGTATATCTCCCGGAATTCCGCGGATCATGCCGTTTCCGGATGCTCCCGATGTTCTCCGCCGGTTTCGCGAACATGGCATGAATCCGATGGCGCCAACAATTGGAATTTCCGCGATGGATGTTTCCGGGCAATTGGGCGCTTATTTCAATGCGCCGGACGGTGAAGGAGTCCTCGTTACGGAAGTGAAAGAAAACTCACCGGCCGCGAAGGGTGGGTTGCAGGCAGGCGACGTCATCACGAAAATCAACGGAAAGCGCGTTCATGATCTCGGCGAACTTCGCGGTCAGCTAGGAGAAAGCCGCGACACAAAATCGGTCAGCCTAAGCGTAATCCGAAAGGGCGTGGAAACTTCGCTGATGGTCGAGCCCGAGCAGCCAAAACGGCCACTGCCGCGTTACGAAGCGATGCGGAACCGCCGGACGTAAATTCCAAACTGATCCGCAGGCGCGAAGGCCGCCGGAAAGGATCTCCAGCGGCCTTTTCGATTTCGGTGCGATCGATATCGCGCGGATCTATTCGCGTTCGATCGTGGCTTTGGAGGAAGGCACGTCGACGCGCATCAGGCGTCGGCCGGCGTCCAGGTAAAGCAGAATTTCCAGGTCCGGAGAACTAACGCGCAGGGTTTCGTATTTCGCGCTCTCGATCTGCTGCGGGCCAATCGATTCCACCGATATACTTCCCGGCGTCATGTCCTGAGGAATCAGGACAGGAAACACCTGCTTGCCGCCAGCCTTCCAATCGTACAGTTGGGCGAGCACGGCATATTGGTAGTAGAGATTGTTGTCGAGCACGGCGATGCGCGGAGACGGGAAAGTGAAATCCTGCAGGAAGGGTGATTTGCCGCCAAGATCGATCGCGCTCTTGGCCGTGCCGTTCGCGAAGTCCACAGCGCCGGAACCCTTCTTCTGGGTCTGCGCGGTCCAGTCGTAGTGAATGGGCGCGCCGTCGGGGGCCAGCGTAAGTTGACCCGATGCCTTAACGTCCCCGCCGCCCGGCGCATGCGCGGTCGTCGAGCCGCGCGCCATCCATGTTGCGCCTGACAGTGAAATTTCAAATTCTTCGCTGCCGACAACACGGCCTTCCAGCAGGATGCGGAATTTCCCCTTGTCAGGCGCAAGCCCTGTCGTTGGGACTTCCGCCTTCGCATCTTTGTTATTCTTCTGCGGTGACAGGCGCGCGCGCGGCGGCGCCCCAATAGCAGCAATGCCGGAGGCAAAGGATAAAATGAATCCCAGCGTGACCAGTCTCCCCATTGTTTTCCGATCGTAATTCATAGAAGCGGATGCCCCGGCGCGGTCCCATCCGCGGAAACGCGTGCCGACCGGTCAAAGATGCCAAGGGCCAGAATCTGCTCGACTACGCGAATGGATTCGCCGCCACTCTCGATGCGATAATCCGCCTGCCGGTAAAACGGCAGGCGCTCCAGGTACAGTCTACGAAAACTGGCTTCGTCGCGGAAGAGCGGCCTGTCTCCCATCAGTACACACCGCTGCAGCAGGAGTTCGATTCCGCAATCGAGCCACACCACGGCGATACCACCACGCGCGGGTGAGTCAACATTGTGGATCAAAGCGGCGTTGCGAGGCTGCGCAAAGGTGCCGCCCCCGAGAGCCAGGACCACGCGCGCGTCCCGTTCCGATGCCCAGCCAAGCACGCGGGTCAGACAGTCATGTTCGATGTCGCGGAAAATCGGTTCACCCTTCTGCTCGAAGATTTGCGCAATCGGCAAGCCGGTGTGGCGTTCTATATCGGAGTCGAGGTCGACGAAATGCCAAGCGAGTTGGGCGGCAAGCATGCGCCCCACGGTGCTCTTGCCCGAGCCCATGAAACCGGTCAGGCAGACCATGCGGCACTCCGGGGCAGGCCCGGTCACCGATTTCTTCGGTTGGGAATAATCCTGCAAGCGATTCCGAGTGCGTTAGTTACGCTTCAGAATCTTGATTGTACCACTAAAGGAAGACAGCTCGACCTTGGCGTGGCCTTCGTTCATGGTGCCAAACAGGCTCTGCCCGTATTTGGAAATCGGGTGATGACTGCCGTGTGTGTCGGGCTTGAAGGACGCCTGGTTGATGACGTTGCCCTTGAGCGAGGTCGCATTCACATCGAATGAATCGCTGGAGGAAAAGTGGACTTCGATGGTGCCGCTGAAATTCTTCATGATGTAAACGCCGCGGCTCAGGAAACTGCCGTCAAACAGGATATTTCCGGAAGAGGTTTGCACGCGGACACTATCCAGCGTCGGCTGAATCATTTGCATATTGCCGCTGATCGAGTTGGCCTCGAGTTTCCCAGCGCAGCGCGTACACACGAGCGAACCGTCGATGGTCTTGATCACCATGTAGCCGTCCACGTCGGATAGCTGCAGGTTCGCGCCGACCGTATCGAAAGTCATATCGCCGTGCACGCTTTCGACGGTCACATTGCCTGAGTCCGTACGCACGCTCAACTCACTCTCTACCGGGACAGTGATTTCAAAATCCGTCTTAACGTCCTCCGCGGAGGCATTTTCATTGGCCATATGGGTTACGACTTCAATCCGATTGCCGGCCTGTTCGGTTTCCACGACGGCCTTCCCACCCGCATTTGTCCACGCCACCTGCACTTCATTCCTGCTCCAGGCCTTCACCTGTATTCGTCCACTGGCGTTGCGCACCGTAACCATCGGTTTGCTCTGCACGGGGAAGTGCTTCTCGATGCGGTCGGCATGCGCGGGAACAGCCGCGAGAGCAAACCCCGCCATCACGGCCCCGATTGTGCCTAGTCTTACAGCATTGCATGTGGAATTCACTGCAGCCCTCCCATCCCGCTTCGGTCCATGGCCGTGGCCAGCAGCTCGGCCTTTTGCTTGTACGCGCCGTACAGATATTCGCGCGCCATCTCATTTTCAGGTTGTTCGCGTACGTCGTTTTTACACATAGCGATGAAGTTGTCAACAATGTTCAAATTGCGGCGAATGGAATCCGTAACGGCGGCGTCGTGCGCAGGGAAACCCGGGATATTCTGGTTGACGACCGTCACCATTTCCGCCTTGAACACGTCCTCCGGCGAGGGCACTAGTGGCGGCTCTGGCCTGGACTCAAGTTGCGGAGGCACCGTCACATGCACCGTACCGATCATCCCTGCCGCAACAAGTACCAGCGACAGAAACGCGCCAGCCAGGGCAGGCCGTTGAAACGCGACCCACCAGCCATGCTTCACGCTCTGAGGTTCCGGTCGCGGTTCGTAGATGATTCCCTCTGCTTCCAGCTGGTTGCGTAGGGTGACCCACACGCGTTCGGGGGGAGAGACCTCTTCAGCGCCGAGCTCGATGGCCAGCGCGTGGATCGCTTCGAGATCCGCGGCAAGAGCACGGCAAGCTGCGCAGCCGTTGATGTGAGCAGACGCGGGCTCCGGCAAGGGCCCGTCAGCCTGCTGTTCGAGAATCTGTTCCAATTCATTGCATTTCATGTTCGCCATCCTTGCGTCACTAGACCCTTCACTAGACCTAACGGAAACCTAGCAGGTCTAGGACTTAAGCCCATCCGTATTCTTTCTTTCGGGCTCCCCTTCAGTTCACCGAGAGCGTTCTCCGTGAACGGAACTCAGGGTGAACAAGTCGCCGACGCGCCACTCGCCCGTCAAAGCAGCGCGGCGAGCGGGAAGCCAGCGCTATCCGCCGCCGAAGCGCTCTGGCGGAGGTGGCTGGCGACGGCGCGCGGAATCCGCACCCGATCCCTCCAAGTCACATGAGCTCAACCCGTCCCCGCCGTTTCTGTCTTGGCGGCCTGGCGCTCCTGCCGCGCCTGGTCACGCAGAGTTTCCTGTAAAAGTTCCCGCAGCCGCATGCGCGCCTTGTGCAATTGCGATTTGGAGTTCCCGATCGAGCAGCTCATCAGTCCGGCAATCTCGTTGTGTTCAAAACCCTGAATATCATGCAGCACGAAAACCTGCTTATAACCCGGTGGCAACTGCTCGATGGCCCGTTCGAGATGCACGCGGTCAATCGAGCCGGTCAACAGCAGGTCCGGCGCACCAATTTCTCTCCGCGGCCCGCTGGATTCATCTTCGGGATCGTTCGTCTCCTCCAGCGAAGTTTCCGCCAGCGTTTTCTTACGCAGCTTCATCAGCACAACGTTGACAGCCAGCCGGTGCAGCCAAGTCGAGAACGCGGATTCCCCGCGAAAGGTCGCGATCTTGCGGAACAACTGCAAGAAAGCATCTTGCGTCAGGTCTTCCGCCTCGGCGGTATTGCCCACCATTCGCAGGCACAAGGCATAAACCCGCCGGCTATGAAGCCGGTAGATGCGTTCAAACGCGCCAGCGTCGCCCTGTTGGGCGAGGCGAATGGCCTCTGCCTCAGTCATCTCGCTGGATTCTGATCGTCTCGTGCGGGTCACCGTACCCGTCGGGACGCATCCGGTGTGTGGGATGCATCCCTGGCTCCTTGAGTTGCACTTGTGTAAATTCTTGGTGCTGGTTTGGTACCGCCGCCGGGTGCTTCCGGCAAGACCTGCCGCCTAGCCCCGCAGCGAGCTAAACGAATGGTCACGGTCCCATTTTCCCCGGAAAGGTTACGTTCGTCTAGGGCTTACCGTAAGAATGGCGGGAACTTGCGTTACGAGTTTGTGACGAAAAACTTCCAGTTCCTCGGCGGGCAAGGCGCAGAAAAACGATTTCAGTACGACCGTCGTCTCCCCCATGCATGTGTTCAGGTCGTATCCAAGCAGTTCGAGTTCCCCCCACGCCCGGTCCAGAAACTCCGGCGCTCCATCGGAAACCTCCTCCACGATAAGGCCGGTTTCTTTTTGCAGTTCCTCGATGATCTCTTTAAGTGCATGCAATTTGTGGAAAAACCGCGTCCGGCCCCGGAAGATTACCTTGGCGAGCAGGTTGTCCATGAATGAGATTCTCTGCGCGGTCGGTCCACGGAAGTTTTCGGAAGCGAGCGCGACTACGTTTGGCAGGGTTCCGAAGTGGGACCCGTGTTCTTCGATGGTGCGAATTACAAAACAGAGCCGAGTCGCCATACGGTCAAAGATACCCCCAAACGCAGCGACCCTTTCCTTGGCGATCGTGAATTGCTCCTGGTCGCAAACAGTGAGCGCTTCGTCCAAGGCAACGCTGAGAATTCCGTTGAAACATTCGAGTTCGCTTCGGGTGGCGCCGAAAAGCTGGGCCATTTCCTCAGGAAGGCAGGCAAACCAATCCTCGCGCACGCTGCGTGAACGTTGGCCAGCGCATTTCGAGCGTACCCCAGCCATGGCCCCCCCTCTGAGAGCGCGTATCATACCACATCCCGATTCTGGGAGGACTAGCCTTCCTTGCCAGCCAAAGGGCCAGCCGCTATACTTCGCTTAAATTTGGCGCGCTAATTTGAGTTTGACTTTAGAGGGGAGAGTTCCCTGTTACCTTTTGAGCCGCACGACCAGTATCTCCAACGCCAGAAGAAGCTTGCCGAGATCGAAGCTCGAGGCCATGACGCATACCCGCACAGGTTCGATTGGACAGCGACCCCGGCGGAACTCGTTGAAAAATATACTTCGGCTGACACAGCGGCGCTCGAAGCCGCAAAACCTCCGGTGCGGGTCGCCGGACGCATCCTGACGCTTCGCCTGCACGGCAAAGCCGGCTTCGCGCACATCTCGGGATCGGGCCAGCGCCTGCAGATTTACGTGAAGCTTGACATTGTGGGCCCCCGAGCCTTCGAGCTGTTCCAGAGGCTCGATTTGGGAGATTTCGTCGGGGTTGCCGGGCATCTATTCCGCACCAAGACGGGCGAACTCACCGTGTGGGTCAATGAGCTGACCCTGCTGAGCAAAGCGCTGCTGCCATTGCCTGAAAAATGGCATGGCCTGTCCGACGTCGAAGTCAGGTACCGGCAACGTTATCTGGATTTGATTGCGAATGAGCGTGCGCGTGGAATCTTTCTGCGGCGCGCGCATATCATCCGGGAATTGCGGCGATTTTTCGACGCCCGGGGATACATCGAAGTTGAAACGCCGATGATGCAGCCCATTGCGGGCGGAGCGACCGCGCGGCCCTTTGTCACGCACCACAACACGCTCGATGTGGACCTTTACCTTCGCATCGCGCCCGAGTTGTATTTGAAACGGCTGATTGTCGGAGGTCTAGACCGCGTTTACGAGATCAACCGCAATTTCCGCAATGAGGGCATCTCCACCGCGCACAATCCCGAGTTCACCATGCTCGAATTTTACCAGGCCTATAGCGATTACGGCGACCTGATGGCTCTGAACGAGGAACTCTTCGCGCATCTGGCGAAGGAAGTGACGGGCTCCACAATCGTCCGGTACGGCGAGTACGAAGTCGACTTCTCGAAGTTTCAACGCGTGTCGATGCGTGAGGCGGTGTGCCGATATTGGCCACCGAGCGCCGTTCCCGCTCCGACTGTCACGGAACTGGCCACGCCGGGAGGACCGCGCGCGATTGCGGAACGCTATAGCGTTTGGGCACAGACGCATGGCCGGGAGCCACTGCTCGATCTTGACGGCCAGACCGATGGTGAGAACACCGGCCTGCTGTTTGAAGCCGTGGCCGAATCTCAATTGATTCAGCCCACGATTTTGTACGATTTCCCGACCGACATTTCGCCGCTATCGAAATGCCGCAAAGACGATCCGTCCCTCGTAGAGCGCTTCGAGGTCTACGTCGCGGGCATGGAACTCGGCAACGCTTTTTCCGAGTTGAACGATCCGGCCGAGCAGGAGCGCCGCTTTCGACAACAGGTCGAAAAGGGCGGCGAGGAAGTGCCGCGCGAGGTAGACATGGATTATGTACGTGCGCTGGCCCACGGGATGCCCCCGACCGCTGGCGAGGGCATTGGCATTGACCGGCTCACCATGCTGTTCACCGATTCGCATTCCATTCGCGAAGTCATCCTGTTTCCGCTGCTCCGGCCCGAGTCTTCCGGCGAAGGAGTCGCGGAAGAAGCGTCGAAATCCACGGGACATTCCACCGGAAATTCCGCCGAAAAGGGCTCGGGCGGCCATAAATGAGGTTTGCCTGGCTGGTCGCGCGCCGGTACTTGAGGTCACCCTATAAGCCCGCAGTGTTGCGGCTGGTAACGCTTTTTTCCGTCGTCGGAATCGCCGCTGGCGTTGCCACGCTGGTGATTGCTCTGTCAATGAACACCGGATTTCGCCGGACGATCCAGGACCGCCTCCTCGGCGTATCGGCGCATGTCAACCTGACCCGCCCCGGCGCCGAAGGCATCGCGGACTATAACGCGCTGGCCGAACGGTTGAGGCACATCGATGGGGTGCGCAGCGTGTCTCCCGCTATTTACCTGACGGTGCTGCTTTCCGGAAGCGGCCACGCGCGAGGCGTCGTCATCAAAGGGTGCGATCCCGAACTCGAGCGCGGCACCGACGAAGCGTTGCGCCACATTGTATCCGGGGCGGCAGATTTCGCGCCGGATGCCGACGGATTCGACTCAATTGTCGTGGGCAAATTGATGGCGGAAGAACTCAACATCCAGACCGGCGATTACGTCACGCTGACCAGTCCCGAGGGGCGGCTCACTCCTTACGGAATGGTGCCGCGCTCGCGGCGTTTCCGCGTGACCGGCGTATTCGATTCCGGCTTCTATGATTACGACGCCAACTGGGCCTTTGCCACGCTGGCAGCGGCGCAAAATCTCGCCGGTGTCGGCGACGTGGCAAGCGTCCTCGAGTTCCGCGTGCGGGATGTAGACCGCGCCGCCGAGGCCGGGCGCGCAATTTCCGCTGCCGCGGGCCAGGGTCTCGCGACGACAACGTGGCAGGACGAAAATCGCGCCTTGTTCCGCGCGCTGCGCCTGGAAAAGCTCGTTACCGCGCTATTCATTGGCCTGATCACGTTCGTCGCCGGCCTGAATATTTTGGTCGTGCTGGCCATGACGGTGACCGATCGCGCGCGCGATATCGCCGTGTTAATGTCGCTGGGTACCTATCGCAATCAGGTGCGCAATATTTTCGTCCTGCAAGGACTCACTGTGGGAGTAGTCGGCACGATCACGGGACTCGTGGCCGGCTACGCAATCTCCTGGGCCGCGGGAACGTATCGCCTGATCCCGCTTGACCCTCAAGTTTATTCCGTCCCGTTCGTTCCATTTCAAGCCAACGCGCTCGACGCCGTATGGATCGCCGCCGCAGCTCTAGCCATCAGCATCGCCGCCACGCTGATCCCCGCGCGCGCTGCATCGCGCATTCTTCCTGTCGATATTCTTCGGTATGAGTAGCAACTGATTATTGGGGTTGCCGTGTTGCGGTTGTTGAAGCGCGGGGCAATTGAGATCGCTCGATTCAAACAAACCCCATCGCTTGAAAGCGCGCGAAGCGGTACAGCGGGGATTATCGTGGAATATGGCGCACTTAGCCAATGAGCGCCAGAATTTTCGCTCGGACCTCCGCCAGTTCTTCCGCGGATACCGTCCCCTTCCGCGTGGCTTTACGAACGCGCCAGTCCAGGCTCTTCACTTGATCGGCCAGAACCACGTTTGCCGGCGTGCCGGCGATAAGAACCTCGAACGGATAGTTCTTGATCTGTGTGGTCATGGGACAGCAGATCATCAGACTGGTCTTTCCGTTATACCCTGCCGGGCTAAGCACCAGGGCGGGGCGGTGTCCCGCCTGCTCATGGCCAACCTGCGGCGTGAAGTTCAGCCACACAATATCTCCGGCCTGTGGCACGTGCCGGGCCATCACCACGCCTCTTTGCCCACCGCTGGGCCGAAATCGACAGCTCCATGTTGATTTTTCGCCGTGATTCCCTTCAGCAGCGTGTCCAGGTCGTACGTTTTTTGGCGAACCGGTTCAATCACGATCCGTCCCGCCTCTCCGCGCACATCCACCACCTCATCCAGATCAAGGTGCGTGGCCTGCATCACGGAGGCTGGAATCCGCACCGCTGCGCTGTTGCCCCATTTCTTCACCTTTGCTCTCACAGCCCGCCTCCAATGTATATAC